>Ga0102946_1000817_pt1 | contig 10826 bp, 7 predicted proteins | sample SalPon2A_A_D1_MG_FD_78209 | JGI IMG/M metagenome (GOLD analysis project Ga0102946, IMG submission 78209) | Soil microbial communities from South San Francisco under conditions of wetland restoration - Salt Pond MetaG R2A_A_D1_MG | ecosystem: Environmental > Terrestrial > Soil > Wetlands | place... | reverse complement strand
TTCTAGGGTCATAGTTGCTCTATTGTAGTTTGTTTTGCTTTACTTTCACACCGTGTTAGTTTGTTATTTCTGTGCGGGAAGCGGTTTTACAGCTTCCCAATAGTCATTTTACCATTACGCGGCGAATAAATAAAACAAATCCAATAACAGTTTCGTTAAGATCGTTTAACGGTATTTAGGGAATTGGCCGCCAGGCTGGGTCAAATTCCTGGCTTTCTGTATCGGTCAACTGTGTGACTTCCGAGCCGTTTATGCGCATGAAATACAGATCAGATTGTGCGGCACCCGGTCCACCTGAAAAGGCGACCCAGAAACCATCTGGTGAAACGGCCGGTTCGCGCATGGTGTAGGTCAGGTCGCTGACGTGGAATTCATCTTCCGCGCGCGGGTTGCCATCTCGCCAGACCATGCCGGTGATAGCCGGTACGCCGCCGCCCTGTGCCCCAAATTGGGTATAGAGAACGATATTGCCGCCCGACGCCCAGTCGGGGTCCAGGTTGGTGCGGTTATTCGAAAAGGAAAGTTCGATCAGGTTTTCCCCATTGGTGTCCATTACCCAAACATTGGGGGAGTTGGTCACGCCGCGGATGGAGGAGAACACGATGGACTGCCCATCGGGCGACCAGCTAGGATGGAAGTCCGAGACGCCTGACCCGGCGTTGTCAGAGATATTGGTCAGTTCGTTGCTGTCCATGTCCAAAATCCAGATTTGGGGGCGGTTTAAGTCGCGCAGTGTGGTGAAAGCGATTTGGTTTCCCACTTGTGACCAGGCCGGGTCGTAATCGCCAATTGGCGAGAAGGTCAGGGGAGCTGTCCCGCTGCCATCTATATTGATGATAAAAAGGGTGGAACCGTCGTAACTGCGCTGGTTGTCGCTGCAGGGAGCCGTAAAGGCCAGACGCATCCCATCCGGTGACCAGGTTGGCTGGCAGGCGCCGCCGCCAATGGTGGTCAGTTGGGTCACTTCCTGGGTGACCATATCCATCAGATAGATTTGCACTTCACCATCTCGGTCTGAGGCAAAAGCCAGCATGCCGCCTCCGCCCACGGAGGTAGGCGCGGGGATGGCTGTGGCGGCGGATTCCTGTGTGGCAGTCGGGTCAAGGACTTCCTCGGTGGGGTCTGCCGGCTGTACGCTGTTGTCTTCGGTCGGCTCAATCGTGGGCGTGTCAGCCTGCGCCTGGGTGGCGGTGCTGACGGCATCGGCAATCGGGGTAGTGGACGGCTGTTTGTTGGACAGCCTGGGGATGCCGACAGCGAGGCCGACAATGACCAGTACGGCGACCACGCCAACCCCCCACAGCCAGGTCTTGGGCTTTTTGGTATCCGGTTGTTGAGGCGGGTGGATGCTGGGTTCGCTGTCCTGGGATGCACCGCTGCGGAGGGTGGATGCAACCACAGTTGCATCTTCAGGGGGTGGGGTGACGGTCACATCGCCAGCGGCGACCTGACGGGTGATAGTTTCACTGGCTTCTAACAATTTTTCCTTGAAATCATTCCCAGATTGGTAGCGGTCTTCGGAATTGACTTCCAGGGCTTTTTCGATCACGATAGCCGCTTGCTGGCTGGTCTTCGGGTTGCGCTGGCGGATGGGGGTCAGTTTGGTCTGATTTATGGCAACGGCCAGGCCGTCTTCGGGGGGGAACCCGGCCAGGGCGGTGTACAATGTTGCCCCCAGCGCGTAAATGTCGGAGCGGGCATCGGTACGGGCTGTGCCGTACTGCTCCGGCGGCGAGTAGCCAGGCGTTAGGCCGCGTGCGCCGGTGGCGGTTGCCTGACCGCTTTCCACCTGCTTGGCCAGGCCGAAATCGACCAGGTATACCTCGCCGCGTGAGGTGATGCGGATATTACCGGGCTTGATATCCCGGTGCAGCACAGGCGGGGTGAGGGTGTGCAGGTAGTTGAGGGCGTCTGAGATGGCGATGCCGATCAGCAGTAATTCTTTTTCAGGGAGCGCGCCGACGCGCTGGAGGCGCGTTTTCATGTCTTCGCCTTCAATGAAGTCCATCACCAGGTACTGCCCCTGGCCTTCGATCACAAAATGGTCGGTGACGCGCGGCAGGTTGGGGTGCCGCAGCCCGGCCAGGATGGTCGCTTCTCGCCGAAACTGCTGGATGGCGTTATCATCTTCCAGTAGATTTTCCTTCAGGGCTACATGTACGCCCAGGCTTTCGTCCAAAGCGACGTATACTGCGCCCATACCGCCTTTGCCCAGGGTGTCCTGGATGCGATAGCGGCTGTTCAGCAGGGTGTCTTTTTCTAGTGGCATGTTCGCTTGTTCCTCACTCAGATTCGGGTAGATACACCACAAAACTCGCAGGTGATCTCATTTTGTCCCCGTAAGATAGGGGCGGTAAAGGTTGCCCCACAGGTTGGACATTGGGTCGGGGCGTTGCGGATACGGTCCAATTCACTTTCTTTGATCTCTACAGCCCGGTCTGCGCCATAGTCCCCGGCGCGTGCCCGGCCGATCATTTGCTGCCAGGATTCGATAACGGGCAGGCTGAACAAAAAGCTGGTGGAGGCGACCGGTGCGGCGCTGCCCTCAAAGACAGTCAGCAAACGCTGTTCGCCAGTCTCATCATCAATCTGGGATTTGACCTCGCCCAGGTTGGCCAGCGGGACGTTGATTTTCAGTTCATAATCGCCTTCACGGTCTTCCCACAGCAGGCGTTGGTCGGTCAGGAATAGGATGCCGTTTTCCGGCTCTCCGTTGGGTCGTTCCCAGATGGCTTCAATGGCAGCCACGCCGCTCTCGGTTGCCAGCAGGCTGAAGGAAGCAGTTGAAATGGCGTCCAGCATCCAATCCACCCATTCCAGGTGGGTGTCCAGTGTTTCTATTTCATCGGCATATTCGTCATATTGGTCGAGGACGGTCTCTTCGGCGGCTTCGGCCTGGGCTTCGGCGGAGGCGATCAGGGATTTGATATTGATATACACCGGTCTGGCGGCGGCTAAACTGCCGCTGATCCCGGCCAGATTGGCCATGGCGCTTTGGATGTCTTTCATTTGAGCGCCAAGCTGGCTGGTCTGGTAATTCAGGGTGGTGTGGGCTCGTTCTTTGATCTTCTCCCATTGTAATTTGAGGACTTCAATATCGGGTTCCAGGCTTTTCTCGATCACATAGCCGCGTGCCCGTAGTTGGGAAAGCTCGCGGGCTAATTCGGAGATCTGGTTTTCCAACTCGGAGAGTTCTTCCTGGGTAGCTTTCAGCATCATTTCGTCTTGCAGTTCGTTGATCTCATCTTGCAGGGCGATGATGTCAGCCTGGGTGATGCTACCGGTCAGGTCTGCGAAAGACAGCTTGCTGCCGCTGGTGCGCTCTTCCTCGATCTTGCCGCTTTTGGCGTTTTTGATCCAGCCCGCCCAATTTTCCGAGTCCTGTCCATCCAGGTGGAAGGGGATGCGCTGGCGGCCAAAGTCAACTTCCAGGAAGTCCTGGTGGCCAAACAAGCCTTTGCTCTGGGCTTTTACATTTTCGATGTTTGAAAGGGGCTGCGCACCCATCACTTTTTGCACCAATTCTTTTGCAGTGGCGACGAACAGCACCTTTTTGGTGGCAACTTTTTCCTTGCGTTCAAAGATCAGCCGTTTGGTGGTCAGGTACAGCACGCCTTCCGGGTCGTCTTTCCCTTCCTGGTCCCAGCGGGCTTTGACGGCCATGTACAAGTCTTCGCCATCGCTGAAGTCGAAGCTGGCTTCGGCTTGCTGGGTCAGCGCCCAATGGATTTGGGTCAGCCGCTGGACGAGCAAGTTGGCCTGATATTCAATATCATCGTACGCGGCTTCGATGGCATTTTCGGCATCGGAGACTGCATTCAGCGCCTGCCGGATTTCGTCTTCGGTGTCGGACAGCAGACGATCCGTGCCAGTGGTGCGGGAGATGGCGGCGTTGAGCTGGTTGATCTGCCGGTTGACCGGGTCAAAATACCCGGCTGCGACTCGGGTTTGTTCCTCAATGCTGGCCTCCACATCCGCCCGGATGGACTGCCAGCGGCTCATAGCGTCATAGGCGATGTCTTCCAGGTCAGATTGAAAGGCGTAGCCTTTGTCGCGAGCGCTTTCCAGCAGGCTGATGGCGTGGTTGAGGTTGGCCTCCATGTTGGTGATATCGGCCCGCACTTCTGACATATCGGCCCGGTTTTCCAGTTCTTCGATGGAAGATTGAATTGAATTGACCTGGTAGGTAATCTCTGGGTGGGCCTGGGCAGTGTTGAGCCGCGCCAGCCGTCCAAGCGTGTAGGCGGTGGCTGCCGCAGCGGCGACATTCACACCGGCGCGCTTGATTGCGCGGCTGGATGCCAGGCGGGGAGCACGCGGCGGCCGGATGGCCGTGGCACGCATGGCTTTTTTTGTAGAAACCGAAAGCTCTGTGCCGCGTTTGACCGGCCGAGGGCTTCGGGAAGAGGACATCGATTTGCCGCCGCCAGTTTTTATTCGCTTTGGCGGAGGAACTGCTCTTGACCGGCCAGTTTGGCGGGCCGATTTGGCGGGCTTACGTATGTTGGGGAGCGATTTGGTCACTCTACGGGGGGCTCGGGTAGTTCGTGCGGAGGGCATTCGCTTTTTGGAGACGCTTGCCGGGCGTATCACCGGGCGTGGCCGAGAGGAAACCCGGCTGGCTCGCTGACGGCTGCTCTGGCGTTTGATGGCGCGGGTTTGGGTTCGCCGGACGTTGGTGCTGCGGCGCGGCACAGATGGCCTGGAAGGCCTGCGGGGAACGCTGTTGCGTCTGGGGGCAGGTCGGCCGCCGCGAATTTTTCGGGATGCACCCATTCTTTTCCCTGGCATGTATTCTCCTTCTTCCTTCTCTTCTTGGTTCCTGTGGATTGGTCAGGGTAATGGTTTAGCTAGTATGACAAATCGGAAGTACAAGATGATACTCCGATTATACCCCAAGGTTTTTTGAGATAGTATGGATAATTCGTGAGAGAAGCGGGAGAAATTAAGTGGGATTGAAAGAGAATTCGAAATGTAGAGGCGAGGTTACCTCGCCTCTACATCTGGATAGCTTTTATTGAACATTCGCCTGCGCAACCGCCTCAGCGACTAAATTTTCAATTTCCAGCGGAATGCCTTTTTCGGGGGCGAGGTAGAGGGAGATCGCCTCGGTAGCGCATTTGCTGATGCACACACCGCAGCCCATACATTTTGCTGCATCTACGCTGGTTCCCTCCACGTTATTCAGGTACAGCGCGCCAAACTGGCAGTAGTCGTGACATTCCTGGCAGCCGATGCATAAATCCTGGTCAACCTGGGCCAGGTAGCCGGAAGAAGACAGCATTGGGACGCCGTTTCTGTGGGCGTTCATGGCTCCGCAGCAGCACTCACAGCAGTTGCAAATGGCATAAAAACGCCCCAGCATGGCGTCCTTGAAAAAAGCATGCTGTACGTGGCCGCGTGCGTTTTCCGCTTCCAAAATCTCGATGGCTTCTTCCCGGTCAATCCAGCGAGAGGTTTCCGGCTGGTGATCGACGATGAAACTGGCGAACGGCTCCCCGACGATCATGCAGACATCCATTGGTTCACAGTGGCCGGCTTTGTGCTTACGGCAGGGGCAGTCCAGGACCACGATATGGTCGGGATTTTTCAGAATGATGGAACGAGCTTTGGTGTAGGGGATCACTTTTTCCAGGTCTTCGACGTGGATGGGTTCATTAACCATCACAAGCTGCTTTGCGGTTTCCAACGGCAGGGCTTTGCCGTGGTAGCCGTCGGCCATGGTATGGCTGTTTTCAGTCAGGGAGTGGGACCTTGGGCCGGTTTCGTCTGACTTCTTTCCAAAAATCCGTATGAAAAAGTTGATCACTGGCAGGACCTTCTTAGCCAGCGGGTGATCGCCTTTGCCAATGCCAATATACAGATACGGCCAGCGGGCGTACACGTAACCGTGCACAAAATCCCACAGGCTGTAGTCTTTCTGTTTGCGGCCTTCCTGGATGAATTGCCGGGTGGAATCGGCGATCAGGGGGTGCTTCTTCTTAGGTTCAATCTGCATGCTCTGCCTCCTCAAATTGCTAATCTCTTAATAATAAAACAACATGCGGCTGGTTTGGTTGCTCTGAATCAGCTGTGGTTGACGATCTTAAAGATGCACGAAGATAAAGCAGTGATCTCTATGGAATGCTTTTGACCTTGAGATGGGACAGGCTGGCTTCCACTTCGGAGATGGTTTTATTTCGAACTGCGTCGAAGATTTCTACACCGGCTTCGCACACGAACTCCCAAAAGGCGGCCTGGGCGGCTGTGGCGGGAGAGACCGTCTGGCGGCCAATATAGATGGGTTGCAGGATGGTCAGGTCATGGATATTGACTACCGCCACCCGGTTAGGGCAAATCTTTTCCATGATCATCTTGGAGACAAAGCCGACCCCCAGCCCTTGTTCAACCGCCAGGGCCAGTGCCTCGGAAGTACCCATTTCTAAAAAGGTGTCCAGCTTATCGATATCTACACCGACACCTAATAAACTATGTTTGACGTTGCGGTAGGTGCCCGATTCCTGTTCCCGCATGATGAATTTCTCTTCATGCAGTTCTTCGGGGTCGATGGTGCCCTTCTCAGCCCAGGGGTGGCCATTGGGAACGATCAATACAATTGGCTCTTCCAGATAAAGCTGGAATTCGCCAATATCCTGGGTATCTTCGTCTATGTTGCAGATTGAGAAATGGACGGTTCCTTCGGACAAGCCTTGCAGGGTTTGCGCCATTGGGTACACCTGACAGGAGATACGGACCAGTGGGTATTCTTGATGGAATTTGGACAGCAGGGTGGGGAGCAGGTATTTGCCGGGAGCAGTGTTGCAGCCGACAATCAAATGACCGTGGATCTCGTTTTTGAGCAGTTCCATTTGTTCAGACACACGGATCGATCCCTGGACCATTTCGCGGGCCATTGGCAGTAGAATGCGGCCGGCTTCGGTAATTTCCAGCGAGCGCCCTTTGCGATGGAATAGCTCAACTTCCAATTGGTTTTCCAACGATTTTATGTGCTGGCTGACGCTGGATTGGGTCAGATGCAGCCGTTTGGCGGTTTGGGTGAAATTCAATGTGTCTGCTGCAACAACGAAAACATTAAGCTGGTGAATGTTTAGCATAATTGGTAACTCCGCTTGCTATTAAATGGCTCCTCTGAAGAACCTCTCACTGATATTGTGTAGATTTTCACTATCTCTATTAGTAATTCTCATACAAAACAAGGGATTTATCCAGTATTTTTTATAGTAATTTATTGGAAATTTGGAAAAACGGCCGGATTTGGGCTAGTTGTTGGGTTCCGGTGGGGTAGACCAGGGCAGCAGGGCAGCGAATTCTTCCATAGTGATCCCGCTGCGCACCTCGATGCGCTGCAGGTAATACACCGAACCTGGGGTGTGGGTCCAATGTCCTCCTAATCCCATGGCGTTGGTGTAGCCCCATTTCAGGGTGCGGTCACCGAGATAACGGTCAAAAGCGCCGAAGGGATAGGCAAATGAGGTCACGGGCTGGTTGATGTCCGTTTCAATATCCTCACGTGAATAATAGATTTCGTTGAAAGCCTGATTGTGGTCGATGGTCAGGTCGGCGTGGGTATAGCTGTGGCTGCCGATTTCCCATCCAGCGGCGGCCATTTCGGTCAGTTGGGGTTCGCCCATAAAGCCATGCGCCTGCAGGCGGTTCGCCACGATGTAGGCGACCCCAAAAAAGCCGTGTTCTTTCATAATCGGGTAAGCGTATTCGTAGACTTTGTAATGGCCATCGTCAAAGGTGAGGATCACGGGACGTTCGGGCAGCGGTGCGCCTTCTGTGATGGCCTGGGTCAGTTGCTCGGCGGTGATGGTTTGGTATCCCCAGTCAGCCAGAGCTTGCATTTGTTGGATAAAGACTTCAGGGGGGGTGTTGTATCGGGAAACTTTTTCGGGGTCGATGTCGTGGTACATCAGGATCGGTGCGATCACTTCACCCGGTCCGACTATCGCCCAGGTAGGTGTGGGGACGGTGGTGATGGTTGGTATGGTTGTGGCAGTGGGGGTGATCGTTGGAGTGGGGGTATCGGTCGGGGTTTCGGTTGGGGCGTCTGTGGCCGGAGGCGGTGTGGGCGGTTCGTCGGTGTTGCCTGGGTCCGGGGCCTTTGCCTCAGAGATGGGGAGATTGCAGGAGAACAGGGTGAAGGGGAGTATGAATAGTAAGATTAGCAGGATGGTTTTTTGCATGGGTGCATTATGCCAGATATCGCTAGCCTTGAGTAGGGGCGGATTTTTAATTTGACGACAGCATCATGGAGGTTATGCCGGCTCTTCTGCTGCGTTTTTTGCTTCCAGCTTGATCTTGGAGATGCGGTAGGCCTGGCCGAAGAAATGGAACATGATGGCCATGGCGATGGGGCTGATCAAGAATATTCCAATAAAGCACAGTACCATTCCCACCATGCTGAGAAAATAGCTGGCGATGTATCCCAGGAATGAGGCGGCCAGCAAAATCCAGAAATTGGCTTTGAGCAGCGCAAATACCCGTTTGAAATTGAACCCTTCGCTGAATTCCCGGTTTTCCAGGTAGCTGCCGGCGATCAGTGGGAGTATGGCATACATCAGGAAACTTGTGACCATGATGAACGGCATGAGCATAAAGGGGAGGAACGCCCCGAGCATGGTGAAAACGACCACAATTCCCTCAGCCTCTTCTGCCAGGACGGGGAATAGAGGGAGGATGTAGAATGGGATCATAATCACAAAATAGAGTAATGTGAACGGCAGGAACCAGATGAAATTGATGACCATCAGCTTCAGTCCGTCGATGAAGTACTCGCCCAGGTCTTTCCATTCCGGCAGGGTGTCGTCCTCGCTGCCGTCCTGGACGCGCTTCTGGATTTCCATCACCCAACCATACACAGCAGGGCTGCCGATGAAGGTCAGGGTCAGAAAAGCGGCAACTGCGATCTTTTCAAACCATTTAGGGTCTTTGAAAATAAAGGTGTACGCTCGTTCAATATCCAGTCGTGTATCCATTGTCCCTCCAAGGGTGTTGTGTTGATTGCTATTATACCTGAATGTTGAGAGGGCATGATCACCTGCCAACCGAGTGAATTTTCAGCAGGTATTTTGTGGTAATATCATGCGAGAAAGTGCCTCCCACGCTGTGTTTTGGTTGGTGTGGGTGTGTTTGGAAAGAACATGTCAATTCGATTCCGATTTTCAAAAAACGACCTGCTGAAACTGTTCCTGATCTGCGCTGCGCCAGTGCATTTCTGGGCGTTGTTTGTCATCATTTCTAATGTTGATCTGATCGGTAAACGCGATCTATGGTATTTTGGCGGGTACAGCGGGTATTTGTTGGGCATGGCCTTAGCTGTGCTATGTATACACCGCGAGCTGCAAGAAACGATGGATCAGGCTGACAGCAGGTTCAGGTCATGACCACGGCAGCCCCATCCTCCTCCTCGCGCACCCTGCGTTCTACTCTGGCCGAACTCGGCCTGCTGTATGCCAGCGCCATCTGGGGCTCGACCTTTTTCCTGGTGAAAGCCAGCCTGGATACGGTCGACCCGGCGGTGATGGTTGGGTACCGCTTCCTGCTTGCTGCCGCACTGTTGGGAGTGTACCTCCTGCTGACCAAACAGCCCTTGTTCAAGGATTTCCTGCCGGGGTTGAAGATTGGCCTGGTGTTGGCGGCGCTGTATGTGCCGCAGACCATCGGCCTTGGGCTGACCAGCGCGGCAAACTCCGGATTTATTACCGGACTTTTCGTTGCTTTTGCCCCCTTCCTGATGCTCGTGTTCACCAAAGAGCGGCCGCGCCCTCAGCAGTGGGCAGCGGTAGCAGTTTCGCTGGTTGGGCTTTGGCTGCTGACCGGCGGGCTGGAAGCCATTAACACGGGGGATTTGATCACTCTGCTGTCCGCCTTTATGTATGCGCTGCATATTATCCTGGGCGACCGTTTCATCTCAGACGCGCTGGACCCCTACCGGCTTAGCTTCCAGCAGTTCTTTGTAGTTGGCTGCGTCAGTCTGCTGTTTTCGGTGGCGTTTGGCCGCCCGCTGGGGGTTTCAGAGATATCGGGGGTGTATACGATTGTCTTCCTGGCTGTTTTTCCGACCCTGTCCGCTTTTGTGATCCAATTCAAAGCTCAAGAGATCATCCCGCCGGTGAGGGTGTCTTTGATCTTTACCTTGGAGCCGGTCTTTGCAGGGATTTTTGCCTGGACGCTGGGAGGCGAGACTTTCGTGCCCGTACGGGCGTTGGGCGGTTTGTTGATCTTCCTGGCGATCGTGGTCAGCACGGTGCGCTGGAAGAAGCAGGGATAAAAATTCGTCCGTTCGAAAAAGTTGACCCCATGTGGATGTTCACGTATAGTTGAAGAGTGTTTAGCGTTCACCAGGAGAGGATGATCCCCGATGGCTGAGAAGATGCAAAACAATCAAAAATTGACGCCGTTTTCTGAAATGGAAGAGGCATACCCAACCGTGTATGCCGCCTGGCAGATGTTTGCCCGTTTTGATAAGAATGCGAAGAACCTCAAGGTTTGGATTCGCTTCCTGCGGACGGTGGCGCTGGTGGTGGGTGTGCTTGCGCCTTTGCTGGCGATCCTGGATTTGGTCTATGAAGGCCAGACGGAAGTTTTCAGGCATATGATCATTGTGCTGCCGATCCTCCTCAGCGCCTTGCTGACCGCCTCAAACCGTTTGGAACGGGGTGGGAAGTGGTTTATCCTGCGGGCGGCCGCCGAACGGGTCAAGCGTGAGATTTACAGCTACCGGGTGGGGATCGGGAAATATCAGGATGAGGCGATCAAAGACGAGAACCTTGCTAAAAGTTTAGATGAGCTTTACCGGCGGTTGATGGAGACCAAGGTCA
>Ga0102946_1000816_pt1 | contig 10829 bp, 16 predicted proteins | sample SalPon2A_A_D1_MG_FD_78209 | JGI IMG/M metagenome (GOLD analysis project Ga0102946, IMG submission 78209) | Soil microbial communities from South San Francisco under conditions of wetland restoration - Salt Pond MetaG R2A_A_D1_MG | ecosystem: Environmental > Terrestrial > Soil > Wetlands | place... | reverse complement strand
CAATACGGGTATATACGGCCTCATACTGCGCTTCTTCCTCATAGAAGCGGTCAAAGCTGTGGATGGTCAAACCTTCCGGCAAATCGGCTACAGTGGGATGCTGGCGGGTGCGCAGGTAGACCTCACCGGCCTCAGAGAGCACCTGCCAGGCCTGACGGGTGAGCTGTCCGGCATCTCCCGGCCCCAACCCAAGAATAACTATCCCGGCGGCCATCAGGCTTCTTCTCCCTGATATTTGAACTTATCTTCAAAAACATCCATATGTGGGGTATTGTTCATGAAATGTATTCGCCATGGGCCTAACAGGGGCGCATGGGTGTACTCAAAGTAGGAGATGGCTGTATTTTCGGCATTCACGTAGCAGGAACGCCGCTGGGGGACATTGAAGATCACATCCACAAAGGCGTTCAGCGTCCAGCCGTGGATGACCACGCAGACCACCTTCCCCCCAACTTCCCAGCCGTCCTCGCCAATCTCACCGTGCTGATCCACCACTTCTTGCAGGAACATCCCGACCCGCTGGCGCATATCGGCGTACGACTCCGTCCCGGATGGCTCAAGGGCAAAGGGAGCGAAGGGGTCCATATGGAAGTTGACGTTCTTGCGGACGGGCAGCAGGTGGTCTTCGATGGGTGCGGCGGTGTTGTAGGAATAGCCGCCCTCCCGGATGCGCTCGTCGGGGACAGCCTGAATATTGTAGGCTTCCTCAAAATAGCTGGCCGTCTGGCGGGTGCGCAGCAGGGTGCTGACGTACAACGCATCCAGGCGAGGGACTCTGGCCTTGAGCCACTCGGCGGCTCCTTTGGCCTGCTGACCGCCCAACTCAGTCAGAGCCGAGTTCAGCTCGTGGTTTTCCAGTTCGTCATGCCAGTTGGCGTTGGTCTCGCTCTCGCCGTGGCGGATCAAAAATAAGTGCATAATCATTCTCCATGCGTTGGTTGTATAACAGGCTGTATGATACCAAATTATCGGGTGATTGGGTTGTAAGTTGTATAGAAAAAACCGCGGCGAGAAACTCACCGCGGTTTATAGGTTGCGTGATTGGCTAATCTAACGATTAGCTTGCAATACACCGATACGCTTCAGGCTATAAGCCCAAATAAAACTAACGCTTGGTGTAGGTCGGGGCCTTGCGGGCGCGCTTGAGGCCAGGTTTCTTGCGTTCCTTGACGCGCGGGTCGCGGGTCACATGACCGCCGCGGCGCATGGCGCGATCCAAATCGGGGTTCAATTTAAGCAAAGCTCGTGCCAGGCCCATACGGACTGCACCAACCTGCCCGGTGATCCCGCCGCCTTTGACCAGCACGGAAACATCGACAGTGCCTTTTGCGCCGCCATCTACCAGCGGACCGTAGATGATGTCCACATCGCCGAAGCGAGGGAAATACTCATCCACCGGCTTGCCATTGACAATGAAATCGCCTTTCCCGGCCATGATGCGAACACGGGCAGAGGCTTCTTTGCGTCGTCCAATTCCTTCGTAATATTGTTCAGCCATAATTCAGCTCCTTACTCCAACGGTTTCGGGTTCTGCGCATCGTGCGGATGATCAGGTCCAGCATAGACTTTCATGCGCTTGAGCAGATTGCGGCCGTAGGTATTCTTGGGCAGCATCCCTTTCACCGCAGCGCGAATCACACGGTCGGGGTGTTTATCCAGCTGCTTTTCCAGATTGATCTCTTTAATCCCGCCGGGGTATCCGGTGTGGTGATAGTATTTTTTATCTTCCATTTTGTTGCCAGTGACTGCAATGCGTTCACAATTGACAACAATCACATAGTCGCCAGTAATCACGCCAGGAGTATAGGTGGGCTTATGTTTGCCCAGCAGCACCTTGGCGATCTTGGAGGCGAAACGTCCCAGGTTCTGGCCGTTGGCATCTGCCACGTACCATTCGTGGGTGAGTTCACCTTCTTTTGGGTAATAGGTTTTTTTCACAACAACCTCACTTTTAGTAATTTCTTTTCTAAGTTCATCACATACTTCGGTCAGTCTTGCGGTTCGTCTCGGTAGGTCACCTCAACAAGGCATAAGCCATGAGCCGGGGCTAGACCCTGGATCATCTCTTGCGGAGAAGACACATCCCGCCTGAATGCTTCCAGCGAGCGTTTCGCCCGCCCAACCGCCACCTGACTGCTGACCATACGGCGCACCATGTGGTAGAGGAAGGCATTCGCCGTAACCGTAAATATCAATTCGTTCTGATTTGATATTTCGTCCTGCTCAGCCTGCCAGCCGGCCGCAAACACCTCACGGGTGGTTGGGCCGCCGGGCTTGTGGGGAGAGCCAAAGGCGGCAAAATCATGCACACCAATCAGCTCAGCCGCACAGGCATTCAGCAGTTCGACGTCCGGCCTGGGCCAGACCCGCCAGGCATAGCGCTCCCGCAGGGGGACCCGCACCGGGCTGCACAAGATCGTGTAGCGGTACGTGCGGGCAGCGGCATCAAAGCGGGGGTGGAAATCCTCTCCCACTTCGAAGACCTGCTGGGCTGCAATATCGGGCGGCAAGCTGGCGTTCAGCGCCTGGCACAGTTTTTCGGGGCCGTGCTGCCAGTCGTGGTGAAAACTAATCACTTGACCTGAAGCATGCACTCCGGCATCTGTGCGTCCTGCCGCCAGAAGGGACCTGCCCTCCCAGCCAATCCGGCGCAGAGCGTTTTCTACTTCGCCCTGAACCGTGCGGGCATCTGCCTGACGCTGCATGCCAGCGAAAGCCGTGCCATCATATGCGAGAATAACTTTGTAAAGTACGGACATCGAATTTTTCAAATTCGATGTTTTGGAGAATGACAGTTTTTGTCATTCTCCATGAGAGCAAGACATCGAGTCTTGGTTATCATTCCACCAGTTCGATAATCACCATGTCGGCATTGTCGGTGGGACGTTTGCCGAGCTTGAGAATACGAGTGTACCCACCACTGCGCTCGGTATAGCGCGGGGCAATCTCGTCGAACAACTTCTTCACGATCTCGTCATTGGGCAGCCGGGATTTGACAATCCGGCGGGCATGCACCAATTTTGCATCATCTTCAGCAGCGTGGGCGCGTTTTGCCAAAGTAATTAACTTTTCGGCTTCGCCGCGCACTGCCTGAGCCTTTGCTTTTGTCGTGCGGATGCGTTCATGCTCATAAAGCTGGCTGATCAGCCCACGGCGCAGCGCTTTGCGTGCGCCCATGTGCCGGTCCAGTCTTTTTCCTGCTACTTTGTGTCGCATGATTTATTCTTCCTCCGTCTCTTCGGCTTCTTCGTCTGCACCCTCTTCCTCGGTTTCTTCTTCGTCTTCATCCGAGTCAAGGTAGCCTTTTTCAGACATCTTTTCAATCAGTTCGTCCATGCTTTTCTCACCGAAATTGCGGATGGACATGATGGCGTCTTCGCCTTTTTCCAACAGCTCCAACACCTCACCAACCGTAATAATTCCGGCTCGTTTCAACGAATTGAAGACCCGAACAGACAAATCCAGATTTTCAATCGGTGTTTCGTAAATCTCGCTCGTCAGGCGGCCGTCTTCCTCTTCTTCCTCTTCAATCGGGGAGAGAGTGATCTCGGTCACGCCGGCAATGTGCCGGAGGTGTTCGATCAGAATACCGGCAGCGGTGCTCATGGCATCTTCAGGGGCAATGGTGCCGTCCGTCCAAATCTCCATGATGAGCCTGTCGTAGTTTGTACTCTGGCCGACGCGCGCCTGGCGCACTTCCCAGTTTACCTGGCGGACAGAGGTATAAATTGCATCAACCGGCAGTTCACCAATCGGCAGCCGGCCGCTGCGGTCGTTGGCTGGCGAGTAGCCGCGCCCACGTTCCACAGTCATTTCCACTTCCAGTTTTGTGGACTGGTTGTCGGAGGTAAACAGATACAAGTCAGGATTGACGATCTCAACCTCTGGCGGTGTGATAATATCAGCAGCCGTGACCACGCCTTCGCCGCGCACCTCAAGGTGCAGGCGTGCGGTGTCCACGTCTACCATTTTCATTCGGATCTGCTTTAGCTGGAGCATGATCTGGATCACGTCTTCCCGGATACCGGGGATGTCACTGTATTCATGCTGGACATCCGTAATCCGGATGGACGTAATCGCTGCGCCTTCTAAAGATGAAAGCAGTACTCGCCGCAGTGCGTTACCGAGAGTAGCCCCATAGCCGCGTTCAAGCGGGCTGATGACGTACTTCCCATAACTGCGAGATTCAGCCTCTCGCTCGATCCTGGGGGTTACCATGTTACTTAGAACAATCACAGACTATTCCTTCCCCTACCAGCAAGCCGCCAGAGCGGCCTGCCTTCGGATACGTATACTAACGGGAGTAATACTCCACAATTAACTGTTCATTCAAATTGGCGTCAATCTCAGCGCGTTCCGGTAACCGGGAGATCCCACCGCTCATATCTTTGATATTGCGGGTGACCCATTCCGGGGCGGTGCGCTCTTCTGCCATTGCCATCAAATCCTGGATCAAGGTTTTCTTGCGAGAGCCTTCCCGCACCTGGATCAAATCACCGGGTTTGATCTGCATCGAAGGGACGTCAGTACGGCGGCCATTGACCATGAAGTGGCCGTGGGCAACCATCTGACGCGCCTGGGCGCGGCTGCTGGCAAAACCCAGCCGGTAGATGACATTATCCAGCCTGGATTCCAGGATCCGGAGCAGTGTCAGACCGGTAAGACCGCGGGCTTTGATCGCCTGCCGGTAATAGCGGCGGAACTGGCGTTCCAATACGCCGTAGACACGGCGTGCTTTTTGTTTGGCACGTAACTGCATGCCATAGTCGGATGTACGGGAGCGGGCCCATTGAGCCATGCGTCCATGTTGTCCCGGGGGGTAGGCGCGCTTTTCAATCGCACATTTGGGCGAATAGCAGCGCTCGCCTTTAAGAAAGAGTTTTTCTCCCTCCCGACGACACAGTTTACATACAGGACCTGTATATCTAGCCATTATTATGAATCCTCACTTCTTCCTGCGTTTCGGAAATTGTATTTTATACACGTCGACGTTTTGGCGGGCGGCAGCCATTGTGCGGCACCGGTGTTACGTCGGCAATGGAATTTACTTTTAGTTCGACGGCCTGGACGGCGCGGATGGCGGATTCGCGACCCGGGCCAGGGCCTTTCACAATCAAATCTACTTCACGCAGCCCCATATCCATGGCGCTTTTCAGAGCCTTCTCCATTGCCAAACGGGCAGCAAAGGGAGTGCTTTTGCGTGAGCCTTTAAAGCCTACAGCGCCAGCGCTGGCCCAGGCAACCGTGTTGCCCTGCGTATCGGTGATCGTGATGATCGTATTATTAAATGTGGCATACACGTGAATTTGCCCTGAAGAGAGCACTTTCTTTGCTTTGCGTGGTCCACGTCGTGAGCGTTGTGGTCTTGCCATAACTCTTTGGTTCCTTTCTAGCCGCGAAAGCGGGACTATTTCTTAGTTGCGCCTCGGCGGCGGCCACGACCGGCAACGGTCTTCTTGGGGCCTTTGCGGGTGCGGGCGTTTGTGCGGGTGCGCTGACCGCGCACGGGCAAATTGCGGCGGTGGCGCATGCCGCGATAGCTGCCAATCTCAATCAGCCGTTTGACATTCATCTGGACTTCACGTCGCAGGTCACCTTCAACGGTAAGCTGATTGTTGATGTATTCGCGCAATGAGGCTATCTCACTGTCTGTCAATTCGCGGACGCGGGTTTCCGGGCTAACGCCGGTAGCCGCAAGGATATTCTGCGAAGTTTTCAGGCCAATCCCATAAATGTAGGTCAGGCCAATTTCTACGCGCTTGTCGCGTGGGAGGTCAACACCTTCTATACGTGCCATAAATCTACCTCTAACCTTGTCTTTGTTTGTGTTTTGGATCGTCGCAAATCACGTACAGCCGGCCTTTTCGGCGCACAAATTTGCAGCGTGAACCTCGTTTTCTTACTGAGGATGATACCTTCATGGTTTTACTCCTTTTTCAACTGCCAAAAAACAATTCATTTTACTTCTTTTGTCAAGTTTCATCCAGACCAAATCTTGCTTATTTTTGGGTCAATATCATCGGCTTGCCCTTGGTGACAGCTACCGAATGCTCGGCATGCGCTGTCAGGGAGCCATCAACTGAGCTGACCGTCCATTGGTCTGCCTGCACGTTGGTGCGGTGTGTCCCAACCAACACCATCGGTTCCAGGGCGATTGTCATTCCCGGACGGAGGGACATGCCCCTCCCCGCCAGCCCCCAGTTGGGAACCTGCGGACCTTCGTGCATTTTGCGGCCAACCCCATGCCCGGTGTATTCACGGGGCACGTGGTAGCCAAAACTTTCTACATACTGCTGTATCGCAGCGGAGACATCCCCAACCCGGTTACCGGCGACCATCTTGCTGATGCCGATTTCAAGGGCTGTATTGGTCACATCGAGCAGCTGCTGGGCTTCGGCAGAAATTTCGCCAACCCCAATCGAGAAGGCCGAATCGGCCACGAAGCCTTCATAGACCGTGCCGCAGTCGATGGAGACCAGGTCTCCTTCTTTAATGACGCGTTTGCCAGGAATGGCATGCACCATTTGTTCATTCACACAAGAATTGATCGTGGCCGGGTACGGTGTTGGGCCTGGATACCCCAAAAAAGCAGGGGTTGCGCCATGGTCACGGATGACCGCTTCGGCTATTTTATCCAATGCACCAGTGGTTACACCGGGGGCTATCGCTTCCCGGACTGCCGCTAAGGCCAGAGCATTGATGCGGCCAGCGGCGCGCATGATCTCCAACTCTTCGGCAGTTTTGATGACTACATTTCGTTCCCAGGCCATGATCTTCCTATTTTTTTAACGTACGGTTCCTGCTGGAATCGCTGCCAGCAGATCTTGATGTACTTGTTCAATCGGCTGATCGCCGTTGATCTCTACTAACAAACCACGCTCTTTGAAATAGCTGATGAGCGGTGCAGTTTGTTCCAGGTAAACCTCAATCCGATTTTTGACGGTCTCCAGCTTATCGTCGTCGCGTTGGTACAGGTCAGTTCCATCCACATCGCAAACTCCGGCCTGTTTTGGCGGGTTAAATTTGCTGTGGTAGATGCGCGCACACTCTGGGCACATCCAACGGCCTGTCAGGCGGGCGATCAATTCATCCTCTGGCACCTGAATATATGGCACCAGGGTCAGCTCACGCCCCATCCCACGCAGCATCTCTTCCAGAGCTTTTGCCTGGGTAGCTGTGCGGGGAAATCCATCCAACACTGCGCCAACTTCAGCATCCGGGTCAGAAAGGGCATCTCGCACCATGGCGATGGTGACATCGTCCGGCACCAGCTCACCTTTATTGATGTAGCTGGAAGCCAGTTTACCCAATTCAGTCTCGTTCTTGATGTTATAGCGGAACAAGTCACCAGAAGAGATATGTGGTATGCCGAGGGTTTCACAAAGCTTTTTGGCCTGTGTTCCTTTTCCTGCGCCAGGAGCGCCAAGCATCACAAGGTAAACGGACATGCTCTCTGCCTTTCGCTATTTGACCAACAAAGATTCGTCGTAACCGTGTACTTTTAGTTCAGCTTCGATGTTAAAGAACGTATCACGGACAACACCCACCACAATCAACAACCCGGAGGAGTTGATGAGGAAGGAACCGCCACCGCCAAGCTGTCTCAAGTCTGGGATTATCAACGTCACCAGGTAAGGCAGCACAGCGATAAAGCCCAGGAAGAGCGCACCGGGGAAAGTGATCCGGCGCAGCACACGGGTGAGATAGCTCTGGGTGGGCGCACCCCGGCTGACACCAGGGATCTGCGCACCAGACCGTTTCAGGTTCTCACCGTAGTTCTGCTGGGCGAAAAGCACATCAGTATAAAAGAAGGCAAAGCCGACTACAAAGAAGAAGTTGATCAGCCAATACCAGCCGCTGTTGACGGTAATATTGACCGACATCCAACTCCCCAGATTGGCAATCCAGGCAGCTTCTGAATTAATCATCAGACCACCCAGCAAGCCGGGAACCTGGAGCAGCGCATTGGCAAAGATCAGCGGGATCATTCCGGCCATATTCACCTGCAAAGGCAGGGTGCCCTTGACCGGCATGGACATGCGGTTTCCCACACGGCGGCCGGGGTACATCACGGGCACATTGCGGCGCCCCTGCTGCACAAAGACAATCACAAAGATGGTCAGGATGGTGATGATCAAAATCGCCAGGATACCGATCCAGCGGATGTTCGGATCTACGGTGATATTCGGGTTGTTCGGTGCGTTCCAGATGGTCAGGTAGGTGGACGGCAGTTGAGCGATGATGCCCGCAAAGATCAACAGGGAAAGCCCCTGTCCGCGGATACCATACTCGGAGATCAATTCACCCAGCCAGATGGCAAACATGGTGCCGGCGGTCATCGAGATGATTACGGTGACCGACCGCAGGACGTTTGAGTCTACACCAAAGCCGAAGCCAGGGATGATCGGGACGCCGCCCAGGTTTGAAACCACCTGGATCTGGCCAAATGCGGTCAGGGCGCCCATCAGGATCGCCAGCCGGTAGGTGTTCTTTTCCATCCACTTGCGGCCTTCGCGCGGGTCGTCTTCCATTCGGGACTGCCACGCGGGGATGATCGGCACCAACAGCTGGATGACAATTTGAGCAGTAATGTACGGGTAAACGCCCATACCAAGGATGGAGAACTGCCGCAAGGTACCACCGGAGATCAGGTTGACCATGTTGAGGAAGTTTGCAGTAGCGTCAGAACCACCCATCACCAATGTCAGTGCAGTGACATCTACACCCGGTACCCGGATTTGGGCCACAAAGCGGTAAAGCACCAGTAGTGCAACAGTGATCAGCAGTTTCCTGCGAATGTCAGGAGCAGTCCATAAATACCGCCAGCCAGCACGTTTCATTTAGTTTCTCCTTGTGGTTGTTTACTCAATTTCAAGCAGTTCAACACTGCCGCCAGCAGCCTCAATTTTGGCTCGTGCGCCTTTGGAAACACGGTGCACCTGCACTTTGTAGGCTTTTTTCACATCGCCGCGGCCCAACAAAACCACAGGCAGACCCGGTTTGCGGATCAGACGGGCTTCGTCCAGAGTTCCGGGGGAAACTTCGGCATTGGCTTTGAAATCTTCCAGTTGGTCTAGGTTGATCTCATTGTATACCTGCTGGAAAGGCGGGGTAAAGCCGCGCTTGAACGGCAGGCGGCGGTAGAACGGCAGGTTGCCGCCCTGGAAGTACAGCTTGCCGCCGCTGCCAGAGCGTGCGCCATAGCCTTTCATGCCGCGGCCGGCTGTCTTACCGCGCTTGCCGCCTGTACCGCGAGCTGCGCGGATACGGTTTTTCTTTTTACCTTCATTTGGTTTTAAGTCGTGTAGCTTCATCCGACTAACCTCTACTCTTCAATAGACACGAGATGGCTCACCTTGTTGATCATTCCTCGGATCACCGGATTGTCATCGTGTTCAACAGTTTGAGTTACTTTCTTCAAGCCCAGGGCGGCGACCGTACCTTTTTGCCGCTTGTTGTAACCAATCGGGCTTTTCACCAACGTGATTTTTAGTCTCTTATTCTTTGCCACGTTTTCGCTCCCAGAACGGTAAAACCTCTTCAACTCGTTTACCGCGCATTCGGGCAGTATCTTCCAGCGATTTGAGCTGGTCTAGGCCATCCATAGTGGCTTGAACCACATTGAGGATATTGGCGCTGCCCTGCGATTTGGTCAGGATGTCCTGCACCCCAACGGCCTGCAGTACGGCACGCACACCACCACCAGCGATCAGCCCAGTTCCGGGGGAAGCGGGTTTCAGGATCACCTTGGCACCCGCAGTTTTGCCAATGATGGCATGCGGGATAGTGCCTTTATACAGATTAACGCGGTGCATTTCTTTCCGAGCGCGGTCGGTGGCTTTGCGGATGGCGTCCGGCACAGTATTGGCTTTGCCAACACCGACCCCCACCTGCCCAGCTTTGTCACCAACAACAACGGTGACACGGAAGCCAAAGCGGCGGCCGCCTTTTACAACTTTCGCCACACGGGTAATGTCAATCGTGCGCTCTTCAAGTTCTTTTTCAAATTCAGGTCTGGAATATTCGCTCATTTGTCTCTCCTAGAACTCAAGGCCTTTGTCACGTGCGCCATCAGCGAGGGCTTTCACCCGGCCAATGTATTGGAAACCGCCGCGGTCGAAGACGACCTTGGTTACACCGGCATCTTTGGCACGTTCAGCCACAGCTTCGCCCACCAGGCGAGCCTGCTCTGTTTTTGTTTTACCGTTCATCTCACCGCGCAAATCTTTGTCAACAGAGGAAGCAGAAACCAAGGTGCTGCCTGCTTCATCGTCAATAACCTGTGCGTAGATTTCCGTCAAGCTTCGGTACACACACAGCCGCGGCCGTTCAGGCGTGCCGTGAATGTGCTTGCGCACCCGCTTGTGTCTTCGTATGCGTGCTGCTTTTCGATTAAACCTAGCCATTATTTATACCTCTTTATACCTTGCCGGCCTTACCAGCTTTGCGGCGGACATACTCACCTCGATAGCGAATCCCTTTACCTTTATAGGGTTCTACCGGGCGTTTGCCGCGGATCACTGCCGCGATCTGTCCAACAGCCTGCTTGTCGTAGCCAGTAATTTTTATGACGTTGTTGCGGTCGAGCACTTCGAATGTAATTCCTTCGGGCGGGTCCATCTCGATGGGATGGGAGTAGCCCAGGCTCAAAACCAGCTGTTCGCCTTTCATTTCGGCACGATAACCGACACCGTGGATCTCTAAGATCTTCTCAAAACCTTTGCTGACGCCTTCAACCATGTTGAAGACGACTGCGCGGGCGGTGCCGTGCATGGCGCGGGGAAATTTTTCTTCTGAAAGGCGCTCAATCGTCAGGCTGCCGTCATCTT
>Ga0102946_1000814_pt1 | contig 10836 bp, 9 predicted proteins | sample SalPon2A_A_D1_MG_FD_78209 | JGI IMG/M metagenome (GOLD analysis project Ga0102946, IMG submission 78209) | Soil microbial communities from South San Francisco under conditions of wetland restoration - Salt Pond MetaG R2A_A_D1_MG | ecosystem: Environmental > Terrestrial > Soil > Wetlands | place... | reverse complement strand
GTGTCCGGCCTCGGCAATCTGCACCGGCCCGATCCGCTCCGCTCCACCGTAGCCATCTTTCACGATCACCAGCCCGGCCGTGATGCGGTTCCCCAGCGCGTCGACCACAGCCTGTGTCATCGGCAGCCCGGCTTTCCCCGCGCCGACCACATAAATACGTCGGAATTTTTTCAAGTTGTAGGTATGCTGGCCCATATGCAGCAGATGGCCTTCGAGGTAGAAATGAGTATTGACAGCGATATACGGGTCCACCGCATCAATCCCTGCCGCCAGTATTCGGACCGCTTGCTGTCCCCAGGCATTTGTGCGCAAAGATTGCGTGAGGAATTTTTCAGCGTTCATAGCTCTATTGTACTCCAAGTGATGAATTGACCGCAGAAGGAACCGATTTCACCTAAAACCAGAGAACAAACCAAAATCATAGGGGATATGATAATATTCTGACACAGAAATAACCTCTCAAAGACTTGCTCATTAGGACGAAGAATTATGAACCAAAAATCCTTACTCTCCAAATATTTTCACCATGAATCCTCATTCATCCTGACGTTTATCGGCATCAGCATCCTGATTGGTTTTTTCATAGTAAGCCATTATGGGGTGTCTCTTGATGAAGCATGGGCCTGGGATTTTGGCACTGAGGCGGTTGGATATTTCGTCGGCAAGGGCAGCGTTGTGGATGTCAATTACAGCCACGGCGGCGGTTACCTGATCCCTGCAAAGCTGCTGCAAATGTTTTTTTCGTTCGTATTTCCCAATTGGCTGGAACCGTATGCCTGGCATATGGTGTCCTTCCTCACCTTCCAAGTTTCTGTTTTTTTGATTTACTTACTGGTCAAAAAATTTACCGGAAACTGGGGTGCAACATTTGCCGCCCTTATTTACGGCACCCAGCCATTGTTCTGGGGACACGCCTTCATCAACCCAAAAGATATTCCTTTTCTAACACTCCTCCTTGGCTCCATCCTCTTTGGAATGAACTTGACTGACTCATACCGGGACGTTCAACCGGAAACCACTTTTCCAAAGGAAATAAAGACAGGGATTGCCCTCGACCGGCAGCACCCAAAATTCGGCACCCGGGCCAAAGTCATGATTGTCTTTATTATCCTCATCCTATTCCTCACTCTTGGTGAGCCTCTCATTCATGGCTGGATTGAATCAATCGTTAATTCCGTCTTTCATGCAGACCCATCCAGCAGGATTGGGCGCTACATTTCTTCCATTGCATCAAATGCCAATGAAATCCCCTTTGAAAAATACGTGGATAAAACCATCAAGATCTATGATCGAACAATAGATCGTCTGCTGATGCTTTCTCTGTTTCTCGGGTTGGCCGGTGTGAGATGGCTCCTTCCGGCCGCGACCAAAAAGGGATTCTCATTTTTACACAAATCCATACACTATAAAGAATTCATTCCTGCAGCGATCTTCATAGGGATGTGCATGTCTGCAAGGGCCCTAGGGATCATCGCTTTAGGAATCGTTGGATTATATTGGTTCCTGAGAAATAAGAAAAAATTGATTAGTATGGTCATAATGTTGACAGTAGCTGCTGCCATCCTGGGTTTTATTCTCTGGCCTGATCTGTGGGATGCACCTCTGCAAACTTATTCCGAATATCTAAAAAATATTGTGGGATTTTCCGGCTGGAATGGAAAAATCTTGTTTGAGGGAACGTTTTATAATAAGGACAATTACCCGAACTACTTCATCTTGAAACTCCTGGGCCTACAGCTCACCATACCAACCCTGGTTGTCGGATTGATCGGGTTGATTCTTTTTCTCATCAAGGTATGGCGCAAAGAATACCATTGGATTTTAGGCGGGCTGCTGATTGGCTGGTTTGCCTTGCCAATCATTGCCGTCGTCATTTTGCACCCCGTGATCTACAATAACTTCCGGCATTTTATATTTGTACTGCCGCCGTTTTTCATCTTTGCTGGCATTGCCATCGATTGGATCTTCTCAAAGCTCACAAAATCTACCTGGCGAGTGCTGCTCATCGCAGTACTACTGCTGCCATCCCTGATTGGCATTATCCAGCTTCACCCGTACGAATACATCTACTACAATGAATTTGCCGGCGGTGTAAATAACGCTTTCCGCGTTTACGAATTGGATTATTGGAAAACATCATTTACCGAATCTATGCTCTATATCAATAGTATTGCACCACCAAATGCCGTCGTATCCTTCAACGATGGCATGGAGTTGGTTCCCTGGTTCGTTCGAGATGATATTATTTTACAAGGGCGTATTCGAACATTAACCCCAGAAAACATTGATTACGTGGTTATATCAACTAACCTGAACCGCGATCAGGATCTGTTAGGGTACTTCCCTAACATGATCCCCATCTTCACCGTTGAACGAGACGGTGTCCCGCTTTCAGTTGTATACGAATTTGTCGGGAATTAACGCGATCAAAAGAGAATCCATTCAGAAAATTAACCAATATCCTCAAACATCTAATCAAGTATTAACATTTTATAAGAGCAAAACCCTTGACACCCATAAATTTTGATAGTAATATCCGAGACGGCTTAGAAAAGCCGCAAATTTTCGAAAGGAGACGCAACTGTTGATGAACAACCAAAGCACAATCGCTTATGTAGCACGAATCCGACAATCTCAAATCGGATCCGATGGTTTTTCCTTGTCGCAGTGCGTCTGTTGACCGAGTCTAAGTAATAACCCCTTACTAAAACGACGGCCACGGGCGCTTCCGACAAAGCTCGTGGCTGTTTTTATTTCCTCTGCATTTACGCCAAATGCATCTCCCCCAACGGCCGCGGGCATACCCCGCAGGCCGTTTTTTTATTTGGCGCTGGCGGAGAGGAGAAGAACAGATGAAAAAGAGTAACAAGCAAAATGGAACGACCAAAAAAGTCACGACACAACCTGGAACAAAAGTAGAAAGGAGCGTGAAAAAAATGGATAAAAATGCAATCGTAGTTAATCAAGTCTATAAAAAATTTAGTAAGCCAAAAGCAGCCTTCACGTGGCTGATCGAACTTTTCAAAAAGAATACCAAGGATGACGCCAGCCTCAACGGAAACGGCGCCAAAGAGCCCAAAGAAGACCGTAAAGCCCCCACCGTGGCGGTTGACCGGGTCTCTTTCACCGTCAAAGAAGGTGAGATTTTCGGGGTACTGGGGCCAAACGGCTCCGGCAAATCCACCCTCATTCGCCTGATGGCGACCTTGCTGCTGCCGGACGATGGCAGTATCACGATCATGGGACATGACCCGGTCAAAGACCCCATCACCGTGCAGCAGCTTATCAATCGTGTCTCCGTCGAAGCCAGCTTCTTCAAGAAGCTCTCGCCGATGGAGAACCTGATCTACGGCGCACGGCTGTACGGTATGAACGGCAAGGAAATCCGCAAACGTGTTGTGGACATCCTCACCCGGCTGGGGTTGGAAAAGCGCAACATCTTCAACCCAATGGAAGAGATGTCCCGCGGCATGCAGCAGAAAGTTGCTATCGCCCGCGCCCTGCTCTCCCGGCCGCGTGTGCTTTTGCTGGATGAGCCGACCACCGGGCTGGATCCCGTCTCGAAGCGTGAGGTGCAGGCGGTCGTGCGTGAACTGCAAGAGCAGGACAACACCACCATTCTGCTGACCACTCACGACATGAACGAGGCCGAAATCCTCTGCGACCGGGTCGCCATCCTGCACAAAGGCAAGCTGATCGCCCTGGATACCCCGGAAGCGCTCAAGCAGTTGGCCCCGCGCTCAAATGGGCACCTCCCCAGTCTGGAAGATGTTTTCATCCACCTGACCGGCGACAAGCTCAAAGAAGAGCAGAAGGAAGACCTGGAGGCCGCTCAGGCTTTGGTGAAAGCCTTTGCCAAAGAAAACGAAGCAAAAGAAAAAACTACCGCTCCTGCTCCAGAACTGAACTAGAGCAAGAAGGAAAAAACTTATGACTACATCTATTCAAAATATACAAGCCATGTATGCGTTTATCGAACGCAATGCCAACCTGGTAAAGCGCTACTGGGGATGGGAGCTGGTCTGGATGATCTACTCCATCGCAAACAGCCTCTCGGTCAGTTTCATCGGCCTGGGCATGGAAGCGCTCACCGGGCAAGAAGCCGCCATCGACGGCAGCTTCCTGGTGCTTTACCTGGTGATTGGAACGCTCGTCTGGCGTTATCTGACCACCATCTTCTACTGGATCACAGAAGTGATCTCGATAGAACGCTGGGAAGGGACCATCGAATACACTTTGATGGCCCCCATCCGCCGGGGAGTGCATATGGCCGGACAAACCATTTTTGCCACGGTTTACGGCCTGATCTTCACCGGTGTGGTTCTGATCGCAACGACCTTGATCTTCGACCTTGACTTGAGCACAGCCAATATTGGCGGTGGGATAGTCATGCTGATCGCCGGAAGTCTCTCCTTTATCGGGATCAGCATCATGGTCTCCATCCTGCCCCTGCTCTTCCCAGAGCGCGGCGAGCAGATGACGCATATCGTGATCGCCATTTTGTTGTTGGTCTCCGGGGTGTACTACCCCATCGAAGTCCTGCCAAACATACTGCAAAAGCTCGGCGTGGTCAGTCCGGCCACATACGTGCTGAACGGTGTGAGAGAAGCGCTGCTGGATGGGACGGCTACCGTCCACCTCTGGCAGTACATTTGGCCAGTACTGATCATGGGAGTGATTTTGATCCCCGCAGGCCTATGGGTATTCAGCCTTGCCGAACGCTATGCCAAGCGTAATGGCAAACTAGCCAGAAACGGCTAGCGTACGCGCAGGGTTGCCTCCCAGTTCTTATCCGCACTTGCTGCCCAACAGCTCACAATTAGCATGCAGCAAACAATTGGAGGCAACAATGTTAGGTCTAATTACTAAACTGTTCAAATCCGCCCGAAGCAAGAACAACGGGCCAGAACATTACAAAACGAATGACACAGCAAATCCCACATCCACGGCCTATTCCACCGAATGGCAGCCGCTGGATGTCACCAAGCTGAACATCACAACCAACCGGGTGCGGGAGATCGAAGCCAGCATGGTAAAAGACGCCCGCAGCGAATTTGCGAATGTGATGCAGCAGCTCAAATCGAGCCAGCATGCTCGTAATTCGGAAAAAAACTAAGCCAGAGTGGGGAGGGAGTCTCAACATACTGAGGCACCTCCCCACCCCTGAGGAAAAGAAATGACCACAAAATTAGATACCCTAAACATCCAGCCCCCCCAAGAGATTCCAGGCCTGATCTTCCGCCATTTCCGCGGAGACGAAGACTACCCCAGTATGCTTAAAACGTATAAGCTATCTATGGAAGCCGACAAACTGGAAGCAGCCGAATCACTGGAAGATTTTATCAACAGCTTCAATTTCCTGACCCGCTGCAATCCTGAAACCGATATAGTTCTGGTGGAATCGGACGGGGAAAACGCGGGGTACGGCCTCTGCTGGTGGGACCAAGAGCTGGACGGAAGCTATCGCTATTCTTTCCGCCTCCACCTGAGGCCAGAATGGCGCGGCAAAGGCATCGGCCGCGCAGTGATGGAATTCCTGACCAACCGGATGGACGAGATCGCTACACACCACCCCGCCGAAGCCAACAAATACTATCAAACGTTCAGCGCGAAGTCCCGCGAATGGCAGGTCGCCATCCTCGAAGACCTGGGCTACAAACCCATCCGCTATATTTTCAGGATGTCCCGCCCTGGCAGTCTGCCGGTGGAAGTTCTCCCGCTCCCTGAGGGGATCGAGGTTCGCCCCATCCAACCTGACCAATACCGCCAGGTTTGGGATGCCGACCACGAAGCCTTCCGCGACCACTTTGGCTACTCCGAACCGAACGAAGAACAGTTCCAGGCCTGGCAGAAAGAGAGCATCTTCATGCCAGAACTTTGGAAAGTAGCCTGGGACGGGGATGAGATCGCAGGGATGGTGCTGAATTTCATCGACAAAAACGAAAACGAACGCTACGGCCGCAAACGCGGCTACACGGAAGACATCAGCACCCGCCGACCGTGGCGCAGGCAGGGCATCGCCCGCGCCTTGCTGTCCCAGAGCATCCAGATGTTCCAGGAGATGGGCATGGATGAAACTGCCCTGAGCGTGGACGCTGAAAACCCCAGCGGTGCATTGAAACTATATGAAGACGTTGGCTACAAGGAATACCTCCGCTGGATCGTTTACCGGAAATACATGGATGGATCCCAAAATTAGGAGAAGAATGGATGGCAAATACACTGAAATTTGATAATGCCCTCAATATCCCCGGATTGACGTACCGCAATTTCCAAGGCGAGGAAGATTACGCCGCCATGCGCCAGATATTTCAGGCTTCGATGGAAGCTGATGGCCTGGAAGCCGCCATGACCCAAGAAGACTACACCAACAGCTTCAGCGGCCTGTCGCACTTCGAACCGGCCAAAAACATTTTCCTGGCCGAAGTGGATGGCAGCGCAATTGGAAACGGGCACTGCTACTGGACAAAGGAAATGGACGGAAACTACCGGTATGCATTCTGGATCAATCTTCACCCAGAATGGCGCAGCAAAGGAATTGGCAGCACGCTGCTGGACCTCCTGGTGAACCGGCTGAATGAATATGCCAGCCAGCATCCAGATGAGATTGAAAAATTCTTTCAGCTCTACACGGCCAAAGCGCAAACATGGATGATCGCCCTGTTAGAGGAGCGCGGCTTCAAACCGATTCGCTATTCCTTTGAGATGGTCCGCCCATGCAGCCAACCGGTGGACGTACTTCCCCTCCCCGAAGGAGTTGAGGTGCGGCCGATTCAACCGGATGATGTCCGCAAAGTGTGGGATGCAGACATAGAAGCCTTCCGCGACCACTTCGGTTTTTCCGAACCCACCGAGGAGCGCTACCAGGCCTGGCAAAATCAAAGCAGCTTCAACCCGGCGCTGTGGAAGGTCGCCTGGGACGGCGACGAGATTGCCGGGCAGGTGCTCAACTTCGTTGATGAAGGAGAAAACAAAGAATATGGCCGCAAGCGCGGCTACACCGAAGACATCAGCACTCGCCGCCCCTGGCGCAGGCAGGGCATCGCCCGCGCACTGCTGTCCCAGAGCATCAAAATGTTCCAGGAAATGGGCATGGATGAAACTGCTCTGGGCGTGGACGCTGAAAACCCCAGCGGCGCGCTGAAACTGTATGAAGACCTTGGGTATCGAGAACACCGCCGCTGGATGGTTTACCGGAAATATATACACAAAAGGACAAACTAAGATGAAAGCTTCTATAGATCAATTAATTCAGATTGAAAACATTCCTTCAATACAAGGGCTGACCTTCCGCAGCTACAGCGGCCTGGAAGACTGCGCTTTCATGGCAGAGATTGTCAATGCTGCCAGCCAGGCTGATGGGAACAAAGAATTTTGGTCGGTCGAGGGGTTTGAAAACCAATACAAAGTGCTCCAGCGCTCCGACCCCGACCGGGATGTCATCTTCATCGAGATTAACGGCCAGCCGGTCGGTTACGGCCGCTGTACCTGGAACAAAGAACCCGATGGAAAATATATCTACGAGTTCCGCACTTACCTCAAGCCAGAAGGCCGCCTGCCCGGTATCGCTGAAGCAATGACAAATTACTTCACCAACCGGATTTATGAGATCGCGCAAGAACACCCAACCGACGCCCCAAAACATATGCAATCTTGGGGAGCCAATACCGAAAGTTGGTACACCGGCCTGCTGGAAAAACTTGATTTCGAAATCATCCGCTACGAATTTGAGATGAAGCGGGCTTGCGCTGATCCGGTGGACGTCACTCCCCTGCCCGCTGGCCTTGAAGTCCGCCAGCCCACCCCGGAGCAGTACCGCCAGGTGTGGGAAGCGCAAGAAGAAGCCTTTAAGGACCATTGGGGCTTTGTGGAACCAACCGAAAACGACTACCAGTGGTGGCTCAACTTCCCGCACTTTGAACAGGACCGAACGCTGTGGAAAGTCGCCTGGGACGGTAACGAAGTGGTGGGTATGGTGCTCAACTTCATCGCCCAGAAAGAAAATGAAGAAATGAACCGCAAACGCGGCTATACCGAGTTCATCAGCGTGCGCAAACCCTGGCGGCGTCAGGGTGTTGCCCGTTCCCTGCTCACCCAGAGCATCCAGATGTTCCAGGAGATGGGCATGGAGGAAACCGCCCTGGGCGTGGATGCCAAGAACCCCAACGGCGCGCTGCGCCTGTACGAGAGTGCAGGCTATCAGGAATACAAACGCGTGATGATCTACCGCAAACCAATGAACAGTTAAATATGAGATTGCACTCACTCTAAAGAGGAAAGAAGACATGCAACCCCAAACCAAACTCCCCGACGGCATTACCCTCCGCCCTGCTGCCCTGTCCGATGTGGAAGAATTGACCCATCTGATCAACCTCGTCGCGATGGAAATGAATGGCTACAATGAGATCGACACCGAAGAATTCGAAACCGACCTGAAGACCCCTGGTCTGGATCTGGAAAAAGACACCCGTGTGGCCGTCAATGCCAAAGGCAAGATCGTCGCCTACCAGGATATCTTCGCTATTGACGCCATTCCGGTGCGGCCGAATTTGTTTGGCCGCGTCCACCTGGACTATATGAATAAAGGCATCGGTTCCCACTTGCTGGAATGGGCAATTGAACGCGCCAAACATGTGATTGACAAAGTACCGGCAGATGCCCGCGTCTCTGCAGTCGCCTGGACCCCGCCAGAGTGGCAGCCTGCGGTCGAGCTCCTCACCGACCACGCGTTCAACCCCTACCGCCACTTTCTCGGTATGAAAATCGATCTGGATGAAAAGCCTCAGACCCCGGTCTGGCCGGAAGGGATCACAGTGCGCACCATCACCTTCCCCGATGAACTGGAAATGTGGTTCCGCACTTACAATGAATCCTTCAAAGATCACTTCGGACGCATCGACCAGCCCTTCGAGCAGGCTTTTGAACAGTTCAAGCACTTCAACCTGAACGACCCGCACAACGATCCTGACCTGTGGTTCATTGCCATGGATGGCAACCAGCCTGCCGGGATTTTGCAGGGACGCAAACAGAATGCCATCAGCCCAGACCAGGGCTACATCCACCTGCTGGGGGTACTGCGGCCTTACCGCAAGCGCGGCCTGGGGCTGGCACTGCTGCTGCACGGCTTCAACGAATTCTGGAAGCGGGGCAAAAAAGCAGCCACCCTGGGCGTGGATGCTGACAGCCTGACCGGCGCGCAGAAGCTCTACAAAAAAGCCGGGATGTACAGCTATCGTAAAACAGCCGCCTTTGAATTAGAATTGAGGCCAGGTAAGGATATTTCTAACACCGGCTGATCGAGGTAAATATGACAATCAAAGCAATCATTTGGGATGTGGGCGGTGTGCTGGAGCGCACCCTGGACTTTGGCCCGCGGGCAGCCCTGGCTGCCCGCCTCGGCTGGGACATGAACGACCTGATGGACTTATTCTTCGGCAAACGGGATGACTACCGCATCCAGCTTGGCAAAGTTTCGCGGAAAGCCCATTTGGAGAACATCGCCCAGGCGCTGGGCGTGCCTGATACCGAAATTCCCAAAATCTGGGGCGGATTCTTCGCCGGAGACAAACTGGACTATGCCCTGGTGGACGAGATCCGCACACTGAAAGCACACTACACCACTGCTATCCTGAGCAACTATGGAAAAATCTTGCGCAAGCAGGTCGAGCAAGAATGGCAGATCGGCGATGCTTTTGATCATCTCATCATCTCTGCCGAGGTTGGCGTGATGAAACCCGACCCCGCCATTTTCCAGATTGCGCTCGAAAAAATCGGCTGCCAGCCGCAAGAGGCGGTTTTCCTGGATGATGTGCTGGAAAATATCAAAGCTGCGCAAGCGGTAGGGCTGCATGCCATCTGGTTCAAATCCCCGGAGCAGGCCCTGGCAGAACTGCACAACCTCCTGAATATGAATTGAGGGTTCACGGGTGAAAGCCATTGACACGATAAAGAAACAATTCAATGCCCTCCGCGGCTACAACCGCTCCGTCAAGCTGTTCCTCAGCATCACCGTGCTGTTTGGCCTATATTTCGCCGTCAAAGGATTGTTCTTTAATTTCTACATCCTCGGATTAGGCTACGACAAGACCTACCTCGGCATCGCCAACGGGATGACACCCGCTGCCGCCCTCATACTGGCTTTCCCGCTTGGCATCCTCACAGACCGAATTGGCCGCAAGCGTGCGGTGCTGACCGGGATGTTTATTCTGGTAGTCAGCAATTTTGTGTTTTTATCCACCACCGACAGCACATTGATGCTCGTCACCCTGTTCATTGATGGGATTGGCGAAACGCTGTACTTTGTGGCGGCCACACCGCTGCTGACCCGGCTGACCACAAAAGAGAACCGGGTAGCCGTTTTCAGCCTGCGGGCCGCGTTGTTCACGTTTTCCGGCGTGTTCGGCAGCTACCTCGGCGGGCAAATGCCGCTGCAGTTTGAGCGGTTGTTTGCCATCCAACCCGGCAGTGTCGAAAGCTATCATGGGGTGCTGTTCACCAGCTTTGCGATCTTGATCCTGACGCTCATCCCGGCCTGGTTGATCCCGCCAGGGGAGGACAGCCAAACCAGCCCTGAAACGGTCGGCACAGCAAACAATATAAAAATAGTTATTGATAATTTGCAAAATATTTTACGTAAAAAAATAATATGGCAGCTTTTTATACCTAACTTGCTCACCGGTCTGGGCGCCGCCCTGATGGTCCCCTATCTCAATCTGTTCCTGGTGGAAACTTTTTCCGTCTCCGACCAATCTCTGGGCACTATCTTCAGTCTCGCCTCCCTGCTCACCGGTGTCGGAACACTGTTCAGCCCCTGGCTGGCCCGCCGCCTGGGCGGCC
>Ga0102946_1000813_pt1 | contig 10859 bp, 10 predicted proteins | sample SalPon2A_A_D1_MG_FD_78209 | JGI IMG/M metagenome (GOLD analysis project Ga0102946, IMG submission 78209) | Soil microbial communities from South San Francisco under conditions of wetland restoration - Salt Pond MetaG R2A_A_D1_MG | ecosystem: Environmental > Terrestrial > Soil > Wetlands | place... | reverse complement strand
TCGCTGTCCAGGTTGACGCCGCGCGAATTGAGACGATCCGGTCCGAACAGGTACCTCGGCAAAGGGATGGCCGGATGGGGCAATGAATCATAGGACGCTACTTTCTCAATCGGATCTTCCGCCACCTTTTCTATTGGCTGTTCTTCATCGCCAATTCGATTCACGAAAGAGGTATTGGCTCCATTTTCCAACAACCGGCGAACCAGGTAAGGCAACAAATCTTCATGGCTGCCTACTGGGGCGTAGACCCGGCAGGCATGCCTGAACCCCGGTTCTGTCATCACCACACCGTAAAGATCTTCACCCATGCCATGCAATCGCTGGAACTCAAAATCCAGCCGATCGCCAGCCAATTCCGTAATGATGGCAATCGTATGGGCATTGTGTGTCGCAAATTGTGGGTAAAACGCCTGGCGATTGGCGAGAACCTTTTTCGAACAGGCGATATAGGAAAGGTCAGTGCTGGCCTTGCGGGTAAATACCGGATATCCGGCGAGTCCTTCGACCTGAGCGTTTTTGACTTCGGCGTCCCAGTAGGCGCCTTTGACCAGGCGGACGGGAATGCGTTGGCCGGTTGTGCGTGACAAATCGGCCAGATAGTCGACCAGGCGCCAGGCTCTTTTCTGGTAGGTCTGCAAGGCAATTCCGAGACCGTTCCAACCCTTCAGGGTGGGCTCTTTCAACACCCGGGCGAACACGTCCAGCGTGAGCATGAGCCGCTCCGACTCTTCCGTGTCGATGGTCAGCGCAATCTGATTGGCCATCGCCAGTTGCGCCAGGTCCAGCACTCGCGATGCCACTTCCCGTTCCGCCTCATGATGGTGGCTCTGTTCAAACCGAGGATGCAAAGCTGAAAGCTTTACAGAAATACTGGGCGCTTCGTAGATATCCTCCCACTTGCCCCGGGACCCGATGGCGCCAATGGCATCCCGGTAGGATGTCATGTAACGCTTCGCGTCCTGCGAAGTCAGGGCCGCCTCACCGAGCATGTCGAAAGAATGCCGATAGATGCGATTTTTCTTTTGCATCGACCGGTCTAGCGCCTCCTTGATATTGCGGCCCATGACGTACTGGTGGCCCATGATTTTCATGGCTTGGCGAATCGCCGTTCGCACCACGGGCTCACCACTGCGATTGACCAGGCGCATCAGAGTTGTCTTGAAATTTCTCTGGGTGCTCTCGGACAAGGCCACCAGCTTTCCGGTCAACATAAGCCCCCAGGTGGAGGCATTTACCATGATCGAAGAGCTCTTTCCGAGATGAGACTCCCAGTTTGCGTCACCCAACTTGTCCGCGATCAGCTTTTCAGCCGTGTCGTCATCCGGAATTCGGAGTAGCGCCTCGGCCAGGCACATCAACACGACCCCCTCCTCAGATGAAAGGTCGTATTCGACCATGAAGGCCTCAAGCAACCCTTGCTCTTCCCGGGAACGGCGAACCGACCTGACCAGGTTCTGCGCACGCTGATCCACACGTGCAGTCGCGGCAGGCTCGAGCCGGGCCACGGCAAGCAATTCTTTGACGTGATCCGCTTCATCGGTGAGATAGTCTGCATCAATTGCGTCCCGTTGAGGACTGGATGCAACCTCCTCAGACAACAGAAAATCAAAGACCTGGCGGTCGTTCACTTTATTTTCTCCTTGAAATACTCCGATTCCGGCACTGGATAATCGGCTGGAACCGTTCAGCAGAGGGCGTTTCCATAGGCTGCCAGTGTACTCTCCGGATCAGAACATGGAAACACGAAGGCAAATTTTCTTGCCCGTGACTCGGCAGGCCGGATACAATTCACGGTTTAATCCAGGCTCCATGCTCAAAATTCTGAGGCATCCAATTCCGATGAAGAAGCAAAATACTTTCATCGTTGCCGCCGCAGTCACCGCCGCAGTCATTGCGGCGTTCTGGCTGTTGCTCGCAGCTCCCGGCTATACCGGAAATGAAATCAACATGACGCGAGGGGTTACCGAGCAATCTGTGCTCAATTATGACTTGCACATGATCGTGCTGTGGATCTGCGTGGTTATTGGAGTGCTCGTTTTCAGTGCAATGTTTGTCTCGATTGTCCTGCATCGAAAATCAAAAGACCACGAAGCTGCCCAGTTCACTCATAGCACCAAGGCAGAAATCGTGTGGACCATCATCCCCGTGGTGATACTGGTTGCGATGGCTGTTCCCGCCACCTCCGCCCTGATCAACATGGAGGTTGCCCCGGAAACCGAGATGACGGTCAAGATTACCGGTTACCAGTGGCGGTGGAAATACGAGTATGTCGAAGACGAGATCATGCTGATCTCTTCGCTGGCCACGGCTTCCAATGCAGCCAGGCAGCCGGCTTCCGGAACGGACCCGGTCAGTGTCGACAACTACCTGCTGGACGTGGACAACCCCCTGGTTCTGCCCGCCAACACCAAGATCAAGTTCCTGATCACGGCCGACGATGTCATTCACTCGTGGTGGGTGCCTGCCCTGGGCTGGAAGCGCGACGCCGTTCCGGGCTTCATCAATGAAGCATGGACCGAAATCATGGAACCCGGCACTTACCGGGGCCAATGTGCCGAGCTGTGTGGCAAAGATCACGGTTTCATGCCCATCGTACTCGATGTTTTGCCAAGGGCTGAATATGAACAATGGGTACGCGACCAGAAAAGTGGGAGCGGGTTTGGCCATTGATCCCTGGGATGCCCCGGACGAAAAGACAGCAGCCGAATACTGAACAGCTAAATCAAGCAGGAATTGACGAAATGAGTACAGATATCACTCACGATGAGGCCCTGGAACACGGCCACGATCACGAAGATCACCATGATCACAAGCCCAGCGGGTTCCTGGATCGCTGGCTTTTCACCACCAATCACAAAGATATCGGAACGCTGTACCTGATTTTTTCGCTGGCGATGTTTTTCATCGGTGGCGCCATGGCGATGGTCATCCGGGCCGAATTGTTCATGCCCGGTCTGCAGCTCGTGGAACCTGAATTTTTCAACCAGATGACCACCATGCATGCCTTGATCATGGTTTTCGGTGCGGTCATGCCGGCCTGGGTCGGTTTTGCCAACTGGATGATTCCGATGATGATCGGCGCCCCGGATATGGCCTTGCCTCGCATGAATAACTGGAGTTTCTGGATTCTGCCGTTCGCATTCACCATGCTTTTGAGCACTCTGTTCATGGATTCGGGCGGACCAGCCGCCGGTTGGACGCTCTATCCGCCGCTCAGCCTGCAGGGCGGTCAAAGTTTTGCTTTCGTGGTGTTCGCGGTACACATGATGGGAATCTCCTCGATCATGGGCTCGATCAACGTGATTGCCACGATTCTCAACATGCGCGCACCGGGTATGACGTTGCTGCGGATGCCGCTGTTCGTCTGGACCTGGCTGATCACCGCTTTCCTGTTAATCGCGGTCATGCCGGTTCTGGCGGGTGCGGTCACGATGTTATTGACAGATCACTTTTTCGGCACCAGCTTCTTCAATGCGGCAGGCGGTGGCGACCCGGTCATGTTCCAGCATATTTTCTGGTTCTTCGGCCATCCTGAGGTCTACATCATGATATTGCCGGCGTTCGGCGTGGTCTCGGAGATTCTTCCGACCTTTTCGCGCAAGCCGCTGTTCGGCTACTCGGCGATGGTCTATGCCACGGCCAGTATTGCGTTCCTGTCCTTCATCGTCTGGGCGCACCACATGTTTACCGTGGGTATGCCGTTGACCGGAGAGCTGTTTTTCATGTACGCGACGATGCTGATCGCGGTACCTACCGGTGTGAAGGTCTTCAACTGGGTCAGCACGATGTGGAAGGGCTCGATGACTTTCGAGACACCCATGCTGTTTGCCATCGGCTTTGTGATCCTGTTCACCATCGGCGGCCTGTCCGGGCTGATGCTGGCGATTGCCTCGGTTGACCTGCAGTATCACGACACCTATTTCGTGGTCGCGCATTTTCATTACGTGCTGGTCCCGGGCGCTGTCTTTGCGTTGATGGCAGGCACCTACTACTGGCTTCCCAAGTGGACAGGGCACATGTATTCGGAAAAATGGGGCAAGATCCATTTCTGGCTGTCCGCCATTTCCGTCAACATCCTGTTCTTCCCGCAGCATTACCTGGGGCTCGCCGGCATGCCGCGCCGGATTCCGGATTATTCGACGCAGTTCGCTGATTTCAACATGATCTCCTCCATTGGCGGATTCATCTTTGGCGCATCACAGCTGATTTTCCTCGGGGTGATCATCCATTGCGTGTACAAGAGCCGGCAGAAAGCAACCGGGCGGGTGTGGGAAGGGGCGAAAGGCCTGGAGTGGATACTGACCTCACCGCCGCCCTACCATTCCTTCAACACGCCGCCCGTGATTGATGCAACCACCGTCGCGCATGCCGAAGAAATACACTGAATCGGGACAAATGGGCCGTGAGCCAAACAGACCTGAAAGAACAAAAACGCCGCGCCGTGTTGACCGCCTGGGTGCTGGCCGCCGTCGCGTTTCTGATTTTTATCGCCTTTGTGCTGTCCGGAATGCTCGGTTCCTGAGATGAATGAACCCGTGAATACCCCAGTAGGTCCGTCGCATCGCAAACTGGTCAGGAAACTGGTGTTGCTGGCAATCGGCATGTTTGGTTTTGGTTTTGCGATGTGGCCGCTCTATGGTGTGTTCTGCGACCTGACCGGCCTGGGTGGCCGTGGCGTCAAGGTGGCCGAGCAAAATTCGAATCTCGAGCTATCCGACCGGCAGGTCAGGATTCGCTTCGATGCGACGGTCAATTCCTCCTTGCCGTGGGCGTTCAAGGCTTTACAGAAATCCGAAACGGTTACGCTTGGGGAAATGAGCGAGGCGCTATACCTGGCGGAAAACAGTACCGATCAGCCCATCGTGGGCCAGGCCATCTACAACGTCACCCCCCCCGAGGCCAGCCTGTATTTTGTGAAAACCGAATGCTTCTGCTTTACCCAGCAAATATTACAGGCAAATGAAAGCAGGGAAATGCCGGTCTATTATTTTATCCAGCAGGACCTGCCCGAATACATCAAGGAAATTACCCTGTCCTACACTTTTTTCCGCAACGAAAACGTTGACCCCGTCGCCCTATCAACGGGTTCGGAATCGGTGCCGGTGAAATTGACGGGCAATGGCAAATAGTTACGAGGATTAACATGGCACATCACGCTGACGACTCCTATTACGTACCGCACGGCACCAAGTGGCCGATTGTCGGTTCTCTGGCAATGATCATCATGATGGCCAGTGCGGCCTTCTGGGTTAACGACTCAGGAGTAGCTCCGTGGACGTTCCTGGCGGGCGTCGCCATTTTGATTTTCATGTTGTTCGGCTGGTTCGGCGATGTGATCAGGGAAAGTGAATCGGGCATGTACAACGCCCAGGTGGACACCTCGTTTCGAATGGGCATGATGTGGTTCATTTTCTCCGAAGTCATGTTCTTTGCAGTCTTCTTTGGCGCACTGTTCTACGCGCGGGTGTTGTCCGTGCCGTGGCTGGGTGGCGAAGGCACCGGCGCGTTCACCAACGAACTGCTCTGGCAGGGTTACGATGCGGTTTGGCCCACGGCCGGGCCAGAAGAATTGGGCGGACCCTTTCAGACCATTCCGGCCTTTGGGGTTCCATTCGTCAATACATTGATTCTGCTCACTTCGGGCATGACCGTTACGCTGGCCCACCACGCGCTAAAAAAAGATCACCGCGCACAGCTGGTGGGCTGGTTGTTTGCCACCGTTGCGCTGGGGTTTGTGTTCGTTTTTTTGCAAATTGAAGAGTACAAAGAAGCCTATCAACACCTGGGGCTGACGCTGGGCTCAGGTATCTATGGATCAACCTTTTTCATGCTGACCGGTTTTCATGGAATGCACGTGACGCTTGGAGCCATCATGCTCCTTGTCATCGCCATCCGTTCTCTGAAGGGTCACTTCAAACCCAAGCACCACTTCGGGTTTGAGGCAGTGGCCTGGTATTGGCATTTCGTCGACGTCGTCTGGCTGGGCCTGTTTATATTTGTCTACGTCTACTAGACCGGCGTCAGCGCCCGGATTCAGCGACGGGAGGAATTCGGACTGGACCGCCGGTGGGCTCGATCCACCCCATCTGGTAGGCCGCCCACAGAAAGACGAACAAGACAATGGAAAGACCAATTCGCCAGGTCAACCGCCTGACCGTCCGGTCCCCTTCGCCCTTGTCCCTGACCAGGAATATCAGGGATGATGCGAGGCTGTACAAAATGGTCAGCAGAAAAATGATGGTCACTATCTTGATGAGCACGATGCGTTCTCCCAGGCTTGGCTGTTACGTGATTATATCCCCACGACCGGGGCTCTGAGCAATGCAATTCAGACCAAGCCTGGTATTGAGCCTGACCCTGCTCGTCATCTGCCTCATCTTCGGCCGGTTGGGCTGGTGGCAACTCGAGCGCGGAACAGAAAAACAGGCGTTGTTTGATCAATTCGAAGCCGCCCCGATGATGACAATCGAGCAGGCGCTGCAGAAGCCGGATGGGTTTTCACGCGTCGAGGCCTGGGGCCACTTTGATCCGAAACGCCATATCCTGCTCGACAACAAGATGTACAAGGGCCGCGCAGGGGTCCATGTTTTCACCCCGTTCTACCTGGACCACGGTGAAACCCTGCTGGTTAACCGCGGCTGGTTGCTGATGCCGCCGGACCGGCGGACATTACCCGGAGTCCCGACCCTGCCCGGGAATCGCATGATATCCGGCATGTTGAAGCGCCCGCCAACCGGCGGCCCACGCCTCGGGGAACCGGATAAACTGGCCCCTGATCAATGGCCGCAATTGGTAACCTACTTTGACCTGGATGCCATCGGAAAATCTCTTGACGTCGAGTTGGAGCATTGGTTGCTGCAACTTGACCGGGATGATCCAGCCGGTTTTGAAGACCGGGAATGGCAGGCTGCGGTCATGACACCCGCCGTTCATCGGGCCTATGCCTGGCAGTGGTTTTCGCTGGCGCTGGCAACGCTCATCATCTGGATCACGCTCGGCTTCCGGCGTGGTAAAAAAAATAGCGAACAACGAAACAACAGAACGAAATGAAATCTGCCATTACACCACGATCCATGCTGCTCATCCTTGCCGCCATGTTTCTGTTGCCGCTGGTGCTGGCCTGGCTGATGTATACCGGCGTGATCGATTTTCAACCGGAATCGGCCAGCAACAAGGGCCTCCTGGTCTCGCCTCCAATGCCCCTCGACTGGAGCCGGACCAACCCGGTACGGACCGACACCCGGCCATCGGCGACAAACGAGAGCATGTTAGAACATTGGGTGGTGTTGCATCCGGTGGAGGGGGATTGTGACAGACACTGTGAACGCCGCCTGTCTTCTATCAGGCAGGTATACCTGGCATCCGGGCGTCATCGCGATCGAATCCGCCTCGTCGTGCTGTTTCTGGGCCCACCCGCCGATGGCGCCAGCACGAAAATCCGGTCCATCTTTCAGGAGTTTATCGTGATGGAGGACAGCACCGGCGGGCTGCGCCATGCGTTCGAGACGGCGGCGGCCCCATCATCACCATCCGGCAGCACTTACCTGATCGACCCGCTAGGTAATATAATGATGGTTTACCCGGCCGCCGCAGAAGCAAATGATCTCAAAGAAGATCTGAAGCGGCTGTTGAAGTGGTCGAAACTGGACGAACCATCATGATTTCAGGTCTGCACCGCCTGGCGGTAATCGCCGCCATCATCGCCTTTTGCGTTATCGTCCTCGGTGCCTACGTGCGGTTGTCCCATGCCGGGCTGGGCTGTCCTGACTGGCCCGGTTGTTATGGAAAGCTGACCTGGCCGACCGAATCACATGAGGTATCAAATGCCAACCTGGCCTTTCCCGATCGCCCGGTTGAAACCCACAAGGCCTGGAAGGAAATGGTGCATCGTTACCTGGCCGGTACACTGGTGCTGCTGGTCCTGGCGATCAATGTAATCGCCTGGAGAGGGGACAGCGGCGCACGGCGGTTTCGTTTGCTGGCGGGTTTTTTGCTGGCTGTCATCCTGTTTCAGGCGGCCCTGGGCATGTGGACCGTCACCCTGAAGCTGAAACCCATCGTGGTGATGGGTCACCTGATGGGCGGCCTGGCAACTTTTGCCTTATTGCTGTGGCTGGCTCTCCGGAGCAGCCGAAGCCGTTTGACCGGTTCGACCGAAGCCTTGCGATCGTTCCGGCCTTTCATTTTCGCAGCTACCCTGATCCTGGTTCTGCAATTGATGCTGGGCGGTTGGACCAGCGCCAATTATTCGGCCCTGGCCTGCCCGGATTTTCCGACTTGTCAGGGTCAGTGGTGGCCGGAAAGCAATTTCGGTGAAGGGTTCGTGCTGTGGCGGGAGATCGGTGTGGACTACGAGGGAGGACTGCTGGATTTGCCATCACGCGTTGCCATCCAGATGTCGCACCGGATTGGGGCCGTGGTGACCCTCCTGGTGGTTGGACTCTTGGCCTTTCTACTGATCCGCAATCCGGCCACCCGCCGCGACGGACGGTTATTGGCGGCGTTGTTGCTGGGACAGATGACACTCGGGGTACTGAATGTCGTTCTTTTCCTGCCATTGCCCAACGCGGTAGCACACAACGCGGGCGCAGCTTTGCTCGTGGCAATGATGATCTGGTTGCTGCACCGGTCGCGGCCCGGAAGCGAAAAAGCCGTTGCGTAAACTGGCCGCCAGGTACTTTGAGCTGTGCAAGCCCAAGGTGGTTTACCTGATCGTGTTTACTGCCGTGGTCGGCATGTTCCTGGCGGTTCCCGGTTGGCCCCCGTTGAACGCCCTGATTGCCGGAACCCTGGGAATCGGCCTGGCTGCGTCTTCGGCCGCGGCGATCAACCACTTGCTCGACCAGAGAATTGACGCGGTGATGGCCCGAACCCGGGACCGGCCGCTTCCCACCGGGCAGCTGAATGTGACTCAGGTGCTGACTTTCGCGCTGGTACTGTGCGTCCTGTCCATGGCGATGCTGTTCATCTGGGTAAATGCGCTGACGGCCGTCCTGACTTTCTTTTCCCTGATCGGCTACGCCATTATCTACACCGTCTGGTTGAAACGCGCCACACCGCAGAACATCGTCATTGGCGGCGCCGCCGGCGCCGCGCCGCCGGTGCTCGGATGGACCGCGGTAACCGGTGCGATCGACCCCAATGCGCTGATCCTGTTCCTGATCATATACGTCTGGACACCTCCCCATTTCTGGGCGCTGGCCATTCATCGCAGGCATGACTACGCCGCGGTGAACATCCCCATGCTGCCGGTGACTCATGGTGTTCGATTCACCCGCTGGCATATTCTGTTCTACACCATCCTGCTGGTTCTGGTCACCACCCTTCCCTACCTGACCGGTATGAGCGGCCTTTTGTACCTCTCCGGTGTCACGGTGCTCAACCTGGGTTTCCTGTGGTACGCGTTGCTGCTTCTGAAGGACAACGACGAGGGTCTGCCCATGCGAACCTTTGGCTATTCCGTGATTTACCTGATGGTTCTTTTTGTTTTCCTGCTCGCTGACCACTACCTGACCATGATCATCCACTGAGCCATTGAATTCGCTGCAGAATAGACACACCATACGCCACTTAACGCAACCACCCCCTGCCAGGCTGGAGCAAATGAGATATGAAACATAACAGGCCCCCACGCATCAAGGACACGCCGCTTGCAAAGCTTGAAGACCATGGTGAGTTTGTCATGCGCCACATTGGCCCACGCGACGAGGATGTCGCCCTGATGCTCGATACGATCGGTGCGACTTCGCTGGACCATATGATCAGCACCACGCTGCCACCCTCGATACAAACGGATGAACCACTGGACTTGCCGCGGGCCCGCAATGAAACCGAGACCATCGAACGGCTGCGTGAAATGGCCCAGCTGAACCGGGTCCAGCACAGCATGATCGGCATGGGATATCACGATACCAAGTTACCCGCCGTCATCCAGCGGAACGTTCTGGAAAACCCGGGTTGGTATACCGCCTACACGCCATACCAGGCCGAAATTTCGCAAGGCAGGCTGGAGGCCCTGTTGAACTTTCAGCAGATGGTCACCGATTTGACCGGCATGCCGATCGCCAATGCGTCATTGCTGGATGAGGCCACCGCGGCGGCCGAAGCCATGACCATGCTGCAACGGGTCAACCGAAAGTCAAAATCCAATCGTTTCCTGGTCGATGAAAACGTCTTACCGCAAACCCTGGACGTGGTCGAGAACCGAGCTCGTTACTTCGGGATCGAAGTCGTCACGGGCGACCCGGTTGAGGCCATCGATGAAGGCGACTGTTTCGGCCTGTTACTTCAATATCCGGGCGTGAACGGCGAAATTCCGGATTTCCGGCAGGTGATTGCAAAAGCTCATGAAAAAGGCGCTCTGGTAACGGTGGCAACCGACCTGATGAGCCTGGTGTTGCTGATGCCACCCGGTGAGATGGATGCCGACGTGGTGATCGGTTCAGCACAGCGATTCGGCGTACCCATGGGCTATGGAGGGCCTCACGCGGCCTTCCTGGCCACCCGGGAAGACTACAAGCGTTCCCTTCCGGGCCGAATAATCGGCGTTTCCCAGGACAGCAAGGGGCGGCCAGCACTGCGCATGGCCCTGCAGACCCGTGAACAGCACATCAGGAGAGACAAGGCGACCAGCAACATCTGCACCGCACAGGCCCTGTTGGCGGTGATCAGCGGGCTTTACGCGGTCTGGCACGGGCGCGAGCGCCTGAAGAAGATTGCGCGTCGGATCAACCGCCTGACCAGCCTGTTGGCCACCGGCCTGACTGATCTTGGCTTCGAGCCCTTGGCGCCTCACTGGTTCGACACGCTGACCTTCCGGTTGGACGAAGAACGCAGTGAGGCGATCTACCGGCGAGCGG
>Ga0102946_1000812_pt1 | contig 10888 bp, 6 predicted proteins | sample SalPon2A_A_D1_MG_FD_78209 | JGI IMG/M metagenome (GOLD analysis project Ga0102946, IMG submission 78209) | Soil microbial communities from South San Francisco under conditions of wetland restoration - Salt Pond MetaG R2A_A_D1_MG | ecosystem: Environmental > Terrestrial > Soil > Wetlands | place... | reverse complement strand
GGTGACGGGTACCTACATTGCCTCACGCGAAGGCTTGATGCGCATCGACATCTACTCCGGTAAGGAGCGTGTGTTTGCCGAAGGGTTAACCAGCAAATGTGCCTGGGAGTGGAATCCGGGTCAGCCTGCCGAAGAACTGGGTGCCTGTGTTGGGGAGACCGAGGCTGGTGCGCTCAGGCATGGCATCGAGATGCCTGGGAATTTCTATACCCTCAAAGATGTTCGTGAGCGTGGCGCGAAGGTTTACCTGGTTGGCGAGGCAGATACAGATTCCGTGGCAGAGTGGCAGGTACGGGTCACGTTGAGTGATGGGTTCTCGCGTGACTATTTCATAGACCGGGAATCGTATCGGATTACCCGTGCCCGTGATTATCGTGCTTTTCATCCGGGGATAGATCCCACCGAAGTGGCGATTGAGACCCGGTTTGAGGATCCGGAATCAATCGAAGGTGTACTTCGTTTTCGGCAACAGGTGAATGTAAATGCTGATACGGATGAAGTGCTGGGAACCACGACTGTGAGGTCGGTTGAGTTCAATCCGGACGTTTCCGCGGAAACGTTTGAGGCGGGGTGGGTGCCGGTAGGGGAGGCGGAGCGTTGAAGTGGGTCCCGGACAGTGCTTCTCGCACTTCCGGGATGACGTTTGTGCGCTGCTCGCGCTTCCGGGATGACGTTTATGGGCTGCTCACGTTTCGGGGATGACAAAAATGGGGTGGGTGCCGGTGAGGGAGGCGAAGCGTTGAAGTGGGTCCCGGATAGCGCTACCCGCGCTTCCGGGATGACGTTTGTGCGCTATTCGCACTTCCGGGATGACGTTTGTGGGCTGTTCGCAAATTCAGGATGTCGAAATAATTCGGGCCGCTCCTGTTTTCACAAGAAGCGGCCCGGATTAAAGTATTACCTTTTCCAGATAGCGCCTAGAACCGATACGTGCCTTTCAGGTACCAGTAGCCACCGTTGAATCCAAATGGTGCTGCGCGGCGCGAATAGGTAAATACGCCTGGCGAGTCGACAATGCCTTCGATACTGCCACCGCGCGACTGTCCGATCATGTTTTCGTCAGGCGTGGTGTCAGTGAAATTGTTGGCGCCAGCCTGGACTGAGAAGCCGGAGTCTCCAAAGGTATATTCCACCATGATGTCCGGGAATATCTCAGAGCCAAATGTCTGGCGTGAACCGTTGCCTTCCTGGACAGTGTAGTCGCCGTAATAATTCAGGCGCCCCAGGAACAGCCAGTTGTTGATGATATAAGTACCCGTTGCCTGTGCGCGATTTTCAGGCTGCCAGCTTTCGATGATAGAGCGGTCTTGCGAGGTGAATATCACGTCTTCCAGGCCTTCCAGCAATCCATCGGTGTTGACGGTGTCTGAAACGTCCGTGCTGATGAATGCGGCGGAGGCATCAAGAGTAAAAGTGGCGCCGTTGGACATCGGCTGGGTCCAGCTCAGCACTGCTTCCACACCATCGGTCTCGGTATTACCGGCATTGGTGAAAAACTGCGCCGCGCCAATGTCGTTGGCGGTGAGGATGTCGCGAATGCTCTCGGGAACGCTTGGGTTTGTGGCTGATATGGCGCCTGAAATTACGATCCGGTCCGAGATGTCGATATAGAAATAGTCGACCGTGATCGAGAGATTATCAGCAGGATTCCAGATAAACCCAAACGAATAGTTGTCGGATTCTTCTTCCTGCAACTGTGGAATACCAAGGGCGCGGGCTACAACGCTGTCATTCCTGAAAGTGCCGCGTTCTTCCGGCACCAGGTCCGGGCTTCCTGGGCGAGAGACAAATTGCGTCGAGATGCTGTTGAAATACTGCTGTTGCATACTCGGCGCGCGGAAACCGGTGTTGGCGGCTGCACGCAGTGCAAACGTGTCGCTGACATCGTAACGGCCGCTGACTTTCCAGTTGGTGGTGCTGCCGAAATCGCTGAAATCCTCGTACCTGAGCGCTCCGGTCAGCAGGAACTGCTCGGTAAGCTGGGATTCAACATCCAGGTACAGGGCGAAACTGTCACGACTCTCGTTGACGGCTTCATTGGGCGAGAACCCACGGAAAACCTGGAAACCGGGCGAATAGGGGTCACCGGTGACCGGGTTGATTGCGCCGCCATCCTCGTAGGATACCGGCTCGCCAGGCTTGATCTGGTAACCCTCGTCACGATACTCACCGCCCCAGGCAACGTTCACGGGTTTATCGCCGGCCTCGAACAGCTTGCTGGCGTCAAAGTTGAAGGTGGTTTGGTCGAGCACCAACTCGCCGGCAAATGCCGTGGTCGGGCTGGATGGTCCAAACGAGGCATTGAGCGAATTGCTGATGGTGAATCCGAATTCGTTTTCGCCATAACCTGCGCTGATGTCATAGGCCCAGCCATTTGCTGTTTCCCACTCATAACCGGCGAAACCACTGAAGTCCTTGATATCGGTATTGATCAGGGGTAAAAAGCCGTCCGGATAAATCTCAAGCACTGTTCCGGTGGAGTTGTTTGCTGTTCTGGTGAACCCGCCGGACTGATTATCACGATCTGAGTAAGTCAGGAAGCCATAAACCTCTCCTGGTCCGGTTGGAATGCCCAGGTTGGCAACCAATGAGTTTTGCTCAGAATCGGCATCACCAATGCGAAAACTCATGCGATCAAATGTCGCTTCACGCGGATCAAGTGTAGTGATTTCATCGCAATCGTAGTCAATGTTGACGCCATCAGTACAGGGATACTGGCGGGTGCCATCCAGGCCGGCGCGATTGGTGGCCTCACGCTTTCTGTACTGGTAAGTCACATTCAGAAAGCCTTCCTGGCCAACCAGGAAGCCCGCATTGGCGTTGGCCACGTAGGTCTCGCCATCGCCTTCAAAGGTCTCGCCGTATTCACCGCTGATCATTTTCGCTTCAGCCGAATCCTTGAGGATGATATTGATCACACCGGCAATGGCATCCGAGCCGTACTGTGCCGCAGCGCCATCGCGCAGTACTTCAACGCGCTTGACTGCAGAAATGGGGATGGCATTCATATCTGTGCCGGCTGTTCCTCGTCCAACTGATGTGTTGACGTGAATCAGCGCACTGGTATGACGTCGCTTGCCATTGATCAGCACCAGTGTCTGGTCAGGGCCCAGACCACGCAGGGTCGCTGGGCGCAATGCGTCAGTGCCGTCACTGATTGAAGAGCTCGAAAAATTGAATGATGGCGCGGCCGCCTGGATCGCCCTGCCAAGTTCAGTTGCACCAGTGTTAACCAGATCTTCATTGCTCAGCACCGAGACTGGTACGGGTGCATCTTCTGCAGTTGAGAAGGCTGCGCGACTACCGGTAACGACGATTTCTTCCAAAGCATCGTCAAACTCATCCTGGGCCATGACCGGCAAAGATGCCAGTGCCAGTCCTGAAATTAGTAAGGGGATTAAGGATTTTGATTTCATTTTTCTGCTCCTGGTAGAGGGTGTCAAAGCAAACCGCGTGAGCCGGGACGGCGATGGTTTGCAGAAGCGACCAGATTGGCAGAATGACCCCGAACATCATCAGGGTCCGTGACTTTGATTCGTCTAGCCTACCACTTGCACGGAATCAGGGGGGATTGGCTGAAGAGCGTGACTGCTTTTACAGAAGGTCGGGAGGGCTTCTTCTGCCGCGGTATTTAGTGGCATTGTGCAATATCAATCTTGGTTCAAACACCCGGTGAAATTGGATTTTGAGTCCGAAATTGACGGGTAGGCCGCTTACAGAAGAATTCTTGCGCCGTATTCTGCGTGAAGAGATTGGCCGATATGACTTGACCCAGGTTTTTGCATTTGCCACAAGAACAGGCGCCGACTGGTATTGACCAGCCGGCGCCTGATTGAGATTGGCTAGTATTCGCCCCGGTCCTTCATGGCCTGTAGAGCTTTGTCACAGCGGCTCTTGGTGAGGTAGCAGGGATTACCGACCTGGCTGCGATCATTAATGCTGAGTGTTTCCTTGCCGCCTTCATCCTTGGTGACCGCAAGGAGTTTTTCCGGACGAAAAGCCTCCAGCAGGTAAACACACTGATCCCAGCCAGTGCTCTCGGCCAATGGAACCTGGAGTATGGCATCGGCGCCATAACGGCATTTGGCCCAGTCCTCGTACTTGGTCACACCCTGCTCATACTTACAGTTTTGTGCCATCACCGTGGTGGGGGCAAACAGGAAGGCGAGGGTCAGCATTAGTGCGGCGATCATCATTTGCTTGCGTTTCATTGGACCCTCCTCGTGGGCATGTTTGGTTTGAGAACACGATTCCTGTGATTAAATCTAACCACAACGTTTTCCAAATATAAATGACACGGGTCAATATTCGGGTGATTGGGGATCTGCCAGCCCACTCATCGCGCCCATGCCGGAGACCTGGCCAGTGCCTTTTCATAAACAGGGCAGCTCTCGATGTGTGCGCCGGGCAGGTAACCGGTGCTCATCAGGAACTCGTTAACGATCTCCCCACCAGTGAACTTGAAAGTCTTTTTAAACAACCTGGTCCACTCGTCTTTTTCGAGGGGGTGATGCGCGTCCAGCCAGCCCTCAAACGAACCAAATTCTTCGCGCAATTCAATGATTTTTTGGGCGTTAACGATGGCCGCGTTGACCTTGAGTCGATTACGAATAATGCCGGGGTCACTCAGAAGCCTGGTGCGATCATCTTCATCAAAGGCCGCCACCTTGTCGATCACAAATCCGGCATAAGCAGCGTTCATGGTGTCGCGCTTTTTAAGGATGATTTCCCATGACAATCCCGCCTGGTTGACTTCAAGCATCAGTCGCTCAAACAGTTCGTCATCGGTCTTTGCCGGAAAGCCATGTTGATGGTCATGATGCGGGCCATGGACAGGATGTCCTTTTGCAACTTCGCAATAGCTAGTCATCTTGTATTCTGATTATTCCAAATTGACCACCTTAACAGCGATCTATAGGCTTCGCTGATGGTCAACAACCCCGCTTCGACCCACAACCCTGCCACCCGTTGGTGGATCCTTGCCCTGATCAGCCTGTTGATGTTCGGCAACTACTATGTCTACGACATGGTGGCGCCGGTTGCCGAACAACTTGAGCGCGAACTGGGATTCAGCAACACCCAGATCGGCACACTCAACGCCATTTACAGCCTGCCCAATATGTTCCTGATGCTGATAGCCGGGATCATCATTGACCGCGTGGGCGCGCGGACGGTCACGGTTGTTGCGGTCACGCTATGTCTGCTCGGAACAGCGCTGACGGCTGCCTACGGTGATTTTGTGACCATGGCGGCAGGGCGCCTGTTCTTTGGCATCGGATCGGAAACCATGCTGGTTGCCGTCACCGTGGGGATTGCCATCTGGTTTTCACGTGGAGGCGTGGCGTTTGCCATGGCGCTAAGTCTTTCCATTGCCCGTGCAGGCTCCTACGCAGCCGATCTTTCTCCTGTCTGGGCCAGCGGGATCTATGAAAAAGGCTGGCAGGCGCCGTTTTTCCTGGCGACCGGTTTTGCGATATCCAGCCTGGTGTTTGCATTGATCTACTGGTGGCTGGACAGGCGATCAACAGCGCCAGCCCCACTGGAAGAGGTCAGGCCGGCAGAAACTGAAGGCTTTCAATGGCGCCAGGTATTCAGTTTCAACCGTTCATTCTGGTATTTGCTGGGACTTTGCGTGCTGTTCTACTCGGTTATCGTTCCTTTTCGGTCAACGTTCTCCATCAAGTATTTTCAGCATGGCCATAACCTGGACCTGGCTGAAGCGGCCACCATCAACAGCTTCGTTTACCTGGCGGCTATATTTTTCACTCCATTGTTCGGCTGGATTGCTGACAAGTGGGGCAAACGGGCGTTTTTCATGGTGCTTGGCTCGCTGCTTTTACCATTGTCATTCGTGGGCCTGGCGGCCGGCGGTAAGGGATTGTGGTTTACCACGATTCTGCTGGGGATCAGTTACTCGCTGATTCCTGCGATACTGTGGCCGGCAGTGGCCAAACTGGTCAGGGCGAGTCGTCTTGGTACCGCTTATGGACTGCTGTTCATGATCCAGAATGCCGGGTTGACGCTGTGCAATATTGTTGCGGGCGGTCTCAATGACCTGAATCGCGCTGGTGCCGACAACCCGGATGGCTACATTCCGATGATCATTTTCTTTGCGGTGCTGGCGACAGGTGCGCTGGCGTTTGCGATCGCGCTGTGGCGACGCGAAAAGGGTCCTCACAGCCATGGCCTGGAATTGCCAGGTGCGCTTAAACCGTAATACCGGGAATTGGCTCCTAATTATTTTTTCGTCTTTTTTGCGAACTCTTGTTTCGTCGAGGTGCGCTGCTTTGACGGCCCGAATTGCCACGCGGCGCCTGTGATCGCTGCGGCGCTGACTTTTGTCGAGGCGCCGAAGCAGTGCGAGTTTGCTGCCTGGGCGCTGAGCGTTGTTGCGGCGCCGGAGCGCTTCGTGCTTGCTTCCTCGGGGCTTGTTGCCTCGGGGCTTGTTGCCTTGGGGCCTGTTGCCTGGGAGCCGATTGTCTCGGTGTAGCATGTTTTGCTGTCACATGTGGCTGAGACGTTGTTCGCCTGATCTGTTGTGTTGGTGCGCGGCTTTTCTTTGGTGCTGTCTGGCGGGCGGCGCGTTGCTGCTGGCGCGGTTGTGATGCGGGCCTTTGTTGTTGGGCCTGGCGAATTGCCGGAGAGCTAACAGGCTGCGTTGGGGGCTGCGTTCTGGGTTGCCTGGTTGCCTCACTCCGTTTGGGCGCCTGGTTCAGTTGGCTTTGTTTTTGCCCCGAAGTACGGCCCGAAGTACGGCCCGAAGTTCGGCTGCGATTCTCTCGTGGCTGAGCAACGGCTTGCCGGTTTGGCCTCACCTGCGCTGAACGCTGTTCCGCCTTTCGTGAGGTTGAAGCCGCCGAAGCATTGGATGGAGTCCCGACCACCCGTGTCTTGACCTTCCTGCCAGGTTCTGTCACCTGTTGCCGCGGCTGCTTGTTGCTCCTGCGAGACTGGACGGTCTTCGATTCAACGGGTTGTGACTGAACCGGCCTCGACTGCTTCTGCCTCGTGGCTGCAACGCGGCGTTCAGGTTCTGTCACCGCCTGCCTGTTCGGACGCTTGGCATTCCTGCTGACAGATGGTTCCGGGGTGGTGCGATTGAGCGATTTCTTTGAACGGCTTGAGCGATTGGCCACCATGTCGCCTCGCTGCTGCAGATCCTGGCGCGAAACCGGCCCGGTACGATTCTGGCGGACCTTGTTGTTTTTCGAAACACGCTGGCCTGCATCGCGCTGGCTGCGGTTGCGTGACGACTGGTTTAACTCGGCTCGCTGAACTTCACCGCGAGTGGTGGCAACCATCGGTTCCCTGGAGGCAGCACGGTTGATATCCCGCATTTTCGCCTTTTTGCGCATATCTGTCTGGCTGACCGGGCCAGTCCGGCTTTGCCTGATTTTTTGGTTGTCCGCATAGCGCTGCTCGCCCCTGCGATTCTGGCCAGGTCCACGGTTGTTTCTGCGATCACGGTTGTTGGCCCATGCATCGCGAGTCTCGGTTACGCGTGCCCGCTGCCTCTCATCCCGATAGAGGTTCCGGTTTCTATGTCGGCCACGGTTGTAGCCGTTGCCATGGCCGTCACCATGGTAGCTGCCGTCGTTGTAGCCATTGCGGTAGCCGTGTCTGTAGCCCTTCCTGTATCCGTATCGTTTGCCGTACGGATTGTGACCGTAATTGTTGTAGCCATAGTAGGGTGTCGGGTAGTAACCGCGCGGGCCCCAGTATCCGTAATAGCGGTTGTACCAGGGCTGGCCATAGTGCCAGTATCCGCCGGAGTAGTAATTCAGGTTCCAGCCGCCATAGTTCCAGCCGACGCCAAAGCTCCATCCGCTGTAACTGTTGTATCCAACGCTGAATCCCCAGGTGCTGACCCGCGGATAGTAGTAATAGGGAGATACCCAGGGACGGTAGTAGTAACCAGTGCCGTAGACCAGCGTTGAGCCATAAACATAACTGCCCACGTAGCCGGGAGTGTAGCCCACGTAAACGACTTCAGGTGTTGAGTCGTACACGTAAACATACTTGGTGTTGTAAACAGGTGAACTGGGCTCGATGGTCTCGAGTTCACCGGGGCGGTGATCAGACACCACCCAGGGTCCCTGTGCAGAGCTCGAGACATACCAGACGCCATCTTCCAGAAGGTAGTAGGTTCGATCAGACTCGAGTACCGTGGCGCCAGTATTCCTGGCGTAGTAAAGGTCATCGGTGCCTTCAACAGGCTCAAAATCCGGATCGCCGTCGTAACTGACGTCGATATCCACTTCTCCGCGCTTGACTGCAGCGGTCTGGGGAACCTGGGCATCAAGAACAGCTTCTTCAGCTTCCGGTGTGCCGGCAACGTAGACACGGGAATCTGCCTGCGCCGAGTCCGAGGGGATTTCAGCAAACGCTGCTGGTAATTCATTGGCCGGCTGGTTGTTCCAGGGTCCGTTCAGTGATGAAGATTCATACCAGCGTCCGGACAATACGATGTAGTACTTTTGTTCTTCAACATGGAGGAATACATCATTGCTGGAGTTCTTCAGAACCAGCAGGTCATCAACCAGGGGGATGAAGTCTGCAGGTCCTTCCGTGACAATCAGCTCAGCAGGGACTGTGGAAACCACGATTTCCGGAGCATTTTTGGCCGTCACTGGTGTGGCTTCTGTCTCACTGGCAGAGTCGTTTCCGGATTCAGTCTGCGATTGTTTCTCTGCAGCCTCGACCATCGAAACGATGTCCTGCGGTGGATTTTCATTGAAGCGATAAGGTCCGGTCGCAGATGAGGCGAGGTACCAGGCACCTTTTGCAGCGTTGAGGTGATAGGTATTGCCATCAGTGATCAGGGGAAACGGCGTATTGATCACGGCCTGGTAGGGGCTTTCTTCAATTTCACGAAGAACCGGTTCACCATCAATGGTGACCAGGATTGCAGGCTTGTCCCTGTAAAGGATTTCGGGAGGCGTATTCTTGAGTTGCTGGGCAGCCAGGGATTCAGCTTCGGCTGCATCAAGAGCGGCTTCAAGCTCAGTGACCGTAAAATCGAGGTTCCAGCTGGATGACTGCCGCGCGAGGGCGGTTGCCAACTCCGCCTGGATGTCAGCTGTGCCATCGGGGAAGCGAGTCTGGGTGAGTTCCATCCCCGCCGGCTTGACGATTTGTTCCTGATCGTCAATCTCTACTTTTGACCTGAGCCATCCTGCGCCAAAAACCGGCTCTGCATCAGCATCCGGCCGATAAGCAAGGGCCGAGCGGTAATACAGCATTCCGTCATCCATGGCTTCAAGCTGGGGTGCATAAAGAGTGACCATACCCTCGTCGAGTGTGACCGTACGGGGCCAGCCTTCCTGCTGCGCATTGGCAGAGGAAATCGTCATCACCATGATTGTGAAAGCGATCTTCAGGTATCGGTTCAGGTTCATTTTCATATCCTCTCCGACGCAAAAACAATGAGTTAGCGCCAAATCCATGCCCAGTTAGGGCATTTATGGACATACCTTACCCGGGTGTTCCTGAATACAATCTGAACGGGCACCTCCAACTCCTGGCCTGTTTGCTTGTATTAAGAATTGCGGGACCTGGATATTGCTAGTCACAATTCCTGATGCAAATGGATATTTGCAACGGAGTGATGGCCCCAAATACCGCGGTTTTGCGCATTGATTTATGCCCAACAAGCAATTCTTCATCAAATACAGGGAGGTTTACCATGAAGTTCAATTCACTCATTTGTTCAATTTTTTTCATCGCAATCACATCCACTACATTTGCCGGTCAATATTCTCCACAGGTGGTCGATATCGATCCTGTGAATTTGACAGCACAGGGCGATCAATGGACTGCGCGCAATGATGCAGACGAGGATGTTTACATTGGTTGCGGTGTTCGCTATTTCGATGATGGCACTGGTGGCGTGCTGGCATTCGGGTTTTGCCAGGCGGAAGACAGCGATGGTGATACTGCGTTTTGTAATTCAGACAATCCGGAGTTGCTGAAAGCCATTGGTGGTATCTCTGATTTTTCCTTCATCACATTCAGCTGGAACATTGACGATGCCGGAAATGGGATTTGTAGTCGAATCGGACACTCGACACAGTCTTTTTACTTGCCGCATCTCAAGACCAAATGATTGGCCATGTAGCCTTGCTTTGACGCATCATTCAGAACGACCCGATGCGAAAGAGATTGGTTTGATCAAAGACGCTCCCCTCGGGGAGCGTTTTCTGTTTAAGCCAGGAAAGAGGTCGTACCCGCTCGTCCTGTAGGACATTACCGCCGGTCAGCGTGCGAAATGCGACCGGCGGTCCCTTTTTGCGGGCGAAAAACTGTTTACTGGCATATAGTTAGCGCAGGAATGTCGTTAGGGGACCTGGTGAGTATGGACTGTTCACGAAAACTTCATTTGGCTGCGCGAGTTGTCTTGACAGGAACATTCGTCATTGGCGCATCAACCGCATCAGTGGCAGGCGAAGAAAAGGATGGCACTTTCGCTGGTCCTGTTGCGGAAAAGCGAAAGATCGTTTTATCAAACCCAGCCACCAGGCAACTGCTCCCGGGATTGGTGCGGGCAGGCACTTACCTTGGAAAAGCTGACACAACCCTTCGCCGCCTGAATGGCGAGTACAGACAGTTCGTTCGTCGTGGTTCAAAACTCGATTTTGCACCGTCAACAAAGCATATCCAGTATCGCCAGGGTCGCATCATGGTGGTCGCCGTGGCGCAGTACGATGGCGCACAACTTGAAGCGGATTTGAGGCAGACAGGTCTCGATGATGTTGATCGATTTGGTTCACAGGTTGCCGGCATGTCGCCGATAGGTCAGATTGCCAATGCGGCTTCACTCGATTCACTCCGCTCCATCTCCGTTGCCTATCCGCCAGTGCGCAACATTGGTGCAGTGACCAGTCAGGGC
>Ga0102946_1000811_pt1 | contig 10889 bp, 7 predicted proteins | sample SalPon2A_A_D1_MG_FD_78209 | JGI IMG/M metagenome (GOLD analysis project Ga0102946, IMG submission 78209) | Soil microbial communities from South San Francisco under conditions of wetland restoration - Salt Pond MetaG R2A_A_D1_MG | ecosystem: Environmental > Terrestrial > Soil > Wetlands | place... | reverse complement strand
CGGGCTCCTCATCAGGTTCAGGCCTGTGGTCGAACAGATTCTGAAGCGCGTTGCTGACTTTATTGCAGCTGCCACACCGGTACAGGCCATTGCCCTGTGCCAGCATGGATGCGTCAAGAGTGTGGACTGTCTTGCAGCCAGGGCAACGAGTGAACAAGTGGAAGAGTCCTCGGCGCTATGGTTCAGGTGTCTTCTTCGGAGTAGAGCTCAACAAGTTCCCGGTAACGTTCCAGGTTGTTGTTAAAACCTTCACGGATGTTTTCTTCCCTTCTTTTCAATCCATTCAGAGACTGTTCATTTTCCTGGAGTTGGGATCGAATCTGTGCGATCTGCTGAAGCGTGTCTTCGCTGACTTCAAGCCCGGCACGCTGTCGGTGCCCGGCAACATCGATGTTTGATCTGAGGGTGGTCTCAAGGCTTTCCTGGGTGGCCAGCAGCAATCTCTTGTCGTATTGAAGCTGGTTCACCTCAACTTCCATTTCGTCGATCATTTCCTGCTCTGACTTGTAACGCAGCATCAGCATTCGATCCATCCGCTGTTGCTTTTCAGCATCGGTGTATAGCGGGTCAGGGCGTTTGAGTCCTGATTTGTCCCGGGGCAATTCACCTTTGCCCTCGTTGGGGTCAGGCTCTTTCGGAGGTGGAGGGGGCGGAACCAGGCTTACATCCTCGTCTTTGACGATTCCGTCATGTCCGAGTTGATCGTGCGTCTCGCCTTGCCAGTCAGGCGGCAGGGTTTCGCTGTAGTGAACGTTTCCGTCTTCGTCGACCCAGCGATAGAGTCGCTTTTTCTCCTGCGCCCAGGCGCTTTGCGCCAGGCAAAATGTGAACAGGCAAAATATCGCAATAGCTGCGGTGACTGGTGCGGAGAATCCTTTCCGTTTCATATCAGGCTCCATATCGTTCGCGGTAGCGCTTCATAGCATCAAGATCCAACCCCTGGTCTGAAAGCGACTGCCCGGCTTTTCCTGTGGCCATTTTACCATCACCGGGGACATCTGATAAAAACTCGATCAGGTCGTCGAGTGTGGCGATCGCAATACATGGGATTCCGTGCTCCCGCGTGAGTTCCATGGTGGCAGAGAGTTTGCCCTGACCGCGTTCCTGTCGATCGAGTGCGATGGCAACACCGGCAACAGTTGCCCCGGCATCATTAATGAGATTCAGCGACTCCCGCACCGATGTTCCTGCAGATATCACATCGTCAATAATCAATACCCTGCCGGCAAGAGCTGCACCAACCACGGTTCCCCCTTCGCCATGATCTTTTGCTTCCTTGCGGTTGTAGGCATATGACACGTTGCGTCCGCTTCCGGAAACCAGTGCCACGGCAGTTGCAGCTGCCAGCGGAATGCCCTTGTAAGCAGGGCCGAACAGCATGTCAAAATCCACGCCCGAATCAGTGATTGCACCGGCATAACATTTCGCGAGCTCGCCCAGCGATTCGCCATCATCAAAGCCGCCGGCATTGAAAAAATATGGGCTGAGCCTGCCGGATTTGAGCGTGAATTCTCCAAAACGTAGATTGCCCTTGCGCAGGGCCAGTTCAAAAAAGCGTTGTTTGTAATTCTGCATAAACTTTAGGCTGGTGACTTCCGGAATCTGGAAGATGTGGGGTCAGAGTCAAGTGCCAGAGTCAATCAATCGCGGGGTCAGAGTCAAGTGCCAGAGTTAATCGCCTTTATGATCGACTCTGGCACTTGACTCTGACCCCATCTATGCGCCTATGCTGGCGGCTTTATCAGCCTGGAGTCAGCTCTTGCGCATCATCTCTCTAAACGCCAACGGAATTCGTGCCGCCCATCGCAAGGGCTTTTACAAGTGGATGCACAAACAGGATGCGGATGTGGTTTGCATCCAGGAAACCAAGGCCCAGCATCCGGTGCTCAAAGACCGGGATTTTCATCCGCTTGGATATCACTGCTACTACCACGATGCCGTGAAAAAAGGTTACAGCGGCGTTGCCATTTACAGCAGGCGTCAGCCGGACCGCGTTCACTATGGCCTGGGCTGGGATGTCACTGACCTTGAAGGCCGCTGGTTGCAGGCTGATTATGGAAAGCTGTCTGTGATTTCCCTCTACATGCCTTCCGGTTCAAGCAGTGAGGAGCGCCAGGCAATCAAGTTTAAAGTCATGGATTACGTAATGCCCCGTCTCAGGGAGATGGCTTCGGACGGACGCGAATACATCATTTGTGGCGATTGGAACATTGCCCATCACAAAATTGACATCAAGAACTGGCGGGGCAACCTCAAGAATTCCGGGTTCCTGCCCGAGGAGCGTGCCTGGCTAACAGAACTGTTTGATGATGTTGGGTGGGTGGATACATTCCGTCAGATTGACGATCGTGAGGAACAGTACACCTGGTGGTCCAATCGCGGCCAGGCCTGGGCCAACAACACCGGTTGGCGAATTGACTATCACATTTGCACACCGGGTATTTCCGGGCTCGCACGTGAAGTTGAGATCTACAAGGACGAGCGTTTTTCTGACCATGCGCCCCTGACAATGGACTACGAGTACGAAATATCCCAAAGGACGCTGCCTTGAACACCGAGACCGAATCAACGGTACAAAGGCACTGGAAGGAGATTCTGCTCACTCGAAAGATGCTGGTTTGCATCTTTCTCGGTTTTACCTCGGGGTTGCCGCTTTACGTGCTGATCCAGCTGGTTCCTGCCTGGTTGCGCAGCAGCGAGGTTGACCTGGCCACGATCGGGCTGTTTTCACTGGTTTCCCTCCCCTACACCTGGAAGTTCGTCTGGTCACCATTGATGGACCGCTTTCGGCCTCCCTTCCTCGGGAGACGACGTGGCTGGGCGCTGATAACCCAGGTCGCCTTGCTGGTTTCGATCGGTGTCATGGGAAGCTTCGACCCGACAGAGTCATTGCAGGGCATCGTTGTTTTGGTATTCCTGGTTTCCCTGTTTTCAGCCAGCCAGGACATCGTGGTGGATGCCTACCGGCGTGAGCTGCTGGCCGATGATGAACTGGGCACCGGCAACTCATTTGCCATCAATGCCTACCGCGTCTCCTCACTGGTTCCGGGGGCCTTGTCGCTAATTCTGGCTGACCACATGCCATGGTCTTCGGTGTTCTGGATTACTGCAGCATTTATGGGGGTTGGCATTGTCACAACCCTGGTCATCAAGGAGGTCAGCGATGATTCACTGGCACCTCATACGCTCAAGGCAGCGTTGATCGAACCCTTCCGTGAATTTTTCTCCCGTGGTGGAGTCGGGCCTGCCCTGGCCATCCTGGCCTTCATGGTGCTTTACAAGCTGGGCGACAACATGGCCGTTGCGCTTGAGACACCGTTTTATATCGACATGGGCTACTCACTGACCGAGATAGGCTCGGTGGCCAAAGTCGCCAAGCTGTGGTCGTCGATTGCCGGTGGAATTCTTGGTGGCATCCTGATGCTGAAGCTCTCAATCAACCGGGCTCTGTGGATATTTGGATTCGTGCAGATGGCCACCATTCTCGGCTACGCCTGGTTAAGTGTGGTGGATCACAACCTGACAGCGCTGTTTGCAATGGTCAGCGCGGAGTACCTGGGTGTCGGTTTGGGTGCCATTGCATTGACGGCATTCATCGCGCGTGAAACCAGCCTCGGATTCACCGCAACCCAGTTTGCGCTGTTCTCCAGCCTGTTTGCCATTCCAAGGGTTCTGGCCAATGCCAGTACCGGGTTTATCATCGAGGCGATTGGCTACACCAGTTTCTTCGTGCTGTGCACCTCTCTGGCGATTCCGGGAATGCTTATGTTGTTTAAAGTGGCACCATGGAGTGGTAACACCCGTTCGGGCTAGGCGCTTTCAATTCCTTGTTGGAAGGAATGTCTTACGGCAGGAAATTTCAGGGTTTTCGATACTGCTTATTGTGATCCCGTGTTACCGACTGGAACAGCGTGGGCGTCGGTAACCAGCTTATCCACATTTTTCCCGGTCAGCGCATCGAGAAAGGCGACCATCTGCAACATTTCTTTTTCGCTGAGTTCCAGCGGTCGAATCAGTGGGTCAAGCAACTCGTTGCTGATACCTCCGGAGTTGTAGAACTCGACCACTTCCTGCAGCGACGACAGCGAACCATCATGCATGTAAGGGGCTGTCAGGGCCACGTTTCGTAATGATGGGGTGCGGTATTTCCAGCGATCGTCGGGATCTTCAGTTATTTCATACAGTCCAAGGTCGCTGGGCGGGTCCTCGGAGGCGTCCGCCACCACGTCGCCAGCGACAGTGATGTATTCGCCAGGTGCGATCTGAACAATAGTGCCGGCGACCGGTTTTGCCATGGAACGCTGGTAGCCAATGCCGGTGTTGTGCATCAGGTTGTCGGTGAACAGGGAATAATCCTGGCCGACCAGGTGGCAGGCCGAGCATCCTGCCTTGCCTGTGAACAGTTCATAGCCCGACTGTTGTGCGGTGGTCAGGGCCCCGGCATCACCACCATGATGCCAACGGTCGTATGGGCTGTTGGCCGACACCAGGACGCGTTCATAGCTGGCCAGCGCCATTCCCAGTGTCTCCATGGATATCGGCTGGCCGTCGAATGCTTTTGTGAATCTTTCAGGGTATCCGGGAATGGCGTTGAGCTGGTCGATCACCTGTCCCACCGATCGGTTGCCCATTTCGTTGTTTGCCAGAAGGGGTCCCCAGATCTGTTGTTCCAGCGTTGTCTCGCGCCCGTCGTGGAACAACCGCGTCAAGTAGGCGGTGTTGTAAATGGTGGGTGAGTTGCGGCGGACCGTCCTGCCCTCGATGCCGACAGCGGTGGCCAGCTCATTGCTGGTAAATCCCTGTTCGGGAACGTGGCACATAGCGCAGGAAAAGGTGTTGTTGTGTGAAAGCCGGCGGTCGAAAAACAGCAGGCGTCCCAGTTCGATTTTGGCTTTCGTCAGCGGGTTTTCAGCCGGTGCGGGAATCGCCGGCAGGCCGAGTGGCGCAGCCAGGGCATATTGCCACAGGTCGGCGGATTGACCGCCGCGGGATTCAAGGCTGCGTGTGCGGGTCTGATAGCCCTGGCCCTCGTATCCCTCACGGCCATCTCCGGGACCCTGCACAGAAGCCGTTTTCCTGGATTCCATGTGCAGAGTGCGGATGTCGCTCAGCATGGTGTCGGCATGCAGGTATGAGGCGCTGAAAATGTTGCGGATTCTAAGCTGGCGGTCAATCAGATAGACCCTGAGAACGTGTGAAATTGCGCCCGCCGCTTTGTCTTCAGAATCCGGGTCCCGAACCACGGTTTGTCCATAGGATTCCAGGATCGGTTCGAGGTGCTGTTTGTCGCCGGTGGTCAGGAATTTCCAGTCGAAATCGCCTGAAATGTAGCGCTTGCCATAGCGATTCATGACCTCGGGCGTATCCTGAACAGGGTCAAAACTCAGGCTGATGAAACGCACATCGGCGCCAACGGGATCTTTCAGTAACTGATCCTGCAGGCGCCCCAGCACATGGGTCGCCAGCGGACAGCCGTTGGCATCGGAACAACTGCTGTAGATAAAGCTCATCACCACGACCTTGTCGCCCATCAGTGAATGTAGCGTTGTGGCTTTGCCGTCGCTGTCCAGCACCTGGCCGTCACCCGCCACGCCCATGGGCGGTAACTTATAGCTGCCCGCCTCGGGGGGGCTGAATTCCAGGTCGGTCCAGCCGGGCGCCAGAACCTGGGGCTCGGAATCATCCTCCCGCTGTTCTTGTGCCGTGGTGACATTCGAATCGAGGGCCAACCCCGCCCACACAAAAAAGCCGGCGAGCAAGGTGCCCGCCAGCTTGTTTCTTGCTTCCCTGCTGTACGACATTAATCGCCGCCGGTGCCACCGCCTCCGGTGTTCGGGGTCGCTGCCAATGGGTTGGTCAGGCCGTACAGCGAGTAAGCTCCAAAACGCATCTGGTGGGGAAGGCCCAGATTTTCAGCCAGGAAATCGATCGAGAACTGATGCTCCAGATCCGTTCCGTTCCAGGTGTAAGCCTTGAAATACTGCAGGTCTTCGCCTTCCGGAGCCTCTTGCTTGTCCCAGTTGGCCAGCAGCGATGAAGTGAAGTAAATGCGTTTGCCATCCCAGCTTTGTGAGGCCATGTTGATCTGGGCGCCGATCCTGGTTTCCTGCACCTGCACCGGGTTGAATGGGTCGGAAACGTCAAACAGTCGGGCTTTGCCGTCATTCCAGGTGTCGACCCATAGCAGCGAGTCATCCGCCGAGATCGAGATGTCCACCGGCAGTGGAACCTTTGCAGCATCACCAATATCGGCGACAGCCTTTGCCTGCCATTCACCGGATTCATCCTCGTATATCAGCCAGATCTTGGAGGTTAGCGCGGTGGTGGTGAAGCAGTAGTTGTTGTGTGCGCCCCAGGCACAACGGATTTCCAGAGGTGTTCCGGGGACGTCCAGGATTTTTTTTGGTTTGCGGCTGTGCAGGTCCCAGATGACCACGGTGTTTCCAAAGCGTTTCATGGCCTCGGCATCGCCCATCACCTTGCCGAGATTGCCCATGTAGTTGTTCCAGCCGGTGAACGAGGAAGTAATCATGACATTGCGTCGGGGCAGGGCGCGGACGTCATAACCGTAGCCGTCGGCGAAATTCCCGGATTTTTCGGCCCCCTGCAGATTTTCATCGGTCGGCATCCAGTGCGTCGCGACATAGTCGCCCGCATTGGTATATTCGACCAGCGCCGTGCGGCCACCGTGGTCCTTGTCGTTGGAGAGACCGGTAATCATCATGCGACCGGGCAAGGCGTAGGTGGTGTGAGGGCCAACGACTCCGCCACTGCTTGCTACGAAATTTTCGATGGTCCGATGTAGCTGGGGTTTGGCCGGGTCGGTGTGGACATCAAAGATGAATATCTTGCTGGTGTCCAGGCCACCAGCCCAGAGGTAGTGCCGGTCATCCGTGAGCCCAGAGTGATGGGCTTCATTGCGCCCGCCAACTGACAAAGTGTGGACGATTTTTCCGTAGTTGGGTGAGGCGGGATTCACATCCACCGTTACCAGTTTGTCCTGCTCATCTCCGACCCCCTCGGTTCCCAGTGTCCAGACATAGACGAAGTCTTCCTGGCCGACGATTTTGGCCATGTAGGGTGACATGCAGGTCTCGTCCGCGAAGGTTGGCGCAGTGCTTAAACCAGCCACGATTAAGGCGGTGCCCCACAATAAAGCTTTGCCGAATCTTGCCAGGGTCAGCTTGAGTTCCATGATGGTATCTCCCGGATTTCTTTAATCCATGCATTTGCGGATGGTGTATGCATTAGCATAGCTGAAAGCCGGTTTTTTTCATTGGTGGCAGGGGGTGGTGCGTCTGTTACTCAGGGACCCTCGATTCATGGCACTGCATGACTTGCCGGAATTCAGAAGGCATCGTTGATGCGCAACCGGACGAATTTGAGGGCCAACGAACCGCTTATCTGTCCAATTCATTGCAACGGGTCACAGCCGTGAATCACTAGCGATTCCGTTTGATTGTATTCTGACCGGCCGTATCTGCAGATCGACCACATACCAGATTCAATTCGGGGCAACTTGCAAACCCGTCAGCATCTCCTATGCTTGAAGTAGACGTGTAATTCTCAAGGGCAAAGAGAATGAACCTGCAGACGGATTTGCAGCAAAAGGTTTACAACCGCGTACTCACTGCGGTTGTATTTGTAACGGTGGTATCAGTCCTGGTGCCGCTCTCCCTTATATCTGGTGATCAGTCCTCTCATCCTGAAGTAATCGTTGGCACCTGGGGTGGTCAGGGTGCTGAGCTGATTGCGCAGGAATCTTCTGTTCGAATCGAATTTAATTGCGCCTGGGGCCACATCGAGGGACCGCTGGAGATCCAGTCCGGCGGTGAGTTTTCCATTCAGGGTTTATATGCCATTGAGCCGGGCGGGCCGGGTATTTCCGGCGAGCCGGAGCCAAAGGGCACACCGGCCATATTTTTCGGGTCCGTTAAGGATTCTGAGATTCAACTAAACGTAACAATAAGCAAGCAAAATAGAACTCTCGGGCCATACGTCGTCCGGGAATCTGAAAAATCGTCTTTGGAGAAGTGCCTGTAGTTCGCATCGTAATCGAAAGTATCCAATTGGGATTACAAGGAGTTGATACGATGACACAGGATTTTAAATTCTTGACTGTATTGAGGTCGCTCACCGCGATCCTGGTCGCAGTCACACTCGCTATTGCACAACCCGTTTACGGGGAACAAAGCAGCATGCCTGAGGAGAAGGAGGGTGTCGCTCAGCGTAGTGACGCTGGATTATCGGTGGGACAAACCCCACCGTCAGGCCCCATCGTCAGGGCTCTTGGGCCGGGGCTGTCGACCCTGGGGCTTGATTTCCAGATGAGCCAGTTTGGGGTTGATACCACTTTCAGTCCACCTGACACCATGGGTGATATTGGACCTGATCATATTGTCGAGATGATCAACGGGCGCTACGAGGTTTACGACAAGCAGGACGGTACTGTTCTGGACTCGCGAAGTCTGAACAGCTTCTGGACCAACATTGTGGGGTTGAACCTGCCGCAGAACATTTGCCAGGCAGACAATACCTGTAGCATTGACGGTGCGGCCTGCATGGTGAATTCCGACTGTGCCAGTAACTTCACATTTGACCCCCGGATAGTCTATGACCGCCTGAGCCAGCGATGGGTTGCTATTTCCATTGATGCAGCGCTCGGTGCCGACAATGATTTTTACCTTGCACGCAGTGATACCAGCGATCCAACCGGAAACTGGGAAGGGTTGAAGTTCGATTCTGATACCACGGGTCCGGCTGAATTTCATGACTATGAAACGCTTGCAGTCGATATGGATGCGGTCACCACCTGTACCCAGGATTTTGACAGCGGAAACGGCGGAGGCGGCGTGGAATCGTGCTACACGATTCCCAAGGCCGATATTCTGGCGCCGGTCCCGACGGTCGCCAACATGACCCGCTTTGAATCAAATCCCCCCAATCTGCCCTCCGTTTCGGGCAGCATTCAGCCGGCGCTCAGCTTTGAGGCTGTAGCGGATGGAACCACACCCATTTTCGGTGTTTCCGGAGGCGCCATCGTGCGCGGGGACATCACGGGTGCAGGCGCAGCCGGTGCTGTTCTTGGGCCAACCGGCGGAATCGTCGGTGATCCGGGACACGCTAACCCGCCGGCAGCACGCCAGCCAGCCGCTGATCCGGGTGCCACTATTGAAAACGTGGCACCGCGATTTGTCTCCAACGTGATCGAGATCGGCGACAGCATCTGGGCGGTTCATTCTGTAGCCGGAAGCGGATCCAATGCCGCATTGCAGTGGTACGAGATCGAAGAGTCGACTGACAACCTGCTCCAGTGGGGCCTGATCGAAGACACCAACGAGGATTACCATGAACCATCGATCGCCGTGAATTCCATGGGCGATGTACTGATTGGATATTCCTGCTCGGGTCCGTCGCTGAACGTCAGCACCTGTATTTCAGTGGGTGAAACCATCGCAGGTGTGACGACTTTTGAACCTCGTCAGATCGTGACCGCGGGTGCCGGCCTTTACTATCAACTGATCCGTGGTCGTAACCGCTGGGGAGACTATAGCGCCACGGTTGTTGATCCGGATGATGAATGCACGTTCTGGACCATGCAGGAGTTTGTTGCTGTTGGTGGCCCGGCCAACGTTGGCCCCGGAGGCATGGGCACCGATGATGATGTGGAAGGTGGTGCTTATGGCACCCAGGTCACCGAGGTCGTGATCAATGGATGTGCGGAAGCCGACATTCGAATCATCAAGGCAGACAGCCCTGACCCGGTCGTTGCAGGAACAAACCTCAGCTATACACTGGACGTCAGCAATCTTGGGCCTTCACGTGCTTTCAGCGTATTGGCATCGGATTTCCTGCCGTCAGATGTGAGCTATGTCTCTTCAATTGATGGGGACTGGTCCTGCGCGCACGCGGCCGGCACCGTCGACTGCACCTGGAACGGCGGAAATCCCTCCGGAAGCCTTGCCTCGGGAGAGGACGCTGATACTGTCAACCTGACGGTCGCGGTGAATCCCAGCATGGTTTTCGAGGGCCGGTTTTCGCTTTCCAATACAGCAGGTGCTTCCAGCGACACGCCGGATCCGGATGTGCTCAACAATGAAGACACTGAGGACACCAGTGTGGTTGCCGAGACGGATCTGGATATCGAACGATTTGAAGCGATCAACCCACCAGATGAAATCCTGGTCGGTGAGGACATTGCCATAACGCTCGAGAAAGACGTTTCCAATCACGGGCCTTCATGGCCGGTTAACACCGAGGTCAGCGTCGATGCAACACCGCCGGCTGATTCAACCATCGATCCAGCCATGGCATCGCAGAATGTTCTGATTCCGGAGCTGGATACTGTGGTCACGGTTGAGGAGAACTTCACCATCAACTGTGGTGCAGCCAGCAATCACGTGTGGTCGTTTGAAAACACCATTGTTCCGACTGATGCCATGACGACTGATCCGGATTTGAGCAATAACACGGCGAACCTGGACGTGCAGATTGAATGCATCGTTCCGGTGGCGATCAACTTCAAGCCGGGAAGTGATCCCAATTCAGAGCAACGCCTCAAGGGAATTGCGCCAGTGGCTGTCTTGACAACCATGGCCGGCGAGTACGATACACCGCTGGATTTCGACGCCACATTGATTGATCCGCTGAGTGTTCGTTTTGGTCCACCGGCCATCTTTGGTGACGATGGGCTGGGTGCATTTGAAGTGCATAATCGTGGGCACCTTGAGGACTCCATTGAGCTAGACGAGGTGACGATGGACGGTGACACCGACATGCTGCTGCATTTCAAAATGAAGGATGCCGGATTTGACGGAACAGAGACGGAAGCCTGCGTCAAAGGTGAATACACCGACGACACCGGAACACATCAGTTCTTCGGATGTGAT
>Ga0102946_1000810_pt1 | contig 10889 bp, 10 predicted proteins | sample SalPon2A_A_D1_MG_FD_78209 | JGI IMG/M metagenome (GOLD analysis project Ga0102946, IMG submission 78209) | Soil microbial communities from South San Francisco under conditions of wetland restoration - Salt Pond MetaG R2A_A_D1_MG | ecosystem: Environmental > Terrestrial > Soil > Wetlands | place... | reverse complement strand
TCAGCAAGACCGCTACCGCTTTCTGCTCGTACCATGACAGGATGAACAACAGAGGCAACTCATTGACCTCGCACTCAAAGGCACCTGCCAGAGCAACAGCGATCTGTACCGCTGAGTAGGTATCGTTGCACTGACCGATATCAAGCAGACGTGGAATACCGCCAATGTCGCCAAACTCCATCTTGTTGAAGCGGTACTTGCCACAAGCCAGTGTCAGGATGACTGTATCTTGTGGAGCCTTCTCGGCAAATTCGGTGTAGTAGTTCCGGCCACTTTTGGCGCCGTCGCAACCGCCGACCAGGAAGAAGTGTCTGATATCACCAGCTTTGACTGCGTCGATGACCTTGTCGGCAACGCCGAGCACGGCATTGTGCCCGAAGCCGGTGAGGATCTCCTGACCTGGTGCATCGGGGAAGCCATCAAGTTCTTGAGCCTTGGCTATAACCTCTGAAAAATCCCAGCCATCGATATGCTTGACGTCAGGAAACTGAACGCGATCCCAGGTGAAGAGGCGGTCTTTGTAATTATCTGCCGGTTTCTGAATGCAGTTGGTGTTGAAAATAATAGCACCAGGGAAATTCTGAAACTCTTTGTGCTGATCTTGCCAGGCACCACCCCAGTTACCTGCCAGATGACTGTATTTTTTCAAACCAGGATAACCATGAGCCGGAAGCATCTCGCCATGGGTGTAAATATTGACACCTTTTCCTTCCGTCTGCTTAAGCAGTTCCTCAAGAAAACGTAGATCGTGGCCGGATACCAGAATCGCCTTACCCGCGACAGTACCAAGTTGAACTGATGTTGGTACGGGATGTCCGTACTTGTCGGTATGTGCCTTGTTGAGCAGTTCCATGGTGACGAGGTTGATGCGACCACTCTCCATCGCCATGCCAACGTAATCCATCAGACCCAGGCTGTTGTCGAGCATTGCGGAGAGTGCTTTGTGGGTGAAGGCGTAGATTTCGTCATTTTCAGAGCCAAGAATCAGCGCGTGGTCGGCATAGGCGGCGTAACCTTTAATGCCGAACAGGATGGTGTCGCGCATCGACTGGATATCCGGGTCGACGCCGGCTTCTTTGGTGCCGTGAAGTTGAGAGAGTGCAAGGAGTTGGGCGTGATCAGACGGTAACGCCCAGCCCTGAGCGGCTGGAGGAATGGCTCCATTATAACTGCCGGCCAATGATTGCGCCTTGTCTTTGAGCGAAACAGCTTCTTTGATCACTGCCACGATTGAATCATCAGAAAAATCGACGTTAGTGACGGTCGTGAAGAGGGCTTTGATCATGAACCTATCGATCTCAGCGTCGCTTTTGCCATTCTCGCGCGCCAGATTGGCCCAGAAGCCGATTCCCTTCAGAGTGTAAACGAGAAGATCTTGAAGATCAGCCACATCAGGTTGCTTGCCACAGACACCTACGCTGGTACAACCGGTCCCCTGAGCTGCAGTTTCACATTGGTAACAAAACATAATTTAAACCTCCTAGTTTGATTCGTTGTTGAGCGTTGACAGGATGTGTTAACTGGCTGCGAATATAGGGCAGTCCTGCAGGGAAAACTTTGACCCGGATCAAAAAACAATTAAATTTTCTTCTTTTGGCAGGAAAAGACTATCCTGCTTGCTTTTGTCGCAGATTTTGAGAAAAACATAATTGGATTTGAACTGGCATTCGATCAGCGATCAGGACAGTATCAATAGAAATTTTTAACTCAGGTCTGATAGAATGTAAGATCAATCGATGGAGGGTATATAGATTATGAACCGAAACAAAAAAATACTTTTGGTCAGCGCCGCAATTCTCGTCTCTTTGCTGCTTGGTCTGGTGCTTGTGGTGCATCTGCTGGTCACGCCTGAACGGGTCAAGGGGTGGGTAATGCCTGTCCTGGAAGAAAAGCTGCATCGCGAAGTTTTTCTTGCTGATGTAAAGATCGGCCTGTTATCGGGGATCGTTTTGCAGGGTCTTGAAATCCGGGAGCATGATGGTCAGAATAATCTGCTTCAGATTGAGGAGTTGGCTCTGAGCTACCAATTCTGGCCACTGCTGGGCGGACAGTTGATTGTCGATGATATCCATCTTGTCCGGCCGAAAATTCGTCTGGTGCAGAACGTCGACGGGTCTCTGAGTATCGACGATCTGCTGAGCAGTTCTCAAGCTGAACCCAAAGCAGCCCCGAGCAGCGATAAATCCGCAGAAGAGAATGACGACTTCAATCTTCTGGTCAGCAGAGTCTTGCTGGAAGGTGGGGATTTCATGCTCATCAACAAAGCGGATCGTTCCGGCAATATCCATCTGCAGCAGCTCCGGGTTTTGGCGACCAATATCTCGTTACAGGAGAGCTTTCCTCTTGAACTGTCTGTGCGCTTTAATGAGACCGATTTTCAATTCAAGGGCGATTATCAGATTCCTGCCAGTCGTGGTCGACTTGATCTGTATGTCAAACGACTCGATCTGAATAAATTTATCAGTTCCGGGCCGGCTGGTGCTCCGTCAAAGACAGCATCTGAGAAGAAACCGTCGTCCAGCGAAGAGCCGGGCCCGGTCAGTCTGCCTGTTTCTCTGGCCGGAAGCGTACAAATAGACGAACTCCTCTATCAGGAGATGATGATCAAAGCGGTTCGGGCTGATTATCAACTTGAGGAGAATCGTTTTCAGCTACAACAATTGATCGGAGATATCTTTGATGGTGGCTTTAAGTTACGGGCAGATGTCGATCTCGGAGTAAAGGGATTTGCTTATAGCGGAGACTTCTCCGTTGATGGAGTAGACCTGCAGAAATTGGTTCCCGCACTCCTGCCACGCGCCGAAAAGAGTAGCCATGGCTTGCTGCAAGTGCAACTCGATTTTTCCGGTGCCGGAACCGTTCCGCAGCAGTTGATTAATCAGCTGGTTTCACAGGGCAGCTTTAAGCTCGCGCAAGGGAAGCTGATGGGCAATCCTCTTCTGACTGAACTGGCGAAGTTTCTTGGCAACCCGGAACTGAAGGTTCTGAGTTTTCAAACATTAACCGGAACCTATGATTTGAAACAAGGCATGGCTAACATCCAGGCAGCTCTCGACAGCTCCAGGACTCGCTTCGATTCCTCAGGGACTGTGGATCTTGATGGCCCTCTCAATTTAAAGCTTGAGACTCGCCTGGCTCCTGAGATGCTTGAGGGACTCAGCTCCGGAAGCCCGCTTCGCCAGGCGTTCACTGATCCAGACGGGTGGGGTGTATTGCCTTTGAAACTTTCCGGCAGTTATTCTGACCCGAAATTCAGTCTCAGCACCGAGGGGCTCCGCTCCCAGGTAAAAGAGAAAGCCAAACAGAAAGTGACCGAAGAAATACAGAAACAATTGGGAGAAGAGGGTTCGTCGGTCAAAGACCTGCTTGACGCGCCACTAAAAAAGCTGTTCGGGAATTAGTCCTGCTCTAATTTATCGAAGGTGGATGTGGCGAAAGCAAAATTCTGGACAACAGCGACCGAACCGGGTAGCGTATCAACTCTAAATTTTAACAAATAGCTAGATCAGGAGAGGACACCCATGTCAGGAACAGAAGATTTCAGCGGATTTGAAGTGATCAGAGCAGCCATGGAGGTCGAAAAAAACGGTTATCGTTTTTATTCCTCCATGGTTCCCAAGGCCCATACTGAACTGGCCAGAGAACTGTTCAGCCTGCTGGCGCAGGATGAAGTTGGACATTTAAAAACTTTGGAAAAAATGGTCCCTCTCTACCAGGAAGGTGAGTTCTGGGAAAATGAGGAAGAGTTTTTGCCCTACCTGCGCCGTTTCTCCGATAAAGAGATTTTCCCCTCAGCCGAGCAGGTCGAGTCGGCAATGGTCAGCCAGGAAGGTGACTTGAGAGCCCTTGATCTCGCCATTGAGGCCGAAGAGAAATTTGCAGAATATTTTCACACGGCTGCCAACCATGCCAAAACCCGGGAAGGGAAGGACGCTTTTGACTGGCTGGCCAAAGAGGAAGACCGACATGCTGCCATCCTCAAGGATCGGCGCCAGAAGATTGCCGGATAAATACCTGCTTAGACAAAAAACGGAATCTTAAGCAGGTTCCGTTTTTTTTATGAATATCATGATTTTTCACAACCCGTAGTTTTAACTCTCACCAAAATGATATGCTTAGGATTAAGCTGTAAATCTTTCGCAAACTCAGTCGGTTTTTGTATCGAGAGAAAGAGAGGATGAGATGTTGAAACGTTTGGTTTTGGTTTTCGCGGCGGCTGTTTTTCTGTTCATGCCGATAACGGCGTTGGCGGATTCTCACGATCCGAAGAGGATTCTTGCTTCCGAGGTGATGGAGAGATTAAACATGGGGGAAGATATTCTTTTTCTTGATACCCGGACCTCATACGATTGGTCTTCGGCAAGAACGAAGATTAAAGATGCCATCCGGGTCAATAATGAAGTATTGGCCCGGATAGCTAAAGAGACGCCGAAAGATAAACTGATCGTCACTTATTGCACCTGACCGAATGAGAACTCAAGTGCCGGTCTGGCGCGAAATATGATGAAAGCAGGATTCGTGAATGTTTACCCCCTGGAAGGTGGGTTGATGGCCTGGGAAGCGGCAGGGTATCCAACAGTAGAAAAAACAGAATAGAAGATGATGCTCCATCAGAACCTAAAGCCCCCTGTAAGCGCAAAAATTGATTGCGGTTACAGGGGGCTTTGGTTATGACTATGTTGTTATTTCGTTCTTCCCGCAAAGGCTGCTGATCAATCTGCTTCCCCTTAAGGTCGACCATGCTTGTTTTTGATGTAAATGGAGCTCCGCCAACCCGACAGGACATTCAGCAGGAACAACTTCGCTTGAAAAAATTGAGAAAACAAGCGTTACGCTCGGGATTGATTTCAGACGCTCTGCATGCACTGATTCTTTTTTCACTCTATTTTGCCGATATTCTGACCGGGACTGGATTCCTCATCGCTGTTTTGTGCGGGACCGTGATTGCCGTGGTTCTGGCAACGGGAACCAGAACCACGCTGGTCTTGTCTGACCGCTTTTCCCTGCTGTTGATCATCCTGGGGACTGGCGGTGCGGTCGCCGGGATTCTGATCGGTTATTTCGGAGAGGGATTGACATCCGGGCTGGTCGCTGGCGTGGCTGCGAGCAGTATCGTGGCGACGGGCTGTATCCTGGGACGTAAGATCATGGGGATTCTAACGGCCATTGAATCGCTTGAGCCGATCAACGAAGACCATCCCGTCCATCGTGAATTGATCACCCTCTGTCGGCAATATGAAGTGCTGGAGCATTATCGACAGCAGGCCCGCGATAACCTTCGGCTTTTTCTGGTTTACGGTGAGTTAAAGGCGATGCGGCAGTGGGTGGCTGATCACCAATAAGCAGTTATCTTTTTCGAACTACTTCTTGCGGCCCTTTTTTTTTGCTGCCGGGTTGCCCTGCGATCCGGAGAAGTATTCCCCCAGAAACTCTTTCTTGAAGCTCATATAGTCTCCCGCTTCAATTGCCTTGCGCGCACCGTCCACCATGTTCAGATAAAACCTGACATTATGAATCGCTGAGAGGGTGGCCGAGAGAATTTCATTGGCGTTGAACAGGTGATGCAGGTACGCTCGACTGAAATTCTGGCAGCAGTAACAGTCACAGGCCGGGTCAACCGGGAAAAAATCGCGACGGAAGTTACGGTTGGTCAGACGGATCTTGCCACGACTGGTAAACAGGGTCGCGCTACGAGCATAGCGGGTGGGGATGACGCAGTCGAACATATCCATGCCGCGCTCAATACTCTCCAGGATGTCTTCCGGCAGGCCGACGCCCATCAGATAACGGGGCTTGTCTTCCGGCAGGAACGGCGCGGTATATTCAACGACTTTTTTCAGCAGGTCCAGTCCTTCACCGACACTGACCCCGCCGACAGCGTAGCCGGGGAAGTCCATGGCGGTCATCTGCTCGGCGCAATCGCGGCGCAGATCTTCATATACGCTCCCTTGTACAATACCGAACAGGGCCTGGTCTTCACGATTGTGATGTTTCAGGCAACTCTCGGCCCAACGCAGGGTTTTTTTGATCGATTTGGCTGAGTAGTCATGGGTCGCCGGGAAGGGGATACATTCATCGAACGCCATGATGATGTCCGCCCCCAGATCATTTTCGATCTGCATCGCTTCCTGTGGTCCGAGGAAGATCTCTTCACCTGTAAGCTCATGTTTGAAGTGAACTCCATGCTCGCCAATTCGTTTATTCGGCAGTGAAAAAACCTGGAAGCCGCCGCTGTCGGTAAGGATTGGTCGATCCCAATTCATGAATTTGTGCAGACCACCCGCTTTTTTGACCAGCCCTTCACCCGGTTTAAGATGCAGGTGGTAGGTATTGGAGAGGATGATTTGAGCTTCCGTCTCCTTGACTTGAGCGGGGGTCATCGCTTTGAGAGCACCGTGGGTGCCGACAGGCATGAAGATCGGGGTTTCAATGGTTCCGTGCGGGGTCTGCAATCGACCTCGCCGCGCACTGCAGGTTGGATCCTTTTTAATCAAGTCAAACTGAAACATTCAGTTATTCTCCATAATGATTTAAGATATCGAACCGCTCTGAGATGGTCGGCGGACTAGACTGTATAACAGAATCAGTATAGCAGTGCAATAAACCAGGTGGCGCAATGTCCAATCTTTTCCCCATCCCCGACTATCTCGAAAGCGCAGAATATTCTTTGCTGATCTTTCATCTGCAGGCAAAAGAGTATTTTGATCTGCCGTTGTTTGGGTTATTGCGTTTGCGGCGTGAGTTTCAGCAGGCCATCCAGAGAATAAGAGGGTCCGTTGAAGACGAACTGTTTCAACAACTGCATTCCTTGCTGGAACCATCACCACCGAACGATATCCGGCTACGCCGGCTGGTTCAAAAACCGTCACCAGCGATCGTCCTGTTTCCTGATCTTGGTCGCAGCGGGTTAACTGAGCCAGGTGACTGCATCTCTTTGCCGGTTTTGTTTCTTGGGCAGGGACTGCTCTCCATTGAACCTTTCGCGTGCTTGTTGCGACAGGTCGGAAAGCAGGGGCTGTTGGGCGGGCAAGGAGTTTGTGAGCTTTCAGCAATAGAAGCGGAAGATGCCAGCGGCCAGCGGACTGTTCTTTGGGATGGTGGAGCTATCGCGGGAACTCTGTCGCCGGTGATTAACGATCTGCGCTGGTGGCTGGATATGCAGCCGCTCAACTGGAATCGGTTGCGGCTCGATTTCGTTTCGCCGACGCGACTTCTGCACGGAGGGAAACCATTATTCAAAGCAAAGTTCACAGATCTGTTTCCATTCATTCTACGCCGGGTTACAGCGATGTTGGCGGCTCACTGCCGACTCGACACGGTTAATGATCCTTCGGCAATGTTGGCTGTTGCAAGTAATATGGAGGAATCTGATAATTGCCTGCAATGGAAGGATTGGCGGCCACTGACTGCCGCCCGGGGCGGTCAAGATCTTGGAGGGCTCAGCGGCTCACTGGTGCTGACCGGAAGCGGACTTGCTGATATCCTCTGGGTTCTGCAACTGGGAAGTCTGCTGCAGATCGGCAAGGGTGCTCCCTATGGGGCCGGCCGGTATGAACTCTCATATATCGCTAGCTAGCGAAAGTTATTAGGCTTTTTGTTCTGTTTCTGTTGCCTCTCTCAGCTTCTACGTTATAATTTACTCTGCATTCAGTAGAGGAGGTCTACCATGAAAGATTCTTGGGAGGAGAGAAAAAAAGCTCTTGAAAATGAATACTTTCACAAGAAAGAGCAAGAACTGATAGAGAAGATGAAGCGCAACACGGAAGAGTCTGTTGCAAAAGAACATTGCAAGGGCCGCTGTCCAAAGTGCGGAGAAAAGATCGAGCCGATGACCTTTCGTGGGGTTCCTCTCGATTGTTGTCCCGGCTGTGGCGGCATCTGGCTCGGCCCCAACGATCTGAAGATCCTGGCTGAAAAGGATCATCGAAGCTGGTTTGACCTTTGGTTTCATCAGGATGAAACACCTTCCACGCAGGGAGGAAGTTAATATGGGCTGGTTCGGTTTTCTGCTGCTACTGTTGATGGTTGCCGGAGGGGTTTATTTCTATCAGAAGCTGCTATCCATAGAGCGTGAAATTCTTCAGGAACGAGCGGTGCCCAAGCCGGAAGCCCAGAGCATCCCTGGCGATAATGTTGTCGAACCGGAGGTCGCACCTCCGATCTTCAAGGAACAGGTCAAGCTCGAGCCCGCTGTCCCGGATGATAATGTCGATGGGCCAACTAATCTGGAAGACGCCTTGATAAAAGTTGTCACTGATCTGCCCGGGTTGCTACAGACTGAACTCTACGAGCTGTTTCCCGGAGAGGAACGGAAGCGGTTGCAGGCTCTGTTGCTGCAACTGGACCGTAAAGGGGTGATCAGGCGGGAGAAAAAAAAGAGCAGCTATCGGGTGTTCCCGGTTTGAACTGGCAACTATACGATTCACAAAGACCTGCGGTTTGGCCGTGGGTCTTTTTCATTTGAATCATGTATCTATCAGGGATAATTCCCATAACTACCGATGCGGGATAATTGTTTATGCAACTTGAAATATTTACAACAGGTGGCACCATCGATAAGGTCTATTTCGATGCAAAGAGCACTTTTCAGGTCGGCGAACCGCAGATTGTTGAGGCCTTGGCTGATGCAAATCTCAGCCTCGATTACCGGGTGATTCCGCTGCTGCGCAAAGACAGCCTCGAACTTACGGATGAGGATCGCGCTCTGGTGCGGCGGGCGGTGCTGGCCTCGACTTCTTTGCAGATCGTCATAACCCATGGCACCGACACGATGATTGAAACAGCCAGATCTCTTGACGGAATTCCTGGCAAAACCATCGTTCTAACAGGTGCAATGCAGCCAGCGCGCTTTCGCTTTACTGATGCCATATTCAACGTGGCCAGTGCGATGATGGCGGTTCAGACCCTGCCCGCCGGCGTCTATATTGCCATGAACGGGAGAATCTTTGATCCGTATTCGACGCGCAAAAACGTCGAGTTAAACCGTTTCGAGGAGATAGGTAATGAGATTGTCGATTGTTAGAGAATCTGACTGAGGAACAGCTTGGTCCGTTCGTGTTGCGGGTTGGCAAAAAACTCCTTGGGACTGTTCTGTTCGACAACCTCACCGAAATCCATGAACATCACCCGGTCGGCAACTTTCTCGGCAAATCCCATTTCGTGGGTAACGACCAGCATGGTCATTCCTTCTTCTGCCAGTTCGATCATGACATCCAGAACTTCCTTGATCATTTCCGGATCAAGGGCCGAAGTTGGCTCATCAAAGAGCATCACTTCCGGTTTCATGCAGAGGCTGCGGGCGATGGCGACCCGTTGCTGCTGGCCACCGGAGAGTTGGCCGGGGAATTTCTTGGCCTGCTCGGCGATATGGACCTTTTCCAGGTACATCATCGCCAGTTCTTCCGCCTCCTTTTTGGGGGTCTTCCGGACCCAGATTGGCCCCAGGGTCAAATTTTCAATGATGGACAGATGTGGAAACAGGTTGAAGTGCTGAAAGACCATGCCGACTTCGGCCCGGACCTTCTCTATGTTTTTTATGTCGTTGGTCAGTTCCGTTCCATTGACAATAATCTGACCCTGTTGGTGCTCTTCAAGCCGATTGATACAACGAATCAAGGTGGACTTCCCTGATCCGGACGGTCCACAGATGACAATTCTCTCTCCCAGCTTGACTTCCAGATTGATTCCGCTCAGGACGTGGAAATCTCCAAACCATTTGTGCATCTCGGTAATTTTGATGATCGGTTCGGCTGTGTTGTTCAGCTGCGTGTCATTCATATCGATCTCACTCTTTCATATTTTGCCGGCCTAATGTCCGGTGTGCAGTTCTTTTTCGAGTCTGCGGCTGTAGCTCGACATAGCGTAACAGCAGATGAAATACAATACTGCCAGGAAGATGTAAGCCTCGGTCGAATATCCGGTCCACTTGGGATTGGAAAGGGTGACCTTGGTTGTCTTAAGAACATCATAAAGGGCAATAATGACCACCAGAGAAGTATCTTTAAAGGCCGAGAGCAGGATGCCGACAGTCGGTGGAATGACTATTTTCAAGGCCTGCGGCAGGATAATCAGACGCATCGTCTGCCGGTAGTTCAATCCAAGAGAATCCGCTGCTTCATACTGCCCGCGCGCCATCGCCTGCAGCCCACCTCGGACCACTTCAGCGATGTAGGCCGCGGTAAACAGAATGATCGCGACCTGGGCGCGAAGGACCTTGTCAATGGTCATCCCATCCGGCAGAAACAGTGGAAAGAGAATTGAAGACATGAACAGCAGACTGATCAAAGGGACTCCGCGGATCATCTCGATATAGACGACGCAGAGGGTTTTGATCGCCGGCATTTTTGATCTCCTGCCGAGGGCGAGGAGAACTCCAAGTGGATAGGCGACGACCATACCGAAGAAGGAAAGCATCATGGTCAGGGGTAAGCCACTCCACTGGGCTGTTTCTACCACCGGCATGCCGAAGAGGCCGCCATACATCAGGGTCCCCATAATGATCAGGCCGATCGCCCAGTACCAGCCGAGACGCTTGTTCCAGCGGGTCCGTTCCTTGGAATAGATCACCAGAGTCAGCAACAGGATCATTGCCAGAATCGGTCGCCACTCCTGGCCTGACGGGAAAAAACCAAGGATGATGAACTTGATATTGTTCGGTACGATCGACCAGCAGGCACCTTCTATATCACGACATGCCTCGGCGGAACTGTACCAGAGGCTGTCAATAAAGGCCCATTTGAAAAACGGCGGCACAATATACCAGAGACCAGTCAGGGTGATAACAGTCAAGAGCGAGTTGTACCAGCTATTGAACAGGTTGTCCTTAAGCCAGGTGATTGCGCCGATTTTGAGGATTGGGGCCGCCCGGTATTCTCTGGTGGCTTGCTTGG
>Ga0102946_1000809_pt1 | contig 10900 bp, 8 predicted proteins | sample SalPon2A_A_D1_MG_FD_78209 | JGI IMG/M metagenome (GOLD analysis project Ga0102946, IMG submission 78209) | Soil microbial communities from South San Francisco under conditions of wetland restoration - Salt Pond MetaG R2A_A_D1_MG | ecosystem: Environmental > Terrestrial > Soil > Wetlands | place... | reverse complement strand
GGTCAACCGTGCATAGAGATCAGCAAAAATCTCCCAATCCTCACGCGAATCGCCGACAGGACGAATCGCACTTGTCAGAGGTCTTACCCGATGATCCAGAGAGGTCACGCTACCCCCTTTCTCGGCGAAAGATGACCCAGGCAGGACGACCTTAGCTAGCGTGGTGACTTCAGTCGGCAGGATATCCTGCACCACCAGGAAGTCTACTTTTTCCAGGGCTCTACGCCAACGTGCTGCGTTGGGGAAGCTGAGAGGGTTGGTCGCAGCCAGATAAAGAAATTTAATCTGACCCGCTTCGATCCCCTGCAGTATGCCATCGGCATCCAGACCACCGCTTGGCAGCTGAGCATTCCAGACTTTGCCGAATTTTTCCATATTCTCTGCATAAGGCTGATATCCGGGCAGAGCTTCAGGATAGACACCCATGTCGAGAAGTCCCTGCATGTTCCCTTTCTCATCAAGCGGGAACAGCCCCCCCGCTTCGCCGCGCAGGGCACCCGTCAGGATCGCCAGATTGGCAATCGCTGCAGCTTTCTCTTCTCCCTGAGCGCTCTTACTGATATCGGCCCCAAAAACCAGAGCGACGGTGGCAGCCTTGCCGAGATACTCTGCAGCAGCTTCCAGTTTGGCCAACTCAACGCCAGTCGCCGAGACCGCTTGCTCCAAATCAACGGCAGCCAGATGACTCTTAAGCTCATCAAGGTTACCAACCATCAGGTTGAGATAATCCTGGTCAATCAAACCTTTGTCCAACAGCAGTCGACCAAGCGCATTCGCCAGTTCAATCTCACTGCCTGGACGATAGTTGAGGAAGCTGTTGGCAAACTTGGTCAGGTTGACCTGACGCATGTTAGCAATCACCAGCTTGCCATCACGACGCCGGGACGCTTCAAGAATTTTCCACTCAACTGCCGGTGCTTCCGCAGAGGGATCAGCACCGAAAACCATCACCGCCTCTGCAGTTCCGATAGCGCTGATCAGATTACTGGCACCTCTCAGGCCGAGCACATCATTCAACGCTTCCAGAGAACGGAGTGCTCCAAAACGAGCCTCGGAATCAATGTTGTTGCTGCCGATCGCTGCCCGAAAAAGTTTCTGGAACAGGTAATTTTCTTCATTGGTCAAACGTGGCGAAGAGAGCCCGGCAACGGCCCGCGCCCCGACACTATCGATGACACGCTCAATCTCTTTGGTTATTTTCCCTAAAGCAGCATCCCAGGAAACGGGCTGCTGCTCAAGCAACGGGCTTTGCAGTCGTTGCGGATTGTTGATATATCCGTAACCAAAGAAACCACCGGTACAGAGATTGCCGTTATTGGTTGTTCCTTCGTCTTCAGAGGTCACGCGTAAGATGTCATTCCCCTGGACATTCAAATCGATCTGGCAATGACTGCCACAGGAAGTACAAACAGATGGGGTTTTGCGTAGAGCCCAGGGGCGAGCCTTGAACTTGAATGGTTTGGAGATCATGGTCCCGGTGGGGCAGACAGAGACACAGTTGCCGCAGAAGACGCAGCGATCGAGATGCTTGTCGATAAAAGCCCGGTCCCCCTTTTCGTTGACATACAGCGAGTTGGCTCCTATGACCTCGTGACAAACCTTGACGCACTTCTCACACATGACGCAGCGGTTAGGAACCTGCTGAATCAGAGGCCAGTGATCAATGGTCTCAGGGTTAACATCCTTTGCCTTGAACTCCTGCCGATTGACCTCCAGATTGTAGCAGTTGTCCTGCAGGTCACACTCACCACCCGCATCGCAAACAGGGCAATCGAGGGGATGGTTGACCAGAATCAGTTCCATGATCTGTTTGCGGATTCGAGTCAGGTTTTCTGACTGTGTAGTGACGACGATCCCATCCTTGACCGGGGTGTTACAAGCGGTCATCGGCCGGTCGACCCCTTTGATCTCAACGGCGCAGATTCGGCATGCGCCGGTCGGAGAGACTTTCTGCAACCAGCAGAGAGTAGGGATATTGGCGCCAACCTCGCGGGCGGCTGCCAGAATTGTCGTCTCGGCAGGTACGCTGACCTGTTTACCGTCAATCGTCAAACTGACCATAACTCTTCACCTCAAAAGTCGACCGAAAGAATGATTGACGTTTCAACACTCTTTCGGTCCTTATTTAATAGATATCGTTAAACCGCAATCATTGAGACCCGGTAGCAGCGCAGGCAGCGTTCTGCCTCTTTAACCGCGTCCGAATCACTGAAGCCCAGTTCGACTTCGTTGTAGTTCCCTTCACTGGCCCGTTCCTTGCCATGAATCTCATTCTGATCGAAACGCTTGACCGCATCCAGCCAGGGAACCTGCTCATTTTTGTCATAGACACCGAGATGATTGAGGATATCCTCGTGGAAGTCATCGTCGGTCAGATAGGCTTCACCCTCTTCGAAGTAGCGCTGGATCACCTTGGCCGCCCGATGTCCGTTACCGACACAGGCAACAACCGTCAATGGTCCGATTTCCGCATCACCCGAGGCAAAAACCCCGTCCATGTCGGTGATCAGGATCCGCGACAGCGGGTTCCCCATCTCGTCATTCAAATCTCGACCCGCGCGGTTCTTCTGCGGAACGAACTTGGTCACCACCGTATTCCAGCGGGTGATCTCGATCCCGGTGTCCTCGGTAATAAAGTTCAACTCAGGGTCCTGACCGATGGCCGGAATCAGGGTGTCGCACTCAACGACAAACTCGCTCCCCTCAACTGGTTGTGGCCGACGTCGTCCGGAATCATCCGGCTCGCCCAGCTCCATGCGAACGCACTCGACACCGGTGACCTGACGTTTGTCATCGACGATTATCTTCTTCGGCAGCACCAGGAACTCAAACTGAACGCCTTCTTCGTCGGCACCGTCAACTTCCCAGACATCTGCAGGCATCTCATTACGAGTCCGTCGATAAAGCAGAATCGAATCTTCGGCGCCTTCACGCAACGCAACCCGCACACAGTCGATCGCGGTATTACCACCGCCGACCACACAGACCTTTTTCCCCATACCGGTCGGTTTACCCATGTAGGCTTCACGAAGGAAATCGATTCCGCCAGCAAGGAAACCGTCGTAGCCCTCATCCTCACCCTCAACGCCCATCGGTTTGGAGCGATGCGCGCCCGGTGCCAGCAGTACCGCATCGTACTTTGCTTTCAGCTCCATCAGTGAGATATCGGTGCCCACGCGGGTATCATAAATAATCTCAACGCCCATAGCGCTGATGATGTCGATGTCGCGCTGCAGGATAGGGCGGGGCATTCGGTATGCGGGGATACCCACCGCAACCATGCCACCACCATAACCTTCCGGAAGAGCCTCATAAATGGTGACCGGGTAGCCTTCCAGCGCCAGATAGTAAGCTGTCGCCAACCCGGCCGGACCAGCGCCGACCACGGCAACCGTTTTCCCCTTGCGGGTCTTCGGTTTCATCGGCGGAGTCAGTCCGTGCTGCAACTCGTAGTCAGATGCAGTCCGCTTGAGGACCATGATGTTGATGGAACTGTCGACATTCTTGCGGCGACAGGCGGTTTCACAGGGATGGGGACAGACCCGACCGCAGACTGCCGGAAGCGGCATGCTTTCGCGGATGGTCGCCAGAGCCTCGTCGTAACGATAGTCTTTGATCGCTTCGATGTAAGCGGGAATATCGATATGGGCCGGGCATTTGTCCTGACAGGGAGCAGTCAGCTTGACCTTGTATTCAGCAGGCCTGGGTCGACGCTCGCCACGGATATAGGCAAGATAGTCTTCCCGGTAATGTTTGACCGTATCCAGAACCGGAACAGCGGAAGTCATACAGAGAGTGCATTTGCAGTTCTGCAGCAGACTGGCGAGCGCTTCGATCTCGTCCAGATCTTTCTCTTCGCCCTCGCCATTCAGGATCCGGGCTAATGTGTCCTGCAGAACCCGTGTCCCTTTTTTGCCGGGAGAGCACTTGGCGCAACAGTAATCTTCCTGAACCCGCTTTGCATATTCAGCAGCCATAGCAACAACATCAATCTCAGGATCGGAGACGATCAGACCATCCCAACCCATAAAGGCAGCTATGGGCCTCTTGCCATCAAACGTAACGGGGAGCTTTTTCTGGATCACCTCCGAAACATCATCACCGCCCTGGCGATTGTCGATAATATCTCTTCCCCAACTGGAGAAAACAAGCTGAGCCAAATTGACCTCCTATGACCTGCTTCGACCTTCCCCTTGAGGAAGGCCGAAAAATCCTGAACTGAGGGATAAACGCCCGATGTTCTTGCTGTTTGCAATACCTACAAATCGTATACAGTATGCAGTTGATAACATAAATGACAAGCTGAAAGCAAGGCTATTTTTCTTAAAGAAACGTCTGTCCGATGGCGTAAAAATTGAGTAAACCGTGGACGAGCCGACCTTGATCCGCTTAAGGGAACGCGGGAGGTGAAGACTGAATCAACCAGAGACTACCGGAGGGGAATTTACCATCTATCCGACGCCATTGTTGCGTCCAGCGCCACTCCTTGATGGTCGGCGAGGGAAGCAGATAATACTCAATATAGAGAATCGTCTCAGCCGCGCCTGCATCCTCGTCCAGGGCCACCCGCTCATAACGCGCATCGACCATATGCAGGTCTTTGTTGCGTGGAAACTGTTCCAGAAAGGCATCCCTTTTGTCTTCAGTGATAAACTTTGACGCACCAGGGAAATCCTGCCAGCGAACAGCCTGCACAAAGTGGGCGCTCAACTCCGAAAAGCCAGGCCCCATATCGACCGTTCTGGCACAGGAACAGAGAAAGGGCAACAGCATCAGTAGTGACAGTAAAATCCGGATCATTTGTCTCTCTCCTCTGCGGGCAACATGAGTGACCCGAACGGTTTTCTCCTTGAGGTTCTCACTACTTCTGTGGTATTCCCGCTGGCATTCAAGGATAACCACTATCGAAGGGCAGCATCAAGAGCATGAAAAAAATCGAAATCTATACCAAGGATTACTGCCCTTATTGTCACAGGGCCAAGCAGCTGCTCTCTCACAAGGGTGTTACGTTTGTAGAATACGATATAAGCGATGATGCCGAAAAAAATTCACAGATGCGTGAGCGTGCCATGCGCCATACCGTACCGCAGATTTTTATCGATGACCAGCATATCGGTGGCTGTGATGAGCTTTATGACCTCGACAGAAAAGGGCGGCTGGATTCATTACTCCTGACCGCCTGAACCGAAGCAATCAGCGCTTGCGAATAATCGCCGCAAGCTCCAGAGCCAGATCGATCCGCCCGAAAGGGGGCATCAGGTAGTAACCGCCAACCCGTGTCTGACCATAAGCCACCAGCTCAGCAGCAATAGCCAACCCTTCACGCGTGCCTTCATCACCACTTTTCCCTCGCATCCGTTGTCGAATGTCATCCGGAACACTGATTCCGGGCACCTCATTGTGCAGAAACTCCGCATTTCTTTCACTGACCAGGGGGAGAATGCCGACCAGAACCTGCAGATCACAATCTGCCGTTCGTTCCAGCAATCGATCCAGATTCTGTTTGACATAAATCGGCTGAGTCTGGATAAACCTAGCACCGGCGGCCTGCTTTCTTTCCATTTTTTTCAATTGCCCGTCGATCCGCTCCAGATTCGGGTTGAATGCAGCTCCGAGCAGAAAATCAGTTCGCCCACTTAAAGGCACCCCAAAACTGCTCTTCCCCCGATTCAAGCTTTGCAGCAGACTGAGAAGACCGACTGAGTTCAAATCAAAAACACTCGACGCACCACCTTCATCCCCTGTTGTTACAGGGTCTCCGGTCACCGCAAGGATGGTGCGCAGGCCGAGCAGATGCGCTCCCATCATATCGGAATGCAAACCGATCAGATTGCGATCCCGGCAGGTAACATGGGTGATCACCTCAATGCCGATTTCATCCTGAATTTTTTTTGCCAAAGCCAGGTTCCCAAGGCGAATCCGGGCCAATGGGTTCTCTGCAAGACTGATCGCATCGATACCGGCAGCAGCCAGAACTCTTGCCCGCTCCAGAGTCACATCAACATCCAGCCCACGGGGAGGATCAAGTTCGACAGTGATAATCGGCCGCTCTCCCCAGTCATCCAAAAATGTTTTGCGGGGTTTCGGTGCGACTTCTTTTCTCTTCACTTTCACCTGTTGCACCGCAGGCTTGACCCGGCGGCGAGGTCGGTCTCTCAGCGCGCTGCGCAAAGAAGCGATATGGTCCGGTGTGATTCCGCAGCAACCTCCGACAAGAGCGGCTCCGGCTGCCGCCAATTCCACCCCGCGCCGGGCGAAGTATTCCGGTGTCGCCAGATAAAGATAGCGTCCATCAACATATTCCGGAGCTCCGGCGTTGGGAAAGACCGACAGCGGTTTATCTGCAACCTCCGCCATGCGCGGCATAATCTGCAGCAAGCCCTTCGGCCCCGATCCACAGTTGGCCCCGACCATCGCAGCGCCCGCTGCCTCCAGTTCAATGGCGGCCCGTTCCGCACTCACCCCGTCCCGGCTGAAGCCCGCCTCCAGAAATGCCATCTGCGCAATCGCAGGAAGGTTGAGCTGTGCCGCGATCGTTATCCCGAGCTTCAGATCTTCGAGTGAGGAGAAGGTTTCCAGCAGAAACAGATCGACCCCACCCTCGGCAAGGGCTTCCATCTGCTGCCACAGAATCTGCCGTTTTTCGGTCGGTCCAAGCTCCTGCTCGTCACCCCGCGGGCGCAGCAGCGGTCCGACCGAACCGGCAACATATCGGTCTTGCCCTGCGGCCAGTCGAGCCAACCGAGCCCCTTCCAGATTGATGCGCCGGACTTTCCCTTCCAGCCCGATAGCTCCCAGACGCAGGGCATTGGCGCCAAAGGTGTTGGTCTCCAGTAGATCGACACCGGCGGCGGCATAATCTGCATGGACCCGGGCGATCAGCTCTGGCCGAACCAGATTCAGGTGCTCGATATTGGTATCCAGAGCGACGCCACGACTGTGCAGCAGGGTGCCCATCGCCCCATCTCCGATCAGTGTCGTCTCATTGATCTGTTGTAAAAAGCGCTGGGTTTTCGGTGGGTAATTGTTCATTGGTCGGGTTTCTCAGCATCACTCTCTTGCAGAAAAAATGGATCGAGACGATGCAGAAGCTGTTTGAGGATTGATGCAGTCATTCCCCATATTTTATGCCCATCGAGACGATAAAAATCGACTGGAATCTTTCGCCCCAGATGCTGCCAGTTTTCCTGATGGTAAATCTGTGGATCGCGCAGACGCCGCAAGGGCAGTTCGATCACCTCTGCAATTTCACCGGGGTCGATCCGATAGGGGTACGGGTCATGAAAGCTGCCAACATAGGGTGTCACCAGATACCCATAGACCGAAATGAAGTCATCCAACCGACCGAGACATCTGATATCGGCAGCGGCCATCCCCATCTCTTCTTCATTTTCTCGCAACGCCGTTTGCCAGAGGTCGTTATCTTCCGGCTCGGCGCCGCCGCCGGGAAAAGAAATTTCACCGGCATGGTTTTTTAGATGTTCGGTGCGACGGGTAAAAAGAATCCAGGGTTCATCGTCACGCAAAAAGAGCGGAACCAGAACCGCTGCCAGACGCAGTTCCTGCTGCTCCAGAGGGTGGGAGGGGTGAGCTGCCAGATGTTGCGATATCTGGGTAAAAGGGCTCATCAGCCGCGCCCGTTGTTGCCATTCTCTTTGAGCAGGGCGATAGTTGCCGCGTAATCAGTGCTACCAAAAACTGCGCTCCCGGCGACGAAAACGTTAGCACCCGCCGCTGCGACCTTGGCGATATTATCAACCTTGACGCCACCGTCTACCTGAAGCTCCACGTCCAGTTCCTGCTGATCGATCATCTGCCGCAACGTTTTGATTTTTGGCAAACAATTTTCGATGAACGATTGCCCACCAAATCCGGGATTGACTGTCATCAACAGAGCGAGATCAAGATCGGGAAGGACCATCTCCAGGGCCGTAAGCGGAGTCGCCGGATTCAGTGAAACCCCGGCTCTTTTGCCGAGCGACTTGATCAACTGCACTGACCGGTGCAGATGAGTTGACGCCTCGGCATGAACAACGATGATATCAGCGCCCGCTTCGGCAAACGCCGGAACGAATTGATCGGGATTTTCGATCATCAGGTGAACATCGAGAGGCAGGCTGGTCACTGGCCGGATCGCCTCGACAATCAGAGGGCCGATGGTGATATTCGGGACAAAGTGCCCATCCATGACATCGACGTGCACATAGTCTGCCCCTCCAGCTTCGAGAGCACGAACTTCATCACCCAGACGGGCAAAGTCTGCGGACAGGATCGAGGGGGCGATTTTTATCATCAGCAAGTCTCCAAATGGTAGAACTGAAAAGCGTTTCACCGCTGAGATCGCGGAGAACACAGAGAAAATCATCAATTAGTTAACAAACGAGGCTCTTGCAAGAGACTCAAGCAAGAATCAAATCCCTGGTTTAGGATTGAACTATTATCCTCAGTGCCCTCTGCGATTTCAAGTGAGCAGCGCGAACGGGCAGTAAACGCATTTATCTATCTTGTTCAGCAACTCGCCGTAATCGTGCTGCAAAGAACGCATCCATCCCGCCATGCCGATGCGGCAGGGTGCGCAGCATGCCATCCTCACCAATCAGTTCACACCATCTATCCGGCACCAGATCGCGCAAGTCTTCCAGCACGAACCCTTTCTGCCGGACCAGAAAATCGGCGACGACCTCTGCAGTCTCTCTGGCGGTAAAGGTACAGACCGAATAGAGCAACACTCCGCCCGGTCTTAGCAACGGTGCCACCTGTTCCAGGATGGTGGTCTGCAAACCTGCCAACTCCCGGACATCGGCCGCTGACCGGTTCCAGCGACTTTCCGGGTTGCGGCGCAGGACTCCGAGCCCACTACAGGGAGCATCGACCAGCACCCGATCAAAGCTCTCCGCCTCGAGAAACTCGGGAGATTCGGTCAAATCCCAGGGACGCGCGTCAATGGATGAGCAGGAAAGCCTCGCGGCACCCTGTTTGATCAACTCAACCCGTTGTGGATGTTTCTCCAACGCCAGAATGGGAGAGCGATTTTCGGTCAAAGCGGCAAGGTGGGTAGTCTTTCCACCGGGTGCTGCACAGGTATCGAGAATTTTCATCTCTGGCTGTACATCGAGCAGGTGTGCTATCAGCATACTCGCTTCGTCCTGAACCTGATACCAGCCCTCGGCATCCCCCGGAATGGGCTGGTCGGAACGCGTCTTGATGATAACCCCTTCCGGTGCATAATCGGTAGCAATGGCTTTATGGCCTGCGACCTCAAGCCTGGCGAGAAAAGAGTCTCGATCCATTTTCAAGCTGTTGACCCGCAACGCGAAAGGTGCCTGCCCAGCCAGCGCTTCCCCAAAGGCCTGCGATTCCGCATTGGGGAACTGCCGGAGAATTTCTTTGGCCAACCAGACCGGCAAACTGCACACATGTTGCAGGTATGGCCGGATAGTTTCGGGTGATGGCCAGGGGATCGACTCCCGCTGCCGTTCCAGACCACGCAACGTCCCGTTGACAAGCCCGGACACTCGCTCCATACCGACTTGGCGGGCCAGCTCTACCGAGGAATGGACCGCGGCGTGCGACGGGACACGGTCAAGTTCCAGCAGTTGATAAGCACCCAAACGCAACAATCTTAAAACTCCCGCTTCAAGACGTTTTAACGGCTGGCGTGAAACCTGCGCTAGAGCAAAATCAAGCCGTCCCCGCAGCCGCAGAACTCCGTAGACCAGCTCCGTCACCAGGCCACGATCGCGGGGATCAAGTTTGCGGCGGGAGAACACCGTGTCCAGCACCAGATCGGAAAAAGCCCCCTCATCGACTCGGGTCAGAATATCAAAAGCGATCCTGCGGGGCACGATCCCCTGCTCGTCAGTGACCAATTAAAGCTGCATCCCTTCAAGACGCTGAATGCGCTCTTCCATCGGTGGATGAGTAGAGAACAGAGCCCTCAACCCTCCCCCTTTGAGAGGGTTGACGATAAACATATGAGCGGTCGCTTCGTTGACTCTGGCCATCGGCGCAACCTGGTTGGCGTTCTCCAGTTTACGCAGGGCGCTTGCCAGCGAATGAGGGTTGCCACAGTATTTTGCACCGGTCTGATCTGCACCATACTCACGTGATCGTGAGATTGCCATCTGCACCAGCATGGCGGCAATCGGCGCCAGAATCATCATCGCAATCATAGCGACGGGATTGCTGTCTTCATCATCCCGGCCGCCAAAAATCATCGCCCACTGGGCCATGTGTGCCATGTAGCTGATCGCCCCGGCAATTGTTGCTGCAATGGATCCGATCAGGATATCCCGATTCTGCACGTGGCCCAGCTCATGGGCCATGACCCCTTTCAGCTCCTCGCGACTGAGGATCGACATGATCCCCTGGGTCGCGGCGACGACTGCGTGCTCCGGATTACGACCGGTGGCGAAAGCGTTAGGAGTCTGTTGGGGAAGGATATAGACCTTGGGCAGCGGCAGGTTGTTTCGCTGACAGAGCTCTGCCACCACCTCGAAGAGAGGACCGCTCTCTACCTGCTGTCCTTTATACATTTTGACGACGATTTTGTCGGAAAACCAATAGGAGCCAAGATTCATCACTGCGGCCATAATCAGGGCGAACAGTGCACCGCTCTGCCCGCCGAGAGCGCCACCGGCACCGACCAGAACCAGTGTTAATAATGTCATCAACATGACGGTACGTGCTGTATTCATCATCGTTCTATTCCTTGTCTGTTGTTGTCACTGCATCAGGCAGTTTTTAGTATTACATATTCACGCACTGCCCGCTTCACTTCTGCAAGCAGTACCAGCGTGTTAAAGCAAGGACCATGTGGCCTTGCGTTGAGGATGCCGAACACCGGCAGCGGGTAAGAATCGCGAATCCCCGAGGTCAGATCGCGCTCACAGGCCACTGC
>Ga0102946_1000808_pt1 | contig 10918 bp, 10 predicted proteins | sample SalPon2A_A_D1_MG_FD_78209 | JGI IMG/M metagenome (GOLD analysis project Ga0102946, IMG submission 78209) | Soil microbial communities from South San Francisco under conditions of wetland restoration - Salt Pond MetaG R2A_A_D1_MG | ecosystem: Environmental > Terrestrial > Soil > Wetlands | place... | reverse complement strand
CGCGGGCGAGCGCCCGATCGTCCTCGTCCACGGGCTGCTGATGAACCGCCGCATGTTCGAGCGGCTGGGCCCGGCGCTCGCCGAGCGCGGCAACCGGGTGATCTGCGTCGACCTGCTCGGCCACGGCCGCTCCGACCAGCCCGACGACCTGCGGCTTTACTCGATGCCGCTCTTCGCCGAGCAGATCGTCGCCCTGCTCGACCACCTGGGACTGGAGCGGGCGGTGATCGGCGGGACCTCGCTCGGCGCCAACGTCGGGCTCGAGCTGGCGGTGCGCCACCCCGACCGGGTCGAGGGCCTGTTCATCGAGATGCCGGTGCTCGACAACGCGCTGGCCGCGGTCGCGGCGATCTTCGCCCCGGTGCTGCTCGGGCTGCGGGTCGGCAGGCCGGCGGTCGAGCTCGGCTCGCGGCTCGCCTCGCTGGTCCCGCGCACGAACTTCCTGCTCGACATCGGGCTCGACTGGGCGCGGCGCCGGCCGGGGCCGTCGATCGCGGTGCTCGAGGGGCTGCTGCTCGGCGAGACCGCGCCGGGACGCGAGCAGCGCCGGCTGATCGACCGGCCGGCGCTCGTGATCGGCCATCCCGGCGATCCGCTGCACCCGTTCAGCGACTCGGGGATGCTGATCGAGGAGCTGCCGCAGGCACGCATGGTCGAGGCGAGCTCGATCCTCGAGTGGCGGATCAAACCGCAGCGGCTGAACGACGAGCTGGCGGACTTCCTCGACGAGGTCTGGGAGCCCGCGGGCGCGCCCGACTCCGGAAGCAACGGCAACGGCCGCAGCGGCGCGGCTGTGGCAGGATAGGGGGTGCGCAATGGCTAATCGCAGGGAGGAAGAGAGGGAGCGGCTGCGCCAAGCCCGGCAGCAGCGCGAGACCGGCGAGGACCGCTCGGAGAAACTGCGCCTGTTCGCGGTCTACGGCTTCGCCGGCCTGATCGGCCTGATCGTCGTCGCTGGGATCGTCGCCGTGATCGCCTCCTCGGGAGGCGGCGGCGATAGTGGCGCCGCCCAGATCAACCAGGCGAGCGGCTCGACCAACGGCTTCGACCCGGACCAGCGCGAGGGCACCTCGCCCACAGCAGTCGAGGTGACGGATCTGCAAGAAGCGGCGAAACAGGCGAACTGCACGCTGCGGCTCGAGTTGAAAAACGAGGGCAAGGAACACCTGCCGCCGACGGCTGAAACGCCCGACTACCAGACCAGCCCGCCAACCTCGGGCAACCACGCCACCCAGCCCTACCAACAGGCCGACGGCGCCTACAGCGAGATGCCGGACGAAATCTTCATGGTCCACTCGCTCGAGCACGGGCGGATGCAGATCCAGTACAGCCCCGACCTGCCCGAGGAAGACCAGCTGGCGCTGAAGGGCCTCTACGAAACGATGTACGGCGGGACGCTCTTCTTCCCCAACAACAACATGGACTACGAGGTCGCAGCGACAACCTGGACCAACCTGCTCGGCTGCCCCGAATACAAAGGCGCGATCACGCTCGACGCGATCCGGGCCTTCGGCAAAGAGACCTGGGGCAAATACGGCGGCGAGCCGGTCAACGCCTTCGGGCTCAAAGGCCCAACCCCGGTAGAACCGGCGTCGGCGAGCTAGCCCGGCGCGCGGTAGGCGGGGAAGAAATCGCCTGAATCGCGGCCGGCCGAGAGCCGGTCGTAGGCGGCGCGGTCGCAGACGATCTCCGAGACGCGCCAGGCCTGCTCGCGATTGGCGAAGCCGCGCTTGAACTCCTCCAGGGCATCGCCGCGGGAGATGCCGCCGCCGAGGTTGAGCGGCAGCCCCCACTCCGTCGCAAGCCCGACCAGCGCGGCGGTGACGTTCTTCATCGGCGAGTCGCGCAGCTGGGCGTCGGCGCTGCCGCTCAGGTAGTAGTGCAGGAAGTCGTCGCTGCGAACCGCGATCGAGGCGGCGGCGATGTCCCCGCCCGGGGCATGCGCGAGGGCGAGCCAGGCGGCGCCCGAGGCGAGGATGCGGTCGAAGTAGAGGGCGCCGAAGAAGTAGCGCTCGGCGGCGCCGGCGCGCCGCATCGTCTGCTCGTAGGCGGCGAGGAAGCCGGCACGCTGCTCACCGCTGCTCTCGCCGCCGGCGACGATCTCGACCTCGTAGCCGGCGCGGCGGTTCTTGTTGATCCGGTTGCGGTCGCTGCCGCGGCTCTTCGCCGGCAGCGCCGGGTCGGCGATCTGGACGACGTTGCGCTCCGCGGCGCCCGCCAGCGGCAGCGGCTCGGCGAGCGTGTGGCGGAGGAAGACCGAGGCCAGCCCGGTAGCCGACCAGTCGACCTCGGCGGGGTCGATCACCGCTGTCGACTTTGACCTTGCTATAGCCCCCTCAAGGTCGGCTGCGGCGCAGATCCCGGGGTAGCCGTAGGGGGAGATCGCGTCGCGGGCGTCGCTGCCGGGGATCTCGCGCACGATCAGGGGGGCGAGCAGTGCGGTGTCGCCGGCATCGATCCGCAGCGTGTGGGTCACTCCCTCGGCATCGAGGAAGGGGCGGCTGCGGAAGAACTCCTCGCCCTCCGCCGCAGCGCCGCGGTCGGCGATCAGCTCGGCCGTCGCGCTCACGGCAGGAGGTCGGCGGCGGCGGCGCGGAACTCGTCGGGCAGCACGCCCCAGACCTCGCAGTCGTCGACTCCGTCGGGACGGTTGAGGTGGCCGCGCATCGTCCCCTCGTACACCCAGCCGAGACTGCTGACGGTCTTCTTCGCGATCTCGTTGCGGGCGGGGATGCGGCCGTAGACGCGGTGGGCGCCGAACTCGTCGAAGGCCCTGGCGATCGTCAGCGCCTCGGCGCGGCGGCCGACGCCCTTGCCGCGCACGTCGTCGCCGATCAGCGCGCCCAGCTCCGGCGCCGTCTGGCGGAAGAGCCCGTAGAGGGCGGTGAAGCCGACCGGCTGCTCGTGGCCCGCGACCACGATCGCGTACTTGCGGTCCTCCTCCGGCCCGTCGATCGCCCGTCCCACCCAGGCCTCGGCCTGCTCGGGCGAGAAGCTCTCGCGCTGCTCCATCAGCGTCTTCGTCGCCTCCGGGTTGTTGAACCAGCGGTGCACGGCCGCGGCGTCGCCGGGCTCGAACGGGCGCAGGCTGACCTCCGGTAGCTCGCTCACAGCTCGAACCCTATGGCCTGGGTGGAGCGATTTGGGGGTCCATAGGCCCCCGAATCGCTCAATCCGGAGCGAGGCCGTGGCCCGTGACGAGCAGCCAGGCGGTCTCGGCGAGGATGCGCAGGTCGAGGGCGAAGCTGCGGCGCTCGACGTACTCGACGTCGAGCTCGATCCGCTGCTCCCAGGGGATGCCGGCGCGGCCCTGGACCTGGGCCCAGCCGGTGAGGCCGGGCCTGACCTCGTGGCGGCGGTGCTGGCGCGGCGTGTAGTCCACCACCTGGGCGGGGATGGTCGGGCGCGGGCCGACGATCGCCATCTCACCGCGGAGGACGTTGACCAGGTTGGGGATCTCGTCGAGCGAGGTGCGGCGCAGCAGGCGGCCGGCGGCGGTGACGCGGGGGTCGTCACGGGCGACGACCGTGCCGACGCCAACCGGGTCGGAGCCCTGCTCCATCGTGCGCAGCTTGAGCAGCTCGAACTCGCGGCCGTCGAGGCCGACGCGGCGCTGCCGGTAGACGACCGGGCCGCGGCTGCCCAACTTGATCGCGACCGCGGCGATCAGCAGGATCGGCGAGAGCACGGCCAGGGCGAGGAGGGCGATCAGGATGTCGAGGAATCGCGGCATCCCGGTCACCTCGTCCCCTCGGCCTTCTCCCAGGCGCCCGGCGCGCCGTGGCGCAGCCGGTCCCAGAGCCCGAGCGCGATCGAGGCGGTGGTGGAGACGTAATAGCGGGCAAGGCGGAACGGCAGCGCCGGCAGCGCCAGGCCGAGCAACGCCGCGAGCAGGAGGAAGAGCTGGGCGGCCAAGGTCACGGCGTAGACCCGGCCCTGGCCGAGCAGGGCGACGTTGGCCGCGAGCACGACCAGGTGCAGGAGCGGGGTCGCGTAGCGCAGCAGCCGGTGCGAGAAGAGCTCGAGCGCGTAGAGCGGCGGGTAGCCGCGCGGGCGCAGCATCCCTTCGCCGGCGACGATGTCCCAGAGCCCGACCATCATCCGCCGCTTGCGCGCGAGCTCGCCGCCAAGCGTCGGCACCATCTTCTCCTCGGCCGCGGCCCAGGGGACGTAGAGCGAGCGCCGCCCGCGCTTGGCGAGCTGGAAGGGCAGCGAGAGGTCGTGGCTGCCGGCCGGCCCCAGCGGCAGATAGGCGTCGCGGCGCACGGCGTAGATCGCGCCGTTGCCGGCGGTGACCCCGGCAAGGCCGGACTCGAGCTCGCGCACCCGCATCTCGAAGCGCCAGTAGGCGCCCTCGACGTTGTCGCCTTCCGGATCGAGGAAGCGGACCTGGCCGCAGGCGTAGCCGACGGCCGGGTCGGCGAAGGGGTCGACCAGGTGGCGCAGGGCGTCGGGCGCCCAGGCGCTGTTGGCGTCGGAGAAGGCGAGGATCTCGCCCGAGGCGCGCTCGACGGCGGCGTTCTGGGCGGCGAGCTTGCCGCCGCGCGGCAGCTCGAGGACGAGGTCGGCGCCGGCCTCGCGCGCCCGCTCGGCGGTGGCGTCGGTGGAACCGTCGGAGGCGACGATCAGCTCGAGCCGCTCGCGCGGCCACTCGAGCGCGAGCGCGTCGGCGACCTTGGCCGCAATCACGTCCTCCTCGTCGAAGGCGGCGACGATCAGGGAGACGCGCGGCGGCTCCTCCCAGGCGCCCGGGCTGAGCGTGGGCCGGCGTCGAAGGGCGACGAGGGCCCGGAGCAGCAGCGGATAACCCAGGTGCGTGTAGACGATCGCGGCTGCGCAGACCCAGAAGAGGAGGGCGACGGCGATCATCCGCGGCTCTCCAGCAGCTCGCGGTAGAGCGCCAGCGTCTGCCGCGCGGCCTCGTCCCAGGAGTAGGCGCCGGCGGCGGTCCGGGCTGCGGCCTCGCCGAGCTCGGTTCGCGCCGCCTCGTCTCCGACCAGCTCGGCCAGCTCCGCGGCGAGCGCGGGCGGGTCCTCGGGCGGGACGAGCCGGGCGGCGCCCTGTTCGGCGACCTCGGGGAAGCCGCCGACGGCGGAGAGGACCATCGGCTTTCCGAAGGCGAGGGAGGCGTAGAGCACGCCGGAGTGCTCGGCATCGCGGTAGGGCAGGACGACGACGTCGGCGGCACGCATCAGAGCGGGGATCTCGGCGTCCTCGACGAAGCGGGGGAGGAAGCGGACGCGGCCGGGCGCCTCGGCTGCGAGCGCGCGCAGCGGGGCGATGTCCATACGCGGGTTGCCGGCGATCCAGAGCTCTGCGCCCTTCAGCTCGCGGAAGGCGTGCAGCAGGGTGTCGATTCCCTTGTACGGGCGCAGCAGGCCGAAGAAGAGGATCACCGGACCTTCGGCGCCCTCGAGCTCCGCCGGCAGCGGCTTCTCCTCGTCGAGCCGGGTGAGGTAGTCGAAGGCGCCGTGGTGGATCACGCGGACCCGCTCGCGGTCGAGGCCGACGACGTCGCGAAGGCGCCGCGCGCCGTGCTCGGAGTGGGCGACGACGGCATCCATCGCGCCGAAGGAACGACGGGCGGCGGCGAGCTGGCGGCGAGTCGGCCGCGGGGGCACCACGTAGTGCGCGGTCATCGCCCGCGGCCGCAGGGGCGGCAGCAGCGCGGCGTCCAGAGCGGGCACGGTCAGCCACTGGTAGTGGATCACGTCGGCATCGGCGGCGCGGCGAAAGCGCAGCATGTCGGGCACGTGCTCGGCCAGCTTGAAGGCGCGGCGCCCGCGGGCCTCGAGGCCGCGCGCGGCGCTGCGCCGGTAGAAGCACTCGCGCACGCGGTAGCCCTCGGCCGCGGGCACCGGCCCGTAGAGGAAGCGGCTGGTCATCAGCTCGACCTCGGCGCCGCCGCGTGCCAGCGCCGCGGCGAGCGCGCGGTCGTAGGGAGGGGTGAAGGCCGAGGGGTCGACCTGCTGCACGCGGAGCGGGTCCTGCTGCATAGCGGGCGATTATCGTGCTCGCCGTGGCGCCCGCGCTCTCCTACTGCGTCGTGAACACGAACGGCCGCGACGATCTGCTCGTCTGCCTCGACGCGATCGAGCGTACGCACCCGGCCGCGGTGGAGGCCGAGATCCTCGTTCTCGACAACGCCTCCGATGACGGTTCGGCCGCCGCGGTCGCCGCCTGGGGTCGCGCGCGCGGCGAGCGCCGGAGCGGCGAGCTGCGGCTGATCGCGCTCGAGCGCCGCGCCGGCAAGGCCGAGAACGACTCGACCCTGCTGCGCCAGGCGCGCGGCGATTACTGCCTGCTGCTCAACGAGGACTCGGAGCTGCGCCCCGGCGCAGCGGCGGCGCTGGTCGCGGCGCTCGATGAAGACCCGCGGGCAGCGGCAGCGGGGGCGCAGCTGCTCGACTCGGAAGGCGAGCCGGTGCCGTGCGCCTGGCGCTTCCCCGGCGTAGGCACGGCGCTGGCCGGGGCGGCCTTTTTGCACCGCCTGCTGACCGTGCAGAGCAAGGGCGACGAGCCGCGCCGGGTCGACTGGGCGCAATCGAGCGCTCTGATGGTGCGCCGCGAGGCCGCCGCCGCGGTCGACTACCTCGACCCCGCCTTCTTCGTCTACTACGACGAGTGCGACTTCTGCAAGCGCCTCGTCGACGCCGGTTGGCGCACGCTCTTCGTCCCGGCCGCCCAGGCGGTCCACCACGACCAGCTCTCCACCGATCTGGCCGCCGGCCTGCCTCGCATCGTCGAATTCCATCGCAATCGCGACCTCTACATGCGCAAGCACCACGGCGCCGGCGCCGCCCTCGCCGTCCGCCTGCTCACCGCCTGGCCCTACGCCCTCCGCGCCCTCGCCGCCGTTGCCACCCCCAACCGCTCCCCGAGCATCATGTGGGCCCACGCCCGCCAAGCCCTCCTCCCCGGCCGAGGCCAGAGCCTCCGCAACCGCGCCAGACGTGCCTCAAGTTGAGTACCCATAAGGACCTCTAACTTGAGGCACGTCTCAGGGGCGGGAGTCTTCGTCCATGATCTCGGCCTCGTAGGCCTCGGGAAGGGCGCCGTCGACGGCTGGGGGGCGCTGGGCCGCGGCGCGGTAGCGCTCCAGCAGGGCGCCGGGGTGACGTAGCCAGGCGAGCCAGCCGCGCTCCTCGGCGGTGAAGAAGCCGCTGGCCAGGAGGATCGCCGGGTAGGCGAGCCAGAGGACGACGCGTCCCGCAAGGCCGGCGAAGCCGTCGGTCGGCAGCAGCAGCTCGCCGAGCCCGACCAGCCCCGCGCTGACCAGGACGATGCGAGCGAGGCGGCTCCATTCGTAGGGCACCGGGAAGAGGCGCTGGGTGAACCCGTACATCAGCGCGACCACGACGAGGTAGGAGGCGACCAGGGCGAGGCCGGCGCCGACGATTCCCAGCGGCGGCACGAGGATCAGGTTGAGCGCGACGTTGACCGCGAGCGCCGCCCCGGTCGCCGGGAAGTTGAACTCGGTGCGGCCGGTGCGGCCGAGGATCACCAGCAGGACCATGTAGAGGGCGTAGAGGGTGACTGCGGTCGAGATCAGCCCGACCGCTTCGTAGGACTGGAAGAATTCGGGCGCGGCGAGGGCGCGGGCGATCCAGCGCGCCAGCAGCCACATGCCGGTGACGATGAAGGCGCAGCCGGCGAGGAACCAGGTGACGACGACGGCGTAGGCGCGGCGCGCCTCGTCGTCGTCGCGGATCGAGTAGGCGAGCGGCGGCCAGGCGAGCTGGAAGCCGCGGACGATCACGTTGACCGCCTGGGCGAACTTGACCGCGAGCGCGTAGAGGCCGGCCTCGGCGGCGCCGACGCTGCGCAGGATGATGATCCGGTCGACGAAGTTGAGCCCGTAGAGCGAGAGCTCGGCCGGCATCGTCGGCAGGCCGAAGCGCAGCATGCGGCGCAGCAGCGGACGCTCGAAGCGCAGCGAGAGCCGGCGCCAGTGGACGACGACGAGGCCGAGGACGAATGCGGCGCCGCTGACGTAGCTGCCGAGCAGCAGGCCGCGCGCGCCCTCCTCGGCGACGACGACGAGGAGAACGGTGAGCGCGATCGCCGCGATCACGTTGCCGACCGTGACGAGGAAGAAGGCGCGGGCGCGCTCTTCGAGCCGGAACAGGGTCAGCAGGAACTCGTGCAGGGTGGCGACCCAGAGGCCGGCGATCGCGATCCGGACCAGGTCGGGCGCGGATCGGTCGAGCAGCGCCTCGGAGATCGGGGCGGCGAAGGGCAGGGCGACGAGCGCCGCGACCGTGCCGAACCAGAACAGCGCCGCGAACGAGGTGGCGACGACTCGTCGCGGATCCTCGCCGGCCTTGTAGTAGAAGCGCAGCACCGCCTCGATCACGCCGAAGCGGATCACGATGCTGGCGGCGACGACGGCGGCGAAGAGGACCTCGGCGTAGCCGTAATCGGCGGTGGTCAGGTAGCGCGTGTAGAGCGGCAGCAGCGCGACCGCGATCAGCTTCGAGAAGATGCTCGCCGCGGTGTAGGCGGCGCCGGTCGTCGCGAGGCGGCGGAGGTAGCCCGACACGCGTTGAGCCTAGTCGCGCGTTCGCTGTTTGTCGGCTACAGCCCGAGAAAAGGCGAACGCGGTCGAGCCCGTGCCCGCGAGCGAGGCGCCGGCCGCAAGCAGCACCCAGGCGATCGGGTCCTCGTAGAAGGCGGCGTAGGCGAACGTGTGGACCAGCAGGGCGACGAAGGCAGCAAGGACCGCTGCTCGGGCTACGGACGGGGGGGAGTCACCGGGGGTGTCCAATCGAGTGCTGGGATTTTCGCCGGGCGCGTCGCGACTCTCACTGACGTCCCGCGGCGAAAATCGGGACGCCGCACTCGATTGGACACCCCCGGCACCTCCCATCGAGCCAAGACCCGCGCTCATGGTCCACAGGGCCACGGCGATCAAAGCTGCGTAGGAAAGGAGGCCGATCAGGCCCTGCTCGGCGGCGACGGTTACGGGCTCGGTGTGGGAGACGGCCACTGGGGTCTTCTTGGTGGCCACCTGTTCGCGGTAGGCGCGGGGGAAGCTGCCGGCGCCGTAGCCCCAGAGGGGGCGCTTGGCGAAGAGGTCGGTGCCGCCCGAGATCAGATTGGTCCGGCCGCCGGTATCCACGTTGAGGCGGTCGGGGCTGAGCTTGGAGACGCCGCCGGCGAAGATCACGATGACCACGGCGAGCACCGCGCCGGCGGCGACAGCCGCCAGGGTCCAACGCCAGCTCCAGCGGATCGCCGCGAGGACCGCGAGTCCCACCAGCAGCGCGATGAAGCTGGACTGGGAGAACGTCGGGGCGAGGCCCAGCCAGAGGACGGCCACGAGCGCCGTAAGCAAGGCGAACGCTTTGCGCTCCCTGATCCACAGCAGCGCCGCCATCGCAATCACGATGACCAGCGCCAGATACCGACCGTAGATGTTCGGGTCCCAGAAGATCGAGTTGACCCGGAAGTACGAATGGAACTCGTTCGACCTGATCACCTGGTCGTTCCAGAAAAGCTCTCGCGTGACGTACTCCACAGAGCCCACGAGCACGAACGCCACTGCCTCGACGGCAATTACCAACAGCACATACCTCAAGAGCTCCTTGGTCCACCTGACGTCTCGGAGCAAGGCGTACACCAAGGAGAAGGGCACAAAGAAAAAGCAGACGTTCTGAAGCGACTTCGAGAAATCCGGCGAGTACAGCGTCTGCAGCGCGTACAGAACCGCCACTCCCGCCAGCACCCAGGGCAAAAACCCTGCGACGTCGGCCGACGGGGGGCCGGGGGGTCCCGGTCGGGTGCGGCGTCCTGATTTTCGCAGCGGGAACTCGGCGAGAGTCGCGACGCGCCCGGCGAAAATCCCAGCATCCGACCGGGACCCCCCGGCCCCCCGCCACTCGGCGAAACAGGTCGAAAGCACCCCTCCAGCGATGACCAGGTACAGCGGAACGAGGAGATTGGCCGTGTCGCCGCCTGCCTCAAGCGGAACGCGGAAGGGAAGGGCAGCGACGATCGCGAGGGGAAGCAGAAGCGGCCAGCGGTCGAAGACGGCCGCAAGCGCGAGCGCGCCGATCAGCGCCACGGCGCCGAGGGCGATGAGCTGGAGCGGCTCGTCCCGCACGTCAGTGATCTGAGGCGAGTGCCACTGGTCGCCTGCGATCAGGACCGGGAAGAGGACGAGCGCCAGCAGCATCGCCGCGGCGCGGAGGCGGCCGGGGGCGAGCAGGATCGCGGCGGCGGCCGCGGCTGCCGCGATCAGGACTCCGGCCGCGGAGAGGATCACCGGTTGCACCGGCCCCGGGGGTTGCGCGGAGCGAGGTGCAGGCGCATGACGCCGCCGGGGACGAGGGTGCGGCCTTCGCCGCGCAGTTTGACCCGTAGCTTGTAGCGCCCGGGCGGAGCGATGCCGTCGTTGCGCATGCGCCCGTCCCAGTAGAAGGTGTGGAAGCGGTAGCGCTTGAGGAAGGTGTCGCGGGCGAGGGTGAGGATCAGCCTCCCTCCCGGCCTGACCACCTGCACGTCGCCGCGGTCGGAGACGGTCGTGCGGAAGCGGATGCGGATGCGGTCGTAGCGACAGTCGTCGTTCGGGGTGAAAGCGCGGACCGGCTCCGACTCCGGATGCAGGCGCGGCACGGCGGCGAAGCTGACCCTGTCGAGCACCAGCGGGTCGCGCTTGAGCCGCTGCGACCAGGCGAAGGCGGCGATCGTGGCGAAGACGAGCAGGGCGAAGACGACGACAGCCGGGCTAACCCGCCGTCGAGGCATTGTCCTCGCCGATCACGATCGCGACCGGGGCCCCGGCGGCGAGCGAGGCGATCTCCGCGTTCATCGGCTGCACCCTGGAGATGTCGAGGGAATCGGCCACGCGCTGCGCAGCACGGCCGTCGCCCTGGGCGAACATGACCACGCTCTCGCTGAAGCTGGAGCGGCTGTT
>Ga0102946_1000807_pt1 | contig 10926 bp, 12 predicted proteins | sample SalPon2A_A_D1_MG_FD_78209 | JGI IMG/M metagenome (GOLD analysis project Ga0102946, IMG submission 78209) | Soil microbial communities from South San Francisco under conditions of wetland restoration - Salt Pond MetaG R2A_A_D1_MG | ecosystem: Environmental > Terrestrial > Soil > Wetlands | place... | reverse complement strand
TTGTGCCCCTGTTCAATTGAACGATGGGTGTGAGACTGTTTGGTATTTTGATTTTTAAGCGAATATAGCCTGTGTTTTATTTATGTTCTATTAAGTAAATTGCCCCCGAGGGCTTCGATTTCTCCGGGATTTTTATTCGCCTGCTGCTTTTCTCAGAATCGGTCATTCAAAAAATATGTGAATAACGTATATGGCGATGCATTTTTTATCTCAATTTTGATCTATGATTCAGCGATGCGAAAAATCATCGTTACGAACCAAGCAAACTTTAAGCAACTCGACCTGCCGGAGATCACGATCATCTCCCCGCGGCAGTATTTTTCCAATATTGCCTTTAGCAAAATGAGAAATGTCAAAGTCTTCAACTTGTGCAGTGATTATCGTTACCAATCAAAGGGATATTATGTCTCCCTGCTGGCGGAAGCCCGGGGTCACAAACCGATACCCGACGTTAAAAACCTGCAGGATTTAAAGCACAGCACCATACTGCGGTCGCTTACCGATGACCTGAATGACCTGATTCAAAAAAGCCTCGGAAAACTCAAATCGCATGAATTTATTCTGTCGGTTTATTTTGGCCGCAATGTGGCCCGGCAGTACGACAAGCTGAGCAGAGAGCTGTATCGGATTTTTCCGGTTCCAATGTTCAGGGTTCGTTTTTCACTTTCATCGGGAAGGTGGCTTATCAACAGCCTCAAGCCGATTCCAATGCGCGATGTTCCTGACCACCATTTCTCGATACTGAATAGTGCTGCCAAAAGCTATTTCGACAAAAAGCGGTATAACAAACAAAAAGACGAAACCCAGGCTTTTGACCTGGCAATTTTGATTCAGCCCGGGGAAAAATCGCCTCCATCGGATGAAAAGGCCCTCGAGTTGTTTAAATCGGTTGCGGAAAAGCACGGGTTCTTTGTATCCATGATTACAAAAGAAGACAGCGGTCGAATCAATGAATTTGACGCATTGTTTATCCGCACGACAACGTCGGTAAACCACTACAGCTATAGAATCGCCCGCACTGCGGAAAGCGAAGGCTTGGCGGTGATTGATGATCCCTCTTCCATATTGAAATGCGCCAATAAGGTCTACCTTGCTGAATTGCTCCAAAATGCAAGAATCAATACACCCAAAACCCTGATCATCCACTCAGACAACAAGAATGAAGTAGCAGATCAACTTGGACTTCCCTGTATTTTGAAACTGCCGGATTCCAGTTTTTCCCAGGGCGTGATCAAGGCCGGTACGCAAGCTGAGCTTGATGTTGAATTAAAAAAGATGCTCGAAAAAAGTGACCTGGTTATAGGCCAGTCCTACCTGCCGACCGACTTTGACTGGCGCATTGGCATACTCGACGGAAAAGCGTTGTTTGCATGCAAGTACTTTATGGCGAGGGGGCACTGGCAAATCTACAACTGGGCCAGCGCCGAGGTCGACCATGTAGAGGGTCAGTTTGAAACCCTGGCGTTAGACGACGTACCAGCCCAGATTCTACAACTGGCGGAACGCAGTGCTGCCCTGATTGGCAACGGGCTTTACGGTGTAGATTTAAAGGAGGTCAACGGAGAAGGGGTTGTCATTGAAATCAACGACAACCCGAATATCGATCACGGCGTTGAAGACCTTGTCGGAAAAGACGAGGTGTATGAAAAAGTCATTCAATCGATCAAACGAAGGGTTCTACACAGGATTAGTCAAACATCACCATGACACAGACCCCTTATCACCTGTTCGAGGTTTTCGGCGTAGAACTGGAATACATGATCGTCGACAAGGACAGCTTAAAGGTTCGTCCCATTGCCGATTTACTCATAAAAGAAGTGACCGGCATGATTTGCAGCGATGTCGACCGGGGAAGGTTGGGATGGAGTAATGAACTGGTCGTCCATGTAATTGAGCTGAAAACCAATGGGCCTTCGAAGACCTTGAAAGGCCTCTCTGACGCTTTTGCTGAAGAAGTTGCCTATATCAATCAACTCCTGTCGCGCCACAATGCCTGCCTGCTGCCGACCGGTGCGCACCCATTCTTCAAGCCGGAATCTGAAACCGTTATCTGGCCTCATGAATACAACGAGGTGTATGCCCTGTACGACCGCATATTTGATTGCAAGGGCCACGGTTGGAGTAACCTGCAAAGCACCCACCTGAATCTGCCCTTCAGCGGAGATATCGAGTTTGGCGCCTTGCATGCCGCCGTGAGAGTCTTGCTGCCCTTGATCCCCGCGCTTTCGGCCTCTACACCCATCATAGAGGGCAAATTGACCGGTCACTTTGATACGAGAATGGATTACTACCGAAAGAACCAACAAAAGATACCCGAGATTGCAGGGTTGGTTGTTCCCGAGGCGGTATTTACCCGGTCAGACTATGTTGAGCGGATATTCGCTCCGATCCAGCGTGTGATTCGGCCCCATGATACAGACAACATTCTGGATCGAAACTTTTTGAATTCCAGGGGCGCTATTGCCCGGTTTGACCGGAATGCCATCGAAATCAGGGTGATTGATATCCAGGAATGTCCGCGTGCAGACCTCGCCATTATTGAATTGATTGTCGCCTCATTGAAATGGCTGATGAAGCGTTTTGAACTCGAGAACAATGTACTCAGGTATGGATGCACGACCGAGGCGCTTGCTTCGATTTTGATCACAACATCCCAGTACGGCTCGAGTGCTTTGATCGAAGACAAGACCTACCTGGCCATGTTTGATCTGGATTCACCCGTGCAGGGTTCTCAACTTTGGCAACACCTCTACCAAATGGTCGAAGATGATTTGAGCGAAGACGCACAAATGGTAATTGAAAAGATCCTGGCACATGGGAATCTCAGTGAGCGCATGTCTCAATGTGTTGCAGGCGATAATTCAGAACAAGCCATTTTTGCAATGTATAAAGAGTTAGAGCGCTGCCTTGGCAACAACGAGCTTTTCATACCATGTTGTGGCTACTGAGTTGCGAACATTACTGCAATGATCTGCCGCCGGAATACGCAGACCTTTTTCTGAATGCAGTCGATGTTCTTGAAAGTCATCGTGGATATGATATAGGCGTTGCCCCTCTCTATACCCGGCTCAAGTCCTTGTTTGATGCGGCGTTTTTCTACCCTTACTCCAGGTTGTTGGTTGAGCCCAACCGGTCAATGCACCATCGGCGCCTGTTCTCCGAGTTTACGTTGTGCCTGTCGGGCGCCCGAAAAGCAGAGTTGCTGGACAGGTATTATCGTCCATACAGGGATCGGGTTGAACAATACATTCAGAACAATATTGATCAGGGCGTAATGCACATCTCGGTGCATTCATTCACACCCTTCATGGAAAACCAGCGTCGACAAACACCACTGGGAATTCTGTTCGACTCAAGAAGAAAACCGGAAAGGGATTTGGCAGTCGTCATGAAAAACTGTTTTAGGGAAGTAAGCCCATCCACCCAGGTTCGGTTCAACTACCCTTACCGGGGAAATGCCGATGGATTTACCTCTTATTTGAGGAAACGCTTTCCTGAAAACTATGTTGGCTTTGAGTTGGAAGTCAGAAACGATGTCATACCGGACCTGGGCGGTGATCTCTATGAAGGACTCACCAACATGAGGGAAGGCGATCTTTTGGCTGGCGTAACCGGATGACGATAGCAGTGTGGCAGCATTGACGGAATTGTTGACCCGTTAATTGTTCAGTTGGCCCGGACGGAATTCGTCCGGGCCGGAGTGGTTAAGTACAATCCCTCAGGACTTACTTATTAATCTCCCAAATTCTGAAATCTCCGCTTTTGTCCCATTGGTCCGCATCCATTGTTGACCCGGTTTTGCGGGACACTCGAGCGGGCCACCAATCGGGTACTCTGCCTCGAATTTGAAACTGCGATTATTGTGCGGCGCCCAGTTGGTCTTCTTAAATGCAAATACCCACTGACCTTTTGATTGACGCACACCCTTGTGAATCAGAAACGCTGCGCCAGGAATATTTTTCCAGTTTGTCCCGTCCATACTATATTGATACCACTGCTCCGCAATGTTCCAGCCCTCCTGAAAAGGGAACCTGCAGACCAGGCGAGGTGGTTTCATTGAATGGTCATCGCGACCAAAGCCGGCGGATGCTCCATTTGTTTTGCCCCAGGTGAATTCCATGTCGTTTGACATGACATCATTGAATGGAATACCCCGTTGAGAGGTACGAAACTTTATATGCTCCTGTGTCCAGACCTTGGTCAGTGATTGCAGACTCCCCGTCGAGCTTTTCCATTTAAAATCAAAAACATGGTGTAATGATCCGGGTTTCAGAACAATCATTTTCTCTGCTCCGCTGTTGTCCCTGCCCACATAGGAGTAGTCACCCTGATCAAAACGCACGAACTCCATTCGGGGGTCCACTGGTCTGCCACAAATTTTGAGTCCATCGCTCTCGAGTACCTTGAGCGCTGTCGCATATTTGGTTTGTCGGTCATGCGGAATATGAAATATCAGTTCCTGGATATCATCCCGTAATTTTGGTGAGAGGTGTGTTCTTTGATGATTACCAAGAAGTTCCAGGATGGGGGCCAGGGCACTCTTTTTGAACCTGCCCATTTGCGGGTTAATACGCATTGCCTCAGATCTGAATTTACCAGCATCAAGCATGTTTTCAATCTCCGTTATATAAAAAGTTACCTGTCCAGCCAGGGAACAAGCCATACCTAGGTATAGGCTATATCCAAGGTAAATGAAACCTGTCACCATGGAAGATCAATTGGTCTGGGACATTTAAACGCTATACTGCCGGAAGCCCGCTTGTAAAACAAAGTAATAGACACCCATACAAAAAAGTAAAAAGAGATGGACATCCACACACGGATTAATTTCCAACGTCTCATTGGGGGAGCAAGAAACCAGTCAATCGTGGCACTGACCTGCTGTTTCCATTTTAGTAATGGTATGGCTGCTCTCGTCCCGGGTTCAAGGATTGGCGAAAAACACAGATGTATCCGGTCAATATTCAGTTCTGAGCGCGCAAATTTGACAAGTTTGCGCGCCGGTTCAATTGAACCATGGGCATGACCAGCGATGTTCTATTGAATGCCCTGCGCAGCGGTCTGCAGGATCAACCAAAACCGTTTGCAATTATCATCGGCGAACAATGGGCGTGGATGTATTTTTCCGCCTCAAAGAAGGTGTCATTACTCCTCAGCCCCTTTATTCCGATGAGCCACTTGTTTACACTCATGTGTCGTTGGCACAGGTGCGTAGGGTTCAGGCGAGCAAGGAAGCCTGCGACGAGCGGCTCGGTAAGCAAATATCTTAATTACGAGGATTTATGGACATGACATTCAAATTGTTCTGTTACGCCATTGGTACACTGATCATTTCGATCGCCGCGAGTAGTGCCTGGGCTGTCGAAGCGCTGTCAACGGAAGAACTCAAATCGCATTGTGCAGTCTACGATGAGGATCCGGAAGGGACTGACGGGGTATTCTGTATTCGCTATATACAGGGCTTTATCGATGGAGCGGTTGCCACCGACGAACGCGTTGCAAATAGTGTCGCGGATGAATACGGACGGGAGGAGACCCCTACGGAACGGCATATCCGTGCCCGCCTGGAGTCGACAATTGAAAAATTTGGTTCCTCCTATTACGCAGGATACTGTCTTGATGAGCCGCTTCCATTGGCAGAAGTTGCCAGGAAAATCATCACCGACCTTATGGAGATCGAAAGCTTTGAGGGACGGGAGCTTGCGCGCGACGTCGTTTATGAAACCTTGCGCCGGGAGTATCCGTGCAAAACTAACGTCAGATGAATACCCCTTTCGCACGTACACTGATTCTTTTACTACTGCTGATTGTAGTCTGGGTGCTTTGGTCGGGTTATCTAAAGCCATTGCTGCTGGGTCTGGGCGCGTTCTCCTGCATCCTGACGGTATGGATCGTGCGCCGCATGGGCTATTTTGACGATGAGATGTTTGCCTTCCACTATGACTGGCGCCTGCTGGGGTTCTGGGCATGGCTCGGTGGCGAAATTGTCAAATCGAGTATCGAGGTTTCCCGTGTCGTTCTGCGTCGCAAGGTGCATGTCGAACCCATAGTGGTGGATGTCGATGGCAGCGGGCTGGGGCCGGTCGACCTGGCGCTGCTGGGCAATTCGATCACGCTGACGCCGGGCACCCTGACGCTGGATGTCTATGAAGGCCAGCTGCGAGTCCACGCATTGACGAGCGAGGGCGCAGCGGCCCTCTTGAGCGGCGAGATGCAGCGGCGTGTGGCCGGGCTCAGGCGGCGCTGATCATGTATTACGTTGTAACCATTGCGACACTCGTGACCATGGGTCTTGCGCTGATCCGCGCCGTGCGCGGCCCGTCGGTTTATGACCGGGTGCTGGCCGTCAACATGATCGGGACCAAGACGGTACTGCTACTCTCCGTCATTGCTTTTCTCTATGGGCGGCCTGACTTTCTCGACCTCGCGCTCGCCTATGCCCTGATTAACTTTATCGGTGTGCTGGCAGTGCTCGAGTTTTTCCGAAACCGGGCATTAAGACGCAGCACCGAGCCCGACCGGGAGAGTTGATTCAGTGGAAACGCTTCTCGACATTTTGAGCTGGGTGTCTCTGAGCCTCGGAGGCTTGATGGTGCTCATCGGTGGCATCGGGGCGCTGCGGATGCCTGACCTGTACACACGTATGCATGCAGCGAGTGTGACGGACAGCATGGGTGCGATCCTGGTGCTGGTCGGTATCATGCTGCAGGCAGGCTTGACGCTGGCGACGATCAAGTTGATCGCTATCCTTCTTTTCCTGCTGATATCGAGCCCGACATCGTCGAACACGCTAGCCAGTGCGGCGTTGCTTGCCGGAACACGCCCGTTTGAAGAAGCTCATCAGAGCGATGAAGAGGACAAGGAATGATTGTCATCTTCGGAGTCGTCCTGCTCACACTGCTTGTGATCACCGCGATTGCGATTGTAAGGACCGAAAACCTGTTTGTCGCCGTCATGCTCCTGGGCATAGCCAGCCTCTTCATCGCCGGCAACTTTTTCCTGCTTGATGCCGCAGATGTGGCATTGACCGAAGCGGCTATCGGGGCCGGCATCTCTACCGTGTTGTTCCTGAGTGCACTTGCGCTGACGTCTGAACGCGAGCGGTCGAAGTCGTCAAACAAAATACTCTCATTTACGGTTGTTGCAGTCGCCGCGCTCGTTCTCATCTACGCGACATTTGATAAGCCGCGCTTTGGGGATCCCGACGCACCCGTGCAGACGCATGTCGCACCCTGGTACCTGGAAAAAACGCCGGAATACATCGATATTCCAAATGTCGTTACCGCCGTGCTTGGCAGCTATCGTGGTTACGACACGCTGGGTGAAGTGTTAGTTGTGTTTACCGCCGGTATCGGCGTTCTTTTTCTGCTCGGTAGTGGCGCACCATTGGGTTCACTGCCTCAGGAGAAGATCAATGAAGGGCTACGCCACCACCTGATCCCAAGGGTCGTCGGCCGGGTGTTGATCCCGTTTATCCTGTTGTTTGGCCTGTATGTGCAGTTCCATGGCGAGTATGGTCCCGGCGGTGGTTTTCAGGCCGGCGCAATTATCGCCGCGGCTATTATTCTCTTTTCTTTACTGGAGGGTGAGCAGCGTGCACTGTCGGTCCTTCCCGCCCGTGTCTTACTCGGCCTGGTGGCATTCGGTCCACTGCTGTACCTTGCGGTTGGCATCGCCGGAATCGTTCTGGGCGGCAATTTTCTCGATTATTCGGTGCTGTCCTCAGATCCCGTGAAAGGACAGCAACTGGGTATCCTGCTGATTGAAGCCGGTGTCGGTATCACCGTGACCGGTGTGCTGCTGAGTGTGTTCCACGCCTTTGCGGCGAGGGGTCGCTGAACCATGGAAATACTGGGTCTTTATTACTACTGGGTTTTTGCGATTCTGCTGATGATCGGTCTCTATGCGGTTATCGCAAAGCGCAACCTGGTTAAAAAGCTGATTGGGCTGACGCTTTTCCAGTCCGCGGTGTTCCTTCTCTATATCACGATGGGCAAGGTCGATGAAGGTACTGCACCGATCTTTTCCGTCACAGGCTCCAACATATTCTCGAACCCATTGCCGCAGGTTCTGATTCTCACTGCAATCGTTGTCGGTATTTCCACGACCGCCCTTGGTCTCGGGATCGTCGTACGCCTGAAAGAGGAATACGGCACGATCGAGGAGCATGAAATTCAGGAAATCGACGAGCGGTGAACATATTAGTTGATCATTTGCTGGCACTTCAGGTTGTCGTGCCGATGCTCATAGCGCCGGTCGTCATCCTGCTGGCGCCGCGTGGACTTGCCTGGGCGGCGAGCACGATGGTGAGCCTGCTCACGTTCGCGGTTGCAATACAGATAGTGCAGGGCGTACTCACCGGCGGACCGATGAGTTACCTGTTGGGGTCATGGCCTGCGCCCTACGGTATAGAGTTGATGGTCGACGCGTTCAGCGCGCTTCTTTTACTGGTGGTTACGGGTGCCTCGGCTTTTGCGTTGATCAGCGGGCGGGAAAGTCTGGACTCGCAAATCGATGCGGGGCGGCAGCCGTTGTTTTACGCTGCATGGTTACTCGCGCTCGCCGGATTGTCCGGTATCGTGGTTGCCGCCGATGCGTTCAATATCTTCGTTTTCATGGAGATTTCGTCACTCGCGAGTTACGTGTTGATCGCGGGCGGTCCGGACCGGCGCGCTCTGCCTTCGGTGTTCAAGTACCTGATCATGGGTACGGTCGGCGCGACGTTTTATCTCATCGGTATCGGACTCATCTACATGATGACCGGGACGCTCAACCTCGTTGACATGGAGCTTCGTATACATTCCGTCGCAGAGCAGCGTCCAATCCTTGTAGCGGCGGGCTTCATTACGGTCGGCCTTGCACTGAAAGCGGCGATATTTCCGCTGCATGTCTGGCTGCCGAATGCCTACACCTACGCACCGCACATGGTGACTGCGTTCCTGGCAGCCTGCGCCACCAAGGTTTCGTTGTATATCCTGTTGCGTTTTGATTTCTTCGTCTTCCAGGGAAACCTGGTAGACCATGCAAGCCAGTTCGCCGCCTACATGATGCCCCTGGCCATCCTCGGTATTCTTGTTGGATCGGCGGTCGCCATGTTCGAGAAGAACATCAAGCGCCTGTTGGCTTTTTCCTCCATTGCGCAGATCGGTTACATCATGCTCGGCGCGAGCTTTGTTACCGTCACGGGGCTTACGGCGGGCATCGTGCATATATTCAATCATGCACTGGCAAAAGGCGCGTTATTCCTGGCCGTTGCAATGTTTGCCATGGTCGCTGCCGGTTTGCGCCTAGATGACCTGAAGGGTATCGCGCGCCGCATGCCATGGACCTTCGGCGCCTTTGTCATTGCCGCCCTCAGCCTGATAGGCATTCCGGGTACGGCCGGCTTCGTCAGCAAGTGGCAGCTGATCGGCGCCGCCATGGAACTCGGCACAGCGGGTTTGCCGCTGGTTGCGGTTATTCTCATCAGTTCACTTATGGCGGTGGTTTATGTCTGGCGAGTTGTTGAAGTTGCCTGTTTTGGTGAGGCAGTGGATGAACCTGGACCGCCCGTTAGTGTTCCGCCCTTGCTGGTGGCAGTTTTGTGGCTGATTGCTGCTGCAAATATCTACTTCGGCCTGAATCCCGATTTGCCGCTGACGCTTTCGGGTGACGCTGCGGCCGAACTTTTGGGCCACCTGCCGTGAGCCCTGAGTCGGCCATTTTATTCGCCCTGGTGCTGCCGCTTATAGGTGCAGCCGCCATTGCATTGACGGGCCGGATCAACGCAAACCTGCGCGAGACGGTAACATTGATGACTGCGGGTGGACTCGCGGTGACGGTTTGGAGCCTGTTGCCGCTGGTACTGTCAGGCGGTCGGCCCGGTGTGAGTGTTACCGAACTGATGCCCGGTGTGGAAATCGCCTTCCGCGTTGAGCCACTCGGCATGCTGTTTGCGGCGCTGGCTTCGGGTCTGTGGATCATCAATTCCGTGTATTCGATTGGTTACATGCGCGGAAATAGAGAGCGAAACCAGACACGCTTCTACGTGATGTTCGCCGTGTCTCTCGCCGCGACAATGGGTGTTGCCTTCGCCGGCAACCTGATCACCTTGTTCCTGTTTTATGAGGTTCTGACACTCTCAACCTACCCGCTGGTGGCTCACAAGGGCGACCCGGCCACGGTGCGATCGGCGCGTGTTTATCTCGGCATATTGCTGACGACTTCCATCGGCCTGTTCCTGCCCGCAATTATCTGGACTTATGCAGTCGCCGGCGGCGGTGACTTTGTACCCGGTGGGTTCCTCTCTGAACATATCGAGGGGCCTGCGGTTGGACTGTTGCTGGGGTTGTTTGTATTTGGCATCGGCAAGGCCGCCGTCATGCCGGTGCACCGGTGGCTGCCGGCCGCGATGGTTGCGCCTACACCCGTGAGTGCGCTGCTGCATGCGGTGGCAGTTGTCAAAGCAGGCGTGTTTACGATCACCAAGGTCATCGTCTATGTCTTTGGCGTCGAGTTTCTGTTTTCCGAGCCGAGCAGTGGCTGGCTGCTGTATGCCGCTGCATTCACGATCATCGCCGCGAGTATCGTGGCGCTGCGGCAGCAGAACCTTAAGCGTCTGCTGGCTTATTCGACTATTGCACAACTGTCATACGTTGTAATGGCCGCCGCCATACTCAAGCCACTTGCGGAGATCGGCGCGGCGATACACATGGTTGCCCATGCCTTTGGCAAAATCACCTTGTTTTTCGCGGCCGGAGCCATCTACGTTGCAGCCAAGAAGACCGAGATCAACCAACTCAAGGGGATCGGCAGGCGAATGCCTGTAACAATGACGGCGTTTACCATCGGAGCACTGAGCATGATCGGTGTGCCGCCAACCGCCGGATTCGTGTCGAAATGGTACATACTCGCCGGTGCTTTCCAGGACGACAATTACGTCGCGCT
>Ga0102946_1000806_pt1 | contig 10926 bp, 11 predicted proteins | sample SalPon2A_A_D1_MG_FD_78209 | JGI IMG/M metagenome (GOLD analysis project Ga0102946, IMG submission 78209) | Soil microbial communities from South San Francisco under conditions of wetland restoration - Salt Pond MetaG R2A_A_D1_MG | ecosystem: Environmental > Terrestrial > Soil > Wetlands | place... | reverse complement strand
TCGGCGTGCAGCTCGTAGGTCATGAAGACGTGGTTCCAGTACTCGAGGAATCGGTCCGAGTCGTCGCCCGGGAGGTCGTCAGGGCCGCCGAACTCCTCACCCCGGTCCAGGTACATCTCCGAGCAGGGACCGCACGGCCCGGTCGGGCCCGCCTGCCAGAAGTTCTCCGAGCGCGGCAGGCGCACGATCCGCTCCTCCGGCACCCCCAGCGAGCGCCAGATTCCGATTGCCTCCTCGTCAGGGCCGAGGCCGAGCTCTGCATCCCCCTCGAACACCGTGACCCAGACCCGCTCGGGCGCGAAGCCGAAGCCCTCGAGCGAGAGCTCCCACCCGAACGCGATCGCCTCCTGCTTGAAGTAGTCGCCGATCGAGAAGTTGCCGAGCATCTCGAAGAACGTCAGATGTCGCGCGGTGTTTCCCACCTCCTCGATGTCGGTGGTGCGGAAGCAGCGCTGCGCGGAGGCCAGCCGCTGCCCCGGAGGCTGCTCGAGCCCCATGAAATAGGGCTTGAAGGGCTGCATCCCGGCCGTGGTCAGCAGCACCGTCGGGTCGTGGGACGCGGGCACCAGGGAGGCCGAGGGCCGGCGCAGGTGCTCACGCTCCTCGAAATAGGACAGGAAGGTCTCGCGGATCTCTGACGAGTTCACAGCGGAAAGGCTATGGGATGCGGTCCGGCCGGCCCCGAGCCCATCCGGGCCGCTCAGGCGACAACGGCGTGGCCCACGATCGCGTCGCCGGCGAAGAAGACGGCGGTCTGGCCCGGGGCGGGGCGGCGGACCGGGCGCTCCAGCCGAACGACGGTGTCAACGCCCGCGCCGGAATCGAGCCGGCAGTCGAGCATCGGGGACCGGTAGCGGAGCCTGACCTTGTCCACGCGCTCAGCCGGGCGGTGCAGCACCAGCTCGCCGACCGTGACACGGTCGCGCTCGAGCTCGGCGGCGACGCCGACGACCACCCGGTTGCGCTCCGCGTCGGTGGCGAGCACGTACAGCGGCTCGGGGCTGCCGATCCCGATGCCCCGCCGCTGACCAACCGTGAAGTTGTGGTGGCCGGAATGGGTGCCGAGCACTGCGCCGCCGGAGTCCACGATCTCTCCCTGGCGCTCGCCGAGATCACCGTGGCGGGCGAGGAAGCCCGCCTTGCCCTCCCCGGCGAGGAAGCAGAGATCCTGGCTCTCGGGCCGCGAGGCCACCGGGATCTCGGCCCGCTCTGCGATCGCGCGGACCTCGGGCTTGGTCAGCTCCGCCAGCGGGAACCGGAACCGGCCGAGGAGCGCGGTTGGCAGCGCGGCGAGCATGTAGCACTGGTCCTTGGCGTCGTCTGCGGCCGGCGCCAGCAGCGGCCCGTCGCCGTCGTCGACCGTGCGGGCGTAGTGGCCGGTCGCGAGGCCCGCCGCCCCGAGTCGCTCGGCGATCCCGAGCATCGGCTCCAGCCGGACGCGGCCGTTGCAGCGCACGCATGGGTTGGGCGTCACGCCCGCCGCGTACCCCTCCAGAAAGGGCTCGACCACGCCCGCTCGGAAGCGGTCGCGGAGATCGACGGTCAGATGCGGCGCGCCCATCCGGTGGGCTACCGAGCGCGCCAGGCGCACCGCCTGCGGCGAGCAGCAGCTCTGCTCGCCGTCGTTGGCCGGGTCGGACCAGAGCTCGAGAGTGACCGCGAAGACCTCGGCACCGGCCTCGCGCTCCCGGTGCAGCGCAACGGCGCTGTCCACGCCGCCGCTCATCGCGACGAGCACCCGCCGAGGCCGGCCCGGCTCCGGCGGGTCGAGCATCCGCTCGCCCGAGAGCGCCGCCTCCCCCAGCGCCCTGTGGACCGCGTCGGCCGCCAGCTCGGCGCCGTGGCGCCCGATCGGGCTGAGCCCGCCGAGCTCAGCCTCGATCGCCGAAGCGGAGAGCAGCGCGGCCTCCGCCAGCGTGGCCTCGTCGAGCAGCTCGGCGCTCGCCGCCGCGGCCGCCCGCGCGGTGGCACAGCCCTCCGCCAGCCACTGAGGCCGCGCGACCCTGCCGCCCTCGAGCTCGAACGAGAGGTTGATCAGATCACCGCAGGCGGCGCCACCGGCGGCGCCCGTGTGCGCGCCGGCGCGGGCCTCGCCCTCGCGCGAGCGATCGCGGCTGTAGTGCTCGAGTGCGTCGTTCATGGCCGGCTCGCGTAGAGGGTAGAGCGCCCGGGCCACGCCGCAACGGTCAACCGTGCCGCAAGGCGGCGCCCGGGGGACCTACCCGGGGAACGTCTCGCGCTGGCCGCCCGAGTACAGCGCGTCCTCGAGCGCCACCTCGACGCTCCTGGCGCTGCGGAACCCGTAGCTGACCGTGGCGACCGGCCGATCCCCACTCTTGGCCCGCGGGCGGATCACGACCAGGGCAGGGGCCTGGCTTACGTTGACGCCCTGAGTGATGCGCGAGTACCTCCCGATGTCCTCGGCCTTCACCTTGAAGACCTCGACGTCGTCCCGGGCCCCGAGCCGCTTGACGTACCCCTTCACGGTCTTATCGGAGATCCCGCCCTTCTGGACGACCAGCAGCGCGATCGCCTGGTTGCGGGCGTATGCGACGAGCAGGTCCTCCGGCAGCCCCTTCCCCGGGAGCAGGCCGTCGGAGCTGGACGAGCCGCCGGGCGGTGTCGCGGGCGCCGGGGTGGCGGGCTCGGGCGCAGCGGGCTCCGGGGCGGCCGGCTCAGGCGTGACCGGGGTCGCACCGCCCGCTGCGGGCGCGGTCCCGGCAGCGCTCGGATCGGCGAGTAGATCCTTGGCGGTGGGTTGCTGGGGACCCTCAGGGGCCTCCTCCCCCTTGAGTACCGTCGTGAACATCACGACGGCGAGGAGAACCCCCGCCACGCCCAGCACGGCGAGCTGAACGATCGGATTACTGTTGAGGGCCTGCCTCACGTGGCCGGCCTCCAGCCAGCGGCTCGCCAGGTGCACTGGTGAGTCCACCGCATCGCGCCAAAGAAAGAGGACCCCAGCCTGCCGGTGCCGCCCGGATAATGAACCTGTGGGTACAGGTGGGGACTTCGCGAGGCTGCCGCACGCGGCGCCCCGAAACCATGTCCCCATGACAATTGTGTTGGTTCACAATTGGGGCGACTGTCGTACAAGCTCGGGTCCATAACAAAAGTAGCAGTCACTCCGTCGGCTATCCGCCGGGAAACCTTGAGCCGAGTTGGACGGCCCTCGTGCGGCCGGGCGAAAGCGCCCCGGAATCCGGCCGCGTTCGGGCGCTCAGACGCCCAGGTCCGCGACCGCCGACTCGCGGTCGTCGTGCAGCGCCAGGCCGCTGAGCCGGCCGGTCTCCGACAGTCGCAGCGCGAAGAAGATCGGTGTCGAGTCGCCGACCTCACCCGTCTCGCGCCATACGTACTCGACCCGACCGCTGCCGAGCAGGCCGTCGCCCGCGGGCTCCAGCGCGTCGAGCGCGAACCGACGATCGAGGTTCTCGTAGCCCTTCGAGGCCCATGTCGAGACGGCCTCGATGCCGACGTGGGTGGTGCGCCCGGTCACGACCCGCACCTCCGGGGCGAGCAGCGGCCGCAGCCGATCGGGGGCGCGATCGCCGATCGCCTCGAGCGCGAGCTCGATCAGCTGTCGGGGCGGTAGGTCAACGACGCTCACCGCTGCCCTCCGCCGCGGCCGGGAAGGTCCGCCTCAACCGCCTCGGAGCCCATCCGGGCTCAGTCGCCGGCGCCCGCCGGTGGCGGCGCGAGGCTCGCGATCCCCAGCTCGCGGAGCTGCTTTGCATCGACCGGGGCCGGCGCCCCGGTGAGCGGATCCGCGCCCGACGCGGTCTTCGGGAAGGCGATCACGTCCCGGATCGATTCGGTGCCGTGCGCGAGCGCCGCGATCCGGTCGACGCCGTAGGCGATCCCGCCATGCGGCGGGGCCCCGTAGCGAAGCGCCTCGAGCAGGAAGCCGAAGCGGGCCTGGGCCTCCTCGGCGTCGATCCCAAGCAGGCCCAGAACCCGCTCCTGCAGCTCAGCGTCGCTGATACGGATCGAGCCGCCGCCGATCTCCCAACCGTTCCAGACCATGTCGTAGGCCTGCGTGAGCGCCTCCGCCGGACTCTCGGGGTCGAGCTCCCCGGCCGGCGCCGTGAACGGATGGTGGAGCGGATACCAGCGGTCCTCGTGGGGGTTCCACTCGAACATCGGCCAGTCGACCACCCAGCAGAGCGAGTGTGAGCCCTCCGGGATCAGGTCCCAGCGCTTCGCGAGCATCCGCCGCAGGCCGTCGAGCACGTGGTTGGCCATGTGGGGCTCGTCTGCGACGAGGAGCAGCAGATCGCCCTCCTCGGCCCCGAGCGCATCGTTGAGCAGGGCGAGCTCGTCCTCGGTGAGGAACTTGGCGGTCGGCGAGCGCCAGCCGTCGCCCTCCCGGAACGCCCAGACCAGCCCCTTGGCGCCGAGCTCCTGCGCCGCGGAGATCAGGCCGTCGAGCTCGGAGCGGGGTAGGTCGCGACGGCCCGCATTGAATCCCTTGACGATCCCTCCCGAGTCGATCGTGCCGCGGAACACCTTGAACCCGGTCTCGGCGAGGGCTCCGCTGACGTCGGCGAGCTCCATCCCGAAGCGCATGTCGGGCTTGTCGGTGCCGAACCGTGCGATCGCGTCGGCGTAGCTGATCCGCGACAGCGGGAGCTCGACCTCGATCCCGGCGGCGGCGAGCACGTGGGCGATCAGCCGCTCGTTGGCGTCGAGCACGTCCTCGACCTCGACGAACGACATCTCGATGTCCAGCTGGGTGAAGTCCGGCTGGCGGTCGGCGCGCAGATCCTCGTCCCTGAAGCAGCGGGCGATCTGGTAGTAGCGCTCGAAGCCGGAGACCATCAGCAACTGCTTGAACAGCTGCGGCGACTGCGGCAGCGCGTAGAAGGAGCCCTGCCGCATCCGGGCCGGAACGAGGAAGTCCCGCGCCCCCTCGGGGGTCGAGCGGGTGAGGACCGGGGTCTCAATCTCCAGGTAGCCCTCGGAGTCGAGGAAGTCGCGCATCGCCCGCACCAGCCGGGATCGCAGCTCGATCCCCTCGCGCATCGTCTCCCGGCGCAGGTCGAGATAGCGGTGGCGCAGCCGCGAGTCCTCCCCCGCCTCGCCGGACCAGCTCTCGATCGCAAACGGGGGCGTCTCGGCGTCCGCCAGCTTGACCGAGTCCTTGACCCGAACCTCCTGTGCCCCCGTGGGGATCTCGGGGTTGACCTTGTCCCCCTCGCGGGCGACGACCTCGCCGCCGACCGAAAGCACGTCCTCGGCCCGCAGGCCGTGAGCGGCCTGGAACGCGTCGGCCTCGAGCTCATCGGGATCGAAGACGAGCTGGACGAGACCGGTTCGGTCGCGCAGGTCGATGAAGATCAGCCCCCCGTGATCGCGGCGGCGGTGGACCCAGCCCGCGAGCCGGACCTCCGAGCCGACCCGCTCGGGCAGGACCTCGCCACACCAGGCGTCGCGATAGGAGTTGCCGCGCTGCGCCGGGACCGGGGCCGTGGGCTGGGCCTGTGTCTGACTCGACTCCGACATGGCGGCGCAGTCTGCCAGCCGCGCGGCGCCTACGCCTCGCGCGCCGCGATCACGGCCTCGGGGAGGTCGGCCGGGTCGATGTCGCGCTGCTCGCCGCTCTCCATCTCACGCAGCTTGACCGAGCCGTCCTGCTCGACGATCACGGCAAAGCGGGCGCCGGCGCGGTTGGCCTGCTTCATCTGTCCCTTGAAGGCCCGGGCCGCGAGGTCGAGCTGGGCGGAGATGCGGTGGCGGCGCAGGCCGAGCGCCGTCTCGAACGCGCGCCGGGGCTCCGCGCAGACCACGAAGACCTCCGGCCGACGCAGGGGTGGTTCGTCCTCGAGCGCGAGCAGGATGCGCTCGACCCCGGCGGCCCAGCCGATCGCGGGGGTTGACGGGCCGCCGAGCAGCTCGACAAGGCCGTCATAGCGCCCGCCGCCGCCGATCCCGGACTGGGCGCCGAGCCGGTCGCAGGTGAACTCGAAGACGGTGCGCGTGTAGTAGTCGAGGCCGCGGACCAGGCTCGGGTCGAGCGTGTACGGGACGCCGGCGGCGTCGAGCAAACTGCGGACGGTGGCGAAGTGCTCGGCGTCCTCCCCGTCGAGCCGCTCGAGGATCGTCGGCGCCCGTTGCATCACCTCCCGCGTGCCCTCGTGGTCGGAGTCGAAGGCCCGCAGCGGGTTGGTGTCGAGACGGCCACGGACCTCTTCGGAGAGGCTGGACTCGTGCTCGCGCAGGTAGTCGCGGAGCTCCTCGCGGTAGCTGGCCCGCACCTCCGGTGAGCCGAGGCTGCCGAGCCGGAGCTCGAGATCGGTGATCCCGAGACCGCGCAGCAGCTCGTCGAGGAGCACGACCAGCTCGGCGTCGGCGAGCGGGCTGTCGGTCCCGATCGCCTCGGCGCCGATCTGATTGAACTGGCGGTAGCGGCCCTGCTGCGGCTTCTCGGCCCGGAAGAACGGCCCCGCGTACCAGAGCTTCACCGGCTGCGGATCCTTGTGCATGCCGTGCTCGACGTAGGCGCGGCAGATCGGCGCGGTCCCCTCGGGCCGCAGGGTCAGCTCGCGGCCGCCGCGGTCGCTGAAGCTGAACATCTCCTTGGTGACGATGTCGGTGCTCTCCCCGACCCCCCGCGCGAACAGCTCGGTCTCCTCGAAGGCGGGCGTCTCGATCCGCCCGTAGCCGGCGGCGTCGAGCAGCTTTCCGGCGTGCGTCGCAACCAGCTCGCGGGAGCTCTCCTCGCTGGGGAGGACGTCGAAGGTCCCCTTGGGGGCTGAGTGCTTGACGGCCATCGCCGCGAGCCTACTCGCGCGGGTCAGGTGGCGTTGGCGAGGAAGGGATTCGTCGCCCGCTCGGCCCCGAGGGTGGTGACGCCCATGTGGCCCGGGTAGACCGTGGTCTCGTCGGGATGAGCGTCGAGCAGTCCCTGGATCGAGCGCTCGAGCGTGGGCCAGTCGCCCCCGGGAAGATCGACGCGACCGACCGAGCCCTGGAAGATCACGTCGCCGCTGAACAGCGCCTCCTCGTCCGGGATCGCGTAGGTGACGTGGCCGGGGCTGTGGCCGGGTGTGAAGATCACGTCGATCTCGAAGCCGGCCAGCTCGAGCTGCTCGCCGCCGGCGACGGTCTCGTCGGCGTCGTAGCTCTCATAGGGGCCGAAGCCGGGCCAGGGGACGAAGGACATGATGTCGGCGAGCACCGGAACCTCGAGCTCGGGGCAGTAGACGGGCGCGCCGGTTGCCTCGGCGACGGGCGTGACCGCGCCCACGTGATCGAAGTGGCAGTGGGTCAGCAGGATCGCCTCGAGCTCGATGCCGAGCTCCTGGATCGCGCCGAGGAGCTTTGGCGCCTCCTCGCCCGGGTCGATGATCAGGCCCCTGTCGGAGCCGTCGCGGCGGAAGATGTAGCTGTTCTCGGCCACCGGGCCGACCGTGAAGGCGCGGACGTCCATCAGGCCTTCCCGCCCTTCCCCGTCTTGCGCTGCTCCTTCTTGGCCTGGCGCTCGGCCTGCTCACGGGCGAAGCGGCGGCGGTAGAAGAAGCGATCGGTGTAGTACCCCAGCGGCACGTAGAAGACCGCGGCGATCGCCGTGAGGACGGCGGCGCCTCCAGGGGGCTGGCCGAAGACCAGGGTCGAGAGCGGGAACAGGAGCACGGCGAAGAACAGGCCGCGCTTGATCGCCCCGTTCCAGCTCGGCGGCTGCAGGCGGCGGTCGACGCGCTGGTTCTTCGCGCGGGACACCGCCTCCTTGCGGCTCTTCGGAGTCGTGCGGCCGCGCTTGTCGATGCTCCCGGTCTGGGTGCCGCGGTGCTTGCGCTTGCGTGGTTTCGTGTTGCCCGGCATGGCGGTGAAGAGTAGAAGAAGGCCGCCTCCGCGTCAGCCGCGCCCGAGCTGCCGGAGCCGCGCCTCGATCGTGCGGCCGATCGGGTCGGCGCCGGCGATCGGAATCTCAGGTGGATAGCCGGCCAGCGCGCGCTCCGGGACCAGCCCGACCAGCTCCGCCCCGTCCGCCGTGCCGCCACGCCCACGCGCCAATCGGTCGACCTCCGTCGCAACTCGGCCGAGGGTGGTGGCGGCGGGGTCATGGACGTTCGTGGAGATCTGCATGCGCCCGTCACCCAGCTCGATTGCAATCGCGCGGACGCCTTCCATCCCGCCTCCCGATTCGCGCAGCTCCGCGGCGACCGCACGCGCCGCCTCGAGATCGATCCCGGAGATCTCCACGTTGAACGCGCCCAGCGGCGGGCGCGCGGTGACCAGCGCGGCGCCGGCGGTCGGGTGCGGAGCCGGGGGGCCGAGATCGGGATGCAGCTCCCCGGAGGCCATGCGCTCGGCGAGCCTCTCCGGGCCGCCGGCGCGGAAGTGGTGGCGCTCGCGGCGCGGCGCGGCGCTCGCCAGCCGCCCGTAGAGGAAGACCGGGAGCCCGAGCGCCGCGAGCCCGTCGGCGATCGAGAGCGCCAGGTCGCTCGCAGGATCCGCCTGCGTGTGATCGGGAAAGACCACCGGGCAGACGTCGAGCGCGCCGACATGGGGGTGCGCCCCGGCGTGCCGCCGCAGGTCGATGCGCTCGATCGCCTCGGCGGCTCCGGCGAGCAGCGACTCGCGGAGCTGGTCGGCGGAGCCGGCGAGCGTGAGCACCGTGCGACCGTGCACCGCGTCGGAGTGGCGCTCGAGGAGGCTCGCCGCGGCGCCGAACGCCCGCTCGAGGGCAGCGGTCAGCGCCGGGTCGGGGCCGGCGGAGAGGTTGGGAACCGCCAGCAGCGGGAGCTGCGGCGCGCCCGTCAGAGCTGGAACTCGCCTTCGCGGACGACGACCGTCTCACCGACGGTGACGGTCGGCCTGAGCACGACGCAGTCGAGATGGACCGGCACCTGTACGTTGCCGCCGATCGCGGCCGACGCGCCGAAGGCCACGTGAGCGGTGCCGAGGATCTTCTCGTCCTCGAGCACGTTGCCGGTCATCTCGGCCTTCTCGTTGGTGCCGATTCCGAGCTCGGCGACGGTGGTCGCCTCCTCCCCGTGCTCGCGCAGCAGCTCGAGCAGGGCGGCGCCCTCTTCCCCGCTCGCCTCGGCGAGCCGGCCGTCGCGGACCTCCATGCGCACGGGCCCGGCCGGAATCCCGACGCCCGCGATCGTCCCGTCGACAACGAGGGTGCCCTCGCACGTGCCCTCGACCGGCGCGATGAAGCCCTCCCCGCAGGGCAGGTTGCCGAACGCCGCGTCGCCGCCGAGCTCGCCCGCGTCGGGGATCGCGTCGCGGCCGGTGAGGCCCATGCGGAAGTCGCTGCCGCCTGCGCAGGTGATCCGCGCCTCCTCGGAGGCCGTGAGCAGATCGGCCACCGCTCCACCCTTGCGGCGGAGCTCCTCCATGTCGGCGCTCATCACCCGGGCGAGCATCTGCTCGGTGACGCCGGGAAGGGTCGCGATCCGGGCTCCGGCCTCGGAGGCGGCCTTCCGGGAGGCGGTGTGCGAGAGCGACTGGACGGTCGGCGCGAGGACGACGTCGGCAGCCGCCATCGCGGCGGCGACGGGATCCGGCGGCTCGGCGGCATGGGAGGCGCGCTCGGCCATCAGCGCGAGTACCGCATCGGCTCCGGCGCGCCCGGACTCCCCGCGCAGGCGCTCGCCGAGACCGAGCGTCGCCGGGTTGGCGACCACCAGCACCTGCTCGCCCTCGCGGACGCGCAGGCAGTCGTTGACGACGGCGCTCACCGCGCGCCCGAGATCGGCCTGATCGGTCATGCGCCAAGCCTATTGGCCTCGGGCCCGAGGCGGCGGCACTCCGTGGTTTCCCCGGATACGCTCCCGTACTGGGCGCCGATCCATGCGGGCGTCGCTCTGCGTATGTTTCCTGACCGAGGAGCGTTGGAACAGCTGCGGAAAATCGCCAACATCATCGGCCCCTGGTTCTGGGGCCTCGCGGGGGGTGTGATCGCCCTCTACCTCTTCGGGCTGATCATGGGGGTCTTCACCCCCGAGGAGCTACTTGGCTGGACGATCGTGGCGGCGATTCTCGCCCTGCTGGTCGGCTGGCACGCGCACAAGGTCCACGTCGCCATTGATCAGCGCGACCCGGAGATGATGCGCGCCGTGAACGAGGCCAAGGAGAAGCGCGGGTTCTGAGGAAGTGCGGCGGCCTCCCAGCGTCGTCGCCGGTATATTCGGCCGCCGATGGCGGGGCCCGACACCTTCACCCTGTACGACGGCAGCGAGATGACCGTTCTGGAGCGGCCGGGCGGCCCGGAGGATTCGCTTGTGATGCGCTTCCGGCTCAGAGAGGGCTGCGGCGCGCCCCCTCCCCACACCCATCCCACCGCCACCGAGATCTTCGCGGTGGAGGAGGGCGATTTCGAGATGCAGCTGGACGGCGAGTGGCGGGCCGTGGCCGCCGGCGAGGCGGTCGAGGTCGAGCCGGGTCAAGTCCACACGTTCCGCAACGAGACGCCGGGCGAGGTCGTGATCCGCAACACCCACGACCCGCACCACGACTTCGAGCCCTACATCCGCGCCGTCGCCGCGCTCAGTCACGACATCGAGTCGGTCAGCCCGAACAGCCTCAGCGCCGCGGCCCGCATGGCGGTCCTCTGGCAGCGCCACAGCGACCTGATCCAGCCCGGGCCGCTGCCGCTCAAGCTCGCGTTCCCGGTACTCGCCGGCGGCGCCAAGCTGCTCCGGCTCGACATCCCCGGCTGAGCGCTCGGACTACCACCATCCCCACGCCGGCGCGCCACGAGTTGCCGGGGTGTTTCGCGGCCTCGCCCCCGTCGGCCACGCCGCTACGATTCCCGCTCCCCGCCGGAGTAGCTCAGCTGGTTAGAGCAGCGGAATCATAATCCGCGTGTCGGGAGTTCGAGTCTCTCCTCCGGCACTGTCGTTTCGCTTGTTCAAGCGGGTTCTTTCTCCGTCGCCCTGGGCTTTGTCGCCCTGTGCGTCGAGCGTGCGTCGA
>Ga0102946_1000805_pt1 | contig 10932 bp, 8 predicted proteins | sample SalPon2A_A_D1_MG_FD_78209 | JGI IMG/M metagenome (GOLD analysis project Ga0102946, IMG submission 78209) | Soil microbial communities from South San Francisco under conditions of wetland restoration - Salt Pond MetaG R2A_A_D1_MG | ecosystem: Environmental > Terrestrial > Soil > Wetlands | place... | reverse complement strand
TGGGTTACCCGGGCCGGGTTCGAGGCCCACGCCTGCGAGCGCGCCTGCAAGCTGCTCGAAATCGGGCAGGCCGGCGCAACCAACCACCTAGCATCGGTTTGCAGGGGAAAGAGGACCATGCGCGCAGCGACTTCCACAGTTCTCGCGGTACTGATCGCCGCACTCTTCTCAGCGCTCTTCGCGAGCGGCGCCCACGCCCGTCCCTACGCCCCGGCCAAGGGCAAGATCTACGCGGGCGTCAGCGACATGGGCAGCAAGCAGGACTACTTTGCCTTCACGGAGGCCGTCGGGCGGCACGTCCCCGTGCTGCAGGCGTTCGAGCCGTGGGGCGGGCCGCTGAAGGAGGCCAAGCAGCGCTGGAAGCGGACCGAGACACGCGGCATGCTCAGCCTCTCGACCTCGCCCTGCTACGAGTGCGACGAGGTGATCAGCCCGCGCGCGATCGCCAAGGGTCGAGGGGACGGCTATCTGATTCGGCTGGCGAGATTCCTCGGCGACTGGGGCCGGCCGACCTATGTCCGGCTGCTGCCGGAGATGAACGGGTATTGGAACCCGTACGCCGCCTACAACGCCGACGGCTCCTCGCGCGGCGCCACCCACAAGACCAAGCAGTTCCGGCGCGCGTGGCGCCGGACCGTGCTGATCGTGAGCGGTGGCAAGCGTGGCAGGATCAACCGCAAGCTGCTCAAGCGGGGACTGCCACGGATCAAGCGCAAGCGGCGGGGCGGGCCGAAGTTCCTGAAGCGGACCAAGGCCTCCTTCCTCTGGGTTCCGCAGACCCACGGCTCACCAAGGATCAAGCGGAACCGGCCCGGGGCCTACTGGCCCGGCCGTCGCTACGTGGACTGGGTCGGCGCCGACATCTACGGGAAGTTCCCCAATTTCGACGGTCTCGAACGCTTCTACCGCAAGCGGAAGAACTTCCCGTTCATGATCGGGGAGTGGTCCCCGTGGGACAGCGACAACCCCGGCTTCGTCAACCGGCTCCATGAGTGGGCCGAATCCCACAAGCGGACGAAGATGCTCGTCTACTTCCAAGGGTTCGGCGACAACAACCCATTCATGATCCAGCGTTACCCCGCCTCCGAGTCCGCTCTCCGCGGTCAGTTGAACAACCGTCGGTACGCGCGCTTCGCGCCGCACTCGGAGCGGCCCGGCAACAAGGGAGAGAAAGAGAGCGGCGGGGTCGGCCCGAGGGGCTGAGGGCGGGCGCCCGAGGCGCTCGGATCAGGCCGGCGACCAGAGCTTCTGATCTCCGTCGAGCTCCGACCCGGCCTCTCCGACGAGCTCGAGGTGGTTCAGATAGGCGAGCGCGAGCTGCAGGCCCCACCCGGCGGTCGCCGGGCTGTAGAAGTCACCGAGCAGATCGGGCACGGTCTCGAACGCGGGCTTCGGCCCCGAATCGAGCGACTGCCGCACCCGGGCGAGCTGCTCGGCGGCAAGCGTGCGGTTGGCCTCGATCTTCGCGGGGACGTCGCGGAACGGCCGGCCGTGCCCGGCGAGGCACAGGTCGGTCTCCAGGCCGGCGACCCGATCGAGGGACTCGCCGAACTCGGCGACGGGATCGGACGTGTGACCGAAGTCGAAGAACAGCGAGACGCGACCGAGCAGGTGATCCCCGGAGATCATCAGCTTGCGCTCGGGCTGATGCAGCACGACATGGGAGGGCGCGTGACCCGGAGTCTCATGAACCTCCCAGGTGCCGATGTCGGTCTCGATCTCGATGCCGGGCACCAGTTCCTCCGCGGGCTCGATGATCCGGTCGATCACGGGCGGCTCCTCCCGCCGCTCCTCGTAGCGGGCGAGCGCCTTGCTCGGCACCCCGCTCTGACGCGCGACCTCGATCCGCCGCTCCCAGGCTTGATCGGGATCCTCGACCATCGTCCGGATGTGCGTCCAGGCCGGATGCATCCACAGGTCGCAGCCGGATGCGTCGACCACCGTGCCGGCGGCACCGAAGTGGTCGGCGTGAGCGTGCGTGGCGACGACCAGCTGGACGTCCGCGAGCGAGTAGCCGGCGTACCGGAGCGCGTGCTCGAGCTGCCCCCGGCCGCCCGGCCCACCGATGCCGGTATCGAAGAGGACGACACCGTCGCCGCGCCGGAGCGCCCAGGCGTTCACGTGCGGGACGCCGGGCCACGGGCACGGCAGCCTCAGACGCCAGACACCCGGAAGGACGCGCTCGGTGCGCGGGATCACGGGCGACTTGGCGGGCTCGGGACCCGGTCGCTGCTCGTCGCCCTCGGCCACGCGCTCCCCCACCCCGCCGGAGCGCGGCGTCAGGCCGCCGGGCTGGGCGTCGGCTCAGGCGCGGAATCGAGCTCGCGCGCCTGCTTGTAGGTGAGCAGCTTGCCGGTGCGCTCGTCGATCAGCTTGAACCGCGAGCACCGCATGCTCTCCCAGAAGGTCAGAACGGGCACGTCCGCGAAGGCGCCGACATTGTCGTTGGCTGCCTGCAGGTTGTAGTTGGGGACCCGAGAGCTGAGGTGGTGCACGTGATGAAGGCCGATGTTGCCGGTGAAGAACTGCAGTGGCTGTGGGAGCTTCAGGTGGGAACTGCCGCGGAGCGCGGCATCGGCGTAGCTCCAGTCCTCGGTGTTCTCCCAGTAGACGTCCTCGAACTGATGCTGGACGAAGAACAGCCAGACGCCGGCGGAGCCCGCGATGAAGATCATCGGAATCTGGATCATCAGGTACTCCTGCCAGCCGATCGCCAGGCAGACCGCGCCGATCGTGACGGCGACCGCGAGGTTGGTCAGCCAGACGCTGTTGCGGAGCGCCTTGTTCCCGCCCTTCGGGGGTATTCGCGGCTGGATCACCAGCGACCAGAACGGACCGAGGCCGAACATCACGAGAGGGTTGCGGAAGGCCCGGTAGAGGCGCCGCTGCCCGGGGGACGCGGCGCGAAACTCCGCGACGGTCATCGTCATCACGTCGCCGGCGCCCCGCCGGTCCAGATCTCCGGCTGAGCCGTGGTGGACGGCGTGGGAGTGCCGCCAGTTGGCGAAGGGGTGCAGCACGAGCAGCCCGGTAAACCGGCCGACCCACCTGTTGGCGCCCCGCGAGCGAAACAGCGAGCCGTGTGTGCAGTCGTGGAAGACGATGAACGTACGGAGCAGGAACCCGGCCGCGAGCACGCTGATCGCCAGCGTCAGCCAGTAGGAGACATCGAGCGCGAGGACCATGACCGGCCAGAGCGCCAGGTACGCGACCGGCGCGGTCAGCAGGTCGAGCGCGGTGCGCCACGGACTGGGCTGGGCATAGGGAGCCAGCTCACGACGCCAGAGCGCGTCCCCGTCGGGAAGGTCCGGTGCCGCCGACGACTCCGGCGAGGCCGGGTCGCGGTCGGCAGGCAGCTTCAGTGGGGTCGCGGCGGAAGGCATTCGGGGGAGAACCGTCAGGCGAAACGAGGTGACGCGGAGACGGAGGGCAGCATCTTACGCAGCTTTGCCCGATCGGTCGTCACCCGGCGGAGCAGCGCCGGCCGCGAACTTTGTACGGGTGGACAACACGGAGCCGGGTGAGCACCGTAAGGTTGGGTCGGCACAACTTGAGCGGGGTATCGGCCATGGCGCGACTGAAGCGAGTGGCTTTTTCCCTGCCATAAACGACGCAACCGACACTAGGAGCTATGCAGCCAAGATGACCACCCTTACGCGAGCCCGCAAGCACAACGTCAGCGCAGGAACCTGGAGCCCGGACGGCGCGACCATGGGCCAGTCCGACCTCACGCAGGACTCGAACCACCCGTTCGGCAGCAAGGTGTTCAACGGCGAGATCCAGGCGGAGAGGCTCTCCAAGGACACCAGGAAGAAGCTCGAGAGCACGCTCGCCGCCGGTGAGGCGCTCGACCCCTCGCTCGCCGACGAGGTCGCGCAGGCGATGAAGGAATGGGCGCTGGAGATGGGCGCAACCCACTTCACGCACGTCTTCCAGCCGCTGACCGGCCTGACCGCGGAGAAGCACGACTCCTTCTTCGAGCCCGACCGCAAGGGTGGCGCGATCGCCGGCTTCTCCGGCAAGGAGCTGATCCAGGGCGAGCCCGATGCCTCCTCGTTCCCGACCGGAGGCATCCGGGCGACGTTCGAGGCCCGCGGCTACACGGCCTGGGATCCGACCAGCCCCGCGTTCATCCTCGACAACCCGAACGGCGCTCTGCTCTGCATCCCGACGGCGTTCGCGTCGTGGACGGGCGAGGCGCTCGACGCGAAGATCCCGCTCCTGCGCTCGATGGACGCGCTGTCGAACTCGGCGATCCGCGCGCTGCGGCTGCTCGGCGACTCCGAGTCGCAGCGGGTGTTCACCACGGTCGGCCCCGAGCAGGAGTACTTCCTCATCGACGAGCAGTACTTCTACGAGCGTCCCGATCTGATCGCGACCGGGCGGACCCTGTTCGGCGCCAAGCCGCCGAAGGGCCACGAGCTGGACGATCACTACTTCGGCTCGATCCCCGAGCGCGTGCTCGCCTACATGATGGAGACGGAGCGAACGCTCGTCGAGCTCGGGGTGCCGGTCAAGACCCGCCACAACGAGGTCGCGCCCGGCCAGTACGAGCTCGCACCGGTGTTCGAGAACTCGAACGTCGGCTCCGATCACCAGCAGCTGACCATGCAGATCATGCAGAACCTGGCCCGCAAATACGGCCTCGTCTGCCTGCTGCACGAGAAGCCGTTCGCCGGGGTCAACGGGTCCGGCAAGCACAACAACTGGTCGATGGGCACCGACACCGGCCACAACCTGATGGACCCGGGTGACACCCCGTCGGAGAACACGAACTTCCTGTTCTTCTGCGCTGCCGTGATCCAGGCGGTAAGCAAGCACCAGGGCCTGCTTCGGGCCTCGGTCGCCAACATCGGGCAGGACCATCGCCTCGGCGCCAACGAGGCGCCGCCGGCGATCATCTCGATCTTCCTCGGCGCTGAGCTGGAGAAGGTGTTCGAGGCGATCGCCACCGGCGAGGGTGATCCCAACACGCCCGGCAGCTACCTGAAGCTCGGCACCGACGTGCTGCCGCCGCTGCCCATGGACGGCGGCGACCGCAACCGGACCTCGCCGTTTGCCTTCACCGGCAACAAGTTCGAGTTCCGGGCGCTCGGATCGAGCATGTCGCTCGCCTTCCCGAACACGGTGCTCAACACGATCGTCGCTCAGGCGATCGACGACCTCGCCGACAAGCTCGAGGCTCAGGGTGAGGCAGGCGACGTCGCCGAGCGGGTGGCCGCGGTGGTCAAGGAGTCCTACACGCAGAACAAGCCGATCTGCTTCATGGGCGACAACTACGCCGACGAGTGGCACGCCGAGGCCGAGTCGCGCGGGCTCAAGAACCTGCGGACGACGCCGGACGCGCTGCCCGAGGTGATCGCCGACGGGACGGTCGAGGCGTTCGAGAAGTACAACGTGCTCACCAAGCGCGAGCTCGAGGCCCGCTTCGAGGTCTGGATCGAGCAGTACGCGGTACTCGCGAACACCGAGGCCGAGACCGGCCAGAACATCGCCAAGACGATGATTCTGCCTGCCGCGATCAGCTACCTCGCAGTGCTCGACGACGCCGAGGTGGACGCCGTCGAGGACGAAGTGCGCGGGCTCACGAATGATCTCGTGGCCGCAGTTCGCAAGCTCGAGGAGGCGAACGCCCCCACCGAGCTCGAGGGCCTGGAGCTGGCCGAGTACGCACGTGACGCGCAGCTCGGGTCCCTGGACGGTGTCCGCGAGGTCGCCGACAAGCTCGAGGGCGTCGTCCCCGACGACCTCTGGCCGCTGCCCAAGTACTCCGAGATCCTGTTCGTCCGCTGACGGCCTGAGGAACCGCCACTCGGCGTCCGCGAGCCCGCCCGCATGGCTCCGGAGGAACCGGGATCGAGACCGACTGACCGAAGCCCGGGGCGAGAGCTCCGGGCTTCGTCGTTCCATCTTCCTGCCTGAACCCCGCTATGCGTGGTCAGGGCCGGAAGATGCCTCCGCTCAGGTGGCCGTGATCCAGAGTCGGATCTCGGCGCTGAAGACCTCAGTGCCGGCGTCGTCTCGCACGCTGATCGCGGCCGGGACCTCGGCGCCCTCCTCGCCGGAGCGCGGGAGCGGCTCGGGAAGGTCGATGGTCGCGGTGGCGCGCATCGTGCCCCGGGCCTTGGCCTGGTAGGCGACCGTCATCCCTTTCGGGATCCACCGGTGCGAGGCCGGGACGGTCGCCTCCGCCGCCAGCCCCATCGTCAGCTCGGCGAGATTGCAGAGCGCGATCGCGTGGACGGTCCCCAGGTGGTTGCGCACCCACGGGAGATGCCGCATCTTCGCCTCGGCCCGTCCCGGCTCGGCGCTGACGACGGTGGCCGGTATCGAGAGGAAATAGGGCGCGGCGAGGCGCATCGCGCCGCTGAAGGCGAGCCGACCAACCCCGAACGGGACTCGCTCGGCGAGCCGATAGGCGGCGAGAGTGGTTCGCTCCCCCGGTTCGGGCGCGAGCAACGGGAGCCTCATCGGCCGTCTCCGGCCGGCGAGAGCACGAGCACCGGGATGACACGATCGCCGGCGCGCTCCCTGTAGAGGCCATAGCCGGCGTAGAGCTGCTCGGCCATCGCGAGGAGGCGCTCCCGCTCGGCGCCCTCGGTCTCGCGCACGCGGTAGCCGGCCTCCACCCCGCCCCCGGTCAGCTTCGCCTCGCCCGCGGCGACGAGGTTCAGGTACCAGGCGGGGTGCTTGGCGCGCCCGAAGCTCGAGGCGATCAGGACCACGTCCTCGCCCTCGGTGAAGTACACGAGTGGCACCGTGCGCTCGATACCAGACTTGCGGCCGGGGACCGTGAGCAGCACGATCGGAAAGCCCATCCCGGTCGAGACCCGCCCGCCGGTGAGCTTGAGCAGCACCGGGTCGACCCGGGTCGAGACCTTCATCGCGAAGGCGGTGCCGGGCTTGCTCATCACGAACTTGCGCATCGCCCGCTCGACCGCGGTGGGCGGCTTGGTCGGATCGACCTCAGGTATTCCGGCCATCGGCGCGGATCCTACCCGGACCCGGGCCGCCCGGACCTCTACTCTCGGCTCGGATGTGTCAGCGGGCCACGACCCTCGCCCTCGCCCTGATCGCGGCGCTGTTGCTCGTGGCATGCGGCGGGAGCGCAGCCGAGCCGGAGCCGCGCACGGACGGCGCCGCCGCCCAGACGGCCGCGCCCTCTGCCCCGGCGAGTACCGGCGAAGCTGAGCCGCTGCTGGCCGCCGGCGAGCGAGTGGTCTTCATCGGCGACAGCCTCGGCCTGCAGGCTCCACCCAACTATCCGGACCTCCTCCCCGGCGAGCTCGGCGAGCGGGCGCCAGGAGTCGAGACGGTCAACCTCTCCGAGTCCGGCACCACGACCGCCGACTGGGCTCCGGGCTCACCCCTCTTCGAGGAGCGCCTGGGTCCCGAGTTGGACGATGCCGACGTGGTCGCCGTCACCCTCGGCGGCAATGATCTGCAGGAGACGCTGGGTGCCGGGGATGGGCTGGACGCACTCGCAGCGGGCCCCGATGCCGCCGCCGACGCGCTGCGGGGCATCGAGCGCAGCGGCCGGCGCCTCGGCCGGATCTTCGACGAGATCCGCTCGCGCGCCCCGAGTGCGCGGGTCGTCTACGTCGGCTACCCCGACTACTCGGAGGCGACGGCGTGGCGGGAGCGTGGCGGGACGCTCGCGATCGCGGCGCTGTCACTCGGCCTCTCCGCGCTCGTCGACGCCGCCGCGGACGCCGATCCCGATCTCCTGATCGACATGCGCGAGCCGACCGCCCGGGCCGGCGTCGACTCCCTGCTCGCCGACAGCGAGCATCTGAGCGTCGCCGGGCACGAGCTGTACGCGCGGCGCCTCGCCGCGCAGCTCACGCGGTAGCGCGCTCGTCCTGACCCGCCGCGGTGTTCTCGAGCCCGAACGCGGCGGCGATCAGCTCGTAGGAGCGAATCCGCTCCTCGAGCCCGTGCGTGCTGCCCATCAGCATCAGCTCGTCCGCCCCGCTGCGCGACAGGAGCTCGTCAAACGTCTCGCGCAGGTGCGTGGGTGTGCCGACGATCATGCGCAGGCCCTCGATCCCGTTCTCGGGCGGCCGCTGCGGCCAGTCGCGAGGGACGGCATCGTCGACGGTGGGCAACGGGACGGGCATGCCCTTTCGCAGCCCCCGAAAAGCGACCCGGGAGGGCGCGGCGAGGCGCTCCGCCTCCTCGCTCGTCTCGGCGCAGATCGCGTTGTGGCCGAGGATCGCGTAGGGCTCGCCCAGCTCCGGTGAGGGCTCGAACTGCTCGCGGTAGAGCCGGAGCATCGGCACCGCCTCGCCGGGGTTGATCTGACCCGCGAACGCGAAGCCGAGCCCCGCCGAGGCCGCCACCCTGGCCGAGAAGTCGCTGGACCCGAGCAGAAAGATGGGCGGGAGCGGAGCGTCGTCGGGCGCCGCCCGCACCGGGGAGAAGGGATGGCCCTCGGGCCATTCGCGCAGGCCCGCGAACGCGAGCAGCCGGCCCAGCATCTCGGGCAGGTCACCGCCGCCGGCGCCGCTCCCGCCCCGCAGGGCCATCGCGGTCCGGTGGTCGGTCCCGGGCGCCCGGCCGATCCCCAGGTCGATCCGTTCCGGGTAGAGCGCCTCCAGCACCTTGAACTGCTCGGCTACATGCAGGGGGCTGTGGTTGGGGAGCATCATCCCGCCGGATCCGACGCGGATCCGCTCGGTCGCGCCGGCGATCGCCGAGATCATGATCTCGGGCGAGCTGCTGGCCACCATCTCGCCCCCGTGGTGTTCGGCGAGCCAGTAGCGGTGATAGCCGAGTCGCTCGGCGACACGGGCGAGCTCGACGGTCTCGCGGAGCGCCGCTGCCTCGCCGCGCCCGGCGGCGACGGGGCTCAGATCCAGGACCGAGAGCCGGGGCGACATTCGCCTCGAGCGCTCAGGCCCCGGCGGGGGCCTTGGCGGCCGCCCGCATGCGCCCCGTGACCAGGCGGTCGTCGGCGTCGGAGATCGTCCGCAGCTGGCCCTGGAAGCCGAGATGCCAGTGCTCCTCCGGCCACTTCTTCAGATGCTCCATCTCACCGAGCAGCGATTCAGCGGGGATGAACCGGTCCTCGTCGAGCACCAGCTCCGGCTCGGCCTCGACCCGCCAGGGGTACTCCTCCGGATGCTTCTTCTTGCCCTGCGGCCAGATCGGCTCACGGTCCTCGAACATCGGCGAGCGCACCACCGCGACCCCGCCGAATGCCTTGATCCCGGTCACGTAGAAGATCACCCGGTCGCCGGGCTCGAACTGCTCGGCTTGGCGGATCCGCTTCTCCTTGAGCCCGATCACGTCGAAGCTCCGCTCGACGTTGATCCGGAAGTTCTCGACGCAGCCGGTGAGGATCCAGGTCTTCGGTTCGGTCTCGCTCATCGGCTCCGATGATAGGTGCTTGACAGAGGTGGGAACGATCGGATAGGGTGGTTTACATCAGGGGCATCCGTGTAAAGTCACGGGTCGCCGACCAGGCCCGAAAGGAACCCGCACCGACCATGGAATCCGCCTCCGTCCCCGCAGACGCGCCGCTCCCCGCGGCCTGGAACGACCCCAAGCGCTACCTCTGGCTGCTCGGGCTGATCGTCCCCCTCCTCCCCTTCATCGCCTGGGCCGGGGCCGAGATCACCGGCCTGGGTATCGGCTACTGGATCGGGCCGCTCGTCGTCTTCGGCCTGATCCCGCTCCTCGACCAGGTGGTCGGCAAGGACTCGGCGAACCCACCCGACAGCGCCATTGCCTACCTCGAGCGCGACAAGTACTACCGCTGGTGCACCTACCTGTTCCTGCCGCTCCAGTTCGGCTCGCTGATCTTCGCCTGCTACCTCTGGGCGGACGGCGGCCTCTCCCTCCTCGAGAACCTCGGTCTGGCCGCGAGCGTGGCGATGGTCGGCGGGATCGCGATCAACACGGCCCACGAGCTTGGGCACAAGCGCGGCAAGGGCGAGCGCTGGCTCTCGAAGATCGCCCTGGCGCAGACCGGCTACGGCCACTTCTTCATTGAGCACAACCGCGGCCACCACGTCCGCGTCGCAACGCCCGAGGACCCGGCCAGCTCGCGCCTGGGCGAGGGGTTCTGGGAGTTCCTCCCCCGCACCGTCCACGGCAGCCTGACCTCGGCGATCCACCTCGAGCGCGAGCGGCTCGGGCGCACCGGCAAGGGCTTCTGGTCGCTCGAGAACGACGTGCTCAACGCCTGGGCGATGACCGTCGCGCTGTTCGCCGGCCTGATCGCCGTGTTCGGCACCGCCGTCATCCCCTGGCTGCTCCTGCAGGCGGTCGTCGGCTTCTCGCTACTCGAGGTCGTCAACTACCTCGAGCACTATGGCCTCCGGCGACGCTGGGACGAGGAGAAGGACCGCTACGAGCTCTGCCGCCCCGAGCACAGTTGGAACAGCGACAACATCGCCTCCAACGTCTTCCTCTACCACCTGCAGAGGCACTCGGACCACCACGCGAACCCGCTGCGCCGCTACCAGGCGCTGCGCCACTACCGGGACCTGCCGGAGCTGCCCTCGGGCTACGCGACGATGATCGTGATCGCCTACCTCCCGCCGCTCTGGCGCCGGGTGATGGACCAGCGGGTACTCGATCACTACGACGGCGACGTGACCCGCGCCAACATCCTGCCGCGCAAGCGCGCCCGGATCCTGGCGGCGCACGGCGCCGACCCCGACGCCCCAGAGCCCGTGATCGCCCCCGGGCCCGAGGCGGGCGCCGCGGCCGGTGATCGCGCGGCCGCCGACGCCGACGCCGACGCATGGGGCTGCCCGAGCTGCGGATACGTGTACGTGGTCGCCGACGGAGCGCCCCGGGAGGGCTTCGACGCGGGCACCGCGTGGAGTCAGATCCCCCACGACTGGGGCTGCCCGGACTGCGGCGTGCGCGAGAAGCGCGACTTCGAGCCACTCGTCACCGAGCGCGACAGGGAGCGGGTCG
>Ga0102946_1000803_pt1 | contig 10938 bp, 11 predicted proteins | sample SalPon2A_A_D1_MG_FD_78209 | JGI IMG/M metagenome (GOLD analysis project Ga0102946, IMG submission 78209) | Soil microbial communities from South San Francisco under conditions of wetland restoration - Salt Pond MetaG R2A_A_D1_MG | ecosystem: Environmental > Terrestrial > Soil > Wetlands | place... | reverse complement strand
CTACATGCAGCTCTGTCATCAGGTTCTCAGCCGCAGCCAGCTCAATGCCGTGGCCAAACTGCGAGAGGCTGGAATCATCAGCAACAACCTGGTCATTCTTCCGAATGTCTCTAATACCAGCCTGGCCAATAACGGCGTGCATATCAGTCTGGGCAGCAAGAGATTGACCGAGGCTTGCCGCGCGGATCAAGGTTTCGGTGCGTCGCACGAAAAGTATCTCGGTGATTTGTCGAGCAAGATCATGGAGCATTTTCTGCCGCTGTTTGTCACCACCTACAGCGCGGCGCCATATCGCCTGGAATTTGCCGATTTCCACCCGGAACGGGCGCTGGGGTTTTTACCCCATGAGCTTGATTTTACCCACCTGCGCATGTTCTGGCGGCGCTGGAAAAAGAAAGCCAGCCTCTCCTTTTTCGGTCATGCGCTGACTCCCTTCGGGCCGAAAGGTCTGGATCGTTCCTTGAGTCGGGCCTTTCTTCTGCGAGGAGATCTGGTCCCGGATTTTCGCCTGATCGATTACCCGGTGGCGTTTCTCAGTACCGAGCAGAGCCCGGCCTATAACGGTCTGCTCGGTAATCAGGATCTGCTCAAGGGGGATCTGGCCGATATGGGAGTCTTTGATCGGCAGATGTCGCTGTACCAGTTTTTCAAACTGCGCGAGCACGCCAACATGGGGTTCAGCGGTATGGAAGGTCGACATTACAGCCTGTTCCCGGATCTGGACCGGGACCTGACCGGCGCAACCAATCTGCAGGCGCTGCTTTGCGCGCTGGCGTTCAAATACATGGCGACCGGACAGGTCCGGCACAGGCATATCCCCGATACTCCGTTTGTGGAAAGCGAACGCCGGCAGATTTTTTTCGGCATGTCGATCGGGATCCCGACCTTCTACGTCCAGCGCAATACCCGCAACCGCTTCCTGCTGAAAATTCTAAAACAGACGCAAAAAATACGGACCAGCCGTCGTTATCCTGGTTATTTCCGGGTTTACCATCAGGACTACTGCCAGGCCTTGCTCAGGGTGCTGCGCGAAGACGCTGCGGACCTGATCGAGATGTTCCGCTTTGCACCAATGCTTGATGATCTTGAACAGCGGCTGAATGAGCCGCGGACGTTCTCGGCTGCGGGCAGGTTGATCAAGGATATCTCCGCTGGAGGACCGGACAATCCCCTCAAGACAGACGCGGTTGAATTCAATCGGTCGGCAGAAAAACACTATCGCGAGACGCTGCGGCGGCAGCACATGGAGCAGGCCCTGAACCTGTTGCAGGAGGACCTGCTGCAGCTGGAAGCCGGAGCACATCCGTCAGCCGGAGCGCTGCGGAACAAATTGGGAATGCTCCTGAGGCAAAGCAGCGTCTCGGAATTTCTGGCTGTCACCAGGAGGGATCTGTTGAGCGACAAGCTCGATAATCAATCTCTGGTGCGTTTACTTAACCTGATGCTGCTGAGTGAGCAGCACGATCGCATGCTGAATCGGCAGCGGTTGGAGCAGGAGACTCATGGAACTGACACACCAATATATCGAGCGCTTTAGCGGAAAAGTATGCAACGAACCCCTGTTCGGCGACCGTCTGATTCGCTGGCTTTACCACCCGGTGCGGGAAAAAGCCCCGCAGCTCTTTCAGCTGCTGACCGGGCAGTGCAGTTCCCAATTGCTCGGCTTCTTCAATTACGATCTGGCCTTGGCGTCGAGGATATTCGGTAACCAGCGATTTCTTCGCGAAGCCGGGGTCGATCTGGAAGAATGCCTCGCTTCGCTTGCGGAACTGGACACCGCCCGCAGGGTCTTTGAACGAAAAATCCATTACGAGCTCTACCGGCCGATGCCTGAGGATGAACAGGCCGTGGTGTCCCCGGCCGATGCGCGGGTGATCGTCGGATCTCTTGATGAGGTGTCGAGCTTGCAGATCAAGGGAAAGTTTTTCGCCTACGAAGAGCTGCTTGGCAGGCAGAATCGGCAGTGGCTCGATGCGTTTCGGAGCGGAGATTTTGCCATCTTCCGGCTGACCCCGGATAAGTACCATTACAATCATACCCCGGTTGCCGGCAAGGTCGTCGACTACTACGAGATTGACGGCAGCTATCATTCCTGCAACCCGCAGGCGATCGTGACCGAGGCGACGCCGTTTTCGAAGAATCGACGGGTGGTCACCGTTTTCGATACTGATGTCCCCGGCGGCAGCAGTGTCGGTAAGGTGGCGATGCTTGAAGTCGTTGCGCTGATGATCGGCGGCATTGACCAATGTTACAGCCGCCGCTGCTATGACGACCCACAGCCGATCAGGGTCGGCATGTTTGTCGAAAAGGGCTGTCCGAAAAGTCTTTATCGGCCGGGAAGCAGTACCGATGTCCTGCTGTTCGAACCCGGGCGGGTGGCCTTTGCCGGAGACCTGCTGAACAACCGGCTGCGGCAGGATGTCAGCAGCCGGTTCAGCGCCGGTTTCAAAAACCCCCTGGTCGAAACCGATATTCGGGTGCGTTCCCTGCTGGCCACCCCAGATAAACAGGAATATCTCTTTATCTAGTCGAAATGGAGATCTGCTATGACCAATGAATTGTTTGTTCTGCTGTTGCTGTTCAGCTGCAGCCTGATGATGTTCTGGGGCTTCCGGGTGTTGCCCCGTGACGGCTGGCAGATGCTGGCGACCTTGCCGGTCCGACCGTTGGCCAACGGTCAATGGCAGGGGCTGAACCTGACCTGGTACGGGCTGCTCACCGCTAACGCCTATCTGGCCGCCTTGTCGGTGCTGATCATCCTGCTCGGGGCTGCGGCGGTTCCTTTGCCGGGGGTGATGTTGGTGGCGCTGTTGATGTTGGCGCTCTGCGTTCCGGCGTCCCGGCTGGTGGCACGCATTGTTGAAGGAAAATCCCATACCTTTACCGTAGGCGGCGCGGTTTTTGTCGGCATTGTCGCTGCACCCTGGGTGGTGCTGCTGGTCAGCAGGCTGACCGGCTACCAGTTGCCGATAATGACGACCCTGGCAGCGATCGGGGTCGCCTATGCTTTCGGCGAAGGACTGGGCAGACTGGCCTGCATCAGCTTCGGCTGCTGTTACGGCAAGCCGGTTTCACGGTGCACTGCCGTGACACATAAAATTTTCTCGCGCTGGAATTTTTCCTTTTGCGGAGAAACCCGCAAGATTGCCTATGCCAGCGGACTGGAAGGGGAACCGGTGGTTCCGATCCAGGCGCTGACGGCCATGCTCTATTGCGGGGCCGGTCTGCTGGGAACCTATCTGTTCCTGGAGGGAAAACCTGCAATGACCTTTGCGCTGATGGTGCTGGTCACCCAGGGGTGGCGGGTCCTGTCAGAAACCCTGCGTGATGACTATCGGGGCGACAAGAGCTTCTCCGTCTATCAGGTGATGGGAATGCTGGCGATTCCCTATGCCTTGATTTGTGTTTTCTTTTTCCCCACGATCAGCGGATCGATGCGACTACAGAGCGGGCTGGAAAATATCTGGCAGCCGGGAACCCTGATATTTTTGCAGCTGATTTGGCTGGTGCTATTTACTTACACTGGACGTAGCACCGTCACCGGCGCGAACCTGAGTTTTCATATCCATCGTGATCGAATCTGAGGTGATAAACTCCGCCCATGTTAAACGAGGGGGGCGGCTGCAGAAGCTTGTTTCGGAACTCCTGCAGCAGGGATTGTCTTCGCGGCAACTGGCACTTGCGTTCGCGGTGGGTGCGACGATCGGCGTACTCCCGACTGTCTGGGGGACCAGCCTCCTTTGCATGGTCGTGGCCTGCTGTTTTGGTTTGAACCAGGTGGTGGTGCAGATCGCCAATTATCTGGTTTACCCGATGCAGATTGTACTTTTTATCCCCTTCTTCAAGCTGGGCGGAGTGATCTTCTCTGCGCGTAATATTCCAGAAAACCTGGGAGAGCTGTCCGTGATGATGCAATCGGTACCGCTGGAAATGACTCACAAGCTCTGGCAGGCCAATCTCCAGGCGGCCGTAATCTGGCTGATTAGCTCGCCATTGCTGATGACCATGAGCTACAGCATTTCCCTGTTGCTGGTAAAAAATTTTCAACGAGACTCCCTGTGCTCCCCGGTAAGAATTGACATTCAATGAGAGTAAAACGAATGATGAGGTTTCTGTGTCTGTTGTTTACCCTGCTCTTCGCTTCAGACCTTGCAGGCGAAGCGATGGCAGAAACCCTCATTGAGCAGCATCACTATCTTGAGACAGTCGGCAACAAGAGCATGACGCTCAACTGGTGCCTTTTCGAGGCGCAACGGTTCAAAGTGAGAACATCTCACGGCACGGAAGAAGATCTGACCTGGGTTGACAAAGGCTTCGCCACCTGGCTCTGGCAATTTACGGATCAAACGCCTGGCAGTGATTTTCGGGTCGAGCGGCAGGGGAATACCCTCAAACTATCCGGAAAATTACGGGGCAAAGTGATCGATCGAGTGCATGAAATAGATGACGCCCCCTGGTTTCAGACCTTGTCGCTGTCGCTTCGTCTATTTTTGAAAGGATCGCAAAAATCGATTGAATTCTGGTCGTTACGCCCCACCACTCTGGAGGTTTACAAATTACGCGCGGTGAAGAAGGGCATTGAAGAGATTGAGGTCTCACAAAAAATGGTCCGAGCCGACAGGGTTGAAATTCGATTGGCAGGGTTTGGCAGGATTCTCTGGAAAGCAGATTATTGGTTCCGTTTGAACGACGCGGTTTTTATCCGCTATGTCGGGCCGAGCGGGCCACCGGGAACCCCTAAAACCATAGTCAGCCTTATCCGTGATCTTCACCCTTAGTCTTTTCAAGATGGACGTAGCTCCGTTACCCAACAAACGACCTTTGGTCAGGCTGCCCAGCAAGAGGAGCCTCTGAATCCTGCCGATTGCAATAAAAAAACTCGAACGGGGTACTCAGTTCTTATGCTTCGGCTCAGAGGTTTCTGGTGAAAACGTTCGGTGAACTCTGACAGGTTTTTTTATGTGGGTCAGAATAATCACATCGTCAGCGAACCGCAGGACGGTTTCAGAATCGGCAAGCGGAAGATGCTCAGTGCTCACCATGAAAAGTGGTCTATGTAACTGTTTGTGAAGTTCGCCTTAGCACTCCGGTTGCAGGAAGGGTTCGGGTATGATCACGAGATTCGTCGCTGCGTCACCCAGGCAGACCTGACCGTCCTGAATGGAGCAGTGTAGCTCCATTGATCGTCGGGTCAAAGAGGCAAGCGCTGCGGTCGATTCCGCTGAAAGGTTGATGATCTTCAGGTTCTTGAACCTGTTTAGTTTTGCAGCATTTCGCTCCCACCAGATCCGGACGCTTCGTCCACCATAGCAGTACAGAATGACTTCTCGGGCTCTACCACAGGCCTTGCGAATCCGGTTTTCATCCGGCAGGCCGATATCGATCCACAGCTCAATTTCGTTGGTTAAATTTTTCAACCAGAGGTCCGGTTCGTCATCGACGCAGAGTCCTTTGGTGAACTGTAGATTCTCAGCGGCATGCAGCACAAAGGCAAACAGACGAATCATCATCCGTTCGTCCGTCTCTGATGGATGACGGGCAATAACCAGGTTGTGGTCCTGATAATAATTGCGGTCCATGTCGGCGATCTGCAGGGAAACTCTATGAATGGTGGCCTTTAATGCCATGTGTGTCCTATAAATTGAGGTGCTGTTGAATATAGGATTCGACTGAGTCCAGGTCACTCATCAGTTCGGAAATCTGGTTCTCCTGAATAATGATCTCTTCACTGATATTCGTTGTTCGCTGTTCAAAGCTTTTTATTCTCAGCTCAAGTTCCAGTCTGCGCTGCTCAAGCTCCTGCAGTTCCTGCTGAGATTTCCCCTCCATCTCCCTGCTGACCAGTTCAAGCCGCTCTTTCCAGGCCTCAATGCTATCTTGATAACGAATCCGTTCATTTTTGGCCATATTCAAATCTCGCTCCATGAGCTCTATCCTGCGGGAACGAAAATTCAGATAGGATATGGCGATATCCAATTTACGCAGATCTTTGTCTTCGGACGTGGCGTCGGACTGTTTTTCAAGAATACGGTTCAGGTTTTCCACCGCTTTCGCCAAGCGGTCAATACTGTCGCCGGCAGGCGCGTCAGCTCCTGTCGATTCCGCCAGGCAGGTTAAGGGAATGAAAAATATCAAGATGAAACACAAATAAGTGATGAGTTGCGCTGTTCTCTGCATTGTTTCCTCCTGCTTTCGTGATTTCTACAGGGCAAAGAAAAACCACGCCGCAGGTGTCTGGGTTCCTGCGCATGGTTTTTGATCTTGATGGGCATCTTGTTTTTTACCTCTGCTCGCATCATGGCAATTCAATGGCGGACTGTCAAGCTGTACTAAATGTATAAAGGGACCTTTTTCATAACTCGAAAAATATCTCGATAAGACACTGAAATCACACGATTTTATATAGACATCCACCTGTATTTGCCCTGATGTCGAATGAAATTGTTCATTTTGCGCGCTATGGTCGAGATCAAGGAGGGGCAACGATCTATTCATTGACAGGAGGATACAATGAGAGCAGTTCTGATATTAATGGCAGGAACGTTTTTTTGGTTCATGACACCAGCGATAAGCGACGCCCATCAGGTGAAGCAGGGAAAAGATCATGACCGAAGAGGTTATAGCCAGAAACATGATGACCATCAACGTTCCTGGAGTAGGTATCAACAGCATGACCGACATCATCAAAAATCCTGGAAAAAACTACGCAAGGCAGAAAAGCGCTGGGCTAGACGTTATCGCCCTCAGGCCCCGGTCAAGGTTATTTACAGAGAGCGACGGGCGTATCCACTCTTTCCACGGATTGTGATCAATATCCCGTTATAGCTTCATGACATCAAGTGACTGGAGAGGCCACTGCCGTAAAGCAGTGGCCTCATTTTATGTGTGAACCCAGCAGGACTTCCGCTGATGTTACATGAAGGAGAGTTTCGGCGACTTCTCTCGACGTTCATGGCTGATCTCAGATTTTTTCCCATGCTTGCGGATAGGATCATCCCCGATGACAACCCAACCGCCTGTCCGTTTAAATCGCGTGATGGCACCGCTTAAAATCAGTGTATCAAGCAGCATTGATTGGACCCGATCTACCGTTCCGTCAGAATATTTCACTGGAATGATCATGACTGCCTCCATCGTCAATCATTGAATCTTTCAGATTTTTATCCGTACTACTCCGAATTATAACCGACTTCTAATAGAAACATAGTCCTGCATCAATTTTTTTGACAAAGACAGAATTTATACCTTATTCAACCTTGCGGCGATTGTGAAGTGATATCTCGATCCATGTCGTTCAAGGTCTGTTGATTTTTCTATGGCAGATGGGCTGGAGAAAATTTTTAGCGCAAACACGCTGACTGCTGTAAACTTTAGTCCGTATCTATGACAATGATCAAAAGGTGGTCATATCGATTTCGAAATTTCGCACATATTTGAACACAAAAACCGGGGGCCGTTGAAGAGTTCCCATTTGATACGGTGACTTTGATGCCAAAAGTTGGCGAAAAGATATTTGCCCTGATCAGAACCAACGAGGATCCGTTGCGGCTCACCCTTAAGAGTGAGCCGGCAAGGGCAGCGATTCTGCGGGAACTTTATCAGGCCGTCATCCCTTGGATATCATATGAATAATCGACACTGGAACACGGTTTATCTCGATGATTCTCTGAGAGACAAGGATGTTTTTTCGGTGATTGACGATTCATATAATCTGGTCATTCAGGCACTGTCCAGATCTGGACGACCTATACTCTGCTAGTTCAGGAAAGGAACTGACCCATGCTTCAAAGATCGCCTCTTTTCTTTTTTGCTCTGCTTATTCTTCTCAGTGGTTGTGCGGCCAATGGACAGTTCGATTCGGGAAAGGCCGTCATGATCGGGTCCAGTGCACTGCAGGCAACGATGCTCGATGAAGAGAGTGTCAAACAGGCGGCGTCACTCTCGGCCAGGGAGTTGGACGAGCAACATCAGGTCGCAGCAGAAAACAACCCCTACAGCATCCGCTTGAACAATATCACGCGGAATCTGCGTAATTTTGACGGTCTCAATCTGAACTACAAAGTCTATCTCTCAAAGGATGTCAACGCATTCGCCATGGCGGACGGGACAGTGCGGGTCTATTCCGCATTGATGGACTTGATGCCTGACGATCAGGTGCTGGCGGTCATCGGTCACGAGATCGGTCACGTCAAACTGCGGCACAGCTACCATCAGATGAAAGAGGTTTTGTTGACCAATGTTGCATTTGAGGCGGCCTCATCGGTGGGTGGTACCATCGGAGCACTGACCTCGTCCCAGCTTGGTGCTTTAGCGCATACTGCAGTGACAGCAAGATTCTCCCAGTCCGATGAGTTGGAATCGGATGCCTATGCGGTGCGTTTTTTAAAAAGACTGGGGAAGGATCCGTATGCGATGAAGCGATCGATTGAAACCTTGCAGAAAGGGAGCAGCGGCGGTGGAGGGTTCTTAAGTTCGCACCCCTCAAACCAGCAGCGGATCGATCAGATTCAGGCCGAGATCAACCGCTTGTAGCCATATCTCTTTGTTGGTATCGTGGCTGGCGGACAACTGAAAGATCTTACGATCCAGATGAGGACTGCAGGATTTTGGTAATTCATTTGTCTTGGCGAACCGACGCCGAATTGGTGCGGGGTGAGACTGTTCAATCAAAGTTTTTAACACCTTCATTTATTGTCACTGGTCGAATTCCGCATCATGTTTCATCGCAAGACTGACCAGCTGTGTCTGCTGCGTAGGTTCACGTGCTGGAAGATTCGGCTGACATGCGCCTTGATAGTGTGTTCACTCAAGCAGAGTTTTTCTCCGGTCTCCCTGTTTTGAACCCCTGAGTAATCAATAAAACGATCTTTTTATTCTGGGCGCTCAAGCTTTTGACGTCACCGTTCTCATTTATCGCCCCCTTGCGGTGCAATAATGATTTCAGATGATTCTGGTCGATCCGGATTTCATTCTTGTTCACCACCTTGAGCGCTTTATGGACCATGTTCAGGCTGTCATCTGCGAGATGATCCCGTGAAAAAACAAAAAAAGGCCGGTTCACTTCAATGAACCGGCCTTTTCTGATGTTGTGCGTTGTTTACGAAGTCAGCTCTTTCTGGCCTCAAACTTGTTCATTGCCGCCAGCAGCAAACCCAGTGAAATAAAAGCACCCGGAGGCAGGATCATCAACAGCATCGGCTGGTAGCTTGCGCCGAACAGATCGACACCGAGCAGAGCTCCCGAACCAAAGATCTCTCGCACCGCACCGAGAATAAAGAGTGCCAGGGTGAAGCCGAGGCCCATCCCCATGCCATCGACCGCCGCATCAAGGACCGGGCGCTTGGAGGCGAAGGCCTCAGCACGTCCAAGGATCAGACAGTTGACGACGATCAGTGGGATGAAAATTCCGAGTGACTGGTACAGCCCGTAAACCCAGGCTTCCATGCACAGTTGCACCACGGTGACGAAGGTGGCGATGATAATAATAAACGCTGGAATCCGGACCTTGGAGGGGATCAGCTTGCGCAGCATCGCCACCACGATATTTGAGCAAACCAGCACAAAAGTCGAGGCGAAGCCCATCCCCAGTCCGTTCTCGGCACTGGTGGTGACCGCGAGCAGGGGACACATGCCGAGAAGCAGCTTGAAGACCGCGTTCTCTTTCCAGATTCCTTTGCTGAATTCTTTTATCAAGCTCATTGCTGACCTCCTTCGGCCAGGATTTTCTGCTGGTTTTTTCTGTAGAATTCCAGCCCTTTTTTGACTGCACCGACGATTGCTCGTGGCGAGATAGTGGCTCCGGTGATCTGATCAAATTCGCCACCGTCCTTCTTCACCCGCCAATCGGCATTATCGAGGCTCTTCCCCTTGAAAAGATCTTTAAACCAGGGTTGGGTGATCTTGTCCCCCAGGCCAGGTGTTTCGGCATGAGAGAGGATCTCGATAGCGTTGACGCTCTGGTCCGGCTTGACTCCAACCATGACTTCGATATTGCCACTGTAGCCGTCAGGAGCCACGACCTTAAAGGCGGTGCCGACCAGTTGACTCTCCTTGCGGGCCCGGTAAAAGGTGACTTGTATCGGTTTTCCTTTTTTATCGACACCATTTTCCAGACTGACGATATCGGTGTCGGGGCTGTTATCATATTCCGGAAGCACCGCACTCAGCGCTTTCAGCATCTGCAGGCGACGTTGTTCTTTGATCGGTTCACGGGTGAGAGTCTCCACCATCGAGAGGATCAGTCCGGCTCCGGCGGCGATCAAGGTCAGAGTAATCAGCAGACGACTCATATCTTTCATGACTTCGCCTCCTGCTCAACATAGCCGAAGATTTTAGGCCGGGTGAAGCGATCGATTAACGGTGTCGCAGCGTTCATCAGCAATATGGCGAAAGAGACGCCCTCAGGGTAGCCGCCGAACAGACGAATCAGGACGGTAATCAGGCCGCAGCCGAAACCGAAGATCAGCATCCCCTTGCCAGTGACTGGCGAAGTGACCATATCGGTAGCCATAAAGAAAACACCGAGGATCATGCCACCAGTCAGCAGGTGGAAAAGTGGGCTGGGATATTTGGTTGGATCGACCAGCCAGAAGATTCCGCCGATAATGACTACGGTACCAAGGAAGCTGACCGGGGTATGCCAGCTGATAATCTTTTTGAACAGCAGGTACAAACCACCAAGCAGCAGGGCGATAGCTGATACCTCGCCGAGAGAGCCTGCCATGTTACCGGTGAAATAGTTGCCGAAGCCGCTGGTCGCCAGTTCCGGGAGTTTGCCGGTCAGCATCACCGCTGTTTTCATCTCGCCCAGCGGGGTCGCCGCAGTTACTGCGTCGATTCCTGAGCCAAGAGGTGCCGGGGCGGTCCAGGTGGTCATCTGTACCGGAAACGAAATCAGCAGAATAACCCGCTCCACCTGCGCCGGGTTGAACGGATTAT
>Ga0102946_1000802_pt1 | contig 10950 bp, 4 predicted proteins | sample SalPon2A_A_D1_MG_FD_78209 | JGI IMG/M metagenome (GOLD analysis project Ga0102946, IMG submission 78209) | Soil microbial communities from South San Francisco under conditions of wetland restoration - Salt Pond MetaG R2A_A_D1_MG | ecosystem: Environmental > Terrestrial > Soil > Wetlands | place... | reverse complement strand
TGTGTGATGGCTGCTTGTGTCAACTCGTTTGTTTTGCGTTCAGTAATATCCTGGGAGGAACCCGCAACTTTTATCGGATTTCCCATGCTGTCATGCTCAACCTTATAGGTTGAACTAACCCAGATGATCCTGCCGTCAGTTGTCCTATAGCGAACTTCAGAAGTAACTTCGCTTTGATTGGATGTTGCAGCAATCACATCTTCAACAGCTTTTGTGGCAATTGGAATATCACTTTCGATCACAAACTTTTGTAGAGTTTGGTCAAGTGGTTGTTGATAGCCGCCCTCTTTTTCAGCAGATGTATTCAATAAGGAGAATAATTCGTCAGTCAGTGCAATAGTTTGGTCGACCCAGTCAATCTCAAAATAGCCGATGCGGGCAATGCGCAGGGCTTCTGAGAGCTGTCCCTGGCTGTCATTGACGTTTTGGAAAAGGCGGGCATTTTCAATTGCAATTGAAGCCTGTTGGGCAAGGCTGGTGAGAAAGTCGAATTCATTCTCGTTGAATTCGGTCCCTTTTCCTACGCGCCATATTGCCATCAAGCCGGTTAAGCGATCCTGTAACAATATTGGGGCGGCCATCAGGTGTTCATCTGTCACGTCTGGAGCTGTCCCCTGGACAATTACAGCGCGTTTGTCAGTATATACATCATTAACGATCTCACCTATCTTGGATTGGGCAATTGACCCGATAACACCTTTACCGATTTGAAGGGGATCATTCTGGATCTCTTCAGCCTCTACACCTACCACGGCAATGGGATTAAGTATCTTGAACTCCGCGTCAGGTAAATAAACGGCAACAGTGACACTGTCGAGCAGGATCATAGCGTAGTCAGCAATTTTTTCCAGTACAACTTTCAATTCGAGAGTAGCAGAGATCTCCCGTCCCACTTCTGCAAGGGCGCTCATTTCCTGTGCGCGGCGTTGTGATTCCTGGAATAGCCGTGCGTTTTCAAGAGCAAGGGACAGTTGATCTGTTACCTGCTGAACGAGTGCGTGATCATCCTTGCTCCATTTACGTTCGCCGGTGTCGTCCAGGATTTGAAGCGTTGCCCAATCGTTAGGGCTGGTCTGAAATGCGAGCGCCAATGCGGAATCGGTTTGCGTAATCGAACTTGCGCGGTTGACCGAACGTGTGGGTGTGGGTTTTGACGCAGTTTTTGTTTCAACAGTAGGCTTGGCCTTTTCAACAGGCGCCTCTTTAGGTGCGCGCGCCTTGGCAGGCTTGGCGTTTGGTTCCTCGTGTTGTATTTCGTCAAACAGCTTATTGAGCCGCTTGGCGATTGGCTTCTTCTTTGGCATATTCAATCAACTCCTGTGCAAGAACACGATACTGTTGTGAGCCACGGCTGTTGGACTTATATTGCATTATCGGTACCCCGGCAATGGGGCTTTCACGTAATTTTGTGTCTATTTCGATCACGGTGGTAAATACGCCCTGCCCGAATGTGGTTTGTAATTGCTCGAAGATATTGCGGTGTGTGCGGTTTCGGCGATCAAGCAATGTGACCAGAATTCGGTAAGCAAGGTCGGGGTTCACTTCCTGCCTAATGCGGCGAATGGTACCCATCATGTTCCGCAAAGCGTAGGCCGAGAAGTATTCTGCCTGTGTGGGGATAACAAGCAGGTCCGCTGCGGAGAGGGCGTTGAGTGTAATGGCGCCCAGAGCGGGAGGACAGTCGAGCAGAATATAGTCATAGGGAAGCGGAGCAGCTTCGAGTGAGTCGCGAAGCGTGGTCAGGTAATGAGTCCGCATGGGAAGAAATTGTTCTGCGTTCTCAATGCGAAAACTGGAAGGGATGATATCCAGATTTTTAATTTCCGATTTGCGAACGGCACTTTCAAGTGACACATTTTCGATCAGTATATTTGCAGATGTAACACTTGTTTCTTCTGCCTCAAACCCAAGCGCGAGCGAGAGGTTGGCTTGCGGGTCAAGATCCAAAAGCAGGACACGGTAATTCAACTCGGCAAGCGCCGCACCCAACGATAATGTAGATGTGGTCTTTGCCACCCCTCCTTTTTCATTCGACATTGCGATTACATATGCCATATTACACCTCTGTGTCCTTCTTGCCGCTATTGGCAGTTTTATGCGGGATAATTTCGATGCGGCTTGCCCCCAAAGCATTTTTGAGCTCGCTAACAGCCGTTTCGATCATTGTCTTAGGATCGGCATGATGTCGAATCTTGCCTGTAATCTCAGAAACAAGGCGTTCGCGTTCTGCGCGCTGGGTTGTTTCTTCAAAGAGACGCGCATTTTCAGCTGACAGTGCAACACGTTCGGCAACCGCTTTGATGATGTCCTGCTGGTCTGCGTTCCATTCATCTCCAGTGGGGGATTGGACAACGAGATTGCCGATGATCTCGCCGCGCAATTCGATCGGGACGACGAATAAACCTGTTTCTGTCCGATCGTCTTTTTTCTTGCCTTTGCCTGTTCCTGTTAACTTGACCGGTTCCTTTAGAGGGGTGGCGCCCATGGTATTGTAGCGATACCCGATCAGGGCTTGTTGCTGTGAGATGTTTTTCCATGTGTCGCGCGTAGACTGGCGCATGACCATTTGTAGATCAGACAGGGTTTTGTTTGCTTCATCAAACAATCGGGCATTTTCGATGGCAAGACTCACCTGGTCGGCAAGAAGGCTTAGGGTCTGCACATCTTCATCTGTAAAGGCGCCTGATTCCTTGCTTTGTACGTCCAGTGCACCAATAACTATGTCACCGGCTTGCAATGGCAGCGCCATTTCAGAATGAGTTTCTGGCAGTTCAGGGTTATTGAAGTAAGTGGCATCAGCTCCAACATCGAGGGCGATACGAGGGATGCCTGTGCCGGTCACACTGCCTACAATTCCCTGTTCGCCAACTTTGAGACGATGATTTCGCTCCATCATTTGCTTTCCACCCTCGCTGTTAGCGGCGGCTAAAACTGCATATTCATTTACTTCATCGATCAGGAAAACACCAACGTGATAAAAACCGTACTTTTCAGCAACAACAGCTGCGACATTAGGAAGAAGCTCTTGAAGATCTCGGATCAATGTGATGGATTGTGCAACCTGCGCGAGCGCTTCAAATTGCGCAGAGCGGCGTTGAATCTGAGTGTTTGCACTCTCCAAATCTGTGGAGCGGTTTTCCAGTTCACTTGTTCGCTCCAACACACGTTGTTCGAGGGTCTGATTAAGTTTCTGTAGTTCATCGTTGGATGAACGTAAATCTTCTTCGATATTATTGGCGCGTTTGGCCGAATTCTTCAAGCTAGCTGTGCTGAAGTAGATCAGCACAGCTATGATAATGAAGATGATCGAAAGTGTGAGGGCATAGGATGTTATTTCAGTTGTGGTTGGAATTATATATCCGTTTACTTCCAATAATGCGAGTATCCAGATCATGATTATGCTTGAGACAATAACAATGACGCCCGTGTTTAGGCCAACTGTGATACTTGCAAGCAGTGCGAGAGCGATATATGCGACAATGGAAGTACCTCTTACTCCATTTGCCCCTATGGAGCCTACTCCGATTGACAACCAACCTGCTACGATAATGATCGCACCACTAACGGTGATTTTTCCTCTTCGCAACATATAAATCGCGGTAGCCATAATGGCCAAAACCCCGATACTTACAATAATTGAGAAGTCGAGTTTTTCCTGTTGCAGGTATGAGGGTATCCCGAGAAGAATGAGGAAGATACTAATCCATGCATAGATATTTATAAACTTTGCGCGGAAGTTATCTTCTTCTTTATCAAAGATCGGTGGGCTGAAGAACTTCCTAATCATTGGGTATCTTCCTTTTCGAATTGAATCACAACATCTGAGCCTGGCAATGCGCGACCCAGTTCTTCGACAGCGATCTCCAGCACATTTCTCATGTTGATGGATGCACCGATCTTTGCAGAGACTTCGCCGATCTTGGCTTCTTTTGCAGCACGTCGTTGTGACTCGTGTAGCAGTCGGGCATTGTCGAGCGCAAGTGCAAGGCGGTCTGAGATAGCCTGGGCCAGGTTGATCTCGTCCTGGTTCCATTTGCGATCCTGTGTGGGTGATTTGATGTTTAGCACGCCAAGTGTTTGCCCTCGGAGTTTGACAGGGACTGCAATGGTGGGGGCTGATCTTTTTCCCTTGCCGTCAAAGACGACAACCTGTCCGTTTTTAAGAGCCTGGCGCGTTTCATCTGTCTCGATCGGTTTTTCGAGCGATTTACCACCGGTGGACGTTTGACGGTATCCGATATCTGATACCTGTTTGCTAAAGTTGGCCCAAACCTGTTGTTGGATCTGGGAATAGAGCGCTTCTGCTTCTTCGCGTGCCTGTTGCGTTTGGCCGAAGAGACGTGCGTTCTCGATGGCGATGGCTACCTGATCGCCTAGAATGCCGAGAGTGGACGCATCATTTTCAGTGAAGGCACCTGGTTTTGTGCTTTGTACATCGAGGACACCAATTGTTTTTCCGCGAATATTGAGAGGCAGAGCCATCTCGGAGCGGGTTTCTGGAAGGTCAGGATTGTCAAAGTAGGCAGCATCAGCCCCCACATCCAGGACGATGCGCGGTTTGCCTGTTTTGGCGACGGTGCCAACCAAACCTTTTCCTACATCCAGCCGATGTCCACGTGCCAGCATATTTTGTCCACCCTCACTGTTGGCGGCTTGCAGGTAGGCAAACCGACCCGTATCGTCTATGAAGAATATACCAGCATGATAGAAATCAAACCTTTCGCTAACGAGACGTGAAATGAGGGGCAGGAGTATGTCCAGCCTTTGTTCAGTGGAAATGGCGCGAGAGATTTCACTGATGGATTGTAGTTCCTGTGCGCGGCGTTCAGAGAGCAATCGTTCCAGTTCCACATCTGCAGTGCGCTCTGCCACGCGCCTTTCCAGTCCGCCCAAAGTGTCTTGTAGTTGACTGGTCATACTGTTGAAGGTTTTGGCCAGTGTGCCAATTTCATCGTTTGTGGACAGGGATGACCGCTCGGTTAGATCTCCAGATGAGATTATGTTTGCGGTATTGGTCAATGTAACAATTGGCGATACGACCAACTGCGACGCGAAATATCCAAGAAGGGCAGCGAGGGCCAATACGCCGAGAGAAATTAATGTTGTTGTTTTGACTTGATTGTCTATGATTTCATATGCATCACTGACATCCTGATGGACAATGATCCTCCATCCCAATCCAGCTAGAGCTCTTTTAGACAGACTGCTACCGTCCCATGCTATTGGTAGCGATACTTGACTGACGAGACTTGACTGGCCCTGATAAGTGATCACGCCAAATCCGCTATTGGTGGAGTTTAAATCAGGGATTTCTGAAAACAATAAATTGTCTTTACCCAATAAATTGGTAACACCAAAACGGAGATCAGCTTCACCTGTGTTTCCAAAACTTTCTGATTCCAATAGTACACTCAAGCTAGTCATATAAATGGTGCTGCGCAATATGCCAGATACATTAGAGTTATTGTATATGGGGACCGCTATGTTAATACCAAGAGCTTGACTGCTCTCATCGAATTCAGGCTGCCCAATATAAATTGAGCCTTTACCATTATTGTAGGCAGCACGCCACCATTCCTCATCGGCTTGATAATAGTCAGATGTGCGGTTGGTGGCGGCGATGTTCGCGCCATATTGATCTGTAACAAATAATTCAGCGTGTTCTGGCAGTAGTATTTGAAACTCACGCAATTTATCGGATGTTGGGTTGTTTAATACATCAAATATTAGAAGGGCATCGTCTGTGCTGTTTCTCCACTCGTCATCCAAGGTTTGGATGTTTGCCAGGATTTGATCTGTTGTTTGATCTCCCGGGTAACGCGAGTTTGCTGATCTTACGACCGGCTCGAATATTATTGTTTGCAATTGTAATAATTGAACTTGATCTTCGAGTTCGCTGAGGACTTCTCCGGCAATACGGTCTGCCTGCCTTTGGATATCGAGACCAATTAGTTGGGTGAGTTGATTCCTTGTAATAACATTTGTACCAACGGCTACGAAAACAATTGCAATTGCCGCGACAAGCAGGAACAGTCCTATCAGTTTTGCGCGCAACGGGTAGCTGGAAAATTCTTTGGCAATGTAATAGGCGAAAATACTGATCGCAAGGAAAGCTACAACAGGGATATAAACCTTTAGTATGCCTACATCAAGACGGGAAAAGGGCGGAAAAACATCGAGCAGGATAACAATAACACCCAACAAAAAGCTTGAGTAAATGGCCTGGTTTAGTTTTGGCTGTGTAAGGGTGAGTGTGGCAACCATGAAAACGCCGATCCACCCGCCAATTCCCAGAACCAAGCCGACACCGGATAAAAATAGCGTAGCTGCGGGAAGAAGAAGCATTATTCCGGCGATCATCCATATTGCTGCTGCGTCAACCTGTTTTCTCCGACTTAGGAATATTGCGATAATACTGGTAAGAGCTGCTGTTCCTGAAACAATGGAAAGGATGATGAATTGCCATGTATTGTTTTGGGAGATCAAAAATAAATAAAGACCAAAAGTCCCGACAAATGCGACAGCAAGAATAATGGCTGTTCTAAACGCGTTTACAGCACGTTTGTCAATGCTGTTGTCATTGGTTGTTGGTGTACTCGTACTATTCATAAAATGATCTCTTTCAAGATATCGGTTTTCTGTCTTGTTTTAATTCTTTGTTGTTCTCTAAAATATTGGGTTGCACCTGTACCAATACTTCAGAACCACCCAATACGCGGCTCAGTTCTTCTGCGGTAGTGCGTAGTATGGAATTGAACTGTGTAGTAGCGCCAATCTTGCCTGAAATTTCTGCTGTGATACGTTCGATTTCTGCCTGTCTTTGCGTGGACTTAAGCAATAACGATGATTCCAGCGCAAGTGATAGGCGATCTGCTACTGCTTCGGCAATATCCACTTCATCCTCATCCCATTGATGTTCGTCAGGAGTGCGGATATCTATGATGCCGACCACTTCGTTGCGCAAGCGGATTGGGATGGCAAGGGTTGCATTATCTCCGCTTGTTGCGATGGTCTGTTTGCTGCGCATGGCTTTCTTTATTTCAGCAGATGTCAACGGCATATCAATAGGGACAATGGTTTCTCGATCAACACGGTACCCGATATTTTCTTCTTCAGATTGCAATATACGCCAGGCATCTTGAATATAAGTTCCAGATTCTTTTTGTGCCTGTTCGAGAAGGTTCTGCATGGTTTGGTAAGTACGTGAATTTTGGATGGCTATCGCAACCTGTTCTGCCAGAGTTGAGAGAATTTCAATATCTTCCTCGTTAAACGCATTTGTCTCAGTGCTTTGCACATCCAGCGCACCGATAATCTCGCCTGAAATGCGGAGGGGCAGTGCCATTTCAGAGTGGGTGTCTGGGAGGTAGGGATTGTCGAAGAAAACCGCATCAGATCCAACGTCCAGGGCGATGCGTGGGGTTCCCATCGCTGTTACAAAACCCACTATGCCGACCTGTCCAATTTGGAGTTTGTGTCCGCGTTCCAGCATTTGTTTGCCGCCTTCGCTGTTGGCGGCTCGCAAGACAGCGTTTTCGCGATTCTCGTCCAGGAGGAAAATGCCTGTGTGGTAAAAACCGAACTGTTCGCTAATGAGTGATGTGAGGCGAGGCAATAGTGTTTCAAGGCTTTCGTTCGTAGAAATGGCTCGAGTTACCTGCGCGATAGCCTGGAATTGTTTTGCACGTTTTTCATTTTGCTGGTTGGCTTGTTCAACGTCGGCAATGCGCTCTTTAACACGACCCTCAAGGGATTGATTAAGCTCCTGAAGTTCATCATTAGTTTTACGCAAACCTTCTTCGCTTTTGTTTGCGCGTGCTATTGAATCACGCAGGCTTGTTGTACTGAAATATATAAGGGTCGTAATCGCGATAAAGATAAAGCTTAGGTCCCGCGCATATTCAGCCGATTGACGCTGAGTCGGTGTAATGATATTGTTTGACTCGAGAAAAACAAATGCCCAGATCGCTACAATGCTGGCGACGATCACGATTCCCCCGAACGTCCAGCTCATTACAATGCTGGCAAGCAACGCAATCGCAATGTAAGCAATGATGATGGAATCCTGTACGCCGTCTGCGCTATAGGCTTGATATGTGAGCCCGATCCAGCTTAGTGTGATGATGATCAGACCGCTTATAAAAAGATTTTTTTTCTGTAATGTGTAAAGAGCTACTCCTTGAACGCCAATCAAGCCCAGTAATACCAGATCCTGTGAAATAAGGGTAAGGTCAATTCCGTCACCAAGGATTACTATACTTAGTAAAACAATTACCACCCACGCGAAACCGTTAATGAATCGTGCGCGGAAGTTATCTTCGTCCTTGTCAAAAACTGGTGGGCTAAAGAATTTTCTGATCATTCGGCCTTGTCCTTCGCGAATTGGATGGCGATTTCTGTGCCTGGAAGGGTGCGGGACAGTTCCTGCGCGGCGGTCTTGAGTAGATCTTCCACTTCACTTTTTGCGCTGATCTTGGTTGAGATCTCGCCGATCGTGCGTTCCTTGGCGGCGCGTTTCTGACTTTCTGAAAGCAGGCGGGAATTTTCCATGGCAATGGCTGCGCGTTCGATGATGGCGGTAACAATATCCATTTCATCCTGATCCCATTTACGGTTATCCGGCGCTTGCACATCCACAGAGCCGATCACTTCTCCACGCAGTTTAATGGGGATGGAAAGAACCGCGCCTCTTCCCTTCGGTTTGAGCTGATCCTGCTCTTGATCGGCCTGGTTCTTACCTTTGGAATAAAGCAATATCGATTTTGCGCCTGTGTGCCGAACGCCAAGGATCTTTTGTTTCCTTGTAAATTGTTCCCATCCGGTTTGAACGAATTGTCGAGAAAGCGCATCTGATTCAGCCAGCGCCTTTTGCGTCTGTTCGTTCTGTCTCGCGTTCTGAATGGCAATGGTGACCTGGTCTGCAAGCGTTGAGAGAATGACAATGTCGTCTTCTGAGAAGGCGTTTGGTTCTGTGCTTTGTACATCAAGCACACCTATGATTTTTTCCCCAGCGCGTAAAGGCAGGGCTATCTCTGACCTTGTGCTGGGAAGGTCAGGGTTGTTGAAGTAAATGGCATCAGCACCGGTGTCCAGGGCGACGCGCGGTCTGCCTGTGCTGGAGACGAAACCGACCAATCCCTTCTCACCGACCTTTAGACGATGTCCACGTGTCAGCATCGTCTGTCCGCCTTCACTATTTGCGGCGCTAAGTACTGCAAATTCACGGGCTGTATCCAGCAGGAATACGCCTACATGATAGAAACCGAACTCGCGGCTAATAACTGTTGTGATCTGTGTCAGGAGGTTATCGAAATCGAGCGTTGAACTGATCGTACGTGCCACCTGTGAAATGGATTGGAATTGTTTCGCACGTCGTTCATTATTTTGACTCGCTATGGATAATTCAGATGTGCGTTCATTAATGGTGCGTTCCAGGCCGGCTAGCGTTTCACTCAACTGAGATGTCATCTCGTTAAATGCCTTTGCAAGCGTGCCTGTCTCATCCTTTGTCGTAATCTTTGCCTGAGCGGAAAGATTACCTTCCAGGATCTGGTTGGCTGTATTCGTGAGTCGCAACAGGGGGGCAGAGATAAGTTGACCCAAACCAAGGCTTACCAATATTGCGCTGGCGAGTAGTATGATCAAAATGAGGGCGGCGCTCCGCAAGGCGATCTGGACCTGTGCATTGATCTCATTGCGGGTTGCGCTAACTGGCTGGGTTAATTCCGCCACAGGCACAATTACGCCAAGGCTGAATTCATTCCCTGCCACGGGGGCATATGCGATAAATGTATCCGATCCTTTTACGTTGGTCGCGATTAGTCCGCTTCCACCTACGACCATCCTGCGTGTGATCTGTTGGATTTCAAGTGGATTGTCACCATCGAAGATCGTTTGTTGAGGCTCCTGATTTACTTCCAGTATTTCGGGCTGCAAACCAAAGAACTCGTAACCGGCGGCTGACATGGCAATGATATGACCTTCATTGTCAACAAGAAATGCATAACCGGTTGAACCAACTTTGATGGTATTGATATCTTCAGCGATCTTATCGAGTTTAAAGTCTGCGGTCATTACTCCCTTAAATTCGTCCTTGAAATAGACGGGGGATGAGAGAGATGTGACTAAACCAACGCCACCTGTTGGGTCTTGTCTGGGGAAAGCCCAGCGTGAAGTTTTGTCAGGACTGAACAATGGAGTTGCTACCCGGAATGTTGGTTGTTCAGTGGCATCAAAATCATGCGGCAGGTCAACTCCCAGGTTGATATTCGGATAGTAGGTAATGATCCCGTCAACAGTTGTGTAATATAGAGCAGTGATCTGTGTGTTATTTTCCAACACAAATGGTGCTGAGAAATCAAGATAGGCTGTCACGTTCAATTCTCTGATCACTGATTCGTCGAATTCGACATTGGATGGGATGAAAACACTTCGCTGTGACAATGCCCTGCTGGTGTATTGACCCTCACTTAACTGGAGCATTCCATTTGCTGCGTTCCAATAGGTCCCATCACCGAGCGTATTTTTTTGCTCTTGAAATAGATCGAGTTGGTTTGCCAGACTTGTCGTTTGCGTAATTGCAGATTGAAACAATGTGTTTGCCCGATTGGCTTCATTTGAAACGGTATTGATAAGTTGTTCCTCTGCAAGTAGATTGACTGAAACTTCAACTCGATTCGAAAGTGAATTGATCAATTGGCTGGATTGGCTGATGGCAAAGAAGGAGATAACGCCGACTGCTACGCCGCCTGTTACCAAAATTCCAAAAGATATTTTTGTACGGAGATCCAGGTTGGGGAATTCGCGTGCAATAAAGAATGAAAATATAAAAATAGTAAACAGAGTAAATATTATTTGAGCCGGCGATTGCGGAACCTCTGGTCTCCCGGCAGGGCCGATTACATCCAAGAGTACAATTCCGGCTCCAACAAGCAGGCTGGTGAGAAGCAG
>Ga0102946_1000801_pt1 | contig 10953 bp, 7 predicted proteins | sample SalPon2A_A_D1_MG_FD_78209 | JGI IMG/M metagenome (GOLD analysis project Ga0102946, IMG submission 78209) | Soil microbial communities from South San Francisco under conditions of wetland restoration - Salt Pond MetaG R2A_A_D1_MG | ecosystem: Environmental > Terrestrial > Soil > Wetlands | place... | reverse complement strand
TCTGTTGCGTTGATGCTGATGCCGAACATGGTGTCCAGGATTTCTCTCAGTTGCGCACCATCTCCGATGCCGTGTTTCTGTTTTCCGGATGGGCCAATCAACCAGTATTCGCGATTTCGTAATGAGCGGACCTCGTTATCCATGATCCTCGAGACCACGAGATGATTCACAAATGTCGCGCGTGGATGTTTGTGTGAATAAAAATGACCCACTTCACAATCCGCCATCCCATAGCGGGTGAGCTCAAATTTATACAATGTAAAAAACGCTCCATCCACCAGGGTCTGCATATGAAACTCCCCCGGGTTGTTTTCTGCGATACGGAATGTCCGGAAGCTCTCGCGTGATTCCTTACCTGACATGCAGACCGGCAATTGCGGCCCCAGCGGTCCAAACCCGACATCGGCAATGTATTGCTTTGCATCGATTTCAACCAGCGAGATACGGTGTGTCAGGCCTGGGTGGATATCCTGATTGTAGATAACGCGGCCGAGGTACAGGTTCGCATCGAAACCCAGTTCCCGCAGTATTTCATAGAGCAAGCCGTTTTGTTCAAAACAGTATCCGCCACGACGCTGCACCACGATTCGCCGGTACAGCGATTCAAGGTCCAAAGGCAGTTCATCACCCAGCATCGGCCCAACGCTGGAAAAGGCAAATTGCGCTGCGTGTCGGCGGGTAATCTCGTTCAAATAGTCCAGGCCGGGCTGGTTTCTTTGTAAATCCAGTGTGTGCAGATATTTATCGGTAATGTCAGAACGCTTCATTTGCCCATCCATGGTTTGTCATGTTGTTGAAGATGCACCGCGCTAGTATGCATCAAGGGTTTCTGTGACCCAAATACAAGGTAAAATGAATTCTTTTGCCGGTACGGAAATTCCAACCATGATTGAGTTGAAGTTCAAGACACCAGCCGCCTGGGCCAACGAGGTAGTGAACGCCATGGATGTGTTCCTGCCCGACCATGCTGCAGCGGAGAAAAAAGCATCCAGCATGGCGATGACGATGGTTTCCCATTACCCCGACAGGCCTGAACTTGTGGCCGCCATGATTGACCTTGCCCTTGAAGAACTCAGTCATTTTCGTTCGGTGGTCAAGTTGATGCACGAACGCGGCCTGGTCTTATTGCCCGATGAGAAAGACCCTTATGTCAACGCCCTGCGGCGCAACTGTCGCCAGGGAAGCGATATCTACCTGATGGATCGCCTGTTGATTGCCGCCATTGTCGAGGCACGTGGTGCAGAACGCTTTGGCTTGATCGCAGTGGCCTTGCCCGATGGGGAATTGAAGCGGTTTTACGATGTGATTACGCGTTCCGAGCAGGGGCATGAGGATCTGTTCCTGCGTTTCGCCGAGCGGTATTTTGATTCAACCGCAGTGCAACAGCGTCTTGACGAACTTCTCGATGCGGAGGCGATTATCGTCAGTGAATTGCCAATCCGCCCGGCACTCCACTAGAAATGACCGGGTAGGCGGGCAAAAATGGAAAAGTACCTGCAGCATTATGCGGAACCCGAAATTGCCGCGCTGGAAAACCTGCCCGGGCAGCCGGTGTGGGAGAATGTCATGGTCATTCCCGCCTGTAACGAGACTGCCGGGTTGCTTCGCCCACCGCCGCCGTGTGGTGGTCGCAGCCTGTTGATACTGGTGATCAATGAACCGGAGAATGCTGCGCAGGATGTTTCATCAAGCAACCGGGCCCTGGCCGCAACCGTGCAGCAACGGTTCAAGTGTGAATGGCAGTCTGCCGCGGAACGGGGTTTAAGCCTGTGGCGGGATTCTGCAGTACCGCGTGACCTGCTGCTGGTAGACCGTTTCAATGAAGGGCGGCAATTACCCACCCGGGGCGGTGTTGGGTTTGCACGAAAAATTGGTGCTGACCTTGCACTCAGCCTGATCCACCGGCAACGTATTAACTCGGCGTGGATACATTGCACCGACGCGGACGTGCGGCTGCCAGAGACCTACTTCGCGCGCAGCAACGCCTTGAAGGATCCCGCTTCGAAATACTCGGCCCTGCTTTACCCTTTCAGTCACTCCGACGCCCCGGACAGGTCTGAAAGCAGGGAAGTCATCATGGCAACCCGGTTGTATGAGTTATCTTTGCGTTATTACGTGGCCGGCTTGAAGTTTGCCCGTTCGCCCTATGCTTTCCACACCATCGGCAGCACGATGGCCGTCAGCGCAATTCACTATGCAAAGGTACGTGGCTTTCCCAAACGCGAAGCGGGGGAGGATTTTTACTTGCTTAACAAACTGGCCAAGGTTGGCTTGGTGCGGGAGCTTGATGCGGGCGTTGAAAATGGCGTGATAGAGATCGAATCCCGGCGCTCTGACCGGGTGCCATTCGGGACCGGTGCCGCGGTTAACAGGATTACCGGTTTTGCAGACCAGGTCGGCGAATTTCGATTCTATGATCCGGCAGTATTCGGTTTGCTGAAGACCTGGCTGGAAAGTCTGCCCGGGATTTGGGATTCCGGTTCCGTTGCGCTCGATAACAGTGTTTTTCAGGAGCATGAACATCAGGCTTTATTGCCCGGCCTGAAGACAATTAAGACGGACAAGGCGCTGGAGCATGCCTTCAGGCAAAGCAGCAATTTTGAGCAATTCCAGCGTCAAATGCATACCTGGTTTGACGCCTTCCGCACGCTGAAATTAATCCACTTCCTGCGAGACAGGTATTTCCCTTCAATCGCATATGCCAAACTCAGGGCAAACCCGGCATATCAACAATTGCTGATGCAAGACCCGGATTTATTGGCTTTTAATGAACTATTGCGCAAGAATCTCGCGGTAAAGCCGACTGGCAAGCAGTAAAGCCTGGCTATTTACCCCGACCTGGATGATGAGCAGTTTTAAGGATGTTTCAAATGCATAACTGGCAAAAAAAGTATCGATCCAAAGTTTCCACGTCGCAAGAAGCGGTCAGCAAGGTTAAAAGCGGGCAGCGGGTATTCATTGGTTCGGGGGCGGCTGAACCGCAATTGCTGGTCAAGGCACTATCTGCTCGCGGGCCGGAATTGGCCGATACGCAAATTACCCACATCCTCACACTTGGCGTTGCACCCTATGCGGATCCGAAACTGGAGGATGGTTTCCGACACAATGCGCTGTTTATCGGTCCAAATGTGCGCGAGGCAGTCGCCGAGGGCCGCGCCGATTTCACCCCCGTTTTCCTTTCCGAGGTTCCGCGGCTTTTCCGTCGTGGAAAAATGCCGATTGACGTGGCGCTGATTCAGGTTTCGCCGCCTGACGAGCACGGTTATTGCAGCTATGGAGTGAGTGTTGATGTTACCAAGGCGGGTGCCGAGAGTGCACGTCACGTGGTGGCGGAAATCAATCCCAATATGCCGAGGACGCTGGGTGATTGCTTTATTCACATTGACCACATCGATACCCTGGTTCCCAGCGATGTACCCATTCTTGAAGTTCCGGCGGGCAAGATTGACAAGGTGGCTAAACGCATTGGACAGCATATTGCAGGTCTTATTCAGGATGGTTCAACTCTTCAACTGGGGATCGGCACCATTCCTGATGCCGTTTTGTCGTGCCTGGGTGAAAAGAAGGATCTTGGTATCCACTCGGAAATGCTTTCCGATGGCGTCATTGATCTTGTTGAAAGTGGGGTGATCAACGGTTCGCGCAAGAACATCCATAACGGCAAGATTGTGGTCAGCTTTGTTCTGGGCACGCGCCGGCTTTATGATTTTGTCGATAACAACCCGATGTGTGAATTTCACCCTTCTGAATTCACCAACGACCCGTTTCGCATCGCGCAGAATGACCGTGTGGTAGCAATCAACTCGGCACTGCAGGTTGACCTGACGGGGCAGGTCTGTGCAGATTCACTGGGTACCTATTTTTACAGCGGAATCGGTGGACAGGTGGATTTCATACGCGGCGCCTCACGCTCACACCAGGGCAGGCCCATTATCGCATTACCGTCTACTGCTGCTGGAGGAAAGGTCTCACGTATAGCCCCTACGCTTACCCCGGGCGCGGGTGTTGTGACCAGTCGTGGAGACGTACATTACGTGGTTACCGAATATGGTGTTGCGGATCTTCATGGCAAGACGATACGCGAACGGGCCATGGCGTTGATTCATATCGCGCACCCGGATCACCGGGAGCAATTGATGACCGAAGCGCGTAACCGGAAACTCGTTTATAGCGACCAGGTAGCCGTATTCGGTCATGGTGATCTGAATCGCCGTTCTTTTGAAAAGACCGTAAGCTGCGCCAATGGCAAATCCGTTCATATGCGTCCCGTTCTTCCCACTGACGAGGACATGATGCGGGATCTTTTTTATGCCTGTTCAGAAGAGACTTTATATCATCGATTTTTTGTAAAGATGCGTGCTATGCCGCATCGAAAGCTGAAGAAATTTGTCAACATCGATTACGTTAAAACCATGGCGCTGGCCAGTGTGGTACGTGAGGATGAACACGAGATGATCGTGGCCGTTGGCCGTTATTCGGTCGACAAGGCCAGCAATGCGGCAGAGGTGGCTTTCATTGTCAGGGATGACTGGCAGGGTCAGGGCGTGGGGATTTCCTTGTTCAATCAACTGCTTGAAGTCGCAAGAAAACGTGGCATCGTCAGGTTTACCGCCGATGTGCTGCATGATAATGCCAGGATGCTGCACATATTCCACAAGTGCGCTCCCACTTCCATAGAAAGCACGCTTGAAGGCGGTGTATATCATCTCTCGTTCAGCATCAAGCCGGGGGACTAGTTGTGCATTCCAGCAACGTTGTTCACACACCACCCACTCCCTTGAGCTTGCAACCTTCGGGTCTGCCACTGCGTTGAGACGGCGTTAATGGCAACCCATGGGGCGATTTCGTACCGCCGAGCCGGAAGGCGGATAGTGGACGATTGGCCCGGATGGCCAATCGAGCTCATCCAGCACAGGAAGTGCTGTATGAGCGGCCGCGTCAATCCGCCTGGAGGTGAGGGGAGTCCCGCAGGGACCGGGCGGACATGAGCCCCATGGGTTGCCATTAACGGCGTCGGTTCGGAGCGATGACTTAAGGGCAAGAAGTGGTAACAACGTTGCTGGAATTCACAACTAGTCCGCATATTTCGCCAGGGTGAGACGGAAGCAGGCTAGCACGAATTATTAACACGAACCCCCGGGGTGTAAACTGGGAGGATGAGAATCACTCTCAGGCCAATAATGAACTTTAGTTGGGGCTGCGTAGTTAAACGAAGCCATGCCTTCAACTGGCTGGCGCCATTGTTCCTGATCCTTTTGATGCCTGTTGATGGCGTAGCGCGGGTAAACCACGATAAAACCGGACATCCTTCATTCCTGAGCCCGCATTCAGCACCCATAGCCGTGAGCGGCGGAAAGGTCTTTGTGACCAACACACCGGCGGATACCGTCGATGTGATTGATGCCTTTAGTCACAAGATTGTCGCGCGTATCAATGTTGGTGTTGACCCGGCCGGCATTGCTGTGCGACCGGATGGGATGGAAGTGTGGGTAAGCAACCATGTTTCGGACTCGGTTAGTGTGATCGACAGCAATCCGGCAAGCCTTACCTTTTTGCAGGTTATCGCCACTGTTCAGGATTTCAACCCGGTCACAAAGAGCACCCGTTTTGATGAGCCCGTGGGTATCGCCTTTGCCAGTAATGAAAAAGCCTATGTCGCGTTATCGTCCGAGAACCAGGTTGCTGTCATTGATGTCGCGAGCCACCAGGTAGCCAAATACCTGAGTATCACGGCCCAGGACCCGCGTGCGATTTACGTACGTGGTGAGCGTCTGTATGTGGTCGCGTTCGAATCCAATAACCGGACTCAAATTTCGGGTTGCGTTAACAATATTGATGGTGACCTGTGTACCTTTGATGCCACCGAGCATGTTGTCACCAACAACAATGTGCTCTCCGTAGGTATTGTAGTGGATATCGTCAAGAACCCTAAAATCCCTGACCGTGACCTGTTCATATTTGATACGGCCACTGATCAACTGGTTCAGACTGTGCAGGGCGTCGGCACCTTGCTTTATGGTCTTGTGGTCGATTCCACCGGCCAGGTTTTTGTCAGTCAGACGGATGCACGAAATGATGTCAATGGCCGCGCAGGTACATTTGGTGATGGCTTGAGCGAGATGGAGAACCGTGCGTTTCTGAATTTGATTACACGTGTTGATTGCAGCGGGTCATCGTGCGCCGTACCCCAATTCATGGAACTGGAACCCGCTCCACCTGCCAACCCTGCGCCTGGTACCGCATTGGCTACACCGTATGCCATTCAAATCAGTGATGATGATACGACGCTCGTCGTTTCAGCGGCCGGATCAAACAAGCTGTTTACGGTGGATGTGGCAAGTGGCGAGGTGTTGGGATCCGTAACGGTCGGGGCAGTCCCGCGTGGGATTGCGCTTGAATCTGATCCCGCGGGAAAAATCTCGAAAGTCTGGGTATTGAACGCGGCAGCCAATACCGTATCGCTGGTTGATGTCACCCAGTCGACAAATATGATAGTGACCGATTCAATTGTTATGGAAGACCCGACCCACCCGGAAGTTAAGCGCGGGCGCATCGCATTCAACGATGCCAATGCCTCTACAACCGGAACCTTTTCCTGTGAGAGTTGCCACCCGGATGGCGGTACCGATCAACTGTTGTGGGTGTTGAACACCCCGGCTTGCAGCCTGCCGGGATGCGACCAGATTCCACCACGTATCACGATGCCAATTCGGGGTTTACGCGATACTTCACCTTATCATTGGGATGGTATCCCCGGTGATCCGTACGGTGGCATAAATGTCGCCAATATCAACCGATGGGTGGTACCGACCTGTGATTTGGACAGTCCGGAAAGTTGCACGCGTGATCTGGTAGATGGAGGCCTCGCCAACACCTTGTGTGAGGTTGGTAGATGCCCGATCAACGATGAAGGAAAAGATGGTGCCTTATCTGCCGCTGAGCGTGATGATATGGCAAAGTTCCTGTTAAGTGTGCCTTACCCGCCGGCGCAAAGGCGTGCCTACACAAATGTGCTATCCCAAGGGGCGATTGATGGCTTCAGGCTCTTTCATATAGACGGTGATAATGACCCGGCTAAACCGCAACCCTTTGTGTGTGGTGACTGCCATCGTATGCCGTTTTGGGTAAGCACTAATTCACCGGGTACCGGTATGGATGCCCCCACCTGGCGTGGCGCCTATGATCGCTGGCTGATCCTGCCACAGGGCCGCTTGAACATCATTGATTTCGGTTTCTACGAGAGACTCACGAGAACCGGCACGCCCGAGAGAAGCGTGTGGCGATTGTCCTGGGCCAACCGTGGCCGTTTTGATCCTGTCTGGAATATGGTTCTCGAGGGCAGTACCGGGTTTTCCGGTGCTTTCGCAAGAAGTGTCACGGTCAGCCAGTCCAGTGTTGACGCGCCTTTGACCACCGAGCTGCTTGATGCACTGGAGCAATCAGCAGCGGAAGGGGATATCTTGTTACAGGCTGAGGGTGTTTTTCTGAACCCTGAAGACGAAGGTGAACAGACGACACCGGTAGAACTGCAATTTGATCGCCGGGTGAGAGGCGGCAGTTATGTCAGCCGTTCTGACAACGATGAAGCGTATACCCGCGCGGAACTTGTTTCTCTTGCGTCTGAGGGCAGGTTGCTGATCACACTCAGTGGCCGGCTTGGGGCCAGGGTTGACGTCGAGAACCCACAGCCGGCACTCTGGAGTTTGGGGCCAAATCATGTACAAAGAGGAAGGCAGGTCTTTCCCAACCTGACAGGTGATAACAGCAGCCTGACACTAAGCGGCAGACACATCATGGACGGGGCCGGTGTTTTCATCGATGGCAGGCGAGTGTCCGGAACGGTTAGTTGCCAGCAGGGTGAGTTGCCTGGGTGTGAAGGTGAAGTTGTTGAAATTCTTTTGAGCGCGCGTCCGACACCAGCAGGCATGCATTTTGTCCAGGTTCAGAATCCAGATGGCCTTCACAGCAATGAGTTCATTGTCCATACCAAAGATCTTGTGCTGGATAACTGCCCTGATATTCCCAATCCGGATCAGAAAGACAGTGATGCTGACGGTATCGGCGACCGTTGCGATGACGATGCGTTTGATTTTGCAATAAACCCGGGTATCAGCGGCTCATGGTACGACCCACAACACGATGGCGAGGGCTGGTTTGTGCAGGTGCTTGATGACAACAAGGCAATTGTCTACTGGTTCACTTACAGTCCGCCGGGTGTGGATGGAAAGCAGGCGCAGGCCTGGATTGGCGGTGTGGGTGAAGTTGTCGGTTCAAGTATTGTCGTGCCCGCGGCCGGTAGTTTGATCACGAACGGGGCGTCATTCGGGCCCGGTTTTGATCCCCAAAGCGTCGAACGATACCCATGGGGCAAAATTGTACTGAGTTTCTCGGATTGTAATGGCGGTGTAATGTATTACAAGTCAGACGACCTGAATTTCGGTAGCGGCAGTCTTGATCTTACCCGTGTGACGCAAATTGATTCCCTGGATTGTGCTGGTTCAGCCCCTGCGGCGCCGCCACCGTTGCAGCAGGCTGATTTCACCGTGACACCCTCGATTAGCGGCGCATGGTTTGATCCCGGTCACGATGGTGAAGGCTGGTTACTGGAGGTGCTCGCTGATGACCGGGCCGTTGTAAGCTGGTTTAGTTATGATTCTGAAGGCAAGCAGGCCTGGTTTCTAAATACCGGAAGCATCGAGGGCAATAAAATCACTTTTGATCTCCTGGTTCCATCCGGCACTGATTTTGGTCCAACGTTTAATGCCGATGAGCTAACCTATCCCCCGTGGGGTAATGCGACTCTCATATTCGACGGCTGCAACTCTGGAACCATGAGTTACGACTCTGTCTTGCCGACTTACGGTAAGGGCGAACTTGAACTCACGCGCATTACAAAGCTCGCGGGTCTGGAATGTCAGTAAACCCGGGAGTTACTCTCCGAACTCCGAGTAGCCAAACGCAGGCAAATTGATTTCTTCTCCATCGAACAGGGTCACCTGTTGGCAGTTTGTGATCGTTGGAACGCGCCCTCCACAGACGTAATCCAGGTCGACCAGGACAAAATAAGTACCAAGTCTAAAACTTTCGAATCTGAAGTTACCTTTCGCATTGGTTGAAACGGTTTGCAGGGCGGTGCCGCCACACTGGCCGGTAAAAATCTTTACGTGTATGTCTTTAAGGCCGGTTTCTTCACAATCGCAAGTACCGTTTTTGTCAGTGTCACAAAATACGTTTCCGGTAATCGAACCGGTTTCAGCAGCGAGCAGTTCGTTACCATAGTTGGTGAGCAACAGGGGAAGAAGGAGTAGGAGTGCTGGATATTTAGAAATTCTCATGCTGGATTCTCCATTGTTTAACGCTTAGTGCAGTTTCTCCACGTGTTTGACAATGGTGTTATTTATGTTTACTGTACAAAAATATTAGTAAATAGTCAATTATAATTGTACAAAACTAACGACAAATCGGGTAATATTTTTTCCACTATAAGTGGACCACAAAAAGACATGAACGATAAATTGATGGTGGGAAAGCGTATCCGGGAAATCAGGATGCAAAGGGGACTGTCACTGCGGGCACTGGCGGAACTGAGCAGTCTGTCAACCAACGCGATCAGCCTGATAGAACGCGGAGATAATTCACCGACGGTATCTTCCCTGCATAACCTGGCAAATGCCCTGGCGGTGCCGATTACCACATTTTTTGAACAGCAACCCGATGGGCAGGTGATTCACTTAAAAAAGAAACACAGACCAGCATCGGAAACGGCAGGTGTAAAAATGGAAAGCCTTGGCAGTGGTCTGCCAAATCAGCAGCTGGAACCATTCCTGATGACCATCGCACCCCGGGGCAGCAGTGCCAGTAGCCAAATCACCCACGCAGGCGAAGAACTGGTGTATGTTCTAAGTGGTAACCTGACTTGCAGGATCAATGATCAGGAATACCCGCTTGAACAGGGTGACAGCTTGCTTTTCCTTGCTTCGCAACCACACATTTACAGGAATGAAACGCGTACTGCGGCTCAGATCCTGATTGTTTTTCAACCAATGGTCGGACAGTTAATGGCCCATCAGCATTACCTGGAATAAATGCCCAAGCTGCTTAAAGGTTATTAATCCAGTCCGTCACGACGAGCATCTGCTTGCTATTTCTCCAGCGATAATCAGCATCTGTGTAGCCCCACCAGTCCCAGCAGGCATAAGGGTTGAGCGCTGCCGGTACAACCTGTGGGAACGCCAGCACGATATCGTTGGCCTCTGCCCAGGAAAGATAGCCACTTTGTTGTATAAAATCGACACCAAGTGTGACCGCGGATTGTGCGCAACCGTGAAGTACCAGGTGCAGCGCACAGGACTCTTCCGGGTCGGTACAGGCGGGTGGTACAAACAGGTAGGCGGTGTCGCTGAGACCGGCATCGGCGGCACCCTTTAAAGCTACTGCCTGAAGTTCGGTTGATGCTTCAGATTCCGGTGTCTGCAAGCCGGTGTACATGTGTTTCAAAATCTCGCCGGCGGCATCGTAGTCACAGTCGCCTACGAAGGGTGGTTGCATGGCGGTGCAGGCATTGCCACGGTCGTTGGCGGGAAAGATATGGGCAGCTGGAATATCCTTTACATAAACTATCTGGTCTTCAGGTACAAACTCCGCATACAACGCATTGCTGGCATCGCTGACCCCGGCAGAAACCGTGGCATCCAGCGTACCGTGAAATATCCAGACCGGGTCGTCGGCCAGGTTATTTGGATCAGCAAGCTGGCCTTGGTCCGCAGCCGAGTTAATGCTTTCGGCAAACTTGTCTATTGGCATTGGGTCCTCAGCTTTACCCATGCAGCGCGCCATTGCGGTTGCAAGGGAGCCGTCCGCGCAGCCAAATGGCCCCGAAGCGATATTACCAACGCCAGAAAAAATATCCGAATAGGCAATATGTAACTGCTGGGCCATCTGCCCTCCGGCGGA
>Ga0102946_1000800_pt1 | contig 10985 bp, 14 predicted proteins | sample SalPon2A_A_D1_MG_FD_78209 | JGI IMG/M metagenome (GOLD analysis project Ga0102946, IMG submission 78209) | Soil microbial communities from South San Francisco under conditions of wetland restoration - Salt Pond MetaG R2A_A_D1_MG | ecosystem: Environmental > Terrestrial > Soil > Wetlands | place... | reverse complement strand
GGCGAATTGTATACCAATGAAGCATTTGGATCCACAGGTCAATTGACAGAAAGCCTGCAAGCTCTACTGAACGAAGACCCCGAATACCTTATATTCAACGGTGCAGTCGGCGCTTTGACTGAGCAGAAACCTCTCAAAGCAAATGTCGGTGAAACCGTGCGTATCTACTTTGGCGTAGGCGGACCAAACTTCACATCTTCCTTCCATGTGATCGGTGAGATATTTGATCGGGTCTATAATCAGGCTTCCTTGACCACTCCTGCGATAACCGATGTTCAAACCACCACAGTACCTCCAGGCGGAGCAACAGTGGTCGAGTTCGGACTTGAAGTCCCGGGCAGATATATTCTTGTAGACCATGCGCTCTCGCGGCTGCAACGAGGGCTTGCGGGATACCTGATCGCTGAAGGACCAGACGCACCTGAGATATTTGACGGAACAGCAACGTCCGGAAGCGGTCACTAAATTTCAAACAAGAGCCTGCGGAATCGCAGGCTCTTGTTTTTTTACTCGTAAAGTTTTTGGAACAATTCCTGTGCCCACAGGAACATTTCCTGCTCCACAGGTTTTCCCGGCTTGCTCTTTCCCATTCCACTAAATTTAAGCACAACTGTCATTCCATCCGCAACACCTTTTGGGTCTGATGCATCCAGGGTCATTTCTCTGTATCTTACTACCCATTCAAAAAATTGCTCTTGTTCCTGTTCCTGCATTAGAGATGCAAATGTACCTGTCTTTTCATCCTGAGGACTGCATTGACTGCCGTACACTTCACCTGAGAGGAACACTGTCAGTCTGTCACAGAATCCTGCGAATCCGCCGTCTCGCGACCAGGTCAATGCCAAAGTCGCAGGTTGAATTTGAGTGCCGTCTTCATTTGTATGGTATTCATATTGAAGCTCATTTGCTTCCAGCACAATAACATGCCCAGGTGTGACAACCTGTGCGCACATCACTTCCGGCATGGACACACCAAGACATGCATCACTAAAATCTGTTGACCTGTTTTCAAGAACGACAACATCGTTGATGTTCAGGTCAAGGTTTTCAGACAAACGCTTAACAACAGCATATTCAATGGAACTCAACTCCCCGCCTGTGGATGAATCCCCTTGATCGGGCTGTTCAATGATAAACGATGGCGGCTCCGTTGGCGTTTGTGGCGCACAAGCTGTCAAAGCCAACATCAATAACATTGGTCCATATAAAAGTTTTTTCATATCTTCTCCTTCACAACAAGGACGACCCGGCAGGGATGAATGTTCCGAAAGATCGCGCGCCCATAGTCAGGCATTGTATACCTACGGCGGGCATCGTATAATCATCGAATGCGCTTTTACCTGATCACTCTCACCCTCATTATTCTAACCGCCTGCGCGCCAAAGAGCGATCCCGCTTCGCAGGTTAATCAAGCAGTTGCATCAACACTGGCTGCCCTGCCAGAACCTACCTCCCAGCCCATCACCACCCCCTACCCCACGTCAACGCCATTCGATCTGAAAGGTTTGTTTTGCGAATATCAGTTCTGCGTTGGTCACCCCGTAGATATGGCATTTTTCGATGTCAGCGCCCAGAACAACAAAGCCTCGCCAAGCACCTATTCACAAGGGCTCATTGCAACCTACAACGGGAATCTTTTTATTCAGATGGTCTGGCAGCTTTCATCAGGGACTGCCGACCCGCAATTCATGCTCGATCTAATTTTGGACGATGTGGACACACGCGTCGGGGATCTTAACGTACAGCTGATTCGCGACATGAACATTATCTACGTCCCGATTACCTCCACCGCTACCCCTGTCCTGCCGTTTGGCGCAGCAGGGGCATGGATCTGCGGCGAGCGTGCCTTCGCCTGGAAGATATACAGTCCACAGGAGGAGAACACACGGGCATTATTCGACAACGCTATCGATCGTTTTAGATGTAGTCAATGATCAAATCCATTGAAACAGCCAAAGGGACAATTGTCATCCGCGAGGCAAGTTTTGCAGATACAGATCAATTTCGAGAACTGCGCTTATTTGCCCTGAAGGATGCTCCAACTGCGTTCAGCTCAGATCTGGATTTGAACATAAAGCATTCCAGACGTTTCTGGGAAGATAGATTAAAACCAGATCCGCACGGGATCATCATTTTCGCTGAACACGAAAATCAACTCATTGGCATGACAGGCATCCGCAAGGGGGAATCGTCAAAGACAAAACACAGCGCAGGGATATGGGGCGTATACGTCCGCCCGGAGTGGAGAGGTTTGCACATCGCAGAGGGGTTAATGGATATGTGCATTGAATGGGCAAGATTGCGCAGCGTGGAAATTGTCAAACTGAGTGTAATGTCCACGAACGAATCAGCTATCCGCTTATATGAACGATGCGGATTTACCGTCTATGGTACAGAGCCTCAGGCGTTATATTATGAAGATCAGTATTATGATGGTCTTATGATGTCCCGATCCCTGATGAATTCGTGACGATTTACTCAACCTTCTTCGCTTCCTGCCACAAAGATTCCATCTCATCCAAACTCAACTCGGATAGATTTCTGCCCTGCTTCTTTGCACCCTGTTCAACATAGGCAAAACGTTTTTTAAATTTTATATTGGTCTCTCGCAAAACAGATTCTGCATCCACATTTTTCCAGCGTGCAAAATTGACAAGAACGAACAGAAGATCGCCAATTTCAGATGCCAATTCATAATCGCTCTCGGCAGATTTAATCTCTTCGATCTCTTCAGCTATCTTATCCAATACGCCGTCTATTACTGGCCAGTCGAATCCCACGCGCGCGGCACGATCCTGATATTCCTGTGCCTGACTCAAAGCAGGCAGGATAAGCGACACGCCATCAAGCAGCCCCTTTTCTTTCTGTCCATTATCTTTGCGCTCGGCTTCTTTTAGTTTCTCCCAATTTACCAACACACCATCCACGCCATCCAGCTGCAGATCACCGAACACATGTGGATGCCTGCGGACGATCTTCGAGTGAATCCCCTGCACAACTTGATTGACATTAAACTGCCCATCTTCGTTTGCAATCTGTGACTGCAAAACTACCTGTAATAATAAGTCTCCGAACTCTTCGCGCATATCGGTAAAGTCTCCCGAATCAATGGCGGAGATGGCTTCATAGGATTCTTCAAGCAGATGCTTTCTTAATGACTCATGCGTCTGCTCCTTGTCCCATGGACAGCCATCCGGCGCGCGTAAATGGGCTACGATCTCGACAAAAGATTCAAATGATGTCCCTTCGCTCAGAGCGGGCACATACAAACAGGTATTTGCAGAGAGGTTATCAGCGCTTATTTCGTCTAATCTCTCGTCTATCATCTTTTCGCTGGTTACCCATTGGACGATATGCTCTTTCGGATATGTAGTTTGCAATACATCCTTCAAATGCAAAGCCAATTCGCTAGAATCGATACCAGTAAACAGAACCGGCATATCGGGCGGATAAGGCGGAACATGCGCGGATGAAAGTGCCTGCGCTTCGAGCAGGATCAGTTTCGGCGGCGGAGCGATGCGTAGCGTCTCAAATACGGAAGAGACCAATTTGAAGTCCATCATAAATTCTCCATTTAAAACGTAATTGGCAATTCGTAAATTACGAACTGCCAATTACGAACTGTATTTCAGTTCTATAAATAGCTTAACGCTTGGTGTAAGTAGGAGCCTTACGGGCTTTCTTGAGACCCGGTTTCTTGCGCTCTTTCTCGCGGGCGTCACGTGTCAGCAAGCCGTTCTTGCGAAGCGATGCTGTCCAATCAGCGTTGATCAATTGGAGCGCACGTGCAACACCTAAGCGCGTGGCTTCGGTCTGACCCGTTATTCCGCCGCCCAATACCTTGACGCTGACATCATACTTGCCAAAATCTTCACCAACAGCGGTGAAAGCACGCAGAATATCCTGCAGGTCACCTACGCGAGGAAAATATGTACCACCATCTTTTTCATTGACAACGAAATTTCCGGAGCCGCTCGTCAGGCGAACACGCGCGGTGCTTCGTTTTCGGCGGCCTACTGCTTCATAATATTGTGCCATATTTCTTCTTCCTTTTTCCTTACGCCATCGGCTCAGGGTTATTCGTGCCGTGCGGGTGGTTCGGACCCGCATAGATCTTCAGGCGTTTGAGCACTGAGCGTCCCATGCGGTTGTGAGGCAACATGCCCCATACCGCTGCACGCAAAACCCGATCAGGGTGTTTCTGCAGTTGGTCGCGCAACGAAATTGACTTCAAACCGCCGGGGTAATTTGAATGACTATAATAGATCTTGGATGTCAACTTTGAACTGGTTTTTGTGCCAGTTACAGTCACACGCTCACAATTGATGACAACTACATTGTCACCCATCTCCACGCCGGGCGTGAAGGTCGGCTTGTGTTTGCCAAGCAACACATGCGCAATACGCGTGGCAAGGCGGCCCAAATTCTGTTCATTGGCATCCACCAGAACCCACTTGCGTTCGATCTCACTTGCTTTCGGATAGTACGACTTGTACACTTTCCAAATCTCCGTTTCTTTTCTTATTGACAATAGACTCTTACGTTTAATATTCGACGTTTATCAGCGTCAGCCCGTGTGCGGGAGCCAGACCAGATGGAAGTCCGCTTCGGGACTCAGCCGCTTCCTGCTTCGCTAAAGAACCAGAAATGGCATCCACTGATATTTTTCCCTGCGCAACAGCAACTTGCAGAAACACCATTCTGCGGACCATTCGATAAAGAAAGGCATTCGCTTGAACTTCAAATTGCCATTCGTTCTCGGCTGTCTGCATCCACTCGGCTTTTATCACAGTCCGCACGGTCGTGCCTTTGGGAGCGGTCGGGGAACCGAAGGCAGAGAAATCGTGCGTCCCGAGTAATTGCTGTGCAACTTCCACAAGGCGATCACCATTTACCAGTGGCCAGACCCGCCACATAAATCGTTCCTGGATCGGGTCTCTGAGCGGCTGGCAAAACAATCGATACTGATAAAGGCGCGATGCCGCATCAAAGCGCGGATGAAAATCATCGTCTGCAACCTGCACAGAACCAACTGATATATCACTGGGCAACAAAGAGTTTAGAGCTCGAAGAAGCTCCTCGTCAGCGTGGCTCCAATCAAGGTCCGCTGTGGCAACCTGCCCTGTCGCGTGAACGCCGGTGTCCGTCCGCCCGGAAAGTAGTATCGAGCGTTCCGTCCATCCAAGTTCTGCGAGGGCCTTTTCCAATTCGCCTTGCACAGTCCGCTTGTTTGCCTGCTTTTGGCTTCCGAAGAAGTTTACGCCGTCGTAGGCAAGAGTCAATTTGTAACGTGCCACTTTAGCCTTCAGCCTCTAGCAATGTGTATTTGGCCGAACGCTCCAATCACTACTCTTCAACCAATTCCAATATGACCATTTCAGCCGAGTCGCCCATACGGGGGCCAAGCTTCAACACGCGTGTATAACCGCCATTCCTATTCGCGTAACGTGGGGCAATTTCATCGAAAAGCCTTTTGATGATCTTGTTGTTGCCCAACTTGGCGGCCGCAAGACGACGAGCATGCACTTTCTCTGCATCTGTTGCCTCTGCGCTGTTACGAGCAAGTGTGATCAAGCGCTCAGCATCACCGCGAATGGCAGCAGCCTTGGCGCGCGTGGTCTTGATACGCTCGTGTGTAAAGAATTGTTTTATCAGATTGCGACGCAGTGCAACTCTTGCTCCTGTACTACGCCCAAGTCGATAACCAGATATTTGATGTCGCATTTCCAATTACTCCGCAGAATCTGTATCGTTTTTCATGTAGCCCTTTTCCTGCATCTTCAGGCGAAGTTCATCGAGACTCTTCTCACCAAAGTTGCGGATGGACATAACCGCTGTTTCACCTTTTTCAAGCAGATCAAGCACATCACCAACGGTGGTGATACCTGTTCGCTTGAGGGAGTTAAACACCCGAACCGACAAGTCCAATGCTTCGACGGGTGTATCCGCCAACTCACTCGTGATACGGCTTGTGGTGGTTTCTACTTCTACCGGAACTGCCAATGTCTCTTCACTGACACCCGCAATAAATCGCAGGTGATCAATGACAACCTTTGCGGCTGTGCTCAATGCACGCTCGGGCGAAATGGTGCCGTCAGTCCATATCTCAAGGATGAGCTTGTCGTAGTTCGTGCTCTGTCCCACGCGTGCAGAAGTTACCTCCCAGTTCACGCGTTTGACCGGACTAAAAATTGCGTCGATCGGCAACTCGCCGATAGGCATGTGCCCGCTTCGTTCATTCGCGGGCGAATAACCACGTCCGCGCTCTACAGTGAACTCAAGGTCAAGCTTGGTCTTGGCGCCATCAACAGTGAATAAATACAACTCAGGATTGACAACCTCAACTTCAGCTGAAGTTATGATATCAGCCGCCGTAACCGTCCCTTCACCACGAACCTCAAGATGCATGCGAGTGCTATCCACCCCATCCAGTTTGAGACGCAGTTGCTTCACTTGCAATGTCACCTGAATGACATCTTCACGCACACCAGGAATTTCGCTGAACTCATGTAACACATCCGCAATGCGAATGGAAGTTACCGCTGCACCTTCCAAAGAAGAGAGCAGAACACGGCGCAACGCATTTCCCAGGGTTACGCCATACCCGCGTTCAAGCGGGCTGATAATGAACTTGCCGTAATTTCGAGCTTCTGCTTCGCGCTCGATTTTCGGCATAACCATGTTCGTGATACCCGTCACGGCTCACCTCTCCCTGTCATTACAACAGAAACTCTGGCCGGCAAGATATTGCCCGCCAGAGGCTAATTTCCAATTTCTAACGAGAATAATATTCAACAATTAACTGCTCGTTCAAAATACTATCAATTTCAGCACGCTCAGGTAAACGCTGTACAGACCCGGATAGCTGCGTGGTATCCTTGTTCAACCATCCCGGAGATGTACGTGAATCGGCTTGTTCTCCAAGTCCCTTGAAGTATTCCAATGCACGAGACCCTTCACGAACAGCTACACTATCACCTTCGCGCAACAACATGGAAGGGACATCTGTACGACGTTCATTTACTGTAAAGTGGCCGTGTGTAACCATCAAACGGGCTTGTGCCCGGCTGGATGCATACCCAAGTCGATACACGACGTTATCCAAACGGGACTCAAGAATCTGTAACAGATTCAAACCCGTTAGACCACGTCGCTGAAGCGCTACTTCATAATAACGACGGAACTGGCGTTCCAAAACTCCATATACACGACGGGCGCGTTGTTTGGCTCGCAACTGGCGCAGGTAATCAGACTCACGACCTGAACGGCCCCTACCGCCACGCATTGCAGTACGTCCATGCTGTCCAGGTGCGAAGCTACGCCTTTCAAACGCACATTTAGACGTATAACATCGCTCACCTTTGAGATAGAGTTTTTCACCTTCGCGCCGGCAAAGTTTACAAACCGGACCAATATTTTTTGACATAAATCACATTCCTCTAAATCAACTTACACGCGCCGCTTTTTCGGCGGGCGACAACCATTATGTGGAACTGGCGTAATATCAGAGATGGAACGTACTTTCAATCCCAACGCTTGTACCGCACGAATAGCATTTTCACGTCCCGGGCCAGGTCCCTTGACAAACAAATCAACTTCCTGGAGCCCGATCTGTTGGGCGGCTTTAATTGCCTGTTCTGCGGCAAGGCGTGCGGCAAAAGGTGTACTCTTGCGAGATCCTTTGAAACCGGCTGAACCGCCACTACCCCAGGAAACTGTATTACCATCCATGTCGGTCACGGTAATAATTGTATTGTTGAACGAAGCAAAGACATGCACTTGCCCGCTGGACAATGACCGTTTGATCTTTTTGGCGCCTGTATTACGACGCGTAGAACGTACACTTTGAGCCATAATTCACTCCAACTTATTATTTCTTCGCACCGCGGCGGCGGCCACGACCAGCAACAGTTTTCTTGATACCTTTTCGGGTACGTGCGTTCGTCTTGGTACGCTGACCACGCACAGGCAAATTGCGACGATGGCGCAATCCACGATAAGACCCGATTTCGATCAAACGTTTAATATTCATCTGAACATCGCGTCGGAGGTCACCCTCCACAATGATGTTTTTGCTGATGTACTCACGGATCAAAGCTACATCTGACTCGGACAAGTCTTTCACCCTAATATCGGGGTTGACCTGGGTATGAGTCAGAATTTCGCGCGCGCGCGTAGAGCCAATGCCATATAAATATGTCAAACCAATTTCCACCCGCTTATTGCGGGGAAGATCGACACCTTCAATTCTCGCCATAGTTCACACTATCCCTGTCGCTGTTTATGTTTTGGATTTTCGCAGATGACAAATACTCTGCCTTTGCGCCTAATGATTCTGCATTTGGCGCAGCGTTTCCGTACAGACGGTGAAACTTTCATATCAAAATCTCCTTACAGGAGGCTATTCTTCACAGCAAATAGCCAAGGGTATAATTATATACTTTCATTCATTATTCGTCCAGATTACACGAAACACTGCATGGATCACCGGACAGTAAGGATTAGAGGTTCTCCTTCGGTGACAGCAACACTATGTTCAAAATGTGCCGTCAATGATCCATCAACTGATATTACGGTCCACTTGTCGGGCAAAACTTTCGTATCTGCCGTACCAATAAGCACCATGGGTTCAATCGCAATCGTCATACCGGCTTTAAGCAGCATACCGGTACCTGCATTACCATAATTTGGCACTTGTGGACCTTCGTGCATTTGACGTCCAACTCCATGCCCCGTGTATTCACGCGTTACATAAAAACCACGGGTTTCGACATATCTTTGTATCGCGGCAGAAACATCACCCGTGCGATTTCCCGGGCGCATTTTTTCAATGGCCGCATTCAACGCCCCTTCCGTGACATTCAGCAGGGTCTGTGCTTCGGGTGAGATTTCTCCCACCCCTGCAGTAAACGCCGAATCTCCCACAAATCCATCCAGTATGGTTCCACAGTCAATTGAAACAATGTCGCCAGCCTTGAGCTTCCGCTTTGATGACGGAATTCCATGGACAAGTTCCTCATTGACGCTTACCGTAATGGATGCAGGAAATGGCGGGTGTCCATAGCCTTTGAACGGCGATATACATCCGTGTTTCCTCAGCACATCCTCTGCAGCCGCATTGAGGTCGGCAGTGGAAACACCCGGTTGTAAAAGTTCTTTTACGGTTGCCAATACACTTGCGTTAATGCGTCCCGCTTCACGCATCACTTTCAAATCATCGGAATTCTTTAAGTGAATCTGACGCGCCCAACTCATCATAACTACATTTTCAACGCAGGGATAAGCACTTGTGTTACCTGCTCTATCGTCTGCATCCCATCAATCTCAACTAATTTACCATTATCGCGGTAGTATGAAATCAACGGAGAAGTTTGCTCCAGGTAGACCTGAATACGGCGTTTCACAGTCTCCGCTTTATCATCATCGCGTTGGTACAATTCAGATCCATCATAATCACATACACCAGTTTCTTTTGGCGGGTTGGATTTTTGATTAAAAATATGCCCATTGGCACGACAAGTCCAACGATCACTCAAACGTTCTACCAGTACATCTTCTGCACCGGTGATGAACGGTACAGCATCAACCTGCCCATCAAACTCTTTAAGCATAGCGGCAAGAGCATCAGCTTGAGAAGGGGTACGAGGAAAGCCATCTAAAATAGCTCCCTCCGCACAGTCCGGTTTTGCAAGCCGCTCCCGAATCATCGCGATCGTAACATCATCAGGGACCAACTCGCCTTTACCCATGTATGTTTGGGCAAGTTTTCCAAGTTCTGTTTGATTCTTAAGGTTCTCTCGAAACAAATCACCCGACGATATATGGACTAAACCCGTACGCGCCGACAGGATCTCTGCCTGCGTACCTTTTCCTACGCCCGGGGGTCCAAGAAGGACAAGAAATTTTGCCATGAACAGTCCCTAGCTAATGAGCAGTTTTTCCTGATAACCGTGCAACTTCAACTCCGCTTCAATGTTCATGAACGTATCTCGGACAACGCCAACAACAATCAGCAAACCAGATGAAGAGACAAGGAACAATCCAGCATTCGACGCAGCCGCCGGCAACACCAACTGTAATAGAAACGGCATGATTGCTACAATACCCAATAATAATGCTGCGGGGAAAGTGATACGGCTTTGGATACGGCTCAAATATTTCTGCGTTGCAACACCACTATGAATACCAGGGATCTGTGCGCCAGAACGCTTCAGGTTATCTCCATAATTTTGCTGATCAAACAAGACCGTTGTATAGAAGAAGGTAAAACCAACAACCATGAAGAAATACAATAACCAGTACCCCCATGAATTTATACCAGTCGCACTGAAGAAAGACTGAAAGCTGGTTGCAACATTCCGCACCCATTCGGTATTAGATCCAATGAAAAAACCAGCCAATATAGCGGGGAATTGCAAAAGTGCGCTTGCAAAGATCAATGGAATCATACCCGCCAAATTAACCATGAGCGGCAACGTTGGTTGTGGCATTCGAACATTTTTTCCGCGCTGCATGGCATAAAATACCGCGCTTTTTTGAGGATAAATGATCGGTACATTCCTGCGACCCTGCTGAACAAACACAATCGCCAAAACGGTAATTAACATAACAACAACCATAGCAATAGTCAGCGGCCAGCGATTCAATTGATCACTCCACAGGGTAATCATATTTTGGGGTATCTGAGAAACAATACCTGCAAAAATCACAAGTGAAAGACCCTGTCCACGAATACCATATTCAGAGATCAATTCCCCGAGCCAGATCGCAAACATTGTGCCAGCCGTCATAACTAACAATGTAGTTACTGATGAAAGTAATAGGTCAGGAGAAAATCCAAACGGAAGAATAACCACACCCAGTTGCTGCTGTGCCAAAGCATTAAAGGTGTTAATTTGACCGATCGCTGACAACGCAGCCATCGGAACCGCAAGATAATATGTCCACTTTTCCATCCAGCGGCGGCCCTCACGCTGGTCTTCCTG
>Ga0102946_1000799_pt1 | contig 10992 bp, 10 predicted proteins | sample SalPon2A_A_D1_MG_FD_78209 | JGI IMG/M metagenome (GOLD analysis project Ga0102946, IMG submission 78209) | Soil microbial communities from South San Francisco under conditions of wetland restoration - Salt Pond MetaG R2A_A_D1_MG | ecosystem: Environmental > Terrestrial > Soil > Wetlands | place... | reverse complement strand
GGGCGACGTGCTCGGCCCCGCGCGCCTCGCAGGGGTGGCCGCCGCCAAGCGCACGGGCGAGCTGATCCCGCTGGCCCATCCGCTGCCGCTCACCTTCGCCGACGTGAGCGCCGAGGTCGACGCCGAGGCCGGCACGGTCCTGCTCACGGCCGAGGCTCGCTGCGTCGGGCGCACCGGCGTCGAGATGGAGGCGATGACGGCCGCGGCCGTAGCGGCGCTGACCGTGTACGACATGGCCAAAGCGCTCGAGCGCGGGATCGAGATCGAGCGCGTCGTCCTGCTCCACAAGAGCGGCGGGAAGTCCGGCGAGTGGAGCCGGCGGGCCTGAGCCGATGACCGCCTCCGCGCCACGGGCCGCAGTACTGACGATCAGCACCTCGCGCGCGGCCGGTGAGGCTGAGGACGAGGGCGGGCCGGCGCTCGCAGCTTTCGCCGAGTCGCTCGGCCTCGACGTCGTCCTCCGCGAGACGATCACGGACGATCGGGCGGCGATCGGGGAGCGGCTGATCGAGCTGGCAGACGGCTCCGAGGCGGAGCTGGTCCTGACGACCGGCGGCACCGGCTTCGGGCCGGCTGATCTAACGCCGGAGGCGACCCGCGACGCGATCGAGCGAGAGGCGCCCGGGATCGGAGAGGCGATGCGCGCCGTCTCGCGCGAGCACACGCCGCACTGGATGCTCTCCCGGGCGGTCGCGGGGATCCGCGGCGGCAGCCTGATCATCAACTTCCCCGGCAGCCCGAAGTCGATCGGCGAGATCGGCGATGCGCTCGCGCCCGCCCTGCCGCACGCGCTGGCGCTCCTCGCCGGGGACGACGCCACGCACTAGCGAGGCAAGGGTCAGCCCCGAGGCTCGAACAGATAGTGGCTGACGATCCAGTCCCGGCCGCGGTTGTGGCCCCAGATCTCGGTCGTCGACAGCAGGAACAGGCGCCAGTTGGCGAGCGCGATCTTGGCCCGCTGCCGGTTCCCATAGAGGTCCTCGAGGATCCGGAGAGCGGCCTGGCCGTTGCGGTCGAGCCTGCGCAGCCAGGCATCGAGGGTGCGCGAGTAGTGTCGGCCGCCGACGGCCCAGCGCTCGCGGACGCCGAGGTCGCGCTGGAAGTGGAGGAGGAGATCGTGTGAGGGCATGACGCCGGCGGTAAAGAACCGCTCGGCGGCCCAGGTTCCCTCGTAGAGGTAGCCGACGGTGCGGTGGCTGAACACGTGGAGGAAGAGCAGGCCGTCGGACTCGAGCCAGCCCGAGATCCGCCGCAGCATCTCCTGCCAGTTGTTGAGGTGCTCGAACATCTCGATCGATACGACCCGGTCGAAGCGGCGATCGAGCTCGAGGTCGTTGACGTCCGCCGTGATCACCTCGACGCGGTCGGCGACTCCACGCCGGCGGGACTCGGCCTCGATCCAGCCCCGCTGGGGGGCGGAGTTGCTGACCGCGGTCACCGTGCAGGCGGGATAGCGCTCGGCGATCCACAGCGTCATCGCGCCCCAGCCGCATCCCAGGTCGAGCACCTTGGCGCCGTCGAAGATCTGCGCCCGCGCGCAGCTCAGCTCGAGCATGGCCTCCTCAGCGGCCTCGAGTGTGTCGGTGCCGTCGGGCCAGAGGCAGCTGCTGTATTTGCGCCGCTCGCCCAGGAATAGTCCGAGGAACTCAGGCGGCAGGGCGTAGTGCTGTTCGTTGGCGGTGTCGGTAGCGACCGCGATCGGGCCCTGGCTCTTGCGCTCGACGAGCTCGGTCAGGCGGGCCTGCTGGGCCTCGACGCCGCCGGCCCGCTCGCGCCGCAGCACCTTGCGGATCGCGTAGCGCGAGCCGGCCCGCAGGAGCGGATCGGGAACCAGGCCGGCGCCGAGCGCACGGTCGAGCATCGCGTAGCGGCGGCGCCCGCCGGCCGAGCCCATCTCAGCCGGCCCGCCCCGGGGGCTCGAGGCCTGAGTGGGGGACGTTCGCGAGGACCGCGATCGGCTCCAGCGGGCCGGCCTCCGGCACGAGCAGCGCGTGTCCGGGCCAGAATGCGCTGGTCGAGTCGGCACGGGAGAGCATCGCCGCCTCGTATACCCAGCTGCCCGTGTTGTGCAGGCGCCGCCCGCGGCGCTCCCACTCCGGGTCGGTCGCTGAGCGCCCGTCCTCTCCGGGGAGCGGCCCGCGCCGGTGGATGTGGCCAAAGATGACGTGCTCCGCCTCCACGCCGAGCCGAGTCGCCGCGACGTGCATCGCGTCGACGCCGGCGCGGCCGATCTCGCCCAGCGAGAAGTCGCGACCGAAGGAACCCAGTCCGGCCCGCTCGAGCCCGCGCAGGGTCGCGGGGATCACGGCGGAGCGCAGGAAGCGACCCCGCAGGTTGCGCGCCCGCCCCGAGGCACCGCCGATCATGTCCCAGATCCTCATCGAGGGGGTATCGGATCCGATCTTGTGGGCCTGCGGGTTGCGCGCGCCCTGGGCGAGGTCGAAGAGCAGGTCGTAGACGGGGGCCTGAACCTTCTCGTAGTCCTCGGGGCCCGACCTGGTGCCGGTCGGGCGGCCGCCGATGCGATCGACGGTCGCGATCGACAGCCGCTCGACCGTCGGCAGGGTCAGATGGCTGTCGAGGTAGTGCCCGTGGGTCGCGAACACGTCGTCCCGCAGCCAGACCCCCGGGTACCGCATCAGCAGCTCCGTGTCGCCGAGCCAGTCCGCGAGCTGTTCCACGCAGGGATGCGGGGAGGCGACGACCTCGTCCAGCGCGACGGTGGCCCCGCCGTCGCGAACCCGCTCGAGCCAGTGGCCGAGCAGCTTGTGATCGTGATTGCCGGGGACGAGGACGATCCGTCGGCCCGCGAACGCCTCGCCGATCTGCTCGAAGAAGGGCCGGGAGCGCTCGAGCGCCGCTCCGATCGGCCCGTCGCGGAGCTCGATCGTGTCGCCGAGCAGGACCAGCTGCTCGGCATCGCCGACAGCCTCGAGGAGACGCTCGATGATCTCCGGACGCCGCAGGAGGTCCGACTGAGACCCGGATCCGAGGTGGAGATCTGAGATGACTGCGCTCGTCACGAGCGGCCGACGATAAGGGGTCGGGCGATCGGGCAAATCCGGCGCGGGCCCCCCTGCGCCGCCGATAGAGGATGATCCGACGGGGTTCTGGGACCGCAAGGCCTCCGACCTCGGCGTGCCCGAGGCCGCGGAGATCGGGCTGCTGCGGGCCGAGTTGCTGCCCAGTAGCCGGCGGGCAGCGGTCGCTCGCGATGTACCGCTGATAGCTTCAATCCGATGACGGGAGGGCTCTACCGGCTCGGCCACGCTGCCGCTCGCCACTGGAAGATCTTCATCCCCGCCTGGTTGATCTTGGTGGTCGCCGTCGTGTTGCTCGCCAACGCCGGGGGGCGGCCGACCAACAACAACCTGGACCTTCCAGGGACCGGCTCGCAGAAGGCGACCAACCTGCTCGAGAAGGGGCTCCCCCAGCAGGCCAACGGGAGCGTGCAGATCGTGTTCGAGGCGACGAGCGGCACGGTCAGCAGCGGCTCGAACAAGCAGGCGATCCAGAAGACGGTCTCCGACCTGCAGCAGGACCGCTACGTCGAGTCGGTGATCAGCCCGTTTACGCCCGAGGGTTCGAGCGCGATCTCCCAGAACCAGAAGATCGCCTTCGTCTCGCTCTTCCTCAACCTCAGCTCCGGGGATCTGAGCGAGGAGGAGGCCCAGCAGATCTTCTCGAAATCCAAGCCGGCCTCCGATGCGGGCATGGAGGTCTCGGCCGCCGGCTACCTCGGCGCGGCGCTCTCGGTCGCGGATACCGCGACCAGCGACCGGCTCGGCGTGCTGGTCGCGATCCTGATCCTGATCGCCGTCTTCGGCACCGTCACCGCGATGGCATTGCCGCTGTTCACAGCGCTGGCCGCTCTGCTCGTCGGACTCGGGCTGATCGGCTTTCTGGGCCAGCTGATCGCCGTCCCGCAGGTCGCGCCGACCCTCGGCACGATGCTGGGGCTCGCGGTCGGCATCGACTACTCGCTGTTCATCATCAGCCGCCATCAGCGTCAGCTGCGCGCGGGAATGGAGGTGCACGAGTCGGCTGCGCGGGCGCTGGCGAGTGCGGGGGGAGCCGTCGTCTTCGCGGGCTCGACCGTGATCGTCGCGCTGCTCTGCCTCTATTTCGGCGGGGTGGACCTGGTGCGGTCGCTCGGCTATTCGGCGGCGCTGGTCGTCCTCGTTGCCGTGATCTCGGCGCTGACTCTGCTGCCCGCGCTCATGGGCGCGCTCGGCAGCCGGATCGAGTCGTTGAGCGTCCCGTTCCTCCACGGCCCACAGCCGGCCGACGATCGCGACAACCTGTGGGTCAAGGGGGCCGAACGGGTCGGGCGCCATCCGTTGCCGTTCGCCCTCGGCGGCGTCACGCTGCTGGTCGTTCTCGCGATTCCGATGTTCCAGATGCAGCTCGGCTCGATCGACTACGGCCAGTATCCGACCGACACGACCCAGCGACAGGCCTACGACACGCTGAGCAAGGGCTTTGGCGTTGGGCTGAACGCGCCGCTGCTGATCGCGGTCGAGTTCCCGAAGGACAGCCCGGCGAAGACCGATCCGAGCGCCGAGGCGCAGGTCCAGCAGCAACAACAGCAGCAACAACAGCAACAGCAGCAGGAGATCGCGTCCGGCCAGCGGGATGCTCCGTCCCAGGCCCAGCAGGAGCAGCAGCAGAACCAGGCGACGCTCCAGCAGCAGGCGGCGGCCACGCCGGCGAGCGATCCACGCCTGGTCGAGCTCCAGCAGGACGTCAACGGCACCAATGGAATCGAGAGCGTCACGCCCTCTCAGGTCTCGAAGGACGGCTCCACCGCCGTGTTCAGCGCGATCCCGGCGAGCGGGCCGGCGGCCGAGAAGACGCGCGACGTCGTATCGAAGTTGCGCGACGACGTGATCCCGAAGGCCGACTCGGAGACCAACCTGAAGGCCTTCGTCGGCGGTCAGACGGCTGCCTTCATCGACCTCGCGACCAAGATCGGGGATCGGCTGGCGCTGGTGATCGTGGTGGTGATCGTGCTCGGCTTCCTGCTGATCATGGTCGCGTTCCGCTCGATAGTGATCCCGGCCCTGGCCGCGCTGCTGAACCTGCTGGCGGTCCTCGCCGCGTTCGGCGTGCTGACGGCGATCTTCGAGCTCGGCTGGGGGATCTCGCTGATCGGTCTCGACGGCAGCGCCCCGGTCGTCAGCTTCGTGCCGCTGATGATGTTCGCGATTCTCTTCGGGCTGTCGATGGACTATCAGGTGTTCCTGCTCAGCCGGGCGAAGGAGAAGTGGGATCTGAGCAAGGATGGGCACCGGGCGGTCGTCGGTGGGCTCGGGCTCGCTTCTCGGGTGATCCTCGCCGCGGCATCGATCATGTTTGCCGTGTTCGCCAGCTTCATCCTCAACGGCGACCCGACCGTCAAGCAGTTCGGGGTCGGGCTCGCGGTCGCGGTCGCGCTCGACGCGCTGGTCGTGATCGCCGTGATGCCCGCGATCATGCTGCTCTTCGGCAGGCACACGTGGTGGATGCCGGGCTGGCTCGACCGGCTGTTGCCGAACATCGGGATCGAGGGCGAGGAGTACTTCCGGGAGCTCGACGCGAAGGCTGATCCGGCCGCCTCGGAGGCCGCGGGCGACGACTAATCGGCGCGTTCGAATCGGAGTAGTGTGATGGGCTGATGCCCGCGCCGAAGCTCAACGTAGCCGTCACCGGCCCGACCGGCGACATCGGCATCGCCACGCTTCGCGCCCTCGAGGCCTCCGATGCCGTCGGCGAGGTCGTCGGCATGGCCAGGCGGCCCTTCGACCCCGCCGAGCACGGGCTCAGCAAGGTCACCTACCAGCAGGGCGACGTCCTGGATCGCAGCGCCGTTGACGCGGCGGTCGCGGGGGCGGACGTAGTGATCCACCTGGCGTTCATCATCTTCGGAGATCCGGACGAGGCCCAGCCGATCAACGTGGAGGGCTCGCGCAACGTGTTCGAGGCCGCGGTAGACGCCGGCGCCAAGCGGCTCGTCTACACCTCTTCGGTGGCGGCCTATGGCTTCCACGAGGACAACCCGCAGCCGCTGACCGAGGACGTCCCCCCGCGCGGCACCGACGGCTTCTACTACTCGGCGCACAAGGCAGAGCTCGAGCAGCTCCTCGGGCAGGTGCTCGACGGCGCTGAGATCGACTCCTACGTCTTCCGCCCCTCGATCGTCGCCGGCCCCGACGCGTACACGTTCCTGGAGACGACCGTGGAGCTGCTGCCGGTGTACGGCCAGATCCCGATGATCCGCAAGCTGTTCAGCGAGATCCCCTTTGCCGCGCCGGTGCTCCCGGACCCAGGGGTGCCCTTTCAGCTCGTCCACCACGATGACGTTGCCTCCGCGCTGGTCGCTGCGACCGAGGGCGCCGGCTCGCCGGGGACCTACAACCTCGCCGGCCCCGGGACGTTGACGGTCTCCAATCTGGCCAGGACGCTTGGCTGGTGGTCGGTCCCGCTGCCGAAGGGGCTGATCGGCTCCCTCGACGAGGTGCTGGCCAGGATCCCCGGTGCGCCCGCGGAGTTCGCCTGGCTGACCGCGTTCCGCGTCCCCGTCGTCATGGATTCGGGCAAGGCCCGCGAGGAGCTTGGCTGGGAGCCGCAGTACGACGCCACCGACACGCTCGCCGGGATGATCCGCGGCGCCCGCCAGGAGGATGTCCTCTGACGCTCGCGGTGCGGTTGGGTCTCGCGTGCGGAGGCTGAGCTTCAACTCCGGCGGGGAGCGCTGCGCCGCGTGGCTGTGGGAGCCCGAGGGCGACGGCCCGCACCCGCTGGTGATCCTTGCCCACGGCTTCGGCGGCAGCTACGCCGCGCGGCTCGAGGCCTACTGCGAGCGGTTCGCGGCTGCGGGAATCGCCGCCTTCGCGTTCGACTACCGGCACTTCGCCGAGTCGACGGGTGAGCCGCGGCAGCTGCTCTCGATCGGCCGCCAGCACGACGACTGGCGCGCGGCGATCGCGTTTGCGCGCACGCTCGACGGGGTCGATCCCTCGCGGGTGGCCCTCTGGGGTACCTCCCTTTCAGGGGGGCACGTGGTCGTCGTCGGCGCGGGCGACCCGCGGATCGCGGCGATCGTCTCCCAGACTCCGTTTGCGGACGGGCGTTCGGTGCTACGCGCCGCGGGCCCGCTGCCGACCGCGCGGCTGACCGCCGCCGCCGTCCGCGATCTCACGCGCGCCGCGCTCGGCCGCGAGCCACACAGGATTCCCGTCGTGGCTCCTCCCGGCGAGACCGGGGCGATGACCCAGGTCGGCAGCTACGAGGGCTACATGGCGCTGTTCGGGGATCACGCCGAGTTCCGCAACGAGTACTGCGCGCGGGTTGGGCTCAGCGTCGGCAACTATCGCCCGATCCGCTCCGCGGCGGCCGTCTCCTGTCCGCTGTTGGTGCTCACCTGCGAGGGCGATCTGGTCACACCGGCCGCGCCGGCGGGCGAGATGGCCGCGCGCGCTCCCGCCGGCCGCCTGATCGAGTACGAGGGCGACTGGGGTCACTTCGACATCTACGTCGGGGAGCTGTTCGAGCGCACGATCGTCGATCAGATCGAGTTCCTCAGCGCGCAGCTCGGGGTGGGCGCCGGGCCTGCGGGCTCGATGAGATCCGGATAGCCCCCCTAAGCCGAGGCCTATCCGGATCTCGAGGATCAGGCGGCGTCGGCCACGATGATGTCCTGCCCGAGGCGCCCGTCCTCCCGCGGGCGTCCGCACCAGTGGCCCCGGCGGATCTCGCTGACCCCGAGGCCCGCGCGCTCGTGGAATCCCGCGACGTCCCCCTCGGCTACGGCGATCAGCTGCTCGGGGATCCGCGGGTGGGTGGTCCACATGCGCCAGCCGTCGGCGTCGGTGAGCTCGTGGTCCAGCCGCATCGGCTCGGTGCTGCCAAGTGGGACCTGGCCGGCGCCGCGCTCGAGCAGGGCGGTCGCCTCGTCGTTGATCAGATACCAGGTGGCGACGATCCGGCCTCCGGGGCGCAGCACGCGCGCTACCTCCGCCAGATAGTGGGCGGACTCGCGCGGCTCGAGGTGGGTGAACAGGGAGCCGGCGAACGCCAGGTCGAAGCAGTCGTCGGGGTAGGGGAACGTGAGGTCGGTCGCGTCCCCGGTGCCCGCCGGGTTGTAGAGGCCGTTGCCGACGTCGACGAGCGTGAAGCCGAGGCGTGAATCAGTGGGGGCGACTCGGGTGCGGCACCACTCGATCGACCGCGGCGAGACGTCGAGCCCCTCGTAGAGGCCGGTGCCGAGGTGCGGCGCGACGCGAATCGCGATCTGGCCCGGCCCGCAGCCGACGTCGAGCATCCGCGTTCCCGGCCCCAGTCCGCCGGCCTCGAGAATCGCGGCCTCGACGGTGCGGTCCAGCACCGCGGGCAGGAAGGACGGTAGGCCGAGCCGCCGGGGCGGCACACGCGGATCGCGCTCCCCGGAGCGCCACGCCGCCAGGTCGCCGAGCGCACGCCGGGACCACCGCTCCGCGGGCTGGAGCCTGCGGCGGCCCGCGCGGAGCTCACGGTGAAGTCGGGCGGCCGGATTCACCGCGGGGCTAGTCGGCCGCGGCCACGCGAGCGCTGAGATCGGTCAGGTCGGGCCAATCGCTGGGCGGGCCGGCGGGTCGGCGGACCATGTCGGGATCGCCGGCGGGCAGCGCGGTGAGCAGCGACGCCAGCGGCTCGGCCTCGAGTTGCGCGGCGGTCGTCTCGCGCGCCACCTCGATGACCTGATTGCGGTTTTCGCCGCTCATCAGGTTCAGGCCCATCGCCTCGAGATCCCGGTGGACCGGCTGCAGGAGCGCGACCTCGGTGCCCTCCTCGCGGAGGCGGCGCGCCTCGCGGCCGAGGCGGCGTCCGGCCTCGGAGCTGGTCAGCAGGCGGAACCAGGAGAGGGGGTTGACGGCCGCACCGATGGGGTGCAGCGTCGAGGTCGGGTTCAGGCAGATCACGAGGTCGAGCCCGAGTCCACGAGCGATGTCGAGATTCGAGGTCGACCAGATCCCGCCGTCCACGTAGAGGCGACCCCCGATCGGCACCGGCCGGTAGAAGCCTGGGATCGCACAGGAGGCCGCGACCGCGTCGGCCAGCTTGGCCCGCGGCGCGCCCTTGCGGCCAAAGCTCACCCGCTGCCCGTTGGAGTAGTCGCACGCCACCACCCAGTGTCCAGGGTGTTGCGTCCAGGTGCCCTCGACCGCCCGCTGGACGATCTCGCGCAGCGGCTCGTTCGAGACGACGCCGCGGGGCAGCCAGCCACTGAGCACGCCGGCCGGGGTGTGGCGGTGCGGGCGCAGCAGGCTGCGTGCGGCCAGCGGCAGCGAGCCAGGAAACAGGGGGAGGGCTCCTCTGGCGAGGCGGAAGCGGGCGCCGCCGGAGCGGTCCGCGGTCTCGGCCGGTCCACCGCGGGCGTCGGTCATCCCCTCGAACGACTCGCCCCGCGAGTGGGCGACCATGAACCACGGGGGGAGCCCGGCCGCGATCAGCGAGCCGATCATCGAGCCCGCGGAGGTGCCGACGATCACGTCCGCGGAGGCCGGGTCCCAGCCGGTGCTCTCGGCGAGGCCGTCGAGGGCGCCGGTGAGCCAGGCGCCACCTTGCACGCCTCCCGCGCCGAGTACGAGTCCTACCCTCATCGACGGGGGATCATCCCAGGATCGGGCACGGCGCCCGCGGCAGGGTGGGGGAGGGTCGAACCTCAGACGCCGACGGAGCCGGACTCCCGGCCGCAGACCGGGCAGTCCTCGCCGCGCGCCAGTTCCCGCTCGCTGCAGTAGGGGCAGCTCTCGATCCGCTCGAGCACCCCGAGCAGCTCTCCGACCCGGCAGACCAGCAGCCGCTCCTCGTCCACCTCGACCCAGGCCCCAGCCGAGGCGGGGAAGACGACGTGGTCCCCGGCGCTCACTGGCATCTTGACGCCGGCCTGGTCCCACCAGTCGAGCCCCGGCCCGACCGCCAGGACGATCCCGTGCTGCGGTGGGTCCTCCCGCGAGCCCTCGGGCACGACCAGCCCCCACTTCCGGATCCGATCCGGCTCCAGCTCCTTGATGATCACACGATCGAACAGCGGCTTGAGCAAGTTGCGCATGTGAGGGATGGTAGGGGCTGGGTCCGTCCGATTCCGATGCGAACATACGTTCGCAATGCACAGAGCGTCGGTAAGGCAGCAGGTACTCGATCTGGTGGCGGATGGCCTCAACGACTGTGAGGTCTCACGCCGGACCGGCGTGCCTCGTTCGACCGTCCGGGAGATGCGGATAGCGGCCACCCAGCCTGGGGGAGCTAGGTCGCTCTCGCGAGCGTCGGCATGTCCTCGGTGTTGGCAACCGTCCAGACGAATCGACCCCCGGGCTTCGGACTACGCCGAGCTGCTCGGCCTCTATTTGGGGGACGGCCACATCAACAAGACAGCGCGGACCTACAGGCTGCGGCTCTTCCTGGACTCGAGCTATCCGGTCGTACTCGACCAGGCTCAGTCCGTGATCGACCGAGTCTTCCCCGAGAACCGCGTGGGGCGACAGTTGATGTATGGCGGGTCTATGACGATCCTCGATGTCCATAGCCGGCACCTTCCGTGCCTGTTTCCGCAGCATGGGGCTGGGCTCAAACACACGCGCGAGATCCTCTTGGAGTCATGGCAGTCGGCAATCGCAGCCCGGCATCCTTGGCCGCTCATCCGTGGTCTGATCCGCTCCGATGGCTGTTCGTTTCTCAATCGCACCGGTCCGTATCGGTACTTGAGCTTCTACTTCTCGAATCGATCCGACGGAGTCGCTCAGGTATTCGACGACGCCTGCGAGGCGGCCGGGCTGGCGCCCCGTTGCAACCGCAACGTCAGGCGCGGTCTCTGGGAGTTCAGAATCAACCGACGAGCAGACGTCGCCGCGTTGCGTCAACACGTCGGAGTCAAGGCGTGACCCGATCTCGGTAAAGTCGATCTCTCCCGCGGCTGTGGTGAAATTGGCAAACACGCGAGCTTCAGGTGCTCGTGGGGGAAACCCCTTGGAG
>Ga0102946_1000798_pt1 | contig 10993 bp, 9 predicted proteins | sample SalPon2A_A_D1_MG_FD_78209 | JGI IMG/M metagenome (GOLD analysis project Ga0102946, IMG submission 78209) | Soil microbial communities from South San Francisco under conditions of wetland restoration - Salt Pond MetaG R2A_A_D1_MG | ecosystem: Environmental > Terrestrial > Soil > Wetlands | place... | reverse complement strand
CGGGGCGCGGGCAGTGACTGCAAGGTGGTCCCCGAGGAATGCGGCCCAGACCCCTACTACGACCGCAACTACGAGGGTGCGACCGCCAACGGCCTCCGGGCGGGCGCCTACCACCGAGCGTTCGCCTCGGGAGGGAATCGCAGGCGGGCGAAGGCCGATGCCCGGCGCGAGGCCCGGGTCTTCGTCCGCAGCGTCGGCGGGGTCGTCCGCGGCGACCTGCGCCCGGTGCTCGATGTCGAGACGCCCTTCACGCGGCTCAACGCCCGCCGCCTCCGGCTCTGGATCCGGACCTGGCTGAAGCGGGTCGAGCGCAAGACCGGGGTCCGCCCGATGATCTACACGAACGCCTCGAGCTGGGCGGCGACCGGTGATACGCGACGGTTCGCGCGGCGCAACTACCGGCTCTGGGTAGCCAACTTCAGCGTCGACGAGCCCGCGGTCCCGGCGGGCAACTGGGCGGGAGCCGGCTGGGCCGTGTGGCAGCACACGAGCACCGGCTCGGTACGCGGCATCAGCGGGAACGTCGACAAGAACAAGCTCGGCGTGCCGATCGCCAAGATCACAGCGCGACCCCGCTGAGCGCTCCCGCGCATGCTGCACGGTGGTCGAGACCGCCCGCAGCGACCCTCCCGATCCGACGCCGCCGGGGGCGCTGCGCCAAACTGCCCTCCGATGAGCACCACACCGTCACTGAGCGCCAACCAGGCGGTCCGCGACCAGCGGATCGAGGAGGTCGTACCGCTCGCCACTCCCGCGCTGCTTCTGCACGAGCACCCCCTCCCCCCCGATCGGGAGGAGGACGTGCTCGCCTCCCGCCGCGAGATCACCGGGATCCTCGACCGCGACGACCCCCGCCTGCTCGTGATCGTCGGGCCCTGCAGCGTGCACGACCCGGAGGCCGCGCTCGACTACGCGGGCCGGCTGGCCGAGCTCGCAGCGGAGCTGCCGGAACTGTTGATTGCGATGCGCGTCTACTTCGAGAAGCCCAGGACGACGACGGGCTGGAAGGGCCTGATCAACGATCCCCACCTCGACGGCTCGGGGGACGTGAACAAGGGCCTGCGCGACGCCCGCGAACTGCTGCTCCACATCCTCGGACTGGGGCTGCCGATCGGCTGCGAGTTTCTCGACCCGATCACCCCGCAGTACATCGCCGACACGGTCGCGTGGGGGGCGATCGGCGCGCGGACGACCGAGAGCCAGACCCACCGCCAGCTCGCCTCGGGCCTGTCGATGCCGATCGGCTTCAAGAACCGCACCGACGGCAACATCGGCGTCGCGGTCGACGCCGTTCGCGCCGCCGGGGCGCAGCACTCCTTCGCCGGGGTCGACCTCTCCGGCACCTCCGCGATCCTGCACACCCGCGGCAACCCGGACAGCCACATCATCCTCCGCGGCGGGCGCGGGGCAACGAACTACGACCCGGAATCGATCGGAGCGACGCTCGAGAGCCTGCGAGCCGTCGATCTCCCCGAGCGCGTGATCGTCGACGCCTCTCACGACAACAGCGGCAAGGACCACGAGCGCCAGCCGCAGGTCGCGGCGGCGATCGGCGAGCAACTCGCCGGCGGCGAGGGGGCGATCGTGGGCGTGATGCTCGAGTCGTTCCTCGAGCCGGGCCGGCAGGACATCAGCCCCGAGCTGACCTACGGCCAGTCCGTGACCGACAAGTGCATGGGCTGGGAGGCGACGGTCGACGTCCTCACCGAGCTCAACCGCGCGACCGCGGAGCGGCGCTCCGGCTAGTACCGAAGCCCGGGCCCACGCATCGGCCTACTTCTTCTTGTCGCCGCCGGTCGGCGGCGGATCCCCTTGGACGCCCGGAGCGTAGGCACCGTCGTCGTAGCCGTCGCCGTCGGCGTCGGTGCCGGGCTCGGCCGGATCACCCCCGGCGTCGGAGGGATCGGTCTCATCGGCGTCGGTCGTCGTCGATGAGTCGTACTCGGCGCCGCTGATCGTCTGCGACGAGATGTACGAGCTCAGGTCCGGCGGGTTCTTCGGCTCCGGGAAGTCCTCGCAGAAGCCCCCGATCGCAACGTCCATGTAGTCGTTCCAGATCGGTGCCGAAAGCGAAGCGCCGTAGCCCGGTAGCGGCACGCGCTCGTTCGGGTTGCCCGTCCACACCGCGGTCGAGACCTTGGGCGTGTAACCCACGAACCAGGCGTCGGACTGCTCCTCGGTGGTGCCGGTCTTGCCCGCGGCCGGGCAGGAGAGATCGTTGCCGGCCGCGGTGCCGTAGTCGAGCGTCCCCTTCATCACGTCGGCGACCTTGTAGGCGACGCCATCGGTCAGCACGCGCTCGCCCTTGCCGTCATCCGGCTCGTCGACCTCGCCGTCGGGGAACTCGACCCGCTTGATCGCGGTCGGGTCGTGATGGACGCCGCCGTTGGCGATCGTGGCGTACGCGTTCGACATCTCGAGCACCGTGCAGCACTGGGTCGTGCCGCCGAGCGCCTCGGCGTAGTAGCCGTCGAGCGGCGAGCGGATCCCGAGCTTCTCCGCCATCGCCGCGAAGTCACTGGGACCGACGTCGATGCCGAGCTGGGCGTAGACGGTGTTGATTGAGTTGGCGGTCGCCTGACGGAGGGTCATCGACTTGCCCCCTCCCCCGCTCACGGTCCAGGACGTGTACTGGTCGGGATTCAGCGTGATCGTCGAGGGCGCGGGGTATGAGGTCGAGTCGGGGTCGATTCCCTCGTCGACGGCCGTCGTCAGCACGAACGGCTTGAACGCGGACCCGGGCTGCCGCTCGCCGTCCGCCGCGAGGTTGAACTGGCTCGAGTCGTACTCGGTCGAGGAGGCCATCGCGAGGATCTCGCCGGTCTCGGTGTTGGTCGAGACGAGCGCCGACGCCGCGCTGGTCACGGGGTTGTCGGCGATCGCCTGCTCGGCGGCCGCCTGCAGCTTCGGCTGCAGCGTCGTGTAGACCTGTAGCCCGCCCTCGCGAACCGTCTTCTGCCCGTAGGTGTCGATCAGCTCCTGCTGGACGTAGTCGAAGAAGAACTGCTCGTCGCGCTGCTCGTAGCGGAATCCACGCTCGAGGCCGAGGCCCTGAGCCGCCAGCTGCTGCGCCTTGCCCTCGGAGATGTAGCCCTGCTCGGCCATCGCGCCGAGCACCTGGTTGCGGCGCTCGGTGGCGACGGTCTTGTTCAGGAACGGGTTGTAGTCGGTCGGCGCCTGCGGGAGGCCGGCGAGCAGCGCCGCCTCCTTGATCCCGACGTTCTTGATGTTCTTGTCGAAGAACACCTCGGCCGCCGCGGCCACGCCGACGGCTGTGCGCCCGTTGTTGGTGCCGTAGGCGGCGGTGTTCAGATAGGCCTCGAGGATCTCGTCCTTGCTGTGGGCCTCCTCGTACTCGCGGGACATCTCGGCCTCGATGATCTTGCGCTCGATCGTGTCCTCGGGGTCCTCGATGAAGAGGTTGCGCACGAGCTGCTGGGTGATCGTCGAGGCGCCCTGCCTGACCTCACCCGCCTCGAGGTTCTCCACGGCCGCGCGGACGATCGCGCTGTAGTCGACGCCGCTGTGGTCGTAGAAGTTCTCGTCCTCGATCGAGATCGTCGCCTGCTCGACCGTGTCGGGAATCCGCTTCAACGTCGTCGGCTCCCGGAGGACGTCGGCCTGGACGAAGCCGAGGCTCTTGCCCTCGGCGTCGATGATCTCGGAGTTGGCGCCGCTGTCGGCGGGCTTCAGCGTGTCGATCGACGGTGCCGAGCTGGCGATGTCGAGGACCCAAAGCCCGGCGCCCCCAAGGCCGATGCCGATAAACGCGAGCAGCACGGCGCCGGTGAGGAACATTCGCCTGCCGACGTTCCCGCGAGAACGTCGGCGCCGCTGTCTGGCACGGAGAGACATGTTGGGGAATCGTAGAGCCCGCCCGAGCCCGGCCCCTCCGGCGGATCAGCTGCCCCTGTACGGCGCGCCGGTAGCGCTAGCCGCAGTGGGGCCAGTGATGGCGGCCCTCGCGGCGCTTGAGCGCGACCGCGACGACTGCCTGAACCTTGTAGTTGTAGGCGACCGGATCGCCACCTGGCGACTTCGGTGCCGCGCGCCACGTGGCGCGCATGAACTGGAAGGCACCGCGGTAGCGGCCGCCGCCGCCGATCGCCTTCGGGTTGCCGCCGGACTCGCACTTGCTCGTACGGCGGGCCCAGCGCTTGTCGCGCGCCCTGGTCTTCCTCCAGATCCGGCGGTACTTGGCCTTGTTGACCTTCGCCTTGTTACCCCCCTTTTTACCCCCGTCGTGTCCTCCGACCGAGACGCCGCCGGACCCCGCGCTCGCCGGCGAGGAAGCAAGCGCGGCGAAAGCCAGGGCCGCCACGAGGCTCGTGGCGAGCAACAGGACGATCTTCAGGTTGGGGTTCACACCGGGGTGTGACGACACGGTCGCGCTCTTTTCGTCGCTTACGGGGTTAGCTGACGGGCTCGCGCCAAAAGAGCCGGCGCTACGCGACAAGTTGCCGCGACTCGCCCCAACAAGTGGGTCCCCCGCTGGCCCGTTATGTAGACGGGCTACTCAGCAGGTGGCGCGGCAGGCTAGCAGATTGTGAGGAAATCGTTAGTGCCGCCGGTGGGAGGCCCCCGAGCGCTAAGGTCGTGGGCCATGGACGCCACCAAGGCCCCCGACTCCGGCGCCCGACGCGTCCGCCTGCTTGCCGCCGGCGGCACGATCGCGATGACCGGCGCCGGTGGGGCAACACCCGAGCTCGACGGCGATGCGCTCGTCGCGTCGATCCCGGAGCTCAACACCCACGACGGCCTCGATGCCGAGACGATCTTCGACCTCCCGAGCGCACATCTGACGCTGGCCGACCAGCTCGAGATCTGCCGCCTCGCCCGCGACACGGCCCGCCGCGGGATCGGCGTGGTGGTCACACACGGCACCGACACGCTCGAGGAGACCGCGATGCTCTGCGACGTGATCCACGACGCCGAGGCACCGATCGTCTTCACAGGCGCGATCCGCCCGGCCTCGGCCGCCGGCGCCGACGGGCCCGCGAACACCGTCGATGCGATCAGCGTCGCGGCGAGCGAGGCCGCGGCCGGGATGGGCGTGCTCGTCTGCTTCGGCGGCGAGATCCACCACGCGCGGTGTGCGCGCAAGACCGACACGACCTCGCTGGTCGCCTTCTCCTCCCCGCAGACCGGCCCCCTGGGCCGCGTCACCGAGGGGCACCCCACGATCTGGTCGCGGATCCCGCGCAACCCGCCGCTCGACCCCCCGCACCTGGATCGGCAGGTGCTGGTCGTCCCCACCGGCGTCGGCGACGACGGCGCGCTGGCCCGGGCCGCGCTCGCAAGCGACCCGGCGGGCGCGCTGATCGGAACGCTCGGCGCGGGCCACCTGACGCCGGATCTGCTGGAGCTCTGGGCGCTCGAGGCGGAGCGGATCCCGGTGGTCGCCTACTGCCGCCCCGAGCGCGGTGTGATCCTGAACGCGACCTACGGCTACCCGGGGTCCGAGAGCGACCTCCGCGAGACCGGGATCATTCCGGCGGGATTCCTGTCCCCACAGGCCGCGAGGATGAAGCTCCTCGCCTGCCTGGCTGCCGGCCTCGAGATCGACGAGATCCGCTGGGCGTTCAACCAGGACGACGGCTGAACGATGGTCGGCCTGCCCGAGCGCGGCCGCATATATGAGGGGGAACGACTGGTCGGGGGCGCGGACGTCGACGCCGCGGGCCGCGTCCGGCTCAACGCGCTGGCCCGGTGGCTGCAGGAGGTGGCCTTCGCCGACGCGCTCGATGCCGGCCTGCCCGCGCAGAGCGCCTGGATCATCCGCCGCACGCTGATCTCGGTCGAGCGCTGGCCCGCGTTCGCCGAGCGCCTGACCTTGAAGACCTTCTGCAGCGCGATCGCCAAGAGCGTCGCCGACCGCCGGACGTCGATCAGCGGTGACCGCGGCGGTCGCGTCGAGGCCGCGGGGCAGTGGGTGCAGATCGACCCGGAGACGCGCCGGCCGCTGCGCTTCGACGAGCGGTTCCTCGGCCTGTACGCGGAGAGCGCCTCCGGGCGCCGGGCGCGGTCGAGGCTGCGACACCCCGCTCCGGACGCGGCCGGCGAGAGCACCGAGCAGCTGGAGTGGAGATTCCGCGAGGCCGACGTCGACCTCGTGGGCCACGTCAACAACACCGCCTACTGGCAGATCGCGGAGGAGTTCCTCGACCTCAGCGCCATGCCAGAGGGGGCGAGGTGCGACATCGAGATCGAGTTCCGCGGCGGCTCGGTTGCCGGGCCGGCCACGGTCCTGCGCGGCGGCGCGATGCTCTGGGTGCTCGACGGCACCGGCGAGGTCAGCGCCTCGATCAGCGCCGAGCCCGGCGGCTGAGCGTCGGAGCCGTTAGCATCTGAATGAACGTTCACTCATTCCCAAGGAGCACACCTTCATGTCCTGGAGCACCGACGACATCCCGAACCTCGACGGCCGTACCGCCCTCGTCACTGGCGCCAACGGCGGGCTCGGGCTCGAGACGGCGCGCGAGCTGGCACGCAAAGGCGCCGACGTCGTGATGGCGGCCCGCAACCTCGAGAAGGCGGCCGAGGCCGAGGCCGATATCCGCGCCGGGCTGCCCGAGGCCTCGCTGGAGATCGTTCCCCTCGATCTCGGCTCCCTCGACTCGGTCAGAGCGGCCGCCGGCAAGGTGCTGGCCAAGCACGACCGCATCGACATCGTCGTCAACAACGCCGGGCTGATGGCGATGCCCGAGCGCCGCACCGAGGACGGCTTCGAGATGCAGCTCGGCGTCAACCACCTCGGCCACTGGGTACTGACCGCGAGGCTGATGCCCGCGATCCTCGCCGCCCCGCAGGCCCGGGTCGTCAGCGTGACCAGCACCGCCCACCACATGGGCCGGGCCGTGAATCCGGACAACCCCCACCTGGAGGGCAGCTACGGGCCGTGGAAGTCCTACGGGCAGTCGAAGCTCGCGAACTTCCACTTCGGGATCGGGCTGCAGAAGCAGTTCGAGGCCGCCGGCGTCGGGGCGCGGAGTCTGATCGCCCATCCCGGGCTCTCGAACACCGACCTGCAGGCCCGGACGACGAGGGAGAACGAGGGGGACTTCTGGGGAAAGTTCTTCCACAAGATGTCCTCCAGCTCGGGCATGGACCCCGCTACCGGCGCGCTCTCACAGCTGCGCGCGGCGACCGACCCGAATGCTTCCGGCGGCGAGTTCTACGGGCCCATGTGGGTCAACAGCGGCCCGCCCGTGCGCAAGCCGATCGTCCGGCGCCTGGGCATGGGCGGTGCGATCGACAAGCTCTGGGCCGTATCCGAGCGCGAGACGGGCGAGCGGCTCGAGATCGGCGCGGGGAGCGGCGAGGGCGTCGCCGCTTGAGCCCGGCGGCCGCGACGACGGACACCGACCGCGCGGCGGCGGTCCGGTCGGCGCTGCGCGCGCTGGTCGCCGAGCGTGGCTTCCACGGCGCCTCGATGAGCGCAGTGGCGGAGCGGGCCGGGGTCGCCACCGGCACCGCCTACGTTCACTACGCGTCGAAGGACGAGCTGGTGCTCGCCGCATATCTCGAGAGCAAACGCGCGCTCGGCGAGGCGGCGGTCGCGGGCATCGACGCGGGCGACACCCCCGAGCGGCGCTTTACCGAGCTCTGGCGCTCCGCCTTCGCCTACCTGCGCTCGCACCGAGACGAGGCGCGGTTCCTCGTCCAGGTCGACGGCAGCCCCTACGCCGACCCGTTCCACCGCGAGGCGACCGAGATCGAGGACGATCCGCTGCTCGCCGCCGCCGAGACGCCCGACATGGCGGCCATGCTGCTGCCGCTGCAGCCCGAGGTGCTCTACGAGCTGGGGCTGGCGCCGGCCGTCCATCTCGCGGCGCGCGGGACCAAGCTCGACGAGGGCGCCCTCGCCATGGCCGCTACCGGTTGCTGGCGGGCGATCAGCCGCCCGTGATCCAGCTCAGCCGACGGTGTCGAAGGCGCCGGAGGAGATCGCGGCCTCGGCGGCCTTCTCCGCGCGCTTCTTGCCGCCCTTGCGCTTGCCCTTGACGCGGATCGAGCCGCGCATGAAGGGGTGGATGCGGCAGAAGTAGGTGTAGGTCTTGCCGGGCCTCTTCAACTTCGGCGTCTTCCAGGTGTTCGAGCCGGTCGTGACCTCCTTGCTCGTTCCCCGCCCGAAGCCGAGCTGGCCGGAGTCGAAGTTGAGCGGTCCGTCGGCGAGCGGGTAGCCGATGCCCGACCCCCGGTTACAGGGCGCCTTGCAGGAGGTGATGCTGTGCCAGGCCTGCTCCTCGTTCGGCATCGTGATCAGCGCGTCGAGGTTGGTGAACTCCACCCGCTCGCCGCGCTTGACGACCGGCGGGCGCATCAGCCGCTTCGGGAACCCCCGGTTGGCGGAGTAGCCGCCGCGGTCGTAGACGAAGCTGCGGATGTCGATCCCCGAGTCCGGCAGGCCGCGCTTTCTCGACTTGAGCTTGCGCGGGTCGGGGAGCTTCAGGTTCTTGCGGGCCTTGGCGTCGATGTTCTCCTTGAGCCGCCCGTGGGTGAGCGTCCCGCGGTCCTTGTACATCGCCTTGACCTCAGCCGCGTCGTCCCAGGGATCCCTGGCGAGCGGGTCGTCGGCGCTGCTCCAGGCGAGCGGCAGGATGCCCATCGACTCGTACCAGGAGGCCTTCTTGACGTTGTAGATCACGTTGATCCGCGCGGTGTCGCCCTCCTTGAGCTTGACCCGCCAGTCGCGGCTGGTCGCCCGCATGCTCACGTCCCAGCTGACCGCGCCGGCCGGCTCGTAGTACTTGGTCCGGGAACGGAACAGGCGCTTGGTCTCCCCGGGGCTGTCGCCGTCGACGGTGCCGGGGTCGGGGCCGTCGCGCGAGACCTCGAGGTTGACGTTCTTGCCGCCCGGATGCAGATGACCGGCGCCGAAGACGAGCGTCGCCCCGCCGGCCGGCACCTTCCACTCGCGCACATTGCTGATCCGCTCGCGCTGCGAGTAGCCGGGGAGGCTGGGATCCGTCGGGACCTCGTCGGGAAAGACGTACCTGCCGTCGTCGTTGAGATCGAAGTTCTTCTTGGCGTCGAAGACCGGGTAGACCTGCGGCCAGCCGGCGACGTCCATCCACCTGATCCTGATCGGCTCGATCCCGGCCGCGTTCCCGGCCGCCTCGGGCACCCAGTCGATCTTCCAGGTGATGTAGACCTGCCGGTTGTCGGAGGCCGTCAGGTTGTGGATCATCTGGTTGATCGTCCAGTCGGCATCGCCCGCGACCTTGAGTCCATAGCCCTTGGGCAGCTTTGCGATCGTCTTCTCCTCGCCGGCCGCGAAGGTCGGGCCGAGGCCGGGACCGATCCAGACGACGTGGTGCAGGTGCAGGTCCCAGACGCTTGGGGTGACGAGCTTGCCGTTCGGCTTGATCTCGACCATGCTCGGCTTGAATCGCGTGATGTAGCCCTTCTTCGTCGAGCCGGGCGCGAAGTCGGCGACGCTGCCCGGACCGCTCACCTTGACCGCGTTCGGGCAGGTCTTGGTGCCGCCGAAGTCATTCAGGTTCTGGCCGGGATGAATCGGGATCGCCCCGGTACGGCACTCGAACGTGGTCGTGCCGGGATACTTCTCGGCCCTGAGGGTGGGCTCCTTGCCGCCCTTCATGGCGGCGGCCGGAGCGGCCACCACGAGGAAGACAGCGACACCTGCCAGTAGTCCCCCTGCGACCACTCTTACCCTCTCCATCACCGGGATTGTTGCGCATCGGTCAACTCGCCGCGAAACTGGCCGCCATCCGGGATACTCCCCGGCAATGAGCACGGGCCCTCATGTCGCAGTCGTCACCGACACGACCACCTACATGCCTGCCGAGCTGATCCAGCGGCTCGGCATCCGGGAGGTCAGCCTCTACGTCGGCTGGGGCGGCAACCTCGAGCGCGAGGACAGCTACACGGACCTCCGCGCGTTCTACTCGCGGCTCGACGAGACCACCGATCTCCCGAAGACCTCGCAGCCCTCGGTCGGCGACTTCCGCGCCGTCTACGAGCCGCTGATCGCGGAGGGGCGCGAGATCGTCTCGATCCACATCGCCGAGTCCCTGTCCGGCACCTGCGCCAGCGCCCGCGAGGCCGCCGGCGAGCTGGCCGCCGACCGGGCCGAAGCCCGGATCGAGGTGGTCGACGCCTCGACCGGGGCGGCAGGGCTCGCGTGCCTCGTCATCGCCGCTGCCGAGGCCGCGAACGCCGGGGCGGATACGGATGCGGTGCTGGCCGCCGTCGAGCGCGCGCGCGAGCAGCTCGACATCTGGTTCTGCCTCGACACGCTCGAGTACCTACGGAAGGGGGGCCGGATCGGGGCCGCCCAGGCGCTGCTCGGGAGCGCGCTGCAGATCAAGCCGATCCTCACCTTCGGTGCCGAGATTGAGCCGGTGGGCCGGGTGCGGACCCACGCCCGCGCGCGCCGACGGATGCAGGAGTACCTCGTCGAGCTCCACAACCGGGAGGCCACGGACTGGGTCGTGCAGCACGCCCAGTCGCCCGAGGATGCCGACTGGCTCGTCGATCAGGGCCGGGAGATCCTCGGCTCCGAGCCGCTGTTCCGGACCGAGGTCGGCCCGGTGCTCGGCGCCCATCTCGGCTCGGGCATGCTGGTCGGCGGCATGGTCCGCGGCTGAGCCGGAACGACGGCCTCAGCGACGCAGCGAGCGGCGGTAGGCCCGCGCCTTCTTGCCGACCAGCGTCGCCAGGTTGCCGAGCGCGATATTGGCGTCGGCGAGGTGTAGGCCCCAGGTCGGATCGGGGATCGCGTTGAGGTCGGGGGCGCCACCCCGCGGCTCCACCTGCAGCACGCTGGCGCCGTCGTCGCGTGAGCACTCGGCCCGGTAGAGGCCCTTCGCCTCGATCCAGGGAGTCCCCACCTCCGGCGTCGGCAGGCCGACCAGGCCGGTGGCGAGCCCGATCGTGGTGCCCGGGGCGAACGGCTCGCTCGGGTACAGCGATCGCAGCCGGCCCGAGCCACCGCCGAGGGCCGCCGGGTTAGTACAGAGCACCTCCT
>Ga0102946_1000797_pt1 | contig 11013 bp, 13 predicted proteins | sample SalPon2A_A_D1_MG_FD_78209 | JGI IMG/M metagenome (GOLD analysis project Ga0102946, IMG submission 78209) | Soil microbial communities from South San Francisco under conditions of wetland restoration - Salt Pond MetaG R2A_A_D1_MG | ecosystem: Environmental > Terrestrial > Soil > Wetlands | place... | reverse complement strand
TGGCAACGAAGCATAAAAGAAATTGAAGTTTTACGCGAAAAGTTTTTTAAAGCAGGTAAAGTACCGCGTTCTAAAAGTGATGAAATTTGGAATAAATTTAAAGAAGCAACACGTAAATTCAATTCAGTAAAAAATCAGTTCTTCAAAAATATATAGCAAGAGCAACTTGATAATTTAAACAAGAAAAAGGCTTTAATTGAACAAGCACAGGCTTTAAAAGATAGTGACGATTGGCAAATGGCAACAGATGTAATGAAAAAAATCCAAGCCGATTGGAAAAAAATTGGTCATGTACCAAGAAAGTATTCTGATAAATTATGGAAAGAATTTAAAGATGCTTGTAATCACTATTTTGATAGGTTGCACCAACGTCAAGATCAAGGAAATAAAGAGCAAGTTGAGGTATTTAACAAGAAAAAAGAGTTGTTAAATGAATTGAGAACTAAACTTGATGATGAAAGTGAAATTTCTATGGATGAATTAAATGACTACTTTACAATGTGGAGTAGCTTAGGACTAGTACCTTATGAAATGCGCCATATTGAAGCTAAGTTTAACAAAACTATTGATAAAATAATAAATAACAATTCAGGTTTAGATAAAACAGAAGTAGAAATGCTGAAGTTTAAAAATCAAATAGAAGGCTATATTCAACAAAAGAATTACAGAAAACTTGATGGCGAACAGCTTTTTATTAGAAAACGAATAGACGAAATTGTTAGAGAAATACAACAACTAGACAATAACTTAGGGTTTATATCTAATGTTTCAGATGATAATCCGCTAGTTAAAAATGTTCAACGCCAAATTGATGAATACAACGATAATTTAGAAATTTGGAAAAAGAAATTGGATTATTTACGAAGTTTAGAATATTAAAAAAAAGCCTGCTTTAAGCAGGCTTTTTTTTATTCATAATTTAAATAGGTTGCGACTTCAATTTTAACATCGGTCCACGTTTTTGGAATACCGTCGGCACCAGAATGAAGTTGTTTACAAGCTACATTTAATGCCTCAATTGCAGCTTCAGCCTTCCAATTATCAAGGTCTAAAACAGCTTCAATAGTAGCCATTTGGTCACTAATTATGTAAGTAATTGGTATGGTTTGGGTAATACCGTTCATAGTAATATCTACTGAACCAGCATTTTCATAAACCATTTTAAGTTCACCTTTAATAAACTCAGTTTCTTGCATTGTGCCAAATAAAAACTTCTTTAGTTTCCCATCGCGTATTGAATCTTTTGTAAAAATACTAGAAACGGGTATGCTAAATTTTAATCCGTTTAGGGCTTCTCTTGGTGAAGCTCCTTCTGGAATATGAATAAATTTTACTTTAGTGAATTGTCCTTTTACTGGTACTTTACTTGTAGTTTTGTAAGCCGTCCAATTTATAGTGGTAGTTTTAGCTTCGGCACTGTATTGCTTTTTATTATTATCCTTATCATTATTTCCTTTTGTATTACAAGAAATTAAACTTATAGATAGAATAAGTAAGGTTATTATAGAATTTATTTTCATAATAAATTATTTTAAATGTGTTTTTACAAGATTAATATATCCTTTTTTAGCATCATCTTCAGAAATATGTTTTAGCTGAAGCCAAGCATTTACTTTAAATGCATTTTTTAATTCTTCTTCTCCCGAAGGTGTATGAAAATAAGGCAAATTACCTTTTGTGGCTTGTTTGTAGTAAGCATAAAACTGAAGCATTACATCAGGAGGTAATTTTATATTGGTATTTGAAGCCTTTTTGTAAGCTTCTTCAAAAGCTTTATCTAACTCAGATTTCATATTCAAATTTAAGAAACTAAATGCTAGCAATCAATTGTTCTCCACCTTTAACTTTTTGGTTTAGAGTTACTTCAACTTTAGCATTTAAGGGTAAAAATAAATCAACACGCGAACCAAATTTTATAAAACCAGCGTCAGCTCCTTGAATAACTTCCATATCTTTTTTTGCATAATTTACAATGCGTTTTGCCATTGCACCTGCTACTTGACGATATAATACTTCACCAAAAACCTCATTTTCAACTACTACTGTGGTTCGTTCATTTTCTTCAGAAGCTTTAGGGTGCCAAGCTACCAAGTATTTACCGGGATGATATTTACTGTATTTTACTTTACCTCCAATTGGGTAACGTGTTACGTGTACATTTATTGGAGACATAAATATGGATATTTGAATACGTTTGTCTTTAAAATATTCTTTTTCTTCAACTTCTTCAATAACTACAACTTTACCATCAACTGGAGCAATTACGTGGTTGTTGTTTAATACGGTATTACGTTTTGGATTTCTAAAAAATTGTAAAATTAAGATGAAGAAAAGTAATAATAGTATTGCTAAAACTTTATTTAACCAAACGAGCTCAACAAAGTTTTCAATTAAAATGATACCAGCACCAACAATAATTGTGGCAACTATAATTATTTTATAACCTTCTTTATGAAACATATTATACAAATTGTAAATAAATAAAAATAAACGGTGCAGCGAAAATTACGCTATCAAACCTATCTAAAAATCCTCCGTGTCCAGGTATAAAGTTACTACTATCTTTTACACCAGCTTGCCTTTTAAACATAGATTCAATTAAATCGCCTAAAACGCCAAACACATTAACAATAGCTGCAATTACAATCCATTGGGTGAGTGAAAGTTGTGGAAATTGATTGGCAACAGCAAAACTGGCTAAAAAAGTAAAGGTCATACCGCCAACAAAACCTTCAATAGTTTTGTTAGGTGAAATACGCTCTAAAAGTTTGTGTTTGCCAAAGTTTTTACCCACTAAAAACGCAAATGTATCGTTTGTCCAAATAAGTAAAAAAACACCTAAAATAGTAGTGTTAATATAGTTGAATGAAGCATTTAAAAAGGGTATTTGTACAATAAGCGTAAAAGGAACTACAATATAAATTACAGATAAAAATATTTTACCTAAATGCTGAATTACATCGTCTTTTTTTGTAAATAAAAGTATGGAAGCAAAAGTTAAAAATATGGTTAAAAATAATACCAAACCTACAAATTCAAAAACTTCTTGGTAGGCATTATTAGTAACATTTAAAATATTACCAAACGTAAAAAATAAAGTTCCTAAAATGTATGGAAATATACTTTTTATATCAATCATTCGCTTAAACTCATATAAACATAGCATCATTAAAATAAAGAATAGCGTTACAAATGTAGTTTGACTATAGAGTATTGAAAAAATTAATACGCTACCAAATACAAAACCTGATATTGATCTAACAATTAATTTATGCATACATTATAAATCTTCAAATAATAACAAATATAAGTTTTTTGAATTGGTATTGCCGTAACTCATAAAGTCATCTTTTTTTAAATTTAAATCATAATTTTTAATAGGGCTAATATTACTTGGTATATTACCTTGATATCTGCTTTTTATACCCGTTAAACTTTCACCTTTAGTTTTTACTAATTGACTTGTGGTTGCATAAATAATAAAATTTTCAGACAACTCAGATAATTTATAATCACTTAATTGGTTTGATGAAAATAAAATGCTTCCATTTTCAGCAATTAGATGCTCACAAGTACTAAAAAAAGTATGTTTATTTGATAATTTTTCTGAAAAACTCAGCTTGTTATTTTTTAGTAATTTCTGTAAATCGTTATCCGTACAAATTAACGATTCCCAATTGTTTTCTTCTAAAATATCTTTCACATTATCAATAACTTCAGTTAAACTAGTGCAATACAAAAACTTACCTTTATTTTTAATGAAATTATTAACAAAAACCTGATCTAACGAAAGATTGTCATCCGTTATATCAGGTTCAATTTTATCTTCTTTAGAAGAATGTGATTTAAAAAGTTTTTTGAATATACCCATTGGTTTTTTGAATAAATTCAAAAATAAAAAAAGATATTATATTATCCTTGTGTTTCCGAAGAATTATCAACACTTTCAGTACTTTCTTTGTGTGTGTGGTCAGGATCTTCAATAACGTGTTCTTTATCAAAAGGACGTTTACCAAAAATAGTTTCTAAATCTTTTTTAAATATAACTTCTTTCTCCAATAAAGTTTCAGCTAAAGTGGTTAATTTCTCTTTATTTTCATCAAGAATATTTACAGCACGTTTAAATTGTGTTTCAATAATAGTTGAAATTTCTTTATCTATACGTTGCGCTGTTTCTTCACTATAAGGTTTTGTAAAATTATAATCAGATTGTCCTGTTGAATCGTAATAGGTTAAATTTCCAATGGCATCGTTTAAACCATAAATAGTAACCATAGCACGTGCTTGTTTTGTTACTTTTTCTAAATCGTTTAATGCACCTGTTGAAATTTTACCAAAAATCAACTTTTCAGCGGCTCTTCCTGCTAAAGTAGCACACATTTCGTCTAACATTTGCTCACTTTGCACTATTTGACGTTCTTCAGGTAAATACCAAGCTGCGCCTAAAGATTGACCTCTAGGAACAATAGTAACCTTAACCAATGGTGCCGCATGTTCTAACATCCAACTTGCAGTGGCGTGACCAGCTTCGTGAAAAGCAATAGTTTTTTTCTCTTTTGGTGAAATTAATTTGTTTTTCTTTTCTAAACCGCCAACAATTCTATCTACAGCATCTAAAAAGTCTTCATGATGCACAGATTTTTTACCTTTTCTCGCAGCAATTAAAGCAGCTTCGTTACATAAGTTAGCAATATCTGCACCAGAAAAACCAGGTGTTTGTTGCGATAAAAATTCTATATCAACATCTTTATTAAGTTTCAACGGTTTAATATGAACCTTAAAAATTTGTTCACGCTCTTTTAAATCAGGCAAGTCTACATAAATTTGACGGTCAAAACGTCCAGCTCGCATTAATGCTTTGTCTAAAACATCAGCACGGTTGGTAGCTGCAATTACAATTACGTTAGTGTCGGTTCCAAAACCATCCATTTCAGTAAGTAATTGGTTTAGCGTATTTTCACGCTCGTCATTACTACCTGTAATATTGTTTTTTCCACGCGATCTACCAATGGCATCAATTTCATCAATAAATATTATTGAAGGCGATTTTTGTTGTGCTTGTTTAAATAAATCACGAACACGAGATGCACCTACACCTACAAACATTTCAACAAAATCTGAACCTGATAATGAGAAAAATGGAACACCAGCTTCACCAGCAACTGCTTTTGCAAGTAATGTTTTACCTGTACCCGGAGGGCCTACTAACAAAGCACCTTTAGGTATTTTACCACCCAATGAAGTGTATTTATCTGGATTTTTTAAAAAATCTACAATTTCTTGAACTTCCTCTTTTGCACCTTCTAAGCCAGCAACATCTTTAAACGAAGTTTTAACTTTTTGGTCTTGATCAAATAATTTAGCTTTTGATTTTCCAATGCTAAAAATTTGTCCGCCAGCGCCAGAACCTCCACCAGACATACGTCTCATAAAGTACAACCAAATGGCAATTAACAGTACAAATGGTAAAAGTGATAATAGAAAATCAGAGAAATAACCTTCCGATTCACTTTTTAAAACAACTTGGTTTTCAGCATCTTTATCTTCATTGTATTCGTCAATTTCTTCCTCAAAACGTTGTAAATCACCAAAATTGTAATAGTAAAATGGCGAGTTTGCGGTATATAAAGAACTTTTATGCTCTTTGTGTTCTTGCTTATTTAAGGCTTCGGGGGTTAAATAAATATTAGCCACATCGTTATTCATAATAACAATACGTTCAATATCATTTTCATTTAAATACTTTCTAAAATCGTTTTGACTTATATCTTTTGAAGCATTCCCAGCGCTAAAAAACTGATAACCAATAAATAAAACAAAAAGAATTCCATAAATCCAATAAAAATTGAATTTAGGCTTTAGGTTTTTATTAGGTGTTTTTTTGGTGTTTTTATTCATTTAAGTAGTTTTCAAATTTATAATTAGTTAGCAGCTATATTTGTAATTTTCGCATCACCCCAAAGGCTTTCAATGTCGTAAAATTCACGAATTTGTTTTTGAAAAACGTGTACCACAACATTAATATAATCTAATAAAATCCATTCTGCATTTCCTTCACCTTCAACATGCCAAGGTTTTTCATGGGTTATTTTACTAACTTGTTTTTGGATAATTCCTGAAATTGCATTAACGTGCGTATTTGAGGTTCCTGTGCAAATTATAAAATAGTCACAAACCGTATTTTCAATTTCACGCAAATCTAATATTTGTATATCTTCAGCTTTTATGTCATCAGTAGCTTTCAAAATTGCAGCAATAAGCTCATCTGCAGTTACATTTTTTTTTGTCATTCACTTCTTTTTAATATGGTGTAAAGGTATTATTTTTTTATCATAATTTTCCTTTTACCTAACTTTGTTAAAATTTCAAATTTAATATGAAACTAATCAAACTTAGTGCCATTGATTCTACCAATTTATACTTAAAAAAAATGGCATCTGAAAAAGATTGCGAAAACTATACCGTTGTACAAGCTGATTACCAGCTAGAAGGGCGTGGACAAATGGGTACGGTATGGAACGCTAAGCAAGGTAAAAACCTAACATTCAGTATTTTATTGTTTTTTGAAAAGTTTAAAGTTGAAGATCAATTTTATTTAAGTATGGCAGTTTCGTTAGGAATTATTGAAGTTTTACAGCCGCTTGTGTCACAAAAATTACAAGTAAAATGGCCTAACGACATTTTGGCAGAAGGCAATAAACTAGCAGGAATTTTAATTGAAAATATTTTGGGCAGTAATTCTATAAAAAAATCTGTTATTGGTATTGGCTTAAATGTGAATCAAACTAAATTTCCAAGTAATATTCCCAAAGTTACATCATTAAAAAAATTAACAAATAAGAATTTTAATATTGATAATTTACTAGAAAAAATTATTTTTTCAATAAAACAAAAAGTGATACTAGTTGAAAAACAAGAGTACAAAAGTTTAAGAAAAATGTACTTACAACAGTTATATAAATATCAAGTACCTGCTATGTTTTGTGATAAAAACAACACCCCTTTTATGGGTAAAATTATTGGAGTTAACCACGTTGGGCAACTTGTAGTTGAAGATGATAAAGAAAATGCCCGCACGTTTAACTTGAAAGAAATTAAATTTGCGGACAAATAATATTATAAGTTTTTGGCGTTTTCGGCTAACTCATTTATAAAATTTTGCAACGGTTTTTTAACCATCATTGCCATCATTGGGTTAAAATCACCATTAAAAAGCAATTCAACTTCTGAGGTTGTTTCGGTTAAACTGTTTATTAAAATATCTAACGTAAAATCTAATTTACTACTAGCTGCAGCTAATGTTAATTTATTATTTGGTTGTTTATCAGTTATAACCAATCTAATTTCTGGCATACCGTTTATGCTAAATATAAACGATTCTCCATCCACTTCAAATTTTGAAATATTCTCGGGCATTAACTCACGAAAGTTTTCCAAATTGGTTACAAAATTGAATAATTCTTCTTGCGATTTATTTACAACAGTTTTATTACTTGTTAACTTCATTTATGTTTATTTTGTTATTCCATTGGCTTGGGTTATCTCTCCATAGCCTTAACGTTTCTAATTCATTATTTGATATGTAGCTACTGTCAAGCGCTTGTTCTAACAAGTGGTTATAATCGCTTAACGTATACAATTCTACATTTTCTTCAGTAAAATTTTCTTCAGCAATTTTAAATCCGTACGAAAATATAGCAACCATTCCTTTAACATTTGCGCCTGCATCTTTAAGTGCTTTTACAGCATTTAAGCTGCTTTTTCCTGTGCTTATTAAATCTTCAACAACAACCACATTTTTATTTGGTTCTAAAAACCCTTCAATCTGATTTTTACGACCGTGTTTTTTTGCTTCAGGACGCACATAAACAAAAGGTACGTTTAAAAATTGAGCTACCAAAACACCAATAGCAATAGCGCCGGTTGCTACGCCAGCTATAACATCGGGTTTACCATAAGTATCTTCAATAATTTTAACCAATTTCTCACGTAAAAATATACGAATTTGTGGATAAGATAACGTAATTCTATTATCACAATATATAGGTGATTGCCAACCCGAAGCCCAAGTAAATGGCTCGTTAGGTTGCAATTTTATTGCTTTTATTTGCAATAATATTTCGGCAGTTTTTTTTGCCGTATCTTTGTTTAAAATCATTTTGCAAATGTATAAAGTTTTTGTGAATGAACATCCAATCATTTTAACCGAACATACAACTACTAGTTTTGGTTTACAAAGAACGAATTTTAAATATATAAATATTTATGAATTGGTTGAAAAATTATTTCAAAATGAAATTTTAGGAATTCACTTATTGTGTGAAAATTTAGAAACGGACTGGAAAACTTTTCAAAACTATTTTAAAGTTCAAGTGGCTGCAGGAGGTAAAGTTTATAATGAAGAAAAAGGCTACTTGTTTATCTATCGTTTTAATAAATGGGATTTACCTAAAGGCAAAATAGAAAAGGGTGAAAATATAAAGGAATGCGCCCTAAGAGAAGTTGAAGAAGAGTGTGGTATAAAGGATTTAAAAATTATAAATAGTTTACCTACAACCTATCATGTTTTTCAACAAAAAGATAAACTTATTTTAAAAGTTACCTATTGGTTTTTTATGAAAACAAGTTATCAAGGAGAGTTAATTCCTCAAGCTGAAGAAGGCATAAAAAAGGTTAAATATTTTTCTAAAAGTCAACTATATATACCGCTTCACAAAACCTATAAAAACATACAACTACTTTTTAATAGCTATTCAATTTAAAATGGTATATTTGCCGCTTTTTTGAAGTAAAAGACTATGACTGAATTTATTACAAAGCGCGTTTCAAATGTAAAGGATGATATTTTATCGGGTATAACCGTAGCCTTAGCTTTAGTGCCTGAGGCTGTTGCTTTTGCCTTTGTGGCAGGTGTTGATCCTTTAGTGGGTTTATATGCTGCTTTTATGGTAGGCTTAATTACCGCTGCGTTTGGAGGAAGACCAGGAATGATTTCTGGTGCTACTGGAGCATTAGCTGTAGTAATGGTTACCTTAGTAGCTAGAGGAAATGAAATGGGACTGCCAGGTGAAAACTTAGGTTTGTATTATCTATTTGCTACTGTTATTTTAATGGGTTTTATACAAATTTTGGCAGGTGTTTTAAAACTTGGAAAGTTTGTTAGACTAATACCTCACCCAGTAATGATGGGGTTTGTAAACGGTTTAGCTATAGTTATTTTTATTTCGCAATTAGGTATGTTTAAAACCAATGTGGGTGGCGAACAAGTTTGGTTACAAGGCAATCAATTGTACCTAATGTTAGGTTTAGTTGGTTTAACTATGGCCATTATGTTGTTATTACCTAAAATTAAATTTACAAGTAAATTACCTGAAGCATTAATAGCAATTTTAGTAGTTAGTGGTATTGTTATTTTTACACCGCTTGATGTTGCTACAGTTGGTTCGTTTATTAGAAATGGTGGAGGTGAAGGCTTACAAGGCGGTTTACCTACATTGCAATTAGAAACTTTTTCAAAAGTTCCTTTTAACCTTGAAACCATAAAATTTATACTTCCTTACGCATTAATTTTAGCGGCTATTGGTTTAATTGAATCTTTAATGACGCTAAATTTAATAGATGATTTAACCGAAACTAGAGGTAACGGCAACCGAGAATGTATAGCTCAAGGTGGTGCAAATATGGTCACAGGACTTTTTGGTGGTATGGGCGGTTGTGCTATGATTGGTCAATCTATCATCAACATAAAAAGTGGTGGTAGAGGTCGTTTATCAGGTATTGTGGCAGCTGTTATGTTGTTGTTATTTATCTTATTTGGATCAACTTACATTGAGAAAATACCCATTGCAGCACTTGTAGGTGTTATGTTTATGGTGGTTATCGGAACCTTTGCTTGGTCATCGTTCCGTATTATAAATAAAATTCCAAAAGCAGACCTTTTTGTACTAATCTTAGTTTCGTTACTAACCGTAATTTTTGATTTGGCCATTGCTGTTTTAGCAGGTGTAATTGTTAGTGCTTTAGTTTTTTCTTGGGAAAATGCTACACGCATTAGAGCGCGTAAACGATTTAAAGAAGATGGTACTAAAATTTACGAAATTTGGGGACCTTTATTTTTTGGTTCAATAGGTGTTTTTAATGAAAAGTTTGATGCTAAAAATGATCCGGATAATGTTGAAATAGATTTTATTGAATCTCGAGTTAGTGATCATTCGGCTTTAGAAGCTATTTTTAATGTGGTTGAAAAGTACGAAGCTGCAGGTAAAACCATTCATTTAAAACATTTGAGTGAAGAATGTAAAGAATTGTTGTACAAGGCAAATCCTAAATTTCACGAAGTTATTATTGAAGATATTGACGATCCGAGATATCACTTAGCAGCAAATCCAGAGAGTTTTACTAAAGGACTATTCGATTAAATTTTCCTTCAAAAAATACTTCCATTGTAACGGTGTATTCAAGTTTTTTACTACTGAATTGTCTTTGACTGGGACATAAGTTATCTCAGTTTCAGATAGTTTTTTAATTTGAAAATCGAGCCTTGCTTCAGAAGAATTTTCATTAATTTCTAAAAGTGTATTACAAAATTTGTGTGAAATTTTTATGGGGTGTCCGTTATAGTCAATAAAACTTGGAATAACAACTGTGTTTTTCTGTGCTATAATTTTTTTTAAACTTTTCAATTTTGGAAACGGAACATCTATAAGGTTTATAAGAATGTCATTTGTTGCTGAAATTTGTTGCAAAACAGTTTTCAATGTTGAAAAACTACCTTTTTCAGGACTTGTATTTACAACTACATTTACTTTTAAATTTTTATATATAGTTGTTTTGTTTGTGGCTTGTTTTAACCAAGGAATGGCTTTAAAATATAAATTTGCATCAAAACCTAAACCAATATAAACTTCATTAGTAACTTTTTCAATTCGGTTAAGTTGCTCTAATAACCAATATGTTTTATTATATTTTAACAAACCTTTTGGCAAGCCCATACGTTTAGACTTACCTCCAGCT
>Ga0102946_1000796_pt1 | contig 11015 bp, 7 predicted proteins | sample SalPon2A_A_D1_MG_FD_78209 | JGI IMG/M metagenome (GOLD analysis project Ga0102946, IMG submission 78209) | Soil microbial communities from South San Francisco under conditions of wetland restoration - Salt Pond MetaG R2A_A_D1_MG | ecosystem: Environmental > Terrestrial > Soil > Wetlands | place... | reverse complement strand
TGGGCATCGAGTTGGGCGAGGTGACGGTGCGGGTGATCGAAGAACAGCCGGGCGAGGTCGTGGTGGTGCTGCCGCCCGCGGCACCCTCGACGGACCTCACCGACGCCGAGCTCGCCGGTGTCGCCGCCGGGGGCACCGGTTGGGGATCGTGCCAGGACTCCTGCGGGAACCGCGGGTGCAATCCCCCCCCACCATGACCTGAATCAGTGTCGACCCCACGCACGGGACGCAGTCGACTCGCTGTCTGACGCTCGCTCCGTCCAGGAGAGGATGCGACGCCGTTCGACGTGTACGGGTTGGTAGTGTGCTGCCGTGGAGGACTGGTTGCACCGCCGAGGAGCGCAGCGTGCTTGAACGTTTCGACATCGAGTCGCAGGTGCGCCAACGGGCCCAGCGTGATCCCGACTTCCGGGCCCGCCTGACCGAGGATCCCCGGGCGACCCTGGAGGACCTGTTGGGCATCGAGTTGGGCGAGGTGACGGTGCGGGTGATCGAAGAACAGCCGGGCGAGGTCGTGGTGGTGCTGCCGCCCGCGGCACCCTCGACGGACCTCACCGACGCCGAACTCGCCGGTGTCGCCGCCGGCAGCACCGGTTGGGGATCGTGCAGGGACACCTGCGAAAACCGCGGCTGCGGGCACCCTTCCTCATGAGTTGGGGTCGACCGCACGCACGGGACGCGGTCGACTCCGTGTCTCACGCTGGTCGCCCTCCCGAAGATCTGACCCTTGGCACGTGACGAGGAGGGCGTTGTGGCCGGGTTCGAGGCGGGCACGAGCTCGGGGAAGCGTGAGCAAATCGCTCCGACGCGGCCCCGCGTCGCGGGACCGCAGCGTCTTGACGAACTGATCGTCGTCACGCGCGGCCGCGCATGGATCACGCTCGTCGCCCTGGCGGTCCTGCTTGCCGGCCTCGTCGTCTGGGCAGTCGTCGCCAGGGTGCCGGTCACGTCGAACGTCGGCGCGGTGCTGATCTCGGGCGGCGTCCTCGCGGAGGTCGCGAGCCCGGGCGCCGGGGTGGTGGAGTCCCTGGCGGTCGGAGTCGGTGACACCGTCGACACGGGGGACGACATCGCGGTCATCCAGGCGCCCGACGGCTCCCGCTCCGGCGTGCAGGCGACACAGGACGGGACCGTGGCCGCCGTCGTCACCCGCGCCGGCGACACCGTCGAGGCAGCGACCGTGCTGGTCAAGGTGGTGCCCGACGGACCACCGCGCCTGCACGGGTTTCCAACCTTCGACGTCGGTCAACAGTTGGAGGTCGGTGACGCCGCGATGGTCACCATCAGCACACCCGGTGCTGGGTCCGAGGTGTTCGACGCCACGATCTCGCAGATCATCCGGGCACCGCTCACTCGTGAGGACGTGACGGGCGTGGTCGGTGACGCTGCGCTTGCACAGTTCTTGGTGCCGCAGGGACAGACCGTGATGGCCATCGAGCTCCACCCGCGACGCAACGCGGATCTGCCGGAGGCGCCCGCAGCCAGCCCGGCCCTGGTCGGAACCGCATCTGTGGTGCTGGCGGAGCAGCATCCAATCTCGATGTTCGCCAGGTGAGCGGACCACGACGAGACCGCCGTGGGGTCCGAACGCCGACGGTCCTGCAGATGGAGGCTGCGGAGTGCGGCGCGGCGTCACTCGCGATGATCCTTGCCCACCACGGACGGTGGGTCGGCCTCGAAGAGCTGCGTTCGGCCTGCGGGGTGTCTCGCGACGGCGCGAGTGCCCTCGACGTCGTGCGGGCAGCCCGCGGCTACGGCATGCAGGCGGGAGGACGGCGCCTGTCGGCGGACGACCTTGCACCGACCGACCTGCCCGTCATTGCCTTCTGGGGTCGCAGTCACTTCCTCGTCATCGAAGCCATCCGGTCGGATCGCGTTCGCGTCAACGACCCGGCCAGCGGGCGCCGATGGGTCACCCGCGACGACTTCGACGACCAGTACAGCGGGATCGCCTTGCACTTCGCGCCGGGCCCAGACTTCGAGCGCACCCAGCGAGCCGATCTCCCGCGCCCGACCCGCGCCCTCGTCGCGCTGGCGCGGGGCGCCCCCGAAGGCATCGTGTTCGCCCTGCTCGCGGGGCTGCTGGTCGTCGTGCCCACGACGGCGGCTGCCCTGGTGACCTCGTTGTTCGCCACGCAGGTCCTCGGCGATCCCAGCGGGCGGTGGCTCCCGGTGGTGCTTGGTGTCGCGGCAATCGTGGCGATCACCAACGTCGGACTGGTCGTCGTCCAGCAGCGAGTGCTGCTGCGCATGCAGACCAAGCTCGCCATCGAGATGTCGGCGACCTTCATCACCGACCTGCTGCGTCTGCCGATGTCGTTCTTCGTCGCAAGATCTCCGGGCGCGCTCGTCAGCCGGGTCGAGTTGAACACCAGCGTGGCCGCGCTGTCGGGACAACTCGCCACGGTGGCCATCTCGTTGGTGACCATGGTGCTGTACGCGTTCGTGCTCGTCTGGTTGAACCCCCGGTTGACGGTGGTGGCGGTGGCGATCGCCGCGGTGAACGGGCTCGCCCTGATCGCCGCCACTCGCACGCGTGTCGAGATGAACAAGGTGGTGCAACAGAACCGGCTGCGCCTGGACGGGACCACGTTCCTGGCTGCCGACCGGCTCGACGACGTCCGCGCCACGGGCGCCGACGACGAGTTGTTCGGTGCGTGGTCCGGCGTCCAGGCGCCGGCCGTCACGACCGAGCAGCGCCTGGGGCTGGTGACGCAGTCGGTGCTCGTGGTGCCGTCGCTGCTCGCGACTCTCAACACGCTCGCGATACTGGCCATCGGCGGGTGGTTGGTGATCGACGGAAGACTGACGGTGGGCGAACTCGTCGGGTTCCAACTCCTCGCGTCGAGCTTCCTGGCGCCGGTGTCCGCGCTCGTGGCATCCTCCACGCGGTTCCAGGATGCACAGGCATGGCTCCAGCAGATCGAGGACGTCACCGACCAACCGGCGGACCCGGCCCTGGCCGCCGTCTCGCCAGCAGGCGCGCCCACGTCCTGGACCCGTCCGAGGGAGGCCAAGCTGGACGGGGCCATCGAACTGCGGTCGGTGACGTTCGGCTATTCGCGCAACGAGCCGCCGCTCATCGACGGGCTGTCGCTGTCGATCGCGCCGGGACAGCGGGTCGCGCTCGTGGGGCGAACCGGCAGCGGCAAGAGCACGGTCGCGAACCTCGTGGCCGGGCTGTACGAGCCATGGTCGGGCGAGGTGCTCATCGATGGGCGGCGTCGTCAGGACGTCCCACGCGAGGTCATGACCCAGTCGCTGGCCAAGGTCGACCAGTCGATCATGCTGTTCGCAGGGACGATCACCGACAACATCCGCCTCTGGGACGACACGATCCCACTCGACGACGTGCGCCGCGCGGCTGCCGATGCGGCCATCGCCGACGAGATCCATGCCAAGCCCGGCGGACTGTCCCACGTCCTGGTCGATGGCGGTCGCAACCTCAGCGGAGGCCAACGGCAGCGAATCGAGATCGCCCGTGCGCTCGTGATCGAGCCGACCGTCCTGGTCCTGGACGAGGCAACGAGCGCACTGGATGCCAACACCGAGCAGCGCATCGATCGCGGCCTGCGCCGACGCGGCTGCACCTGCCTCATCGTCGCACACCGCCTGTCGACGGTCCGTGACTGTGATCGCATCTTCGTGTTGCGCCACGGGAGCGTGGTCGAGGAGGGCACCCACGACGAGTTGATGGATCTCGACGGCGACTACCGCGATCTGGTCGCGCATGAGTGAGACGAACGACACCGGGGATGGTGTGCGGCCCGTCGACGCTGACCCGGTGCGCCGCCTGGGGGCGAACACGCCGATCGTGGTCACGTCGCGCGCTGCGTGGGTGGTCGAGTCCGGCATGGTCGAGCTCTTCGCGCAGCACGAGACCGGAGGGCAGCTGGGTCGGCGTCACCTGCTGACGAGCGTGGCGCCGGGTGGGCTGGTCTGGCCGGGCCCGGGCTGGGTCGCCGATCCGGGCTGGCGCGTGGTGGCGGTCGGCCAACCCGGAACGACCGTACGCGCTCTGGCCATGTCCGATGTCGAGCACGATCGCGGATCCGATGCGTGGCAGCAGGTGTACGACCTGGCCCGGGCGGTCTCGGGTGTCGACGATGACCAGCGCCCTGGTCAGGCCCGGTCTGATGCCGAGCCACCAACCCTCGCCGGTGCCGCGGCGGCCTTCGCGGCAGCGTTCTCCCATGCCGTCGAGACGTTCGTCACGGCCGAGGGCGACGAGGCGCGCCGTCTGGCTGCTCGTCCGGCCGCGGAACACCACCGGCTGGACGTCGCCCTCACGGAGCTGGCGTCGGTGATGGAGGGCGATGTCGACCGGGGGCTCAGCGCGGACGGCCACACCCAGATCGGTCAGGTGCTGCGGCGCGTGGGCCAACACATCGGCCTGGACGTTCCCGACACACCCCCTGCCGGTGTCGGTCGTCGGGCGATCGTCGTCGAGTGGGCACATGCTGCGGGCGCGCGGGTTCGGGTGGTGTCGCTCGCGTCCGACTGGTGGAAGCGACCGGGTCTGCCCATGGTCGGCTACGTCGACGCAGGCACGCGGCCCGTCGCCCTGCTGCCAGGTCGTGGGCGTTGGCATCTGTTCGACCCGACGCAGCCCGCCGACGTTCGCCTGGACAGCTCCACGGCGAAGGACCTGGCTTCGACGGCACACGTGCTGTACCCGACGCTGCCCCGCGGGTCCGTCAGCGCCTGGGACCTGGTCCGATTCGCGCTCCACGGACGGCGACGTGACGCCTGGCAGCTGCTCGGGCTGGGATTGCTGGCAGGCGTGCTCGCACTGGTGACCCCGGTCGTGGTGAGCATCGTGTACGACGTCGTCCTTCCCGGCGGCTACCTGAGCGAGTTGGTGGTCGCTGCGGCATTTCTCGGACTCGCGGCGGTGACCGCCATGCTCGCGACCCTGAGCCGCAACCTGGTGCTCGTGCGTCTGGCGGGCATCGCCGAGACGCGCATCGACCCGGCGATCATCGATCGGCTGCTGCGCATCGACGCCGCGGGTCTGCGGGAATCGACGGACCTCGCCACGATGTCGTCGGGCGATCTCGCGAACCGGATCAACGGCCTGCAACGCATCCGGGGCGCGGCCACCGGTTCGGTCGCGTCCGCGATCCTGACGCTGCTGTTCTCCGTGGTCAGCCTGGCGTTCGTCTTCATCTACTCGGTTGCACTCGGTCTGGTTGCAGTCGTGACCCTGGCCGTCACGATGGTGATGCTCGGGTTGCTCCTGCGACTCGTGTTGCGTCACACCAGGCAGTCCTACGACGTGGCAGGTCGTCTGAATGGACTCCTCCTGCAGGCGACGCAGGGCATCGCCAAGTTGCGTGTGGCCGGTGCCGAACCCCGGTTCATCCGCCGGTGGGCATCCGACTACCGGGTGCAGCAGGCGGAGACCTACGAGGGTGGCCGCGCGACCAACTGGATCACCGCCATCACCGGGGCGCTCCCGGCGCTCGTGGTCATCCCTGTCTACGCCGTCGCGGCGACGACGCTGCGGTCGAGCCTGAGTTCAGGACAGTTCCTCGGCGTCATCGCGGCCCTCGGCCAGTTCGCGGGGGCGGTAGCCGTCGTCTCGGTGAGCTTGTCACAGATCCTGCTGACTGCTCCACTGTGGGCGCGGCTCGCGTCGGTACTGGACGTTGGCTCCGAGCCGGGCGGCGAGGCGGCCCCGACGCCGCTGGCCGGGCGCGTCGAACTCGCCGACGTGTCGTTCTCCTACCGCCGGGGCGATCCGCCCGTGTTGCGCAACGTGTCGCTGCACGCGGAGCCCGGTGAGTTCGTGGCCATCACGGGTCCGTCAGGCGGAGGCAAGTCGACGCTGATCCGACTGATCCTGGGGCTCGAACGCCCGATGAGCGGTGCGGTCCTCATCGACGACCGTGACACCCGTCAACTCGACATGGCGCAGGTGCGCCGGTCCGTGGGCGTGGTCCCCCAGGAGGGGCAACCCCTGCCCGGGACGGTGATGGACACCATTCTCGGGGCGCACCCCGGGACGGAGTCCGAGGCGTGGGCGGCCGCCAGCGCCGCGGGCATCGCCGACGACATCCGGGCCATGCCCATGCAGATGCACACCGTCGTGGGCGAGGGCGGTGCCGCCTTCTCGGGTGGCCAGGTGCAGCGACTGTTGATCGCCAGGGCGCTCGCCCGCCGTCCCGCACTGGTGGTGCTTGACGAGGCGACGAGCGCCCTCGACGATCGCACCCAGGCGGACCTGTCGGCGCGCCTCGACGCGCTGTCGATGACCAGGATCGCCATCGCACACCGGCTCAGCACCATCCGCCATGCCGACCGGATCTACGTCATCGACCAGGGCACGGTCGTCGAGTCCGGGACGTTCGACGAGTTGGTGGCTGCCGATGGGGCGTTCGCGCGGCTTGCCCGGCGCCAGCTCACCTGATCGTGAGCGGGTCGGCGTCAACGCTCGATCGCATCCAGCGTGCCCGCGATCACCGACTTCACTCGCTCGACCAGGACCTGCCACTGCGCCGGCGACAGGTCGGACCGGTGGGGCAGCCGGTGGTCGGGGGGTACCGCCGCCCGGTACGGATCGACCTGGCGGACACCGCCACGCAGCCAGCCCCGCCAGTACGAGGACGCCACGTCCTCGTCGGCGATCCCTCCCGGCAGTTCCGGCATGGCGGGGCACGCGAGACCTTGCACGCCCAACAGGTCCGCTGGGCGGCCGAGCCCGAAGTCGGTCAGGACCGCAGCCGGGTTCAGTGCGAATCGCCTTCTGAGGGCGTCATCGGCATCGAGCAGGAGCAGCAACGCGACCAGTCCGTTGCCGCGGCAGCGACGAGCGATCTCCTGCTCGTCCGGCAAGGACATCGAACGGTGGGCCTGCCGGAGCTCGACCATCCCTGCCGCGGCTGCGATCGGCTCGTCGTGCGGGAGTCCCTCCAGGTGCTGGCCGGCGGCTTCGACCGCGGCCACCACCATCTGCTGGTGTGCCGAGGCCGCTTCCGTCAGGGCATCACCCAGCAATCGGCGGGCATCCACGGCCATGTGGCCCCGGTTGCTCCACACGCCCGTACGGATGGTGCCAACGTTGACACCAGTGTGTGCCGACAGGGCGCCGGCGGCTCCGGAGAGGGCCCCGACGGTGGTCACCAGCGTCCGGTCCGCCGGTGCCAGGGACAACGTCCCCGTCGTCCGCGTTCCCCAGTACTCGGCAAGCTCTGCAGCGAGAGGGCCACGGGCCGCCGTGATGGCCAGTCGGCTGCCCAGATCGGTTCCGGGGAGCGATGGTGCGACGTGGGCCGCGTACCGCGTCACCCAGTCGTCGGCCAGCGCGGTGCCCCAGCCGCCGGGGCCGAACACCTCCATCAGCATGCCCAGGAACGACGCCGCCCACTCGGCGCAGGGTCGGACCACGATGAGGAACCGCGCGTGGGGGAACAATTCCGGGAGCCTGTCCCCCGCGAGATGGAGGAAGGTCGCCGCGTCGACCTCTGGACGTCCCGCCTCGTCGCGCGTGATCAGGAAGTCGTCCAGGTCGTCGTCAGTCCTGGAGCCTTCCTCCCGATCGAGCAGCGCGTCCACGCTCCGCTCATGCCACAGCTCGTGAACCGACCGGTGGCGGTCGAACATGCGCGCCAGCGTGGCCGAGCCGGTCTTCGGAAGGCTGAGGTTGATCAGGTGGAGCGCTCGGTCGTCCATGGATACGGAGGTACGTTACCGCGCGGCGCGACGACCGGACCTCGCGATGAGCACATCGGCACGACCCACGCTTCGACAGGTGGTGACGGCGCGTGGCAGCAGCGCGTGGTCGGTCGCGTTCGACCTCATCATGCTCCGTCGGATCGTTGACGACGGTGATCTTGCGGCGATGTTCGGGCTCACGCGGTCGGACGTCCCGCAGGTCGCTGCGGTGGTCCTGTCCTCCGACGGCTCGCTCGTCCTGCGTCGTGACACGCAGCAGCGTCATCGACCTCAGGCGCTGGAGCGTTCGCTCGTCGACTGCCTCGACGCGATCACGACGGATGATGCCGCCTGCGTCGGGATTGCCGACGCCGGGGTCCTCGGAACCGTGGCGATGTCCGCACACGTGCTCGCGTTCCACGACGGACGTGGCGAGGCGGCCTTCGAGCTGCCGCCCGACGGCCTGGTCGCCGCCCGGCCGTTGCTGGCCGCCGTGGGCGTGCGACCCTTGGAGGTCAGGCAGGTCGGTGACCTGCACCGCGTGGACTTCGCATTCGACCTTCGTCGACACGTGGAGTCCGCGCGCCTGGCTCGTTTCGGCCGCACCATGTCGTGCGTCGAGTTCTTCACGGGTGGCGTCGAGGCGGCAGGAACGGTCGAGCGTGGGCTCCGGGACGCGGCGAGTGCGCGGATACGTCATGGTGGCGACCTCCTGCGTCAGCGCGCAGTGTCGCTGCTGGACTCGGGACGCGCGTTGACGATGACGTCGCGCTCCCCGTCACGTTCCCCGGGCGGAGAGGTCGGCCGCGCCTACGGGGACATCGTTCCCGAGGGCATGCTCCTGGCCGGTCTGCGCCACGTCACCGGCGCTCATGCGGCTGCCCAGATCGCCGCCTGTGTCGAGCTGCGTGGCCGCCTCCTGGAGGCGCGGTCGGTCGGTGGCTGGGCGTTCCATCGCGGGACGCTGCCGACCGCCACCGACTCCGCGTTGGTCCTGCTCGGGATCCAGGACCGCGACGCGGTTCGCGACCTTGAACGGTACGCAGACGGTGCCGGTGGCTATCTCCCGCAGTTGACCCGCGACACCGGGGATGCCGAACGCATGGTCCGTTCCGCAGGGACAGCCCACTGGGAGCAGGCCGACCTGTTCACCACCTGCCTCATCCGGTATCTCCGTCGGCAGGTCGGGCTCGCGACCGAGACCGACACGCGATGGATCAGGCGCCGGATGGCGTCGCGCTGGGGATCGTTCACGGCAAGTCCATGGTTGGTGGATCTGGCAGTGGCACTCGCGGTCAGCGAGGACGAGGACGCCGGCGACCTCCGACGCACCCTGCGTCGCGAACTGCTGGCCGCACGCAACGACGATGGCTCGTTCGGTCGTCGAGGCGAGCGACCGCTGGCAACCGCGGCAGCCGTTGTCGCGTTGTCCGCACTCGGCGTGCGGGGTCGGGTGCTCGGCGAGAGCCAGATACGACTCATCGAGTCCCTGGACGGGGACCACGATGCGGCACAGATCCCGTTCGCGTCGACGACCATCGTCTCCCACCCGTCCGCTGACGACCTGCGCCGACTGTTGCGTGGCAGTGACGGCCTGATCGCGGCGCAGGGCCGAGTGCTGCGGCTCTCGGTGTACGAGGACACGAGCGGTGCCGTCACGCTCGGACTGGCCGCCCTCGCGCTGTCCCGAGCAGCAGAAGTGGACGTCGATGACACCTGCCTGCTCGAGGACCTGCCGACCGCTCCGGCACGCTACGGGCGAGCCAATGTCACCGAATACATCACCGAGGACGTCCTTCCACGGTCTCTCCGAGCCATCGAGGTGTGACTGAACTCGAAATCCGGGGTTCTCCACGTCTTGCTGCGGCGTCGACGGCGCCCCAGACATGAGTTCCCGGTTCCAGCCCGACACGGGATCGATTGGCCTCGCGGGGCCCTCGGCCTCCGACAGCGGGGCAGTTGGGATGTTGTTGGGTGGGGTTCGGGTCGTGTTGAGGTGGTCGGAGCCATGCTGGCTGCACATGACCGACTTCGACGCCAACGCGTCCCACGAAGGACACTGCAATGACCACGACCGTTTCCCCGTCCACAGCCACCTCCCGTTCTCGTGGTCGACGCCTGGGCGTCGCCGCCGTGGCCGGCCTGTTGGCGGCCACCGGCGTGACCACGTCGGCCTCTTCGGCCCACGCAGCTCCAGCCGACGTGTCCGCCGCCCTGGCCGAGGCGAGCAACTGCAAGCTGGTCGACTACGACGCCACCGCGTACGTCGAGTGCGTGGTGACCGACAGCGGCGCGTACACCTTCACCGACATCGTTCCCGAGCCCCTGGCCCCACACGCCGGCACGTCGGTGGTCATGACCGCCCGCGGGGGCGAGGGCTGGGCCACCAGTGACGACTGGCGTGACCGCACCGCGGGTGCGGGAGGTGTCGCCCGCACGGTCGCATCCGTCGACGACATCGACGAGTTCCATGTGTACGTCGGCCGCGACGGCACCAGGGGCGAGGGGGCGGCGAGGGTCCGGGGCGGCGGTTCGTCGACGATCGTCAGCGAGGTCGCCCTCGAGGAACTGACCAACATCGACGACACCTACGTGGTTGCCGGCGGTGGTGGGGCCCGAGGCGCCCGCTTCAAGTGCGGGCTCACGCTGTCGGGCGCCGGCAGTGGTGGCGACGGCGGCGTCGCCGACGCCAACCACGCCAACACCGGCAACGCCGTCAGCGGCGCGGGCCGCGACGGCGGGCACGGGACGACATGGGCCTGCAGCGGCAGCCAGACCGGCAACCCCGGCCGCGGGGGCAACCTCGGCGTCGGTGGGATCCAGCCGGGTGACCGCCGCTCCGACGGCAACGACGGCATCGGTGGACGCGGCGGCGACACGCACTGGCAGGGCAACGTCGCGTCCGACCACGAGGCCGGCCGCGGCGGCGCCAGCAGCATCTGGGCCCAGGGCGGTGGCGGCTGGGGCGGCGGCTCCGCCGGCGAGCGCAACGGCGGCGGAGGCGGCGGCGGGTCCTACGCCCGTGCCGTGGCCGAGCAGCTCAGCCTGCCACGCAACTACGCCTCGACCCCGTCGGTGACGCTGGCATGGCCGATGAACCCACCGATCACCTGACACCACCCGCCCTCGAAGGCAGCCAACCCGTCGCGCCCACACGCACCCGTGCGTGTGGGCGCCGACCTGTCCACCACCGCCGTGCCGGCCCGATTCGGACACAACTGTGGGACTGGGCAGGTTTCGGTTCGGTCTCAGGTTGCCGTCAGGTGGCCGACGCCACGCTGCAGCCACCACGCCACACGTGACGCACCACGCGTCCCACCGACAGGACCCATCATGACTGCCACGACCACCACCCAACC
>Ga0102946_1000795_pt1 | contig 11016 bp, 8 predicted proteins | sample SalPon2A_A_D1_MG_FD_78209 | JGI IMG/M metagenome (GOLD analysis project Ga0102946, IMG submission 78209) | Soil microbial communities from South San Francisco under conditions of wetland restoration - Salt Pond MetaG R2A_A_D1_MG | ecosystem: Environmental > Terrestrial > Soil > Wetlands | place... | reverse complement strand
CGCCCACGACCTAGCGAGCCGCTCCAACTCCGCAGAGACCACCGCATCGCGTGTCATGCCTCAGCAGGGCGATAGTGCTCCTCGCGCAACGGCACAGCAACGGCCGAGACGTAACAAAGGTTCGAATAGTTCGAAGGAACGTGACGCCTCGACGCCGGTCGACCGCTGGCCGTCCCGCAGGTGCCCCTATAGGAGCAGGTGAGGGACGTTTCTCGCTCGACTCCCTCCCTCTATGCAACCGCTGCCGCCTGGGGGCCCGAGCCCTCAGCCCGACCCACGCCTCCGCATAGAAACACCAGCTTCCGAGACTCCCGTTTCGTGGTGGCGCAGCGAACTCGGTCGGTCGATGCTTGTTGCCGCGCCCTACCGGATCTTGTCGTAGAGGCTGAAGATCGGGAGGTACATCGAGATCACGATGAAGCCCACCATGGTGCCGACGAAGACGATCATCACCGGCTCGATCAGGGAGGTCAGGGCCTTGACCTTGGCGTCGACCTCGGACTCGTAGAAGTCGGCGATCTTGCCGAGCATGTGCTCGAGCTGGCCGGTCTCCTCGCCGACCGAGACCATGTGGCTGACCATGGTCGGGAAGACCGGGTTGTTCTCGAGCGGACCGGCCACCGTGCCGCCGCGGCGGACCGATGCGTAGACATCGTCCATCGCCTTCTCGATGACCTTGTTGCCCGAGGTCTCACCGGCGATCTTCACCGCCTGCAGGATCGGGACGCCGGCTGAGATCGTGCCGCTGAAGATCCGGCTCCAGCGGGCGATCGCGACCTTCTGGACCACGTCGCCGATCTTGAACGGCAGCTTCAGCTTGAGCACGTCCCACTGATATCTGCCGGTCTCCGATTTCTTCCATTGGAAGAAGGCGACCGTGAGCCCGGCCAGGACCGGGATGAGGATGTACCAGGATCCGGTGATCGCGTCGGAGACGCCAACGGTGATCCGGGTCGGGAGCGGCAGGGCGGCGCTCTCGCCCGGCTGCTCGGACGCGATCTCCGTGTAGATGCCGGCGAAGATGGGGACGATGAAGGCGACGACCACGACCATGACCACGAGCGAGAAGCCGAAGACGAGCGCGGGATAGATCGCTGCCGAGCGGATCTGGCGACGCAGATCGTCGAGCTTCTCGAGCTGGAAGGCGATCATGTCGAGCGCCTGCTCGAGGCGGCCGGAGCCCTCCCCCGCCCTCACCATCGAGCGGTAGAGCGGATCGAAGACCACGGGGTGGCGGTCCATGGCCTCGGCGACCGAGCTGCCCGCCTCGACATCGCCCCGCAGGCCGCCGATCGCATCCTTGATCTTCTCGTCCTCGGTCTGGTCCTCGAGCGTGTAAAGCGAGCGCAGCATCGGCATGCCCGAGGTGATCAGCGTCGCGAACTGCCGGGAGAAGACGCTGAGCTCGCGCATGTCGACGCTCTTGAAGCGGTCGAACGCCGACTCCAGCCGCATCGCCTCCCGCTTCTCGGAGACGTCGAGGACGATCAGTCCGCGCTGGCGCAGCTGTTCGGTGACCTGGGACTTCGTGGGCGCCTCAAGCTCTCCTCGCGAGGGAACCCCCGATACGTCGACCGCTTTGAACGCGTACGTCGCCATCGGCTATCCCACGGGGCTCCCGAGGCTCGTCGCCGCGCCCTGGTATTGCTGCTGACCCTGCATCGAGGCGTCGCCGAGCAGGCGGCGGAGCTCCTCCGGCTGCGATGCCCGCGCCTCGGCCAGCTGGCGGGTGATCTTGCCCTGACGGACGAGCTGGGCCAGATGCGCGTCCATGGTCTGCATCCCGGTCGATCCCGAGGTCTGGATCGACGAGTAGATCTGGTGTGTCTTCCCCTCGCGGATCAGGTTGCGGATCGCCGGCGTCGGCACCAGCACCTCGCAGGCGCAGACGCGGCCGGCGCCGTCCGAGGTCGGCAACAGCTGCTGGGTGACGATTCCCTGCAGCGCGATCGAGAGCTGCATGCGCACCTGCCCCTGCTGCTCGGCGGGGAAGACATCGATGATCCGGTCGACGGTCTGGGAGGTCGACTGGGTGTGGAGCGTGGCGAAGACGAGGTGCCCCGTCTCCGCCGCGGTCAGCGCCGTCGAGATCGTCTCGATGTCGCGCATCTCGCCGACGAGGATCACGTCGGGGTCCTGACGCAGCGCCGCCTTCAGGGCCTTCGCGAACGTCGGGGCGTCGGTGCCCACCTCGCGCTGGTTGACGATGCACTTCTGATGGCGGTGCATGAACTCGATCGGGTCCTCGATCGTGAGGATGTGATCCTCGCGCTCGCGGTTGATCAGATCTAGCATCGCGGCGAGGCTGGTCGTCTTGCCGGAGCCGGTCGGCCCGGTAACGAGGACGAATCCGCGGGGCCGGCGGGTGAAATCGGTCAGGATCGGCGGCAGCTGCAGGTCCTCGATCGTCTTGATCTCCTGCGGGATGTGACGGAAGGCGGCGCTGATCGCTCCGCGCTGGAAGTAGCAGTTGACGCGGAAGCGGGCGACGTTGGGGATCGCGTAGGCGAAGTCGAGCTGCTGCTCGTTCTCGAATCGCTTGCGCTGGTCGTTGTTGAGGATCGAGTAGATGACCTCGCGGGTCTGCTGCGGGGTCAGCACGGGATAGTCATCCATCGGGCTGATCCGCCCGCGAACACGAATAGCCGGAGCAAAGCCCGGCGTCAGGTGTACATCTGAGGCACGCACGTCGACCATCCGCGTGAGTACCTCGGCGAAATCGAAGTCGCTCATCTCTGCCCTCTCTTCGTCAGATCGGTGCCGATGCTTGAGCGCTGTGGACGGTCTCTCAGCCCGGTTCAGGTTCAGGCTCGGGCGGCGAGCCGGATTCCGGGTCGGGGGAGCCGGAGTCGCCGGGCGGCGGTTCGCCCTCCCCGTCGTCCTCGGCGAGGTGCTCCGCGAGCGTCCCGGAGGCGACCGCGCGCTTGTAGGCGAGGAACTCGCGGACCGCGATCTGCATGGCCGCGGCGGTCGGGATCGCGAGCAGGGCCCCGATCACGCCGAGCAGGAAACCACCGAACAGGGCCGCGACGACGATGATGAACGGGTCCAGCTTTACCGCCCGCGCCTGGATCCGGGGCTGGATCACGTAGTTCTCGAACTGCTGATAGGCGATCGCGAAGACGACCCAGATGATCGTCGCCGTCGGGAAGTCCGTGAACAGGGTCACGAGTCCCACGATGAACGCCCCGATCGTCGCGCCGATCAGCGGGATCAGATCGAGGAGCGCAATGATCACGGCGAGCGCCAGCGGCGCGTCGACGCCCAGGATCGAGAGCACGATGAAGGCGGCGAGGCCGGCGACGGTGGCCTGGACGAGGGCGCCGCCCACGTATGAGCTCACCGCGCTCGCCATCCGGTCGAGGCCGCGGCGGATCGCCCGGCGCTCGTGCTCCGGGCGATAGTGGACCAGCGCGTCGGTCCACTGCCGGCCGCGGGAGACCATGAAGATGCTGAACACGAGGATCGTGAAGACCGCGAACAGCGAGCCGAGCAGCCCGGCGCCGACGTTGGCGAGCTCGCCGGCGACCACGTCGAGGTCGGAGGCGAGGTTCTGGGCCAGCTCCTGGAGCTTCGCGGTCAGGTTGAAGTCGTTGTTGAGGTCCTGGAGCTGCTGGTTGCCCTGGATGAAGTCGGTGACGTCCTGGACATAGCTCGGAAGCTGGGTGACGAGGCTCGAGATCGCGCTGACCGCCGGCGGGATCAGGATCGCGCCGATCACGATCGGGACCAGGATCACGCCCAGATACACAAGCGTGATGGCGAGCCCGCGGGGCATGCGTAGCGAGAGACGGTTGACCGGCCCCGAGACGGCGACCGCGACGAAGGTCGCGACGGCGAGGTAGAAGAGCGGCGTGCGGACCAGGTAGACCAGATACAGCGCGAGCGCGCTGAGGACCACGGTCACGACGACGCGGAGAATCGCCCGGAACGTCGGCTCCCGAGCCGTGGCCGGCGGCAGCATCGGAGGCAACCGTTGAGGGTCGGCTGCCTCCTCGCCCCCGTTTTCGGGAGAGTTAGCCATCACGATGGTTGTAAGGCCGAGATCGGACGTATCGCCGGACCCGCTGCGGAGGCTGGCTCGAGCGATCGTCGTGCTGGCCCTCAACGCGGGCGCGCTGCTGCTGCTCTCGGAGGCGCTGCCCGGCTTCGTGCTCGACGGGCCCGGCGCCGCGCTGAGCACGGCCTTCGTCGTCGGCGCCCTCAACGCGCTGGTCTGGCCGACGCTGGCCCGGCTCACGCTGCCCCTGAGCGTGCTCACCCTCGGCGGCGCGGCGATCGTGCTCAACGGCATCCTCATCGCCGTCGTGATCGAGTTGATCCCGAACGCCCACATCAACGACCTCGCCGAGGGGATCTTGGTCGCGATCGGGCTCACCCTGCTGACCGCGCTGTTCTCGGCGCTGCTCGCGATCGGCGACGACGAGTCCTGGCACCGGAACGTCGTCCTGCGCAGCCTCAAGAAGCGGGGCGAACGGGTCGAGACCGATGTGCCCGGCGTCCTCTTCCTCGAGATTGACGGGCTCGCGCACGAGATCGCCCAGCGCGCCCTGCGCGACGGTACGACACCTCATCTCGCCCGCTGGGTGGCCGAGGGCAGCCACGAGATGCGCCCCTGGGAGACCGACCTCTCCTCGCAGACCGGTGCCTGCCAGGCCGGCCTGCTGCACGGAAACAACGACGACATGCCGGCGTTCCGCTGGTGGGAGAAGGACCAGGGCAAGGCGATCGTCACCAACCACCCGAGGGACGCCGCTGAGATCGAGCGTCGGCACTCCGACGGCAAGGGCCTGTTGCACGCCGACGGTGCCTCCCGGGCCAACATCCTCTCCGGCGACGCGACGCACTCGATGCTGACGATGAGCACCGTGCTCCACCGGCGCCGCCCGCTGGGCCGTGACTACGCCGCCTACTTCGCCCGCCCCTACGCGGCGATCAAGACCGCCGGCTCGGCGATCGCCGACTTCGCCCGCGAGCGCCGCTTCGCGAGTCGCCAGCGACGACGCGACGTGAGGCCGCGGATCGACCGCTCGCGCGCCTACGCGGGGGCGCGGGCCTGGGCGACCGCGATCCAGCTCGATCTCCAGGTGGCCACCGTCGTCGGTGACGTGCTCGCGGGCCGACCGGTGATCTACACGACCTTCCTGGCCTACGACGAGGTCGCTCACCACTCCGGCATCGAGCGCGCCGACACGCTCCAGGTGCTCGCCAAGGTAGACCGGGAGATCGGCCGGATCGTCTCCGCCCTCCAGGACGCTCCTCGCCCCTATCGCGTGGTCGTCCTCTCCGACCACGGACAGTCGCAGGGCGCGACCTTTCTGCAGCGCTACTCCGTCACGCTCGAGGACCTCGTCCGCAGCGCCTCCCGGACCGGGGACGTGCAGGCCGACAGCGGCGGCGAGGACGAGGCGACCGCCTACATCGGCGCCAGCCTCACCGAGCTGCGCCGGGACGACACCGCGACCGGCAAGACGATTCGCGCCGTGACGCGCGGGCGGACCGACACGAGCGAGTCGGTCCACATCCCAGCGACCAGCGAGCGGGCCGACGGCCCGGCCGAGGCCCCGGGGCCCGAGGACGCGGACGAGCTGCCCCCCGAGCTTTCGGTGATGGCCTCGGGCTGTCTCGGGCTGATCAGCTTCCCCCGCGAGCCCGGACGGCTCACCCAAAGCCGGATCGAGGCACTCCACCCTGGCCTGATCGACACCCTCCGCTCACACCCTGGAATCGGCTTCATCCTCGTCCGCGACGACGAGAGGGGCGCGATCGTGCTCGGCCGCGGCGGCCTGCGCCGGTTGAGCGACGACGCGGTCGAGGGCACCGACCCACTCGCCGACTTCGGGCCGAACGCCGCGGATCACCTGCGCCGCACCGACGGCTTCGAGCACTGCCCCGATCTGCTCCTCAACTCGAGCTACTGGCCGGCAACCGGCGAGGTAGCCGCCTTCGAGGAGCTGGTCGGCTCCCACGGCGGCATCGGGGGCCCACAGAGCCATCCGTTCATCCTCCACCCCGCCGACCTCCCCTGGCCCGAGGAGTCGGTCGTCGGCGCCGAGAGCGTGCATCAGATCCTCCGCGGCTGGCTCCACGACCTCGGCCACGAGAGCTACGGCCCGACGCCGTCCACAGACTGATTCCTCGCCGAGCGGGAAACGTCCCGCACCTGTTCCTATAGGGGTACCTGAGGGACGGCGAGCGGTCGAGCGGCGTCGAGACGTCACGTTGCTTCGAACTATTCGAACCTTCGTTACGCCTCGGCCGCCGGCTCCCGCTCCCACGCTGGAGGAACGCCGAGCGGTACCTAACGACCGCATACCGGCCGAGACTGACCGCTCGGCACCTGACGCGAGAGGGACGGACCCCGGGCGATCCGCGCCCACCCGGCCTCTGCATCCCCTCTGCATCCCGTCTGTGCAACCGCTGCTGCCCCGCGGCCGGCGCCCTTGGCCGGACCCACGCACGCGGGGTCGCCAGGAGGCCGGCCCTAGACAGCGACTCGGGCGACCTCGGCGACTGAGGTGATCCCGGCGCGGACCTTCAGGAGGCCGTCCTCGCGCAGCGTGAGCATGCCCTCCTCGCGCGCCACCGCGGTGATCTCGGCCTGGGGCGCGCCGGAGACGGTCAGGTCCTTGAGCCGATCCGACATCTCCATCACCGAGTAGAGGCCCTGCCTGCCCTTGTAGCCGGTGCCGTTACAGCGAGCGCAGCCGACCGGCTCGTAGGCCTCGACATCGGCGCCCACTCGGAAGCCGGCGTCCTCGAGGGCCGCCTGCTGGAGGACGATGCGACGCTTGCAGTTCGTGCAGAGCTTGCGGGCGAGTCGCTGGGCGACGACGACGTCGACGGCCGAGGCCGTCAAGAACGACTCGATCCCCATCTTGGCCAGACGCGTGATCGCGCCGGGGGCGTCGTTGGTATGCAGCGTGCTGAGCACGAGGTGGCCGGTGAGCGCGGCCTCGACCGCGATCCGGGCGGTCTCGGCATCGCGGATCTCGCCGACCATGATGATGTCGGGATCGGCGCGCAGCACCGAGCGGAGGCCGTTGGCAAAGGTGAGCCCGGCCTTACGGTTGACGCCCATCTGGTTGACCCCGTCGATCCGGTACTCGACGGGATCCTCGATCGTGATGATGTTCTTCTCGACGGCGTTGATCTCCGTCAGCGCGGAGTAGAGCGTGGTCGACTTACCCGAGCCGGTCGGCCCGGTGACCAGCACCGCACCGTAGGCCTGCCGAAAGCCATGCTCGAAGCGTGAGCGCGCCTCGCCCTCCATGCCGAGCTCGTTGAGCGAGCGCAGGGCCTGATCCTTGTCGAGGATGCGCACCGTGCATCCTTCGCCGCGCTGTGTCGGCACCGTAACCACGCGCAGGTCGACCGCGCGCTCCTCGACGGTGAGACCGACGCGCCCGTCCTGGGGCACCCGCTTCTCAGCGATGTCCAGATCGCTCATGATCTTCATACGGCTGACGACGCCTGCCACCATCCGCCGGGGGATCCGGGCCGCCTCGTAGAGCACGCCATCGACGCGGAAGCGCACCCGCATCTCGCGTTCCTCGGGTTCGAAGTGGATGTCGGAGGCGCCCTCGGCGACGGCCTGACCGAGGATCGAGTAGACGAGCTTGATCACCGGGGCGTCGTCGGCCGACTCGCGCAGCTCGGTGACGTCGCCGGCATCGAGGCCCCCCTCATCCTCCTCGTCCTCAACTGCCTCGGCGACACTGGTCTCGAGCGTGTTGAGCCTGCCGATCAGCGCCTCGATGTCGATCTCGGCGGCGACCGCGACCTTGCAGTTGAGGCCGGTCATCATCTGGACGTCGTCGATCGCGAGCACGTTCGCGGGATCGGCCATCGCGAGCACGACGGTTTCCTCGTCGATGTACCCGACGGGGACGGCGCGATAGCGGCGCGCGGTCGAAACGCTGACGAGGTTGGCGGCGCCCATATCGACCTGGTAGTCGTTGAGATCCACGTGGTCGAGGCCGTAGCGCTCCGCGATCGCGCGGGAGAGCTGATCGCCGTCGATCAGGCCCTGCTCGACCATCAGGGTTTCCGGAGAGCGACCGGCGGTCCGGGCCTCGGCGATCACCTGCTGGATGCGCTCGTCGCTGACATAGCCGAGATCGACGATCACGTCAGTGATGAACTGGCCGCTGTGCTGCCGCGTCAGCGGCGGGGTCAGGCCCTGGGCCCCCGGCCCCTCTCCCTCTTGCTGCGCGGCCGCAGCCGCTTCGCTCGCCGAGCCATGGGCGGGAACCGGTCTGAGGTGTCCGGGACGGGTAGGTTCTGGGGTCATTGGTGCTGGGGTTGCACTGCCCGGCGCATGGTCGCCAAAGGAGCTTCCAAGCCCGTCCAGATCTCGAATGAGGCGGCGCCCTGACGAACGAGAATCTCCAGTCCGTCGATGGTTCGAGCGCCGCGACTCCTCGCGGCCCTGACGAGCTCGGTCTCGGTCGATCCGTAGGCGAGATCGACCACGACCTGCCGGTCAGCAATCTGATCGGCCGCAAAGCCAAACTCCTTGAATGTCGCAATTTGCGGGCTGGACGCCTGGGCGCCGGCATGCAGGCCCACCGATGTCGAGTTGACCAGCAGATCGCACTCCTCCGGATCCGGCTCGGCGCCCTCGGGAAGCGCCGCGCAACCGAGCTCGGCCGCCAGCTCCGCTGCCCGGGACGCCGTCCGATTCCAGATCGTCACCTCCGCCCCGCGGTCGTTCAGCGCCCACGCGGCCGCTCTGCCGGCGCCGCCTGCCCCAAGCACGAGCGCACGCCGGCCGGAGGGGTCGTCCTCGATCGCGGCCAGGAGACCGGGCGCATCGGTGTTCTCCGCCCGGATCCCCGCCGGGCCGAAGCTGAGGGTGTTGGCGGCCCCGATCTCCCGGGCCGCATCGCTGGGATCATCGGCGAGCAGCAGCGCGGCCCGCTTGTGGGGAATTGTCACGTTTGCCCCGACGAAGCCCTCGGCGATCATCTCATCGACCTGCTCGGCGAACGCCTCGGGCGGGACGTCGATCGCCTCATAGCCCCATTCGGACCCAAGCCCGAGCTCCGCGAACGCCGCGTTGTGCATCGCCGGAGAGCGCGAGTGGGCGATCGGATGGCCGAGCACGGCCAGGCGCTTCATCAGGAGCAGTCTGTAGGCGAGCCGCCCTCGGCGGCGAGCGCCTCCTGGTAGCGGGCCTGGGCGGCCTCGAACTTGGCGCTATCGGCGGTGAAGACGTGCTCCCCACAGGTGCCCGGCTTGATCACGAAGAAGTACGCGTCGGTCTTGGCCGGATTGGCGGCGGCCTCGATCGCCGCCAGGCCCGGGTTCGCGATCGGGGTGGGAGGCAGCCCCGGCGTGAGCCGCGTGTTGTACGGGGTGGGTGAGTCGAGCTCGCTCTGCAGGAGCTGGCCGTCGTACTTGCCGAGCTCGTAGCGCAGCGTGGCGTCGATCCCGAGCGTGTCACCCGCCGCGAGCCGGTTGTAGATCACCGCGGCCACCTTGGGCCGCTCCTCCGCGACCTGAACTTCCTCCTCCACCATCGAGGCGATGATCAGCACGTCGTACGCGTTCAGGTTCTTCTTCTTCGCGGCCTTGAGGTTGACCCCGCCGAAGTTCTGCTGGAACGCCTCCAGCTGCTTGTCGACGAGATCGCGGGCAGGGGCGCGCTTCTCGAGCTCGTAGGTCGCCGGAAACAGAAAGCCCTCGAGGTTCGGCGCATCCTTGGCGTCGTAGCGCTTCAGGGGGAAGCTCTTCATCGCCTTCTTGACGGCCTTCTCATAGCTCCCCTTCAGCTTGGCCTTCTTCGCGACCTCTGCGATCTGCTCGATCGTCAGGCCCTCGGGAACGACCACGTCGACCGTCTCGATCGGCTCCGGCGCGGCGACCGGCTCCGCCTCCTCGCCACCGCCGATCGCCTTGACCGCGAAAAACACCAGCAGCAGCCCGGCCAACAGCGCGCCGCCGGCCAGCAGTCGGCGACCCATGATCGTGCGCTGATCGGGCTCGCCGCCGCCCAATCCGGAGACCCAGGCCGAGGCGCGCTCGGCCGCCGGGGTGATCCAGCCGCTGTCGCCGTGCGCGGGCTCGGGCCTCGGGTTCGGCTTGACCGCGGGATCGCTCCACTCGTCGTCGTGGTGATCCGCGGCCGGGGGGGCTTCGGCCGGCGGCCCGGGCGGCTCCGAGCCACCCTTGACCCGGTCGGCGAGCGAGCGCCGCGTCCCCTCGCTGCGCGCCCGCCGGCGCGCCTCGCGCTCACGGCGGCGCGCCTCGCGCTCCGCGGCGCGGGGATCGTCCTCGCGGAAGGGGTCGCGATCGGATTCGTCGCTCACCGAGTCCCCTCCCCCCGCTCGCCCGCCGCCTCCGGGCGAGCGGCCGCGGCCAGATAGGAGTCGAGCAGATGGGCGGCAGCGAGCGAGTCCTCCGCCGCGCGAGCGCCGGAGCGGCGGGAGGCACCGGCCATTGCCGTCGTCAGCCGCTCGTCCCAGGTCTCGACCGGGACCTGAACGGCCGCGGCGAGTTGCTCGCAGAACTCGCGCACGAGCTGCGCCTGCTCACCTTCCGTGCCGTCGAGCGAGAGCGGCAGCCCGACGACCACGCGCTCGGCGCGCTCGGCCTTCGCCACGTCCGCGACGGCCCCAGCGTCCGGCGGCTCGACGACATCCAGTGGCCGCACGATCGTCCCGGTGGGATCGGAGATCGCACAGCCGCAGCGGGCCAGGCCGTGATCGATCGCGAGCACGCGCATCGGCTCAGCCCAGTCCGGCCGCGATCGCCCGGCGCGCCGTCGCGAGCGCCTCGTCGAGTCGCTCGGGGTCACGCCCGCCCGCCTGGGCGACGTTCTCGCGGCCGCCGCCGCCCCCACCCACGACGGCCGCGGCCTCACGCACGACGTCCGCGGCCGAAAGGCCCGCGCCGGTCGCCGCGTCGGCGAAGCTGCAGACGAGGGCCACCTTGCCGCCCGCGGCACCGCCGAGCACCACGGCCGCGTCGCCGAGCTGCTGGCGGATCCGGTCGGCCAGATCGAGCATCTCG
>Ga0102946_1000794_pt1 | contig 11017 bp, 11 predicted proteins | sample SalPon2A_A_D1_MG_FD_78209 | JGI IMG/M metagenome (GOLD analysis project Ga0102946, IMG submission 78209) | Soil microbial communities from South San Francisco under conditions of wetland restoration - Salt Pond MetaG R2A_A_D1_MG | ecosystem: Environmental > Terrestrial > Soil > Wetlands | place... | reverse complement strand
TGTCATGCCGGCCGCACCCTGCAGAAAGGTCTGGCTGGTTTCGCTGGGCGACATGCGCGCGATTATCGCCGTAATCAGCCCGATTCCCAGGAAGACAGCGTTGAGTTCAAAGATATACCAACCGTAGAGTTTGGCACCGAAGACGAAACCGACTATGCCAAGAATGAAGACCACGAGTATGGCGATTCGCTGGCCGTTCATGCGGATATCGTCGGGCGGCTCAAAACCGGTGCTGTAATCGACGTCGGCAACCAGGCTGGTCGCCGGGTCACGCTGCACGCGCATCGCATAGCGATACAGGTGATGAAACGCAACGGCCAAAAACACCAGCATCATCGCAAAGCGCGCGCCGGATCCCGACATTAACGGCACGCCGGCAATGTTCTGCGCAATGATGACGCCAAAGGGGTTGGTACCCGCGCACGCCCAGCCGATGCCATACGGCACCCAGACCATGCCCATTGCGACAATGGCATCCATACGCATTGCCAGGCTCATCGTCACAATGATGGGGACCAGCGGCACATACTCTTCACCCATGCCGATCGTGTAGGCGCCGATGCTGAACAACAGCAGGCAACCGGCGATCAGGATCCAGGGGCTTTTCCCCAGCCTGGCCACTGCCCCATGCAAGGCCGCATCGATAGCGCCGCTCTTGCGCAAAACGGCGATCACGCCACCGACCAGGAAAATCAGGAAAATAATGTCCTGTGCTGCCTCCATCCCCTTGGGAATAGCCAGCAGGAAGTGCCAGGGCGGAATCGAAATCTCGTCGTCGGCTCCCATTTCTTCATAGGTACCACCAACGACCATGGTTCGATTCGGGTTTTCCGGATAGGGCTCACGATCAAACTCGCCATGCGGAATGACATAGGAAAGTAGCTGGGCGACAACGATGAAGGAGAAAATCAGGGCGAGCGAATCGATGTTCCACGAACGCTTGGTCACAGGCGGCTCCCGTTCTTGTTATTCACTTGAGTCTACGCAAGTTCAGTCATTCCTGCGCCATCTGCGCGGCCACTACCGCCGCGCCCAGCAGCCCGGGGTTTCTATGGAGAATCAACTGGGTCGGAATCTTCTCCAGCATTGACCGGTATCGGCCCTTGTTCTCAAATCCTGTTCGAAAACCGCTTTTGGCGAACAGCTCCGGATACCGCGGCAGTATGCCACCGGCAATAAAAATGCCGTCAAATGCACCGATCGACAATGCGTAGTCGCCCGCTACCTGGCCCAGAATCTCAAAGAACAGCTGTACGGCTTCAGCCGCCCGGCCATCGGTATTGTCCTGCGCCGCAGCAAAAATCTCGCTCGCGGTTCGCTGGGGCCAATCCGTTCCGTGTACCCTGCCCAGCGCCCAGTGAATGTTGGTTAGTCCGGACCCGCTGATGAGGCGCTCCACCGACACGCGGTCATACTGCTCACGCAGGACACCAAGCACTTCCATCTGCACCTTGGTTGCCGGCGCAAAACCGACGTGCCCGGCTTCGCCAGGAATCGGCATTCTGACCCGGTCAACCATTTTCAGTCCGACGGCACCGAGGCCCGTCCCGGGGCCCATAACGCCGACCGTGTACTTGTCCTCCGGCAGCGGCCCGGCAACCGGCAGACCGACCGGCAGCAGGTCTGCAGATTCCAGGCTGGGCACGCAGTGTGCAATCGCCTCGAAGTCATTAAGCAGTCGAACACTGGATCCGGCAAATGTAGCGGCCAGGTCGGCCGCTTTCAGTAGCCAGTGGTTGTTGGTGAAACGCACTGTCTGATCGATAACCGGGCCCGCAGCCGCGAGGCAAATGATATCCGGCGCCGGCGCCTGCCTGGTCTTGAGAAAACTCTCTATAGCGTGGTGCGCAGACTCGAAATCCACACAGGGCAACGTGAGTTCGTCAGTGAACCCGGCCGTGTTTCTATCGGCCAATGCGAAACGCGCATTGGTCCCGCCGATGTCGCCGATCAACAAACTGCCATCGCCCACGCTTGCTCTCTAATCGCCCTGGAAGACCGCAATGCTCTCACAAGTTCCCGTGTCTATCGACCGCCCGGCCGTTCCGCCGCTGCCAATCGATGCCTGGCGTCAGTCAACCAGGTGCACCTGCGTTGTGTATTTCACCCGGTGCATGATGAACGTTGAACTCGCAGAGCGCACCGTAGGATGCTTCAGAATCTGCGACGTGAGGAACTGGTTGTAGGACTCCATGTCCTTGACGACGACGTGCAGCACGTGATCGCGCTCACCGGATACGGAGTAGCACGCCGTCACTTCGGGCAGTGTCTGCACGTGATTCTCGAAGTCTTGCTGGTTCTGGTCGGTATGCTCGGTCATCGCGACAGCCAGCAACACCTGGATTTGCAGACCGGCTTTCTGCGGATTCACGATTGCGACCTGGCGCTCGATCAGGCCGCTCTCCTCAAAGTCGCGAATCCGTCGCCAGCAGGAACTTCGCGACATGCCGGCGATCTCGGCGAGTTCGACCTGGCTGCGGGTTGCGTCGGTTTGCAGTGCTTCGAGCAGGCGCCGATCGGCGCTAGACAACCTCATGGGTAGACTTCTCCGAAAAAGGCACTTTATTAAACATTTGTTTTAATTTCATTAAATTTCTTCACATTTTAGAACACATTTCCGAGAGTTTTGGAACATACTGTGGAAAAGTTATGAATCTGAGAGGGTAGCAACGTGGCAGATCTGTTTGACAATCCTATGGGTCTTGATGGCTTCGAGTTCGTCGAGTTTGCAGCGCCGGAAAAAGGCATGCTCGAGCCGGTCTTTCGATTACTCGGTTTCGAGGCGGTTGCAAAGCACCGCTCGAAAGATGTCACTTTGTTCCGTCAGGGCGATATCAATTTTATTCTTAATGAAGAGCCCGAAAGCCCCGCAGCCTATTTTGCGCAGGAACACGGACCGTCCGCCTGCGGCATGGCGTTTCGCGTCAAGAACGCGCACGCGGCCTATGCACGCGCGCTCCAGCTTGGCGCACAACCGATTGAAATAGCGACAGGCCCGATGGAGTTGCGCCTGCCCGCGATCAAGGGCATCGGTGGTGCTCCGTTATACCTGATTGATCGCTACACGCCGGGTAACACGATCTACGACATTGATTTCGAGTGGTTCGATGGCGTCGACCGCAACCCGGTCGGTTGCGGATTCAAGGAAATCGACCACCTGACGCACAATGTGTATCGCGGCCGCATGGCTTTCTGGGCGAACTTTTACGAGTCGCTTTTCAATTTTCGCGAGATTCGCTTCTTCGACATCAAGGGCGAGTACACTGGTCTCTATTCGAAGGCACTCACGGCACCGGATGGCCGAATTCGCATCCCGCTGAACGAGGAAGCCTCGCAGGGCACGGGACAAATCGAGGAATTCCTGATGGCCTACAATGGCGAAGGCATCCAGCACATCGCTTTAAGCTGCGATAACCTGATCGAATGCTATGACCGTCTCAAGGAGCGCGGCCTGAAGTTCATGACGCCACCGCCGGACGCCTATTACGAGATGCTCGACGACCGACTGCCGGGTCACGGCGAACCCATCGACGAGCTCAAACCTCGCGGCATCCTGATCGATGGCTCCACGACGGATGGCGATCCACGACTTTTGCTGCAAATCTTCTCCGAGACCATGATCGGACCGGTATTCTTTGAATTCATCCAGCGCAAGAAAGATGACGGCTTTGGTGAAGGCAACTTCAAGGCGCTGTTCGAATCAATTGAGCGAGACCAGATTGCCCGCGGTGTAATTACTGAACAAAAGGAAGCCTCATGAAGCTGGAACGCATTCATCACGTTGCCTATCGCTGCAAGGACGCGAAGGAAACCGTTGAATTCTACGAGCGGGTACTCAACATGGATTTCCTGTTGGCCTTTGCCGAAGACCAGGTACCGTCAACCAAGGAGCCTGACCCGTACATGCATGTCTTTCTGGACGCCGGCATGGGCAATGTCCTGGCCTTCTTTGAATTGCCAACTCAGCCCGAAATGGATCGCGATCAGAATACCCCGCAATGGGTACAACACATTGCTTTCGAGGTCAGCGACTACGATGCTCTGCTGGCCGCAAAGTCGCATATCGAGAGTGAGGGCGTGGATGTGCTGGGGCCAACGAATCACGGCATCTTTCAATCGATCTATTTCTTCGACCCGAACGGCCATCGACTCGAACTGGTAGCCAACACCCAGACCCAGGAACAGCTTGACGAGTTGCGGCGAGTTGCACCCGGCATGCTCGATGAATGGAGCGAGACCAAAAAAGCTCCAAAGCATGCCGCCTGGTTACATGAACTTGAATTCCGAGGTAATGAATAACAATGAAACTGGCATCACTTAAGTCGGGTCGCGATGGCCAGCTGGTTGTCGTATCGAAAAACCTGGAACGGTATCTCGACGCGTCGGCTATTGCACCAACCTTGCAGGCCGCGCTTGACGACTGGCAGGCGATAAGACCACAACTGGCGAAGCTGGCAGAGCGCGTCGAAGCAGAAGGCGAGGACTTTGATGAGACGGCCTGTGCATCACCGTTGCCGCGAGCCTTTCAGTGGGCGGACGGGTCGGCCTACGTCAATCATGTTGAGCTTGTGCGCAAGGCGCGGAACGCGGAAATGCCGGAGAGCTTCTGGACCGACCCGCTGATGTACCAGGGCGGTTCCGATTCGTTTCTCGGACCCCGCGATGAAATCCTGATGGCCGATGAAGCCTGGGGTATCGATTTCGAGGCCGAGGTTGCCGTCGTCACCGGCGACGTGCCGATGGGGGTCAGTACCGATGTGGCCGGCGACTATATTCAACTTATTATGATCATGAATGACGTTTCCTTGCGCGGCTTGATTCCGGGCGAACTCGCCAAGGGCTTCGGTTTCTTTCAATCGAAACCGTCCAGCGCCTTCTCGCCGGTTGCGGTCACGCCGGACGCGCTTGGCGATGCCTGGCGAGACAACAAACTGCATTTGCCGTTGCTGTCTGAATTAAATGGCGAAGCCTTTGGCAAGCCCGATGCCGGCGTCGACATGACTTTCGACTTTGCAGAGCTGATCGCACATGCAGCGAAGACCCGGCCGCTTGGTGCCGGCACGATCATCGGCTCGGGAACGGTATCAAACAAACTTGACGACGGCCCAGGCAAGCCGGTTGCCGATGGTGGCGTCGGTTACTCCTGCCTCGCAGAAATACGGATGATCGAGACGATTCAGGGCGGTAAGCCGCAGACGTCATTCATGAAATTCGGTGACCGTATCCGGATTGACATGCGCGATTCGACCGGTGCATCCATTTTCGGCACGATCGACCAGACGGTCGTGAAGTACGACGGCTGAGTGAGTATCAAGCTCTACAGCTATTGGCGATCGACGGCCGCCTACCGGGTGCGGTTGGCACTGCACCTCAAGGAAATTAACTACGAAACCGTCTGCGTATCGCTGCTGCCCGGGCAATCCGAACACCGCCAGGACGATTACCGGCAGCGCAATCCGCAAATGCTGGTGCCGTTCCTGGAAGACGGTGAATTTGGCATCGGCCAGTCGCAGGCGATTCTCGAGTACCTGGAGGAAACGATTCCGGCTACACCGTTGTTGCCGGACTCCCCAAGGCAACGGGCCGCGGTACGGTCATTCTGTAGTTCAATTTGCTGTGACATTCATCCGCTGAACAATCTGCGCGTGCTGGTATACCTCAAAGAGGAGCTGGGCGTGTCTGACGAGCAGCGCGATGCGTGGTATGCCAACTGGATTCACGAAGGGTTTCGCGCCGCGGAGATCGCGGCCAATGAGCACGCAGACAAAGGGTCTTTTGTATTCGGCGAAGACCTTACGCTGGCCGACTGCTGTCTGATTCCGCAAATCTATAATGCGCGACGATTCAATGTGCCAATGACTGACTATCCGCGTCTGGTCGCGATCGATGCGCATTGCGCGACGCTGGAGGCATTCGCAGCGGCTTTACCGGAACAACAATCGGATGCGCCCTAGGCCGAGCGCGCAAGCCTCTTTAGTGGGCGGCCAGCAAAGCTGATCTCAGAACAGGCCCTGCTGGAGATCCTCGACAGCCTGCCTGATTTCGTCTTCTGTGTTCATCACAAACGGACCATAGCGTGCGACGGGTTCATTCAGCGGGCGTCCGGCGACCAATATCAAACGGGCGCCTGCATCTGATTTGACCGCAAGCTGCCGGCCGTCGCCTAGCAGCGCAATTTCGCCACGATCGATCATTTTGGTTGAGTTCCCAACGATGGCGATACTGCCGTCATACACGTAGACAAAGGCATTATGGCCAGACGCTAACGGTAACGACACCTGCGATCCGGGATCCAGGTGCGCATCAATATAGAGTGGTTCGGTCGTGACACGCTTAACCGGGCCCTCCACGCCTGCAACCTCACCCGCAATGATCTTAACCGTAACACCTTCCTCGATTTCCACCGTCGGCACATCGCTGGCCGGAATATCCTGGTAACGCGGCTCGCACATTTTATCGGTGGCCGGCAGATTGACCCAGAGCTGGAAGCCCCACATCAGTCCGTCTTCCTGCTCCGGCATTTCTGAATGCACGATCCCACGTCCTGCCGTCATCCATTGCACGCTGCCGGGGCCCAGGACGCCCTGGTTACCCTTGTTATCCCTGTGCTTCATGAAGCCGGCAAGCATGTAGGTCACGGTCTCGAAGCCGCGGTGCGGATGATCCGGAAAACCTGCGATATAGTCATCGGGATCATCGGAACGAAATTCGTCGAGCAACAGGAACGGGTCGAAATGATCGAGCTCCGGTGTGGCAATGACGCGGGTCATGTTGACGCCGGCACCGTCCGTTGCCGGAATCCCGGTGAGTACGCGTTCAACTGTGCGATTGTTACTGGACATGTTTTGCTACTGGAGTCGAGCCGAAGCGAGCTGTGCACCTTGTGCCAGCGCTTCCAGTTTTGCAAACGCGACATCCGGGTCGATACCCTGCATGCCGACATGCACACTGAATCCGCAGTCAACCCCCGCCATTACGCGCTCCGACCCAACCAGGTTGACATACCTGCCAATTCGTTGCGCAACCAGCTCCGGGTGTTCGATGTAGTTCGACTGCGGCTCGATCACACCGGGACATAGAATCTTGTCGTCCGGAACCTTGACGCTGTCGAACATTGCCCATTCATGAGCATGGCGAGGGTTGGCAGCCTCGAACAGCACCGTTTGCGGTTTGGCTGTCCAGACCAGATCGATGATGTCTGCGAACGCTACATCGCAGTGGTGTGGCCCCGGATAATTGCCCCAGCACATGTGCATGCGAATTTTTTCCGCTGGAATATTTCGTACTGCATGATTCAGTGCTTCGATGTTCATGGCGACTTTTTTCCGGTAGTCCGCCAGGTCCAGGTCCGCATAGGTGGTGTGCCTGCCCATCGCCAGGTCCGGACAGTCCAGCTGCACGGTGGCGCCGGCTGCTACGATCGCCTCGTACTCGTGTCGCATTGCCTCCGCGATCGCAAAAACGTATTCCTCGTCAGACTTGTAGTATTCGTTGCCGAAAAAAATTGAGACAACGCCGGGCGATGCGGCGCTGGAGAAAATGCCTGCGGCCGAGTGTTTGCGCGCCGAATTGGTCAGGTGAACCATGTCGAGCGCCGCCGCCTCGGTATCGCTGACGGTAATCGGAGCATTGCACGCAGGCGCGGAGCGCTTGCGTCGCCCGGGGTTGCCCGCGACAATTTCAGCGCTCTTCGGATAGTCATCCAGGTCTGCGAAAAAGTAATTCTGTATCGAGTCGCCGCCAAATCCGGCCAGGCGATCTTTAACGTAAGTCGCGTAGCTGGGTTTTGACATCTCTCCGTCGTTAACAACACTGATACCCGCCGCGACCTGCCTGGCTACGATTTCGTCCACGGCCGCTGCCACTCGCTCTTCCAGCGCTGCTGCATCAACCGGCACGCCGTCACCCTTCGCCCACATGATCTGAATCAGGTCCTCGGGCCGGGGCAAACTTCCGGTATGTGTTGTCAGAATCTGCTTGCTGTCACCCGACATGGTTATCCCGTTGCGGCTTTCGCTGCGTCAGCGTCAGAGTAGTCGATAAGCTTCGCCTTGTATGTCTCGCGGGGAATCGTACCGTATGGCACAAGCTCGATCGCCGTTCCGACCAACAGGCGAGACCGAATTTCGTCTTTCAGGCGCTGCGCCAGCGCGCCATCGGGGTCGTTGACGCCTTCGCCAAGTTCGACAACGACTGGCAACGGCGGCGTCTGCAATACGCCATGCTCTTTGGGCCGAATTTGCAGCATGCCGGATACGTCCGGCGTGAATTCCTTGAGAATGCTGCGAATCGCCGACGGAAACAGGTTGACGCCACGGACAATTAGCATATCGTCAGTGCGTCCGACACAGCGGATGCGAGGTCCCGTGCGTCCGCTGGGATTTGCCTTCATATTGACGACGACGTGATCGCGACTGCGAAACCGTAGCAGCGGCATCGCGTCCCGCTGCAGGGCCGTATACACGAGTTCCCCTTCCGCACCATCGGTCCACTCAATCGGGTCGCCGGATGCGGAGTCGATAAGCTCGACGTGGACGAAGCCGCGCGCCATGAAATGCATGCCGTTGCCATCGTCGTCCTCTGCCCAGACCGACAGGGATATATCACCTATGCCCATCGACTCCCTGACTTTGCAGCCAAAGGCTTCTTCAATGCGGCCACGAATCAAGGGGTCGCCGCCGCCGGGCTCCCCTGCCGTGATCATGTTGGTCAGCCCCAGCGACTGTGTCTCGATGCCGTGTTGCTGGCACCAGTCGATCAGGTAGAGACCGTAGGACGGGGTGCAACTGATGCCGGTTGCGCCCAGTTTCTGAATCGCCGTGACCATACGTTCGGTGTTGCCCGTGCCTACCGGAATCACGGTACAACCGATCTTGTCGAAGCCGTAGTAAACCGCACCTGCGACAAACGGGCCGGCATTGAAGCCGACTACAACTCGCTGGCCGCGTGAGAAGCCCGCCGCTGTATAGCCACGGGCAACGTTGGTCGCATACATGTCGATATCTTGCTGCGTCAAGCCCAGGTAACAGGGCACGCCGGTTGTGCCGCTGGTACTGAAAATGCGTTGCAGCAATTCCGGCGAACAGGAAAGATGATCGCCGAACGGCGGCGCCTTTGCCTGTGTTTTTCTGAGTTCATCTTTCTCCGTGAACGGGAGGTGCCGAAGATCATCGAGGCCACCGATTGCGTCAGCGTCGGCAAAACCCGCATCACGCAGCTTCTTCTGGTAGAACGTCGAGTTCTCCAGGAGATAGCTGACCTGGCGCCGGTAACTGTCGCGGTCGAGTCGGAATTGCTCCTCGACTGGCCGGGTTTCGATGTCCTTGTCATAGATCATGGCTTGGCCTCTTTCAGCAACTGATAGTTTTTGCGCTCGGCTCCGGGAACCAGCACGTTTACTCCGACCAGCGCTGCGCACATCGCGCCACGCGCTCGCCAAGGCTTTGCGCAGTTTTCAGGTCGGCTTCGGGCGGCACTTCGTCGGCAGATTGATCGACGTTGGACTGCGCCATCGCGCCCAGCGATGAGCCCAGGCGATTGAGATCCTCGGGACTACCGGACGAGCTGTTATTGCCGGGCAGCAGATTCAGATTGATCCAGACCATGCCGTGCTGTGCAGCAAAGGTCGCAATGTCGACCAGCGTGTTTTGCTTATCGCCGTTTTGCGATCCGGAATTGGTGAAGCCTGCCGCCAGCTTGTCCGCCCACTTCTGCTCCATCCAGCGTCCGGAAGTCGCTTCCATGAATTGGTGCAGCCCGGCTGACGGACTACCCATGTAGGTGGGACAGCCGAAAATAATGGCGTCGGCAGAATCCAGCGTTTCCCAGGCGGCGCTCTTTTCGTCAGCCAGGTCCTCGACCGGAATTTCGCTTATCGATGCACCGTCAACGCCGCGAGCACCTTCTGCAACGGCCTTCGCCTGCTTGGCCGTGTGTCCAAAGCCGCTGTGATAAACGATGCAGATGTTTGTTGTCATGACTTTTGATCCTCAATATTTGGCTGTGCCCGACGGTTTCGCCGGACTTCAAAAATGGTCTCAACGCGTCAGCGCTGGTTGCGTTAGCGGTGATACGCCTCGTTGTTCGGCGAGTGATCGCCGGCCAGCCAGCGTTGCAAGACCGCGTGTGCATCAGCCTTGCGTTCCGCGTTGATCTTGTCCATATCCTCGTGATCGACGGTAAATTCGATCAGCAGGTTTGCCGGATCGAAGACGTACAACGAGTAGCAGTAGCCGTGATTGAGGATATAGGTCTGGGGTTCCTCGACGCCGGCAGCAGCAAGGCGATCCCGAATGCCGTCCTGGGTCTCCTGGTCGACTTTCATGGCCAGGTGCCGAAACCCGGACAAGGGTAATTCCGGGCCGAATTCTTTCTGGTCTTCCGGGTCGTCAAACTGGAAAAATGCCAGGCTTTCGCCGTTACCAATGTCGAAAAAGCAATGCATGTAAGTGCGGACCTTGCCAAACAGGTCAGTCTGCTCTGCCCAGGTCGCGACCAATGGAAAGCCTATGATTTCCTCATAAAACTTTCGGACCGCTTCCATGTCCGTTGTCACATGCGCATTGTGATGAAGCTTGCTATTGATTACCGGTTTTTCACTCATTCGATCTATCCTCCGGGAACTCTATTGTCTAGAAACGTTTGATGAACGTAGCACCATACCGTCGTGGCGGCGCCGGCCAAAGGAAGTTTAAACCGGGTGCCGGGCCGGGTGAAAATTCGGCGTTGTACTCTTCGTCGAACAGGTTCTTGGCCCAAAGCATCACCGACCAGTTCGCGGCGACGTCGATGCCAACGCGCAGGTCGAAGAGGTCCACGGGGCTGCGCTTGGAGATATTACCCGGGTCCCACCAGGTGTCCCCTATGTGCTGATAGTCGAGACGGAAGACGAAGTCCGAGTTATCACCGCCAAGGCTGATCGGGTAACGGAACTCGCCACCGAGATTGACCGTCAGGTCGGTAACCAGCGGCGCCTGATTGCCGACATCGTCCGGATCCGCAGCGCGCTTGATATCGC
>Ga0102946_1000793_pt1 | contig 11018 bp, 12 predicted proteins | sample SalPon2A_A_D1_MG_FD_78209 | JGI IMG/M metagenome (GOLD analysis project Ga0102946, IMG submission 78209) | Soil microbial communities from South San Francisco under conditions of wetland restoration - Salt Pond MetaG R2A_A_D1_MG | ecosystem: Environmental > Terrestrial > Soil > Wetlands | place... | reverse complement strand
TATGGAATTCTTCGTCTATGAAACGCAAGAGCTGGTCAAGGCGAAGCACCGCCCCATCATAATAATTACAAGTAATAACGAGAAAGAATTACCGGATGCTTTCCTGCGCCGCTGTTTCTTCCATTACATCAAGTTTCCGGATCAGGACACGATGCGCAGCATCGTAGACGTACATTTTCCGGAGCTGAAGAAAAGCTTGCTGGCCGAGGCACTGAACGCGTTTTACAAGGTTCGTGAAGTTCCGGGGCTCAAGAAGAAGCCATCAACGTCCGAGTTGCTCGACTGGATCAAGCTGTTACTTGCTGAAGATATTCCGCTCGAAGCTTTGCGCGCCGAAGGCACGCGCAAGATAATTCCGCCGCTGTATGGCGCGCTGCTCAAGAATGAGCAAGATGTGCACCTGTTTGAGCAGTTGGTTTTTCTTGATCGGCGCGGCGACAATCCGTCCGGCAGATCGTAGCACCGTATGCTGGTCCCGTTCTTTTATCACCTCCGGCAAGGCGGGATCAAAACGTCGATTACGGAATTGCTGACGTTGCTGCAGGCAATGCAGAGCGGGCTGGCCAACACAAGTATTGACGACTTTTACGTCCTGGCCAGGTCCAGCCTGGTCAAGGACGAAGCAAAGCTGGATCGCTTCGATCGCATATTTTCTGCGTATTTCAAAGGCGTCGACGATTCACTCGGCGATCTGATGCAGGACATTCCGGAGGAATGGCTGCGAATGCAGGCGGAGTTGCAGCTGAGCGACGAGGAAAAGGCGCAGATAGAGGCGATGGGCGGCTTTGAGGAGCTGATGCGCGCCCTGCAGGAACGCCTCGATGAACAGGACGAGCGGCATGAAGGTGGCAGTCGCTGGATTGGTACGGCCGGTACCTCGCCGTTCGGCGCTTACGGGTTTAACCCCGAGGGCGTCAGGATCGGGCAGTCGGGGTCACGTAACCGCAGCGCGGTCAAGGTATGGGACCGTCGCGAGTATCGCAACCTGGACGACTCGATTGAGCTGGGCACACGCAATATCAAGGTTGCGCTGCGACGCTTGCGCAAATTTGCACGGGAGGGCGCAGCGGACCAGCTCGACCTGCCGGACACGATCGACAAGACGGCACGCAATGCCGGATTGCTCGATATTCGAATGGTTCCGGAGCGGCACAACGCCGTTAAAGTGCTGTTGTGCCTCGATATCGGCGGTTCGAAGGACGATCATGTGCGCGTCTGCGAGGAGCTGTTTTCCGCTGCGCGCAGCGAATTCAAGCACCTTGAGTATTTCTACTTCCACAATTTCGTCTACGAAAATTTTTGGAAAGACAATCGCCGGCGGCACTCGGAGCGAGTTTCCACGTTCGAGATTACGCACAAGTATGCAGCGGACTACAAGCTGGTTTTTGTCGGTGATGCAACCATGAGTCCGTATGAAATTGTTTCTGCCGGGGGCAGCGTAGAACACTGGAATGATGAGCCCGGTGCCGTCTGGATGCAGCGTTTGCTTAATACCTATCCCAAGTCCATTTGGCTAAACCCTGAGCCGCGCCAACGCTGGGACTACACGCCGTCGACCGGGATCATTCGCGAAATCATGGACGATCGCATGTACCCGTTGACGATCGCCGGGCTCGACGAGGGTATCAAGGCACTGCAGTAATTATTCCGGGCTGGCGCCCAGTGCCCGCAAATCCTGCAGAACTTCCTCGGAGTGAGTGGCTGGTTTTACACTCTGGTAGTGCCTGGCAATAGTGCCGGCAGGGTCGATCAAAAAAGTCTGCCGCTTGGCGACCGTCATGCCAAACATGCGGGTTCTGACGCCATAGGCATCTGCGGCTTTACCCTCCGTATCGGCCAGCAGCGGAAACGGCAATTCGTGATGCTCCGCAAACTTGAGGTGTGACTCAACGTCGTCGAAGCTGACGCCGAGAATCTGCGCGTTGAGCTGCCGAAACTCAAATATGTTGTCGCGAAACTCGCATGCTTCGGTGGTGCACCCCGGAGTGTCGTCCTTCGGATAAAAATACAGCACGACCCACTGGTCCCGATAATCTTCCAGGGAATGCAACTGACCAGTCTGGTCCGGCAGCTCAAATTCCGGAGCCGGCGAACCGAGGGGGGGGCTTTCCTGACCATTGGCACGTACAGCAATGGCCAACATTGCGAGAATGAGGACTGCGATCGCGAATTTCATAGGGTCGACACTATAATAGAATTTCGTCGTTTGTGGGCCGAATTTGCGCCAATCCGAGGCTATGACAAATCATTCCGATAATTGCAAGACTGCGCTGGTATTGCCCGGAGGCGGCGCCCGGGGTGCGTTTCAGGTGGGCGTGCTCAAGGCAATCGCAGAGTTCTTGCCTAAACGAGCGCCGAACCCGTTCGCAGTGCTCAGCGGCACATCGGCCGGGGCGATCAATTCAGTCGTGCTGGCCAGCAAGGCGCATCGCTATCGGCTTGCCATTGCCGAGCTCGAACGCGTCTGGGGGAACTTCCATTGCGACCAGGTTTACAAGACCGATAATCTGACGATGCTGAAGAGCAGCCTGCACTGGCTGGCATCGGTCGTGCTGGGCGGGTGGCTGGTTGGGACGCCCCGGTCACTCCTTGACAATTCCCCGCTGCGGTCGCTGCTTAGCCGGAACCTGCGGTTTCCACTGATCCAGGAAGCTATCGACAGAAACTTTCTCGATGCCGTCACCGTCACCGCGGCGGGTTACGCGACAGCGCGGTCTACCTCGTTTTACCAGTCGGAACAGGGCATGGATGAGTGGGCACGCACGCGGCGTATCGGCGTACGGGGCAATCTGCACCTCGATCACCTGATGGCGAGCATTGCGGTACCCATGATTTTCCCACCGGTTCTGATCGAAGGCGAGTACTTTGGCGACGGTGCCATGCGCCAGGCAACGCCATTAAGTCCGGCAATCCACCTGGGCGCGGATCGAATTCTCGTCATTGGCGTGCGCGACGAGACCGCGGACGAGCCGCCGTCGCCAAGCCGGCCACAGGCTTTGCCGAGTCTCGCGCAAATTGCCGGTTACATGCTGGACACGTTGTTCATGGACGGCTTGTATTCTGACCTGGAACGCATGACCCGGATCAATCAGTTGATTGACTCGGTGCAGCCCGAGCATCGTGGTGGCTCGATGGCTGAATTGCGGCCAATTGACACGATGCTCGTTGTACCAAGCGAGGATTTGCGCGTTATTGCAGAAAGACACAAACATCACTTGCCGTTCGCCGTGCGCGCTCTGCTACGTGGCATCGGCGGCAAACGGTCCCATGAAACCCGCTTGCTGAGCTTTCTCCTGTTTGAGCAGGCCTACACACGGGATCTGATTGAGCTCGGCTATAAAGATGCGATGCAGGTCAAGGATCAGCTGCGCGATTTCGTAACCGGTGAGGACGTGCCGCGCCTGTTCGCCCCCGACTGGATTCGACGGGACCTCAACGCAATCGGCGCAAACTAGAAATCTATAACAACAGGGCGGCGCCGAGCCCCAGAAATGCGGCGTAACCGACAACATCGGTCACCGTCGTCAGGACCACGCCGCCAGCCAGCGCCGGATCGATTTGCAGGCGCTTCAGTGCCAGCGGTATCGTAAAGCCGGCCAATGCGGCGACGAACAGGTTGATAATCATGGCGGCGCCGATAACGGCGCCGATCATCCAGCTGCCAAACCAGAGATAGGTCGCGGCGGCCACGATCAAGGCCCAGCCAACACCGTTCAGAGCACCAACCATGAGTTCCTTGCGCAGAATTCCGCGGGCATTCTTCCGATCGATCTGACCAAGGGCCATCGCCCGCGTGATGATCGTCAGCGATTGCGTGCCAGCAACGCCTCCCATACTCGGTACCACGGGCATCAGTACCGCCAGCAACACGATCTTGTCGAGGGTGGTTTGAAACTGATCGACAACCGCCGCAGCGAGAAACGCGGTTCCAAGATTCACGCCCAGCCAGATCGCACGCCGGGCGGCGCTTTTGGCAACCGGCGCAAACATGTCGTCTTCTTCATCCAGTCCGACGGCGCTCATCAATGAGTGCTCGGCTTCGTCACGGATTTCGTCGACGACGTCGTCCACCGTAATTCGCCCGAGAACCCGGTTATTCTCGTCGACAACTGCCGCAGACAGCAGGTCGCGATGTTCGAATTCCCAGATGACCTGCGTTGATGGCGTTAAAGCCGGAATGGGCGATTTGTCCGTCGACATAACTGTTTCGACAGTTGCTTTTGGATCGGCCGTCAATAAGCGCGACAGATACAGAGACCCCACGTATTGATCTTCGCGGTCGACCACAAAGATGGAATCAGTGCCGTCGGCCATCTCACCGCGAGCGCGCAGATACCGGCCGAGCACTTCCAGGGTGACGTCCGGCCGCACGGTCACGATATCGACATTCATCAGGCCGCCAGCACAGTCTTCGTCGTAGGCGAGCACCTGTTGCAGCCGCTCACGGTCCTGTTCATCCAGTGACCGTAATACTTCCTGAGTGACGCGTTCCGGTAGGTCAATCAGCAGGTCGGCAAGGTCGTCCATTTGCATGCCGTCAATCGCCGCGATCAACTCGTCGGTCGGCATGTCCTTGAGAAGGCCATCGCGAACTTCGTCAACGACTTCGACGAGAACGTCGCCTTCGTCATTGATATCGACCATGTCCCACAGAACCGCACGCTCCGCGAGCGGCATCGACTCGAGCAGGTGCGCAACTTCGGAAGCATGCAGGGTGCGCACCATCTGTCGTGCAGCCTGCAGGTCGTCATTTTCGAGATGTTCGCGAAGCTGCTGCGTAACAGCCTGGTTGTCTGAACGCGTTTCCATGTTGGCTGACATTTTACTGCTTGTGAATCGGGTGGCTGCCGAGCTCATTGTGTCTCGTCAGCACCGGATCGTGTGTTTCGCGCAAAGCTTCAGCCAGTCGTTCGACCATGTACACCGACCGGTGCTGGCCGCCGGTACAGCCCAGCGCGATGGTCAGGTAGCTGCGATGGGCGTCATCGTATATTGGAATCCAGCGGGTCAGGAAGCCATGAATGTCATCGTACATCTGGTTCACAACCGGCTGTTCCTCAAGGAAATCGGCAACTTCCTGGTCTTTACCGGTGAGGCCCCGCAATTCCAGGGTCCAATACGGATTGGGCAAACTCCGCATATCAAAAACGAAGTCCGCATCCGCGGGGATGCCGTTCTTGAAGCCAAACGACTCGATCAATACTGACAGCTTGTCATGATCGCGTTCGGTGACTCGCTCGCGGATGGCGTCGGCAAGCTCATAAACACTGGTGCGCGAGGTATCAATGATCAGGTCGGCCGAATTGACCACCTCAGCGAGCAATTCCCGCTCGGCTGCGATCGCAGCATGCAGCGATGTACCGTGCTCAGCCAGTGGATGACGCCGCCGGGTTTCGCTGAATCGTTTCATCAGCACGTCATCGTTCGCGTGCAGGAACAGCAAATCAGTGCTGATGCCGCTTTTCTGCAGTTCCGTTACGAGTTCGGGCAGCGCATCGAGATCCTTGGAGCGATTGCGCGCATCGACGCCGACGGCAATTCGATTGGTCCCAGTCTCGCCGCCCGTGCGCACCTCTGCAACGACGGCGTCGAGCAACGCTGCTGGCATATTATCGATGCAGTAATAACCAAGGTCTTCCAGCACATGGAGTGCGACGGATTTGCCGGACCCGGATAGCCCGCTTACGATTATCAAGCGCAGATCGTCGGCCATGGGTCGGCTATGCGCTGTTGGTGTCCTGTGATCAGGACCCGTCAGCTACCTTGAGGTCCATCACCACCGTCGCCACAGAGCTGTCGATTAGCGAGTCGTACAACTCCTTGCTGCTATTGGCAGCACGCATATTCTGTCGCAACTGTGGATCGTTCAGCAGGTCGGCAATGCTGCGGATATTGGCCTGGTGGCTCTCATTAATTTCCGCAGGCACCATCATGCCGAAGACAATATCGACGAGTTCGCCGTCGGCAGAATCAAAGTCCACCGGTTCTGACAGCTTGATCAAGGCAGCAACATTGGTCTCCAGCCCCTCAACCCGGCAGTGCGGAAAAGCCACGCCCTGCTCGAGGCTGGTACAACCCAGTCGTTCGCGTTCAATCAGTCGCTCGAATATGTCGTCCGCAGCGAGTTGTGGTACCGGGCGCACCAGCAGCTCGCTAAGAATTTCGAGGCAGTGTTTTTTGCTGCGCGCCTGTGCATTGCACAGTACGCTGTCCGGCTTGATGATTTCTTCGAGCAACATTCGGCGAGTCTTATAGGTTAGACGATTTGTCTTTTGAGTGAATCACGGGCGTGGTGGTCCACGAGTTTTTCTTTATGTTTTCGGACGCGTCGATCCAGCTTGTCTATCAAGTCGTCGATCGCCGCGTACATGTCTTCTTTAGTGGCGTCTGCGTAAATCGTACCACCATTTACATTAACGGTGGCTTCTGCTTTATGTCTTAGTTTTTCTACGGTGAGAATACAATGCACGTCTGAAACAATATCGAAATGGCGTTCAACTTTCTTGATCTTGGTCTCGACGTAGTCTCTCAGGGAGTCGGTTACTTCGACGTGATGGCCTGAAACACTTAACTGCATGATTGCCTCCTATTATTGAATATGACGGATCATTTGTCTTGGGGTTTGTGGTTTCCTCGTGTGCTGTTTGTGACTGACTCAATTTCTCACGTAGGGCGTTTCCGGCGGTCGCTTGATGAGGCGATATTCATAGCTTCACGGTACTTCGCCACCGTCCGTCTAGCAACCGTTATTCCCTCGTCCGCGAGCAAGTTCGTGATTTTGCTGTCACTGAGCGGTTTGGCGGGATTTTCCGCCGCGATCAACTTGCGGATTTTTGCGCGTACTGAGGTTGAAGACTGATCCTCGCCCGTTGCGGACGAAAGATGCGACGAGAAAAAATATTTAAATTCAAAAACCCCACGCGGTGTATGCATGTATTTATTAGTCGTTACGCGTGAAATCGTTGATTCGTGCATACCGATTTCTTCAGCAATATCACGCAATACCATCGGCTTCATGGCCTCATCGCCGTGTTCGAGGAATTCGGTCTGTCGAGCAACAATGCTGGTCGCCACCTTGGTCACCGTTTCGTTGCGAATTTCGAGGCTGCGAATCAACCAGCGCGCTTCCTGCAATTGTGTGCGCAAGACAGCGTGATCGCCGCTGCCGCGCAACAGACGCGCATATTGCTGATTGACTGACAAGCGAGGAATCCCGGTTGGACTGATTTCCACCTGCCAGTGATTATCGACTTTGCGCACGAACACGTCGGGTATTACATACTCCGCTGCGCTTGAGCTTATGGCCAGCCCGGGTTTCGGATTGCAGCTTTTGACCAAAGCCACGGCGTCTTGCAGATCCTCTTCCGAGGCTCTCAGGCAGCGGCGCAACTCACCGTAATTGCGATCGGCAACCAGGTCGAGCTTGTTCGTGGCCAGCTCGATCGACAGGTCAAGACCGGGCGTGGCCGGGTCCAGCTGTTGCAATTGCAGCACCAGGCATTCTGAAATCGAGCGGGCTCCAACGCCGATCGGGTCGAGTTTCTGCACTTTCGTCAGGGTTTCTTCGACCTCGGCAAGGGTGACGGGAGGATCTTCGTCAATATAGTTGCGGACCTCATCAAGCTCGACGGTCAGGTAGCCGTCGTCGTTTATTGAGTCGACGATCGCCTCGCCGATTACCGCTTGCCGTGGCGTAAAATCCTCGATCTCTATTTGCCACAGCAGATGTTCGTGTAAAGACTGGCCCGACTCGTCGGCAAAATCACTCGCGGGTCGTCCTTCACCATTCCAGCCGCCGTCTTGCAGTTGTTGAACCTGGTTCGACTGCCAGTTGTCCTCCGCCTGGATCGTCTGCACCTCTGCCGTGGTCTCGTTGCTGGTCTTGGGGACATCCGGCAAGTCCTCCATTTCGAGCATGATATTTTCTTCAAGCGCTTCCTGAATTTGTGCATTCAGATCGAGCACAGGCAGCTGCAGCAGGCGAATCGCCTGTTGCAGTTGCGGCGTCATCGCGAGGCTTTGTCCGAGTTTTAGCTGCAGTGATGGTTTAAGCATGTAACGCAATATGCCTAGAGTTTGAATTCTTGTCCGAGATATACCTCTCGTACATGGCTATTTTCGAGTATCTCTTCCGGTGCACCCGAAGCTATCAGGCTGCCATCACTCAGTATATAGGCTCTGCCACAGATTCCGAGTGTTTCCCGAACATTATGATCAGTGATCAATACGCCAATCTCGCGTTCACTCAAGTGCTTGATTATTCGTTGAATATCGAGGACAGATATCGGATCGACGCCGGCAAACGGCTCGTCCAGGAGCACAAAAAGGGGGTTTGCGGCGAGAGCACGAGCAATTTCAACGCGCCGTCTTTCACCGCCGGACAGGCTGATTCCCAGGCTCTTGCGCACATGCCCGACATGCAATTCATCCAACAGGTCTTCAAGTTGCTGTTCGCGGCCAGCGCGGTCGAGATCTTCACGGACTTCCAGAATGGCCAGAATATTCTGTTCGACGCTGAGTTTGCGAAATATCGACGCTTCCTGTGGCAGGTAGCCCAACCCGAGCCGGGCGCGGCGGTGCATCGGTAGCGCTGTCAGATCCTGCCCATCCAGCAAAATCGTACCCTCATCCGCGGCCACCAGGCCGACGATCATGTAAAAAGCGGTAGTCTTGCCGGCGCCGTTCGGGCCGAGGAGGCCGACCACTTCGCCACTCCGGATTTCAAGGGAAAGGTTTTTTACGACCTGGCGGAGCTTGTAACTCTTCGAAATGTCATGAGCACTGAGAATGCTCATGGAGTCTCTGTCCCGGTCGCTTCAGAACTCTCATCCGCGTCGTCCCCGCTGAGCCCCTCCGCCAATTCGTCGCTAATAGCTTCACGGGCTCCAGCGGTAGAGTCCTCGACCGGCCGGTAGGTAATCTTGACCTTTTCGTCGCCGCTCGCCGAGGACTGTGCATTAATACGCTGCTCGGCGATGTTATAGACGAGATAGCTGGACGAGATCTGGTTGCCACCCTCCGTAATGACCGCGTTGTCCGAGAATTCAATAACACCGGTTTTCAGGTCGTACTCCAGTTTGCCTGCCTCCGCATAGGTTGCTTTGTCGCTACCCGGTCTTTGCAGTTCGAATGTCGCGGGCGAACCCTGGATTGAAGCGATTCGCAAAGTGTGGCCGACAAACTGCAGGTCGGCAGAGTCACATTCTATATGACCGTTTTCGACATCGATGACAACGTTGCCCTCGAAGTGCCAGACACTGTCCTGAAAGTCGAGTTTGCTCGCCCGGCCCTGGTCAGCCTGAACGCCAATTTGCCCCTGCGACAAGCGCAGCCCGCTGAACATCATCATGGAGTTCTTGCCGTCATAATCGGTCGAGTCGGCATCCAGCGAGATTGGCAATTGCGGATCCACGGCCTGTGCCAGCAGCACGCCGGGAAGCAGCAACAGGAGCAGAAGCTTAACGCGTATCAAGGTGCAAATTTCCCGTTTACATTGGACTTAAGTTGGACACGGTTTTCCTGCAATGATGCTAGCATGCCGGTCGCCGTCAGGCTGCGCGTGCCGATACGAATCTGCACGCGCTCCTCAGTTTCAGCAACGTATCTTTCGGGGTCGAGTTCCAGGTAGTCGGTGCGGATCTCCGTTTCATTGCCGGAGAATCCTTCGCTGCTGGTAGCGCGCACATGGCCGCTCAGCTTCAGCACAGACTCGTCGTGGTTGGCGATTGCAGAGTCTGCGTTGACGACCCAGGGTACGTCGGTTGCGGGTGAGTAATTGATTTGCACGTCGGTGAACTCAAGCTCGCTTTCGCCGCGCTGCTCGGCCTGCGATGCCTGAATTTCATACAGCAGATTACCGTCGGCTCCGGTGCCAAGGATACGTGCGGCTTTCAGGTAGTAGCCACGATTGACCGCTTGCGTTGCCGTATCCGGGGATCGGTCAGCGCTATATTGGCGTGCGAGGTACCAGCTACCCAGCGCCGCAGCTGTCAACAGGATAGTGACGCCGACATTGCGTGGCTTCACCGGACATCCCGGACATGCGCGCTCAACAACAGGTCGCAGACTTCGCGGACTGCGCCGAGGCCCCCCGGCGCGTCGGTTACGTAATCGCATTGCTCATGCAATGTCGCAACGGCATTTTTCACGGCGACCGAGAATCCGACTTTTCTCATCAGTGGCAGGTCAGGCAGATCGTCGCCAACAAATACAGACTCGGCGTCCGTGATTTGTAGTTCTGCCGTAATCCGGTCAAATGCGGCTATCTTGTCGCTGCAGCCCTGGACGATGAACGGCACACCCAGCTCCTGCATGCGTTGATCGACTGCCTGGGACTGCCGTCCGCTGATGACTGCGACAGAGACACCCGCATCGAGCAGGCGGCGAATCCCGTAGCCGTCCTGTGTTGAAAACGCCTTCGATTCAACGCCGTCATTGGACAGGTAGAAGCGACCGTCGGTAAATACACCATCGATATCAAAGGCCGCGAGGCGGATGCCGGCCAGGGTCCGCTTGTTAATCTGGTTGTTCACATGATTCCCGCGCGAAACAGGTCGTGAACATTGAGCGCTCCCTGCAGGCGTTGATCGTCGTCAACGACCAGCAATGACGTGATTTTGTTCTCCTCCATAAGACGCACCGCTTCGACGGCCAGAACATCGGCGCTGATCGTCTTGCAACCCTTGTGCATAATGTCTTGCATGGGGGTGCTGCGTACGTCGACGCCGCTGTCCAGTGCGCGGCGCAGATCACCGTCCGTGAAAATTCCGGCGACCCGCTGTTCTCCATCGACTATCGCGGTCATCCCCAGGCCCTTCTCGGTCATTTCCATGAGACCATCTGTCAAGGGAACATCCGCAGAGACTGCCGGGATCGCGTCACCGGTTTGCATGACGTCAGCAACGCGCAGCAGGAGTCGCTTGCCGAGACTCCCACTGGGATGCGACATTGCAAAATCCTCGGCGGTAAAGCCACGCAGTTTCAGCAGCGCCACCGCAAGCGCGTCCCCCATCGCCAGC
>Ga0102946_1000792_pt1 | contig 11030 bp, 6 predicted proteins | sample SalPon2A_A_D1_MG_FD_78209 | JGI IMG/M metagenome (GOLD analysis project Ga0102946, IMG submission 78209) | Soil microbial communities from South San Francisco under conditions of wetland restoration - Salt Pond MetaG R2A_A_D1_MG | ecosystem: Environmental > Terrestrial > Soil > Wetlands | place... | reverse complement strand
TCATTTATTTTTTTATATTGGAGGTATCATGAAATATTTCAGGTGGATATTACTTATTGTTGTTGCTGGTCTGCTTGGATTTTTAGTTGTTGAGTTCTTGATTGTGCATCCATTGAAGATGAACCTGTACCTGTTCCTGGTTATCGTATCAGGGTTTGCTCTGGTTACCCTTCTTAAGAACAGCTTTCGTCAAAAATGGGTTCTACTTCTAGCCCTGGCTGTGGCATTCTCTGTATTTCTCGGCAGCTATTTACTGCAAACCAGGGCTTTCCTCGCCCGAGAAGATAACCGCCCAGTACCAGAATTGACCAGGGCGAAGGGGGATCCGGGGGATGGTCATACCGCAATAATTTATTTCACTCACGGGGAACCGGAAACCTATGATCCAATAGGCTGGATAAACCAATTCAATGAGTTTGATGAGCAGGAAATTGATTTTATACCTTTATTTGCTCGTCCATTTTTTGCCTATCAGCTCAGGAATGCATATTTGAAGGTAGGCTCTAGCCACCACCGCCAAATGCACCTGCAGATGCTGCAAAGTTTGGAAGAGGCTTACCGTCAGGAGGGAGATGAATCTACACAATTCTATATCAGTTTCCTGGACGACAGCCCGCGCCCGGATGCTGCTGTGATTCAGGCTTTGAATGACGGCGCCAGTCACATTATTGTTAGTGAGGTTTTTCTGACAATTTCTAACCACACAGCAGAGGGAGAGGAACTAATACACGCGGTAAATGTTGAAGAATATGGGGCGACGTTAGAATTTACCGGCCCGCTATATGATTCAGAAACCTTGAGAAAAATGTTTATACAGCGTACAAACGATCATATAGGCGAAGTAGATCCATCAAAAGTGGGCGTCCTGCTAGTTGGTCACGGGCAGCCGGATGAGTGGGACGTGGAATGGCCAACCGAAACAGAACAGGAAATTGGGTTCAGGGAAGATTTGCTTAAAGATTTTGAACATGCCGGTTTCTTGCCAGAAAACCTTAGTCTAGCATGGATGTCATTCAAGGAGCCCAAACCTGCACCTAAAGCAGAAGAGTTTGTTGCCAATGGTGTGGACATGATCGTCTTTTTCTCAACGGCGATCAGTGCTGATTCTATCCACAGCCAGTACGATATTCCAGAACTAGTCTACGAGGCTGATGTTCCAGATGATATCCCAATCCTTAACCTCGGTGCTTGGAATGATGATCCGATCGTTATCCAGGCAATAAAGGAAAAAATTGACAGTCTTATGGAATAAAAATCTATCATTAAAGGTAACTAATTTTTATGGGTAGACTTCTTAAATTATCTCAAGACAACCCATCTAGCGGCATTGGCCAAAAGGCAAATTCGATCCATTGGCTAATAGAAAAGGGACTGTCCGTTCCGGTAACATATGTGCTAGATTATAAATGGCATGATGCATTCCTGGCAGACCGGGCAGGATTCCAGCAGGAATTGGAGAGTGTATTGAAGGCTGGTCTTGATCTGGATATTGAGTATGCGGTGAGATCATCTGCCGACATTGAAGATGGCCTTGACTATTCTTTGGCAGGTCAATTGGAATCATTTTTGTCCTTGCGCAGCCTTGAAAACTTGGTAAATGCAGTTATCAAAATATATGAATCGGTTCATTCCGCTCATTTATCTCCCTATCTTGAGAGAATAAATCAATCAGCCGGGGATATACAAATGGCTGTCATCATTCAAGAGATGATTCAACCCTCTGTGTCAGGTGTGGTTTTTAGTAAAAACCCAATTACGGGGTTGGATGAAATTATTGTGGAAGCCGTACAAGGTAGTGGAGAGCTTCTAATGCAAGAAGGTATTACTCCTGAACGGTGGGTGTACAAATGGGGGGAGTGGAAAGAACAACCAACAAGTTCCCAAATCCCTAAAAAATTAATTATACAAGTGATTGAGCAATCAAAATCAATCGTAGAACATTTCGATAAGGCTGTTGATTTGGAGTGGGTATATGATCAACAGACCATTTACTGGGTTCAGCTAAGACCCATTACCACTCTAGATAGATTGGGGATTTACTCTAATCGTATTTCTCGTGAAGTGCTGCCAGGAATGATCAAACCACTCATCTGGTCGATCAATGTGCCCCTTGTAAATAGCGCTTGGATCGAATTATTCACAGAGTTGATTGGTTCAAATGATATCGCTCCGCAAGATTTATCTAAATCTTTTCATTATCGAGCGTACTTCAATATGAAAACTATTGGTCAGTTCATGAAAGCGATTGGCTTACCAGAAGAAACCTTAGAATTGATGATGGGGCTTGAGGGCGGATCTGAGACTCCTTCGTTTAAACCCACATCTCGGACCTTTCGCCATATTCCCCGAATGCTTCGCTTTGTATTTGACAAATTTCAATACGCTAGGACAATTGAGAAATTAATTCTTGATAAGCAGTCTGCATTTTTTAATTTCAAAAACCATGAAATACCTGCTGAAAATGAACTTGCTATCATTGAAAGGGTCGATGAGCTCTTCAAAATCACTCAAGAAGTTGCGTATGCCAATATCATCACTCCATTGTTGATGTATGGTTACAATGCGTTATTGAATAATCGCTTATCTAAACGTGACATTGATTACCGATTGCTTGACCTCGCGGAAGGGTTTGACCGATTATATGATTATGATCCTAATCATCATCTAGCAAAACTCTACCAGCAATTTGTTTTGTTAGATACAGATATTAAGGATCAAGTTCGGACTAGCAACTATGTAGAATTCAAAAATCTTAACGGCATTGATTCGTTCCAACAAGAAGTGTATGCTTTTATTGATCATTTTGGACACCTCAGCGACAGTGGGAATGACTTTTCAAGGATTCCCTGGCGGGAGACGCCCGATCTAGTGCTCCGGATGATAACGGATTATAAAAAAAGCACAGGGGAGCAACAGCAAACGTATCCTTGGGAAGAGTTACCTCTGAAACATTTTGATCGTTGGAGAATGACATTCTTGTACAAGCGTGCGCGCCAATTTCGTTTTTACCGCGAGGCAGTCAGTTTCCTTTACACCGATGGATATGGCTTGTTCAGAAAATACTTTGTTGTTCTGGGGGAAGCGTTTGCGAACCGGGGGATAATTCAAGAACCGCTCGATATTTTCTATCTCTATTATCATGAAATTGTCTCTTTGGTAAAAGATGGGGAATCTGCAGAAAACCAAAGCGAGATTGTTCTCCAAAGAAAGCAGGAGATGGAAGCCAGCCGTGATGTTGTCCTGCCAGAAATTATTTATGGAGACCAAGCACCACCTCTGGAGGTTTCCTATGACAATTATGACAAGCTGGTGGGCATTGCTACTTCGCCTGGTTACTATCAAGGTCCAGTTCGTGTAATCAAAAGTCTTGCTGAATACGAGCAAGTGCAGCAAGGAGATGTCCTGGTGATCCCATACTCTGATGTCAGTTGGACTCCCTTATTTTCAAAGGTTGGCGCTATCGTGGCTGAATCGGGCGGTATTCTTTCGCATAGTTCTATTGTCGCCAGAGAACATAATCTTCCAGCCGTTGTATCAGTGAACAACGCCTGTCAACTGCTATCCAATGGAATGATCGTCATCATAAATGGATTTTCAGGAGAAATCATTATTTCAAAAGATGAGATAAACCAATCGTAAATAAAGGATTTTATATGACCATTACTTCATTTATTCTTATTGCGCTTGCCGGTTACCTGATCGGTTCAATATCATTTGCTCGTGTAATTACTAAACTTGTGAAGCCTGAGGTCAACCTCGACCATACCAGAACTCACCAGTCAACCACTGGAGAGGTAGGCACCATTAGCGGTATCGGTGCTTCTACAGCCTCTATTGCACTCGGTACTAAATATGGCGGCCTGGTTGTCCTATTTGATATGCTGAAAGCAATGTTGCCAATCCTCGCTCTACAAATTATTTTCCCTGGCCAATCTTATGGGTTGGTATTCAGCATCTTTGCAATTCTGGGTCACAACTACCCAATCTATTACGGATTTTCAGGAGGCCGCGGGTTGTCGCCAATGCTTGGCAGTTTGTTGGTTATTGAACCCATTGGGATGGTTGCTGCACTATTTGTCAGCACAATTCTCAGTATGCTTATCAATCAGCCGCCGACATCACTTTTCCTTTGGTTCCCATTGCTGGCCTTATGGTCTTGGTTTATACAGACAAATATTCCAGTTGCCATCTATACAATGTTATTAATGGTCTTGTTCATTGTCGCGGAAATCCCTGAAATAAAGCTGGCATTACAATATCGCAAGCAGGGACGCATGGTTGAGTATAACGAGATGATACTGGAATCAGCCCCCCAAATGCGGATGATGAAAAGATTAACTGAAAGGTTTAGATTCTGGGATAATAAAAAAACAAATGAAGAGTAGATAGAATGTGCAAAGGTCTATTTTCTAGGAAGGGTTTTAGGAGGAGGAATGATGGAACAGTCAAAAAAGAAGGAACTTGGACATTTAGTCATCATAGGATCAGGACCTGTAGGGATGACCGCTGCCTTAATCCTGAAAAAACATTTTAAACATGTCACATTATTAGAACGTCAGTCAAAAAACAATTTTCTCAAAAAGTATGGGTTCACATTTCCAATCGTATTTTCTCCTGCATCTATCGATATCCTGAAAAAAATAGGTGCTTGGGATGCAATAATGGCGGAACGTTCCGAATTCTTTGGTGTGGTACTTCATAAACGAATCCTGGGGATGGATATTGCATTGAAATCGTACGAAGAAGGTGTCTATTCACATTGGAGAAACCACATTATTTCATGTCTTTATGAGCGTATTGTTGAAGAGAAAATTGAAATTCATTTCAATGCCCGAGTAAAGGATATTGATTTTCAGCGAAGTGTTTGCCAGGAAGAGACATTGGGAGACCTTTCCTTTGATCTTCTGCTAGGTACAGATGGTATCAACAGTCAAACTAGAAAATTGCTGGCTAAGGCGCACCCAACATACTCTGAAGAAGATTTTTCTCTGACTCATTTGGATAATTGGTACGCATACCGACTTCCGGCTGAAGGAGGTATGGGCGAGAAGTTTGGGGGAGGAAATAAATTTTATGCATCAAATGTGTATGTGGATAACCTGGCTGAATTTCCGGCTGAGAAATTCCGCGTTGTAACAACCAGCATGAAGCAACCGATGGAAGAAATCAGTGTGCTTGTTAAGTATGGTCCCTCATTAGAATTGAACCGCGTAATGCAGTTGAACGAGATATTTTTTGGGAAATACGTGAATTCTCAACAGGAGCTCGAAAGAGGCTGGGAGACAGGCTATGCTGGGAAATTTGAACAAGTTCATGCGCCAACATTCACATTAAATAACGTGCTGCTTCTTGGTGATTCGGCACATGGGTTTGAGAGTACAGGAGATCTCATAAACTTTGGCCTGGCCTCAGTAGCATCATTCTATCAATTATTTACAAAGAATGAGAGTCTGGATAAGACCTTAAAAGAATATGACGAAACAATTGGTGAAAGCCTTCGATTCTACGCCCAGTTTTCTCTTCGAAGAAGTATGGAGAAAATTGGATTTGAGATCGCCGCAATCGAATTTTTTGCAAAGCTTGGTTTGATGAAACGGCATCCCAGCTTGTTTGGGATTTTTGCCGATGATTTTGAAATTCAAAATTATATTGGATCTTATAAGCGCAATTTACGTATAAGCAAATTACTGGCTATTGTCCTAGCATTAAGTTTGATTTTTCTAGTCGGAATAATATTGTTCAACTAAGCAATTCTGGCAAATTTACGCTAAATACATGCTGGTATTAGTAAGAATGTCTGAGGATTTGATCATCTGTTAGGCTATATTTATTGATTTCTTTGGTAATAGACCGCCTCTCAAGATTGAGGTCATTTATCTTATTTTTCCCCGTTCTTATTCTGCCACTCATCCATTATTTTGTGATGCCAGGGAACCTTCTCCATAAAAAATTTCCTGTACATCGGATCTGAAATCCTGGAAGCCTGTTCTTGCAATAAGTTATATGCAGTTGCCAAAAATTTTTCAGCTCGAATGTCTCCAGCTAATGTGAGAACTTGGTAGCAGGTCAGGTATATTCGCAGCGGTTCCCATGTCTGTTGAAGGCTGTTTTCATCATCGAGGTAAGCTAAAATCTTATTCGTATGTTCCAGAGCAGTTTGTAGATCCTTTTGGGCCAAAGCGGCTCGGGCTAAGCTGGCCATAAGCTCCATCACCAGGTGGGGCTGGTTTAGTTCTTGCTGGATAGTTAATGATTCGTTGTATGCGGATATGGCTTTTTCTGGTTCATTCAGCCCCAACCAGGCATGACCATACCAGACCAGACCTTCGGCTACAGCGTGGAAATGTTCTTGCTCTCTTTTTTTGGCAATTCCAATCTCACTATATTCTCGGGCCAGCTCCCATTCTCCTTGGGCGGTGGTTACCCAGCCTAGATTGATATAGCCTGTAGCAACGCTATTCCAATCACCGCCTTCTTGGGCAATCTTTAATGATTCTTGATAATTTTCCCGCGCAGATGAATAATCTCCCAAACTTGTAAAGGCAACGCCGAGGTTATTACGGGCTGTAATTTCTCGATTTAGATCTCCTACCTGACGGGCGATTGATAGAAATTCTTTTAAGAAATCGAGGGAGGCAAAGAAATCACCTCTGGAAATATTGATCAGCCCCATGATGTTCAAGATGTTTCCTCTTCCTTGAATATCATCCGTCTGACGTGCAATGGATAAGGCTGTCCTGGCTTGCTCTAAGGACTTCTCTGTATCTCCATTTTGAAGTAACATCCACGACAAAACATAATAGGCTTGCATGGATAGGCTTGAGTCGTCAAGAGTTTTTGAGATGGCTACTGCTTGATGTGCTAAGCTTAGCCCTTCTGGATAGTTGCTGGTCCAAAACGCGAACCAGGCTTTCCGAATCAGCAGCTCAGACCTTTTGTTCTCGTCAGCTAGAATATTGACAATTTTTTCTAAAGCATTCAACGTGTTTCTTTGTTCATCCCGATTCCCCTGAAACCGAAATATCTTATCCAGCCCCATCAGGAGGGAGTATCGCTTTTCCAGATCCTCTTCTGGCGTCAGGGCAATCGCCCTTGTGTAAAAATCAGCTGCTTCATCGATCGCGTAATTTGTTTCAGCAATTTTGGCGGCCAGACAAAGATAATTTAAGGCTTCTTCATTTTTTTCTGCTATTTCAAGATGACTGGCAATCAGCCCTGAAATTTCTCCCACACGTTCTCCCCCATGTGCGATCAGCCAGTCTGCGACCACTGCATGGTAAAGGCGCCGGGTGCGCTTCAGCAGGCTCTGGTAAGTTACTTCCTGGAAAACGGCATTTTTGAAATTGTATTCAACGGCATCTGAAAATGCTGACTCTGCTTGTCGGAAAATCATTTCCCGGTCTTGTAAATCGTTCAGATATTCTTCAATTTCAATGGATTTTAGTTTGATTGAAACATCTTCAGGTTGGATTTTTTGTTTAATGTATAAAACAGCTTCATCCCAAAATGTTTTTCCTACCACTGAAGCTTGCTGGAGTGTAGTGCGTTTGAAGACTGGCAGCCGGTCTAGTCTTGCCTGAATTACGCCTGTAAGCGTAGGGGGGATATTCATTTCATGCAGCCATCCCGGTTGGACGCTCCAGATTGGTTCACTTTTGATTATGACGCCTTCTTCAACGAACATTTTCACCAATTCTTCTATGTAAAATGGATTCCCTTCCGCGTTTCTGAAAATAATTCTTGGCAACTGCTCCGGAATCTCTGGAATTTTGTGCAAAATTTGGGCTAACAAACGTTCGCTTTCATGTTGGGATAATGATTTAAGGTCAATGCCTCGGCACTGGGGACCTGTGCCCCAAGACGGTTTCCGATCGAAGAGGGAGTGACGGGTTAAAGCTACAATCATGAGAGGTTGGTCTGATAGTTCATCACTCATTCTGCATAGGATATCTAATGAACTTTCATCTGCCCAATGGATATCGTCTAAGAAAATGATGATTGGGGAATGTGCGGCATGCCTCTTTATTAGATCATTTAGGTAGACTAACGCTCGATCGCGGAGCTGTTGAGGGGTTTTGAGTATGCCCTGTAGAAAGGGGCTATCGCGGAAGTCGTATCCCAAAAATTGCCCAACAAAATGGCTGCGCATTTCATATTCAATTTCCTCCCCCATTGTTTCTTTGAAGTAATTTGTGATCTTGTCTCTTACAACTGATAGGGTATCATTATCTAGAATTTTAAAAAGCGGGATAAAAATATCTCGAAGAAGAGAATATGGGAGGTCTAAAGATTCGAGCGTTGCCCGTCCTTTCAGGAGTAGTGTAGGGATTTTATGCTCTTTCAGCCAGTTCTCAAATTCGTCCAGTAAGCGAGATTTACCGACACCCGCTTCCCCTGCGATGGTTATGAATTCGTGTTTGTGATTTTTAATGACGAATTCAATTGAATTTTGCAATATCTTCAATTCTTTCTCACGGCCAACCATTTGAGTTTCAATTCCCTCGACTCCACGGGATTTCACTCGATACGCATGAGGTTTCGCTTTTAAAACCTGATAGATTTGAATTGGTTCAGAAAATCCTTTTGCATTGATCGATTTGGCATGACGAAGTTCGAAGACACCTTGCACAAATTGATAGGTATGCTGTGAGATTAGTAAACCATCAGGTGGGGCGGCTTGTTCCAGACGTGAAGCCAGGTTTACCGGTGCCCCCATAATGGTATCTTCGGCTTCTGTTTCTCCTCCAGCCACTACAAGACCGGTATTTACCCCGATCCTGACCTGGAAGCCTGCGATCTGATATTTCGTTTCCAAACTTTTCGCAATTTCTTGAGCCGTTTCAATAATTTTCAGCCCAGCTCGTACAGCCATTTCAGGATCATTCTCTTGTGATTTTGGGAGACCGAATACTGCCAGAAAACCATCTCCCATGTAACGCGTTACCTTTCCCCCATGGGCTTTAATTGGCTGGGCTAAGCTTTGGAGGGCATTATCCATGATTGCCAGATTGTCTTCTGGATCCAGTTTTTCCATTAGATGGGTGGAGTTGACGACATCCATGAACAGGATTGTTACCTGCTTGCGCTGTTGTTTCACTTCTAGATCTGTCTCTAATTCAGCTAATTGTTTGCGCAGAACTTTTATAGTTGTATCAATAATTGAATCATCAAGGGTACCCCGGAGCGCAGGAATCGCTTCGAGGGCTTTTTGGATTTGTTCTCGCTGTGATTTCCGATTATCATTATCCATTTTAGAATTATATCAATAAGGGGGGCTTAAGTTTCTACCAATATTGGAATAGTTTGATTCCCAATCTTCCTGTCAACTTCGCCTGTGTTTTATCGAAATTGCAGCAGAAATTGCCACGTGGAAAAACTGGTTCGGGATGCAATGCAGGAAATTTATGGGTATCTGCATTGGGAGAAATCAAATTTCAGCATGAATAATAGGTTAAAATAGATCAAATAAGTATACATTAATGCAATCTTTTCATACGAACATTTGTTGAAGGATATTTCAAATGAGTCATAAAGCAGCAGTTATAGAAGGTAGTGAAATACGTGTCCTGCAGTCCGAGCTTACAAGTAAAGATTATCTCATTTCTGTGAGCTTGCCATATGGTTACCACGACGATATTGAGAAGAATTGGCCAGTTGTCTATCATATAGACGGCAACACTTATTACGGTATGATCACCGATATAGTCCGCTCAATGGCATGGTGTGGTCCAACAAGTGATGCGATTGTGGTCGCCATCGGCTACGCCTCTGAAACGCAATTGAAAGAAGCCTGGGACGAACGCATTGATTTGCGATATCATGATCTGACACCTGTTCAAGATGATATGCAAGATAAAGAGAGAAAGGAACGTAATGGACGGGAGGTCAAGTCGGGGGGTGGCGAAAACTTTCTGGAGTTTATCAATTCAGATATTATTCCTTTCGTTGAAAGCAACTATCGCGTTGATGAGAACAAAAGAACTTTAGCCGGGCACTCCCTTGGCGGTCTGTTTACTTTATACGCAATGTTCCAAAACCCAGGCCAATTTGAGAACTTTGTCGCCTGCAGTCCTTCGATATATTGGAAAGGACAAGTTATGCTGGAAATTGAAAAGGATTTTGCACGCGAACGAAGTGCGCTGCCGTTAAAGTTGTTTTTATCAATGGGAGAATTAGAGAAACTCGAAGACGACGGGGATGGCTCCTTTTACGGAATGCAGCGTTTAATCGAGCAGATCGAAAGTCGGCAATACGAACAACTCAAAATGGCGATACGAATTTTTGAAGATGAGGATCATTGTACAGTGATCGCGCCAAGTTTTGCTGCAGGTTTAAAGTTTGCCCTTCGAGACGACTAGGGTAGCGGAATGCCGTTCGAAGAAATTTCACCTTGGGTCTGATTCTGTCTGGATGATTATGGGTGTAATTAATTCTTATGACCCCGATCGTTGTGATCCAGAATTTTTGTGAATGATAGACTATATTACACGTCTCCCCCTCAACTTCACCTGTGGTCCATTGTGATTATTTGATAAAGGCGAGGTTAGGATGTGCCAGGGCTGTTGATTTATTTTTTCATGGGGGTAATTTACTACAGGTGGGTGGAGGGTCAATGAAATTTTTAGTTGGTATTTGGATTGAGCGACTGGGGCTGCTAACTTGATTTTGGCCGCAAAAGCGTGTATACTATAAGTGAAATAATTCACAAAGTTTTCTCGACGTTGTTAGGATATGGAGATCGAAATAATTGGTCTCGATGTGTTCTTTGACAGTGTTCGGGAGAATAACTACAGCATCAGACTTCCGTTGTACACCCTTAGCCAAGGAGGTTGGTATGCTTACACGAGATTTTTCCACAGTAAATCGCAAAGCCCGTATGAAACTGCAATCGCGAGGACTTCTACTCCGTCCCGCTGAAGAACGCGTGATGGACTTCGATGAGGCCATCATCCGCGTAGATGAAAATTGGGCTGTGGCGGAGGCTACCCGCTGCATCCACTGTCCAGACCCGGCACCTTGCCAAAAAGCCT
>Ga0102946_1000791_pt1 | contig 11040 bp, 10 predicted proteins | sample SalPon2A_A_D1_MG_FD_78209 | JGI IMG/M metagenome (GOLD analysis project Ga0102946, IMG submission 78209) | Soil microbial communities from South San Francisco under conditions of wetland restoration - Salt Pond MetaG R2A_A_D1_MG | ecosystem: Environmental > Terrestrial > Soil > Wetlands | place... | reverse complement strand
GGGCAAGTTGAGGAGCTTCAATTCCATTGAGATCGATGAGTCTGGGACGGCCTCTGGTCGCCCTACCCCGGCCCAAGACGCAGTCGTTCGGATTGTTGAGCGTGAAGGCAGGGAGATGCGGCCGGTAGCAGTTGCGAAGGCCCTGAAAGCGGAAGGCCACAGACCCGCCAGCAATGACGCGGTCAACGCGGCACTTTATGCGGCAGCCCAAGCTGGTCGGCTGAAGCGTCCGAAAGATCGACACTATGCGCCCAACAACAGCTAAGACAGACTTCACGCCTCTTGGAGGCGAAGAAATGATGCCGGAGGCGGGGGTCCAAACCCTGCGTTCCAACCCGGATCAGAAGCCCCGGGACGAGAAGGTCGCTCCTTCCCGTCCCGGGCACGCTCGGAGGGCCTCGGTATTCAGGTGAACCGGACCGGCTTTAGGTGCCGGCAACGTGTCGCGCGTTTGCGGGTTCGAATCCCGCGCCCTCCGTCTTGAAGACAGCTACAGGCTAATACTAACCCCAATCACCCGCAACTGCTGCTACTGCTTCCTCACGGAAACAGCCGTTGCGGCCCACTCTGCCCTTGCTGACAAGGGCGCTACAAGGGCGCGGCGCTACATGCTCAGACCCCGCATCTGCCCTAAAGGTACGTATTTGCTGGGGTTTCAGCAACGCGCCCGACAGGATTCGAACCTGTGACCTTCGGTTTCGTAGACCGACGCTCTATCCAACTGAGCTACGGGCGCTGGTGGGTCGGGGATTCTAGGGGTGCTGGGGGATCGGCGCGGGCGGCGTTGTTCGGCGCTCAGGGCCTGCGACGCGCGGCGTGAGGCGGGCGATCGAGCGATACGCTCATCCGCGTCAATGGCCGACGACCCTTCACCGGATCCGGTCCGGCCCGCGCCGCGCGTCGTCGCCGCGGTGGCGCTGGTCGGCCTCACTGGGGCCTGGAACGGCGGCAACGTCGGCCCCGTCGCCGGGCAGATCGGCGACGAGTTCGGTGTCTCGCTCGCCGCGGTAGGGCTGCTCTCGGGGACGCTGTTCCTCGGCGCGGTCCTGATCGGGCTGCTCTTCGCCGCTCAGCTCGGCGACCGCACCGGGTTGCTCCGCGGCCTGCGCCTGGCCGTCCTGCTGACCGCGATCGGCAACGTGATCTTCGCGCTCAGCCCCGACTTCGCCGGGCTCGCCGTCGCCCGCATCTTCCCCGGCATCGGCTTCGCGCTGATCAACGTGCTCGGCGGCGTCTACGCGCGCCAGGCCGGCGGCGTGCGGCTGATCGGCGTCTTCGGCGCCGCGATCCAGCTCGGCATCGCCGGCGCCCTGATCGTCGGCAGCGTGCTCGTCGACCTCGGCGTCGATTGGCGGGTCGGCTTCGCGATCAGCGCCCTGCTCGCGGTCGTCACGCTCGCCGTCCTGCCCCGGGTCGAGACGCCGGGATCGGAGCTGCCCAAGCGCCGGCCGGGCTTCCTGCGCGCCGCCCTCGGCCACGCCCGCGTCTGGCGCCTCGCGCTCCTCTTCGTCGCGATCTACGGCGTGCCGCTGACCCTCTCGGCCTGGCTCGTCCAGTACCTCGGTGACGACGGTGACGTGAAGACGGGGATCGCCGGCGCGCTCTCCTTCCTGCTCTTCGGCCTGGCGGCGGCGATGCGACTCACCGGCGCACGGCTGCAGCAGCGCGGTGTCACCCACCTCGTCCTCGCGGCGACCCTCGGCTTCGCGGCGCTGGGCGTGGCCCTGCTGGCGATCGACCCGGCCGCCCCGATCGCACTGATCGCGGTCGTCGCGATGGGCATCGGCTTCGCGATCCCCTACGCGACGATGATGACCGAGGCCCAGCAGCTCTTTCCCGACGCGCCCTCGGAGCCGTTGGCGCTGATGACCCTTGCGGCGATGATCCCGCCGATCGTCGCCGTTCCCCTCGTCGGCCAGGCGCTGGACGACGGCAACGGCGGGATCGCGATGCTGGCGATCGCCGCCTTCCTCGCGCTCGCGACCCTGCTCAACCTGCGCCGCTCGGGGATCCCGTTGGAAGAGCGGCCGGGCCCGGCCGGCTAACGACCGTGGAACTCGGCGTGGCCCGGGCCCTGCTCGAGGAAGGTCTTGACGGCGCTCTGCAGGTCCTCGGTCGCGAAGAGGTCGGCGGCGTCGTCGCGCACGGCCTGGTCGGCCGCCGGGACGCCGCCGGCGCGGAAGCGGCGCAGGATGTGCTTGGTCATCGCGTGCGCCTTGGTCGGCCCGGCGGCCAGCTCGGCCGCGTAGTCGCGGGCGCGGTCGTCGAAGCCCTCGTCGTCGAGCAGCAGGTTGACGACGCCCCAGCGCTCCATCGTCTCGGCGTCGAAGAGGCCGCCATCGATGACGAAGTGGCGGGCGCGGCCGCTGCCGGCGCGCTCGGCGAGCCGCTGCGTGCCGCCCATCGACGGCGTCAGGCCGACCACTTTCTCGACCAGGCCGAACTGGGCCGAACGCGCGGCGAGGATCAGGTCGCAGCCCAACGCCAGCTCGAAGGCCGCGGTCAGGGTCAGCGCGTGGGCGGCGAAGACGACCGGCAGCGGCAGCGCTTCGACCCGTTCGACCGTGCCGATCAGCTCGTCCCAGAGGGCGCTGCCCTGCTCCGGCGTCAGCCCGTCGAACTCGTGCACATCGACGCCGCCGGAGACGGCGCGGCCATCGGCGCGGAAGAGCAGCGCCCGCGGCGGCTCGGCCTCGACCGCAGCGACCGCCGCCTGAAGGTCCGCGAACAGCTGCCGGTTGAAGAGGTTGAGCGGCGGACTGTCGAAAGTGGCGACGGCGAGGCCGTTATCGCGCTCGAGCCGGACCAGAGAATCAGCCATGTCGCAAAACCCTATCGGGCGCCTCAGGGGACGCGATGGACCTCGAAGAGGTTCGTCCCCAGCTCCTGGTCCGGCATGCCGGCGACGATCGCCACGAGGTCGCCCGGCTTGGCAATGCCGTGGCGGACGACCAGCGAGGCGCAATCGTCGAGCAGGTCACGCACCTCCTCCTCGTGGTCGCTGACGATCGCGGTGATGCCGAAGAGGAGGTTGAGCCTGCGCACCGTCTCGATCCGCGGCGAGATCGCCAGCACCGGCACGTCGGGGCGGTGGGCGGAGACCAGGCGGGCACTGCGGCCGCTCGTCGTCGGCACCACCAGCGCCGCCAGCCCGAGCCGGTAGACGGCGCCGACGGCGCTCTGGGCGACCGAGTCGGCGACGTCCTGGGTCGCCTGGTCGGTACGCGAGAAGAGCCACTCGCAGTAGGGCAGGCCGGGCTCGGTCGCGCGCGCGATCCTGTCCATCGTCCGCTCCTCCTCGACCGGGTGGTGGCCGACCGCGGTCTCCTCGGAGAGCATCACCGCGTCGGTGCCGTCGAAGATCGCGTTGGCGACGTCGGTCACCTCGGCGCGGGTCGGGCGCCGCGCGGTCACCATCGAGGCGAGCATCTGGGTCGCCGTGATCGCCGGCTTCGAACGCTGGCCCGCCGCCCTGATCAACCGCTTCTGCACGACCGGCAGCTGCTCCAGCGGCAACTCGATCCCGAGGTCGCCGCGCGCGACCATGATCCCGCCGCTCGCCGCGGCGACGATCTCCTCCGCGTTCTCGGCCGCGCCCTGCTTCTCGATCTTGGCGATCAGCGGGATGTCGGAGCCGAGCGCGCGCAGCCGCTCGCTGACCGGCTCGAGGTCGGAGGCGGCGGCGACGAACGACATCGCGAGCAGGTCGATGCCCTGCTCGACCGCGAACTCGACCCAGCCGAGGTCGCCCTCGGTGGCGGCGCGGACACTGGCGCCGGGGATGTTCATCCCCTTGTGCGAGGAGAGCGTGCCGCCGACCTCGACCTCGGCGTCCACCCCACCGTCTTCGGGCTCGCGCACGCGCAACCGGATCGAGCCGTCGGCCAGGTAGACGACTTCGTCCTCGCGCAGGTCGCCGACGCCGGTCCAGTCGACCGGAATCGTGCCCGCGTCGCCCTCGATCTGCCGCTGGGTCAGCTTCACGTGCATCCCCGTCTCGAGCTCGGCGACGTCGCCGCGCAGCGAGCCGATCCGCAGCTTCGGCCCCGGCAGGTCGCCGAGCACCGCGACCTCGCGGCCGGCCCGCTCCGCCGCCGCCCGGATCGAGCCGATCGTCCGCGCGTGCCGCTCGCTGTCGGCGTGGGAGAAGTTGAGCCTGAAGACGTCGGCACCGGCCTCGATCAGGCGCGCCAGCACGTCCTCGTCCCAGCTGGCCGGACCGACGGTTGCGATGATCTTGGTGCGCCTGCCGTGCATACGTCACATGACTGTAGAGGCTGGAGAACATGACATTGATCTGTGTAACACTGGTCCCGTGACCCAACTGGTCGACCCCGCCGCGCCGCCGCAGGAGCAGGACGCCGCGGGCCTGGTCGGCGAGGCGCCGCCCTCCCCCGCCGGCCCTATCGAGCCGGCCGAGGCGGCGTCCCTGCCGGAGCCCCCGGAGGTGAAGCAGCCACCGCTGCTGCAGACGCTGCGCTTCAGCCAGCGCCTGATCCAGTTCGTCTCCCGCGCCCTCCGCGAGCTCGGCGAGGTCTTCCGCATGCGCGGCGCCCTGCCCGGCCCCGGCCCTGTGATCACCAGCCACCCCGATCACGTGCGCTCGCTGTTCACCGCCAAACCCGAGCAGGCACCCTCGCTGACCGGCGAGTCGCCGCTGCGCCCGGTCGTCGGCCCCAACTCGGTCCTCACCGCGGTCGGCCCGCGCCACATGCGCCAGCGCAAACTGCTGCTGCCGGCCTTCCACGGCGAGGCGATCGAGCAGTACACGCAGCTGATCGCCGACGCCGCCGAGCGCGAGATCGACAGCTGGCCGCTCGGGACCCCGATCGCGCTGGCGCCGCGCATGCAGGCGATCACGCTCGACGTGATCATGGCCGGGATCTTCGGCATCGAGGGCAAGCCCGCGCGCGGCAGCCGCGAGCACCGGCTGCGGCAGATGGTCAGGCGCCTCGTCAACGCCTCGACCTGGCCGCTGGCCCAGGTCAGCGAACTGATCAACCTCAACCGCGAGGAGCCGATCGGGCTGATGAAGACGGGTCTCGACCTGCTCGACAAGGCGACCTACGCGGTGATCGAAGAGCGCCGCCGCGCCGACGACCTCGGCGAGCGCCGCGACATCCTCTCGCTGCTGCTGCAGGCGCGCAGCGAGGAGGGCGAGGCGATGAGCGACAAAGAACTGCGCGACGAGCTGCTCACCCTCGTCCTCGCCGGCCACGAGACGACCGCCAACTCGCTCGCCTGGGCCTGGGAGCGGCTGGTCCGCAACCCCGCCGCCCACGACGCCCTGCTCGACGAGGTGCGCGGCGAGGGCGACGCCTCCGACCGGATCGAGGCGACGATCGTCGAGGCGATGCGCTCGCGGCCGGTGATCCCGATCATCGGCCGCCGGGTCAAGGTGCCGTGGCGGGTCGGCGCCTACGCGGTGCCGCCGGAGACGCCGCTGACGATGAGCATCCTGCTCGTCCATCACCGCGAGGACCTCTACCCCGAGCCGTTCGAGTTCCGCCCCGAGCGCTGGGTCGGCGGGCGCAAGCCCGGGACCTACGAGTGGATCCCCTTCGGCGGCGGCATCCGCCGCTGCCTCGGCGCCGCCCTGGCGATGGCCGAGCAGCGCGTCGTGCTCGCGGCGATGGCGCGCCGCCTCGACCTCGAGGCCGACGATCCCGCCCCCGAGCACGCCGTGCACCGCAACGTGACGATGATCCCCTCGCGCGGCGCCCGCGTCGTCATCCGCTCGCGCCACTGAGCCACCGCGCAGCCTCGCCGCGCGGCGCTATGGTTTTCCGGACCCGGAGAGGTGGCCGAGTGGCTGAAGGCACTCGCCTGCTAAGCGAGTAGGGGGCGCAAGCTCTCTCGAGGGTTCGAATCCCTCCCTCTCCGCTTTGCCCACGCACGAGGATTACGAGCAGGTCTTCGCCGAGGTCGAGGCGCCGTTTGCCTTCGTCGACCTCGATGCGATGGCGGCCAACGCCGCGGCAATGCTCGAGCGGGCGCAGGGCAAGCCGATCCGGGTGGCGAGCAAGTCGCTGCGCTGCCGGGCGCTGCAGGAACGCGTCCTGCGCAGCGACCCGCGCTTTGCGGGGCAGCTGACCTTCACCCTGCCGGAGACGCTGTGGCTGGCCGAGCAGGGGTTCGAGAACCTGCTGCTCGCCTACCCGACCGCCGACTCCGGCGCCCTCGGCGAGCTGGCGCTGCGCTCGGCCGCCAACCCCGGCAGCGCCCCAATCGTGACGGTCGACTGCGCCGAGCACCTCGACGCGATCGAGTCCGTGCTCGGGACCGGCGCGGCGCCGGTTCGCGTCTGCATCGACATCGACGCCGGCTGGTGGGCGCTCGGCGGCCGGGTCAAGGTCGGCCCGAAGCGCTCTCCGCTGCACACGGTCGAGCAGGCGGTCGCCCTCGCCCGCGAGATCGAGCACCGGCCGCAGATCGAGCTGGCGGCGCTGATGGCCTACGAGGGCCAGATCGCCGGGGTCGGCGACAGGCCGCCGGGCCGCCGCCTGCGCGGCGCCGCGATCCGCTTCATGCAGCGCCGCTCCGCCGCCGAGCTGGCCGAGCGGCGCGGCGCGATCGTCGCCGCGATCCGCGAGCTCACCGAGCTGCCGATCGTCAACGGCGGCGGCACCGGCAGCCTCGAACTGACCGGCGCCGAGGACGCCGTGACCGAGGTCGCCGCCGGCTCGGGCTTCTACGCGCCCGCGCTCTTCGACCACTACAGCCGCTTCTCGCTCACCCCGGCGGCCGGCTTCGCGCTGCCGATCGTGCGCAAGCCGACGCCGGCGGTCGCGACCGCGCTCGGCGGCGGCTACCTCGCCTCTGGCGGCGGCGACGCGGCCCGGCTGCCCACCCCGTGGCTGCCCGCCGGCCTGCGGCTCGACCCCGAGGAGGGCGCCGGCGAGGTGCAGACGCCGCTGCTCGGGGCCGCGGCGGCGCGGCTCTCGATCGGCGACCGCGTCTACCTGCGCCACGCCAAGGCGGGCGAGCTCTGCGAGCGCTTCGACCTCCTCCACCTGGTCGAGGGCGGCGCGATCGTCGACGTCGTCCCGACCTACAGGGGCGAGGGCATGGCCTTCCTCTGAGCTGAGTTCGCCTTTTGTCGTTGTAAGCGCGACAAACAGCGAACGCGAGTCACGCGCCGAGGACGCGGGAGGCGTACTCGTTGGTGAAGACGCGGCCGGGGTCGAGCTCGTCGCGGGCTGCCTGGAACACCGCCCACTGCGGGTAGAGCGGCGCCAGCGTCGCCGCGGTCTGGAAGTGGCGCTTGCCCCAGTGCGGACGGCCGCCGTACTCGCGCATGATCGCCTCCACCGCCTCGAAGTAGGGGCGCCACTCCATGCCGCGGTACTGGTGCACAGCGATGTAGGCGGTGTAGCGTTCGTGCGAGGGGCTGAGCAGGGCATCGTCGCCGGCAGCGACGCGCATCTCGATCGGGAAGAAGACCGGATAGCGGTTCGCGCGCACCCACTCGATCACCCGCCGCGCGACCTCCGGGCCGTGCTCACGAGGAACGCCGTACTCCATCTCGGTGAAGCGGACGCGGCGCTCGCTGGCGAAGACGCGATCGCTGCGGTCGACCGTCCTGCCGCCGGAGGCGAGCGCGGCGGCCAGCCGCGAGAGGCGCGGGATCGCCCGTGGGACCAGCCGGCCCGAGGCCGAGAGCGCCTCCAGCGCCCAGTTCTCGATCACGGTGTCGTTGAGGTGGGAGGCAAGCCGTCCGCGCGGGCGCGGCGGGCCCTCGATCCGGTTGCGCTCGAGCACCAGCGCCGAGTCCGCGTAGGGAAAGGTGAAGAGCTCGAAGTGGTCGTGGGCGGCGGCGCGCTGCTCGAACTCGTCGAGCACCTGCTCGCGCGGCTGCGGCGAGTCGACCCGCTCGAGCACGAAGGCCGGGACGCAGCGCAGGGTCACGGCCGAGATCGCGCCGAGGGCGCCGAGGCCGACGCGGGCGGCGCGCAACAGGTCCGGCGCCGAGCCGTCGAGCTCGCGCAGCTCGCCGCTCGCCGTGACCAGCTCGACCGCCTCGACCTGGGCGGAGATGTTGCGCAGCCTCGCGCCAGTGCCGTGGGTGCCGGTCGAGATCGCGCCGGCGACGGTCTGCCGGTCGATGTCGCCGAGGTTCTCCATCGCCAGGCCGAGCCGGTGCAGATCCTCGTTCAGCTCGGCGAGCACGGTGCCGGCGCCGACCCGGACCAGGCCCGACGACCGGTCGGCGTCGAGCGTGCCGCTCAGCGCGGCGACGTCGACCATCGTGCCCTCGGTCATCGCCGCCTCGGTGAAGGAGTGACCGCTGCCGGCGACGCCGACCTTGCGTCCCGCCTCGGCCGCAGCGACCACCGCGGCCGTCAGCTCGTCGCGATCGCGCGGGCGCACGATCTCGGCCGGGCGGCAGCGCTGATCCCCGCTCCAGTTGCGCCAGGTCTCGCCCATCGCCCAAACCGTAGTCGCTAGGTCGCAGCCGGTCGGATCAGGGGCGGCGCCGGCGAGCGGAAGGCGTAGACGGCAGTTGCGACCAGCAGCGCGGCGACGAGCAGGCTCGGCACGGCGTAGCCGGTGGCGCCTGCCAGGCTGCCACCGGCCACCGCGCCCGCCGACTGGCCGGCCGCCCAGGCCATGTTGGAGAGGCCGGCGGCAAACCCCTGATGCAGCCTGCTGTCGTCGGCGGTCTCCGAGAGCGTGGTCAGCGCCGGCGCGAAGCAGATGCCGGCGCCCAGCGAGCCGATCATCAGCGCCGCGAGCACCGGCCCCAGCGCCCCCGCGGCGGCGATCCCCACCATCGAGACGGCGCATATCGCGATCCCGAGCACGAACGGAGTCCGACGGCCGACCCGGTCGGAGTAGCGGCCGGCCAGGGGCGCCAGCGTGGCCTCGAGGCCGGCGCCGGCGATGAAGCCACCGGCGATCGCCACGTGGCCCCCGCCCAGTTCGTCGATGCGCAGGGGCACCAGCACCTCGATCGTGCCGAACATCAGCGACGGCACGGCGACGAAGGCGGTCGCGGTCATCACGGGACGGCTGAGGATCGTCGCCGCGACCTCGCGCAGCGGCTGGCGCTCGGGCGGTCCCGCTTCCGGCGTCCGCGCCGCGAACGCGGCGAGCACCAGCGCCAGGGCCATGACGGCGCCGAAGACGACCTCGGTGCCGGCCTCGACGGCGATCGCACCCAGCACCGGTCCGACGAGAGCGCCCGCGATCGCCGTTCCGAGCGCGGTCCCGATCACCGAGCCACGCCGCTCCGGCGGGGTGCTGGTGATCAGCCAGGTCAGCGCCCCGGACCAGATCAACGCCCCGGCGATCCCCTGTACGAAACGGGTCACGTCGAGCAGGACGATGTCCCCGGCGAAACCGAAGACGACGCTGGAGACGCCGAGCAGGAGAAGTCCGCCGATCACGGTGCGGCGCGGGCCGATCTGGGTCGCGACGAGCCCGGCCGGCAGCGAGGCCAACAGGGTCCCGGCCGCGTAGGCGCCCGCGAGGATCCCCGCCTCGGCCTTGTTCAGCCCGAGCTCGGCGACGTAGTCGGGCAGCAGCGGCGCGATCGCCGCGTAGAACGTGACGTCGAAGAAGACCATCGTCGAGGCGAGAATCAGCAGGCGGCGCATGTCCCTATCCAATCACCGCCCCCGCCTCTTTACTCATGCCTTTCCGCCCATAGTTTTGCGGTTAGCATCGACAGAGCGTCTGAAACCCCCGGAGGGGTGGCAGAGCGGTTGAATGCGGCGGCCTTGAAAGCCGTTAGGCGTCTTACGGCGTCTCGTGGGTTCGAATCCCACCCCCTCCGCTCTGTTTTGTCTCGGGACATCGGAGACAGATGTCGTCTGAGGGCTACCGTCCTCGAATACTTGACATGTAGCCATTCAAGCCTAAAATGTAGCCACATGAGCGAGACGGTCGGAATACGCGAGTTGAAGAACGGCACGAGCGAGATCATTGATCGCGTCGAGGCCGGTGAGCCGATCACGGTCACTCGACGGGGCAAGCCGGTGGCTCAGATCGTTTCGACGGAGACGCCGCCGCATCTGGCAGCGATGATCGCCAGAGGCGAAGTCAGGCCGGGCAACGGGACCCGTTACATGCCGAAGCCGGTCAAGGGGCGCGGAAGCGGCAAAACCGCATCCGAATACGTCTCCGAAGGACGTCGCTGAGCATCTATCTCGATACGAGCGCCCTGGTCAAACTGCTGGTCGATGAGGCCGACAGTGACCTCGCCCGCTCCGCGTACGCCGACGCAAACGGGGCGCGCACGACCTCCATCGCCTATGTCGAGGCGACCTCAGCGGTGACGCGGATGCGGATGGGCAAACGACTCTCGCCAGCGGAACTCCGCTCCGCCCTGGACGAGTTGGATTCGATCTGGGCGGCTCTCGACGTTCTCGAAGTGACCGACACGCTGATTCAAGCTGCCGCCAAGACAGCCCGCGATCACGCGCTGCGCGCTTACGATGCCGTCCACCTCGCCGCTGCCCTGGCCCTCGCCAGGGACGAGAAGATCGCCTTCGTGTGCTGGGACCGCGAACTGAGCGAAGCCGCGGGCAAGCATGGCCTCGCGTTGATCCCCGAGCAGCCCTGATGGCACCGCTACCTTGATGGCGAGAAGCAGTTGGCGGAGCCCCTTCCGTTCGCCGTCTCTGACACGAATTACGCGATGGCGAAGGTCATCCACTGGCTTGCCGAGGATTGGACGGAGCTAACCTGATGAAGACCATGCGCACGCCCGCCGAGGAAGCCGCCCTTTCCGCCTTCATCGACGCCGCCACGAGCGACGACGATCCCGGCTACCCGCACGGCGCTGCCTTCATCCCCTGGCAGGAAACGCCGCAAACGGATCGCGTCCTGTGGCGCTACCTGCACGAAGGCCGTCCCGCCGTCATCGTCGGAACAGGCGACTCAGAGCTGCTGATTGAGCCCGTCCATCTCGGCCGCCTAGATGGTTGATTCCACGCCCTCAGGCGACGTAGTCGACCAGGGCGCGGCTCGGACGACCGAGCCTGTGGTTGAGCGCGACGCATGCGGCCAGGGCCAGGAAGCGCTGGGCGATGCGGG
>Ga0102946_1000790_pt1 | contig 11046 bp, 11 predicted proteins | sample SalPon2A_A_D1_MG_FD_78209 | JGI IMG/M metagenome (GOLD analysis project Ga0102946, IMG submission 78209) | Soil microbial communities from South San Francisco under conditions of wetland restoration - Salt Pond MetaG R2A_A_D1_MG | ecosystem: Environmental > Terrestrial > Soil > Wetlands | place... | reverse complement strand
CTGGTTGAAGTACCAGAAGAACCAGTACTGGACCGCCAGCCCGGGGCGCCCGGCCTCGCGGGCGATGTGGGCGTAGGTGACCGCCGGCGCCTTGCCTTCGGCTTTGAGCTCGGCGAAATCGCGCGCGTAGACGCAGGTGTCGCCGAGCGGATCGCCCGGGATGTTGAGATGGAAGCCTTCGCCGCGCTCGGCGACGTCCGTCGCCGTCGGCCCGTATTCGAGCGTCGTTTCGTTGCCGCTGTCGTCGGCTTCGGTGAGGCGGACCGACGGGTTGCCGAGCATCGTCTCGACCACGGTCGCCTCGTACTGCTCGGCGTCGGTGTCGCAGGGGGGGTCCTGCTGTTCGCGGAGCATCAGGACCGGGGTGTAGGCCTCGATCAGCTTCTGTTCCGCGCTGCGCTCGGCTTCGCTCTTGGCGGCCGCGAGCCCCGGCACGGCGAGGCAGAGCAATGCGCACGTTGCGAAAACGAGTGCGATCCGTCGCCCCATCGCCGCCAACGTACCGTAGGATGCCGCCGTGTTCTCTCCGGACCTGTCGCGCCTCGGCTCATTCCGGGTCCTGGCCGTGATCGCCGCCTGCGCGATCGCCGCGCTCTTCGTCGCTCTCGCCGCGCCGAGCCGCGCCGACGCCGCCCGCACCCAGTGCGCCGGGACGTTCCGCGTCCTGCACGACGACCGCGTCGGCCGCCTGGCGCTGCCGCGCGGCAACTACCGGATCACGATCCTCGCCTCCGGCCGGCCCACCTGTGCCCACGCCTCGGCGCTGTTCACCCGCTTCCTCGAGGACTGGGACGGCAAGCTGCCGGGCGGCTGGCGCGTCGCCGTCCGCAGCTCGACCTTCCTGCGCGCCGCGGGCGTCGGCTTCCACGTCGCCAGGGTCGGGCAGGGCGGTGGCGGCGGCGGCGAAGAAGAAACCGAAGGCGGCGGCGGGGGCCGTCACGGCAGCCTCGCCTGTCCCGGCACCTTCCGCGTCCTGGGCAACGACCGGATCGGGCCGCTGCGCCTCGCCAAGGGCCCCTACTGGATCTTCCTGCTGCAGCGCCGCGGGCTCAACTGCACCCAGGCCTCGCGCCTCTTCACCCGCTTCCTCGAGGACTTCAACGGAGTGCTGCCGGCGCCCTGGGTGCTCGAGCCGCAGACCGCCAGCTTCCGCCGCAGCGCCGCCGGCGTCGGCTTCCGCGTCAAGCGGGCTCGTTAGGCGACGCGGGCGCGTCGAGGTCCGGCGCTTTGCCGGACGGCATCCAGAGCAGGGCAATGACAAAGGCGATCGCCATCGCGATCGCCATCCCGTAGAAGACCGTGCGTGAGGAGAGCGCGAAGTCGTACTGGACCGCGTTGAAGATCTCGCCCGCTTTCGCCCCGGCCTGTTCGGCGAAGGCGCTTTCGTTGCCGCCGCCCGCTTCGGTCAGCGATTCGGCGATCTGGTCGGCCTCGGACTTGGGAATCCCCTCGGCGCCCAGGGTCGACTCGAGGTTCGACTTGTTCTGCAGGATCAGCACCGTGCCGAGCACCGCGAGGCCGAGGCTGGAGCCGAAGTTGCGCACGGTCTGGGTGATCCCGGTCGCCTCGCCGTAGCGGCTGCGCGGCACGCGGTTCATCGCATCGGTGTTGGCCGGGGCGAGCACGAGGCCGACGCCGAGCCCGGCGAGGACCATGAACGGCCACTGCGAGCCGACCGACAGTTCGGGCATCGCGTGCGCCCAGAGGGCGAAGCCGATCGCCGCCACGGCGCAGCCGACCACCACGGTCGGGCGGGCGCCGCGCGTGTCGAGGATCTTGCCGCCGCGCTGCGTCGCGGCGAAGAAGCCGGCGAAGAAGATCAGCAGGTAGAGCCCCGTTTCCGAGGCGCTTTCTCCGAGCGCGATCTGCGCGTACATGCTGGCGAAGAAGAAGAGCGGCACGAAGACGATCATCAGGAAGAAGAGGACCGCGTTGTCGACCGCGAAGGCGCGGTTGCGGAAGGTGCGGATCTGCATCAGCGGGTTGGCGACGCCGAGCTCGTAGCGGACGAACCAGGCGATCAGCGCGAGCCCGGCGGCGATGCAGGCCCAGGTGACCGGGTTGCCCCAGCCCCAGACGCTCGACTGCTGCAGGCCGAGCACGGCGAGCCCCATGCCGGCGGAGATCAGCACGGCGCCGCGGTAGTCGAGCGGCGCCGGGCGCTTTTCGTTGGCGGGCTTGGCGATCGCGGTGCAGACCAGGGCGAGGATCGCGACCGGCACGTTGATCCAGAAGATCGCCCGCCAGGTCCACTCGGTCAGGTAGCCGCCGGCGATCGGGCCGATCGAGGTGAAGGCGCCGGCGATGCCGAAGAAGATCGCCAGGGCGCGGCCGCGTTCTGAGATCGGGAAGGCGCCGAGGACGATCGCCAGCGCCGCCGGGAACATCAGCGCCGCGCCGGCTCCCTGGATCAGGCGGAAGACGATCATCCACGCCTCGGCCACGCCGGTTTCGGGCGTGAAGCCGCAGAAGGCGGAGGCGGTGGCGAAGACGACGACGCCGATCGTGACCATGCGCCGGTGCCCGGCGATGTCGGCCAGCTTGCCGCCGAAGGCGAAGAGCGCCGAGAGCGAGAGCAGGTAGCCGTTGATGATCCACTGCACACCGGTCGAGGAGAGCGAGAGGTCGGTCTGCAGTTCGGGGATCGCGATCGCGACGATCGTCTGATCGATGAAGGTCATCGAGACGGCGAAGATCATCGCCGCGAGGACCAGGGTCTTGCCGCCCTTGCCGCTCTGCTCCATGCCCGTGACGTTTGCCGCGAGGACGGCAAATCCTCCCATCGGCGGGTGGTTCCGGTAGGCTGCCGCCGCCCATGCCCAACGTCTTCTGGATCGGTCTCGTAATCGCCGCCTGCGGCGCCTTCATCGGCCTCCTTGCCGGGGCCCGGTCGCGCAGCACGGCGACCCTGACCGGCCTCGCGATCGGCGCCTTCCTCGGCATCATGGCCGGCTTCCCGCTGCTCGCGATCGGCCTCGCGACCACCTAACGGCCGCGGGACCGACGGCGGCCGCGGGACCGACGGCCGGGTGCGGCGCTCTCAGGCCGGGTCCGGCTCGGCGTGGCGCAGCTCGTGGCGGGTATCGCCGTAGAGCCGGGTCTCGAGCGCGATCAGCGCCCAGAGCAGCGTGGCGACGATCGCCAGCGTCGCCAGCGCCGGCAGCTCGACCGCGAGCGGCAGCAGCGCCAGCAGCAGGACCGCGAGGCCGGCGCGGCGCCAGTTGACCGTGTGGATGTGGCGGTAGCGGAAGCCGACGTGGCCGAGCAGGTAGGCGGCGACACCGCCGAGCAGGGCGAAGGCCGGCACGACCTCCAGCGGGTCGCCGACGTGGGCCAGCGTCTTCTCCAGCCCGAGCGCGAGCAGCACGATGCCGGCGACCATCGGGTAGTGCAGGTAGGAGTAGGAGTCGCGCGCCATGTCGTTCTGAGCGCGGCCGACCTCGGCTGAGCTGAGGCGCCGCTCGGCGACTATCGCGACGACATCGAAGTAGATCCACCACAGCGCCGCGACCGTGGCGATGCCGAGGGCGGCGGCGGTGACGATGCCGGCGTCGAGGCTGAGCTCGGCCGCGACGCCGATCGCGACGATCGACTCGCCGAGGGCGACGATCAGGATCAGGCCGTGGCGCTCGGCGAAGTGGCGCGGCGCCAGTTTCCACCCGGTCGAGTCGATCGCGAAGTAGGGGGCGCCGACATCGAGCGCCAGCGCCAGCGCCCAGATCCCCCCCTGCAGCCAGCCGTCGAAGAAGGAGGCCGCGGCGATCAGGCCGACCCCGATCGCGGTGCTGATCGCGAGCCCGTTGACCGAGTGGCGCAGGCCCGGGTCGTCGCGGCTGGCGAGCGTGAAGAGGGCGATCTGGGCGTAGCGCACGATGCCGTAGGCGACCGCGAAGGTCAGCCCGAGGCTGCCGAAGGCGCGGGGCACGCAGAGCGCCAGCACCAGCAGCCCGGCCATCGCGACGAAGATCGAGAGCCGCACCGCGTCGTCCTCGGGGTCGACGACGCTGGTCAGCCACGAATAGCCGACCCACGTCCACCAGAGCACGCCCAGCACCAGCAGTCCCTGCGCCAGCCCGTCCCAGGTCGGGTGGTGGATCATCAGGGCTGTGCACTGGGTGATCGCGAGCACGAAGACGAGATCGAAGAAGAGCTCCAGCGGCGAGACACGCTCGCCTTCGCGCAGGGCCGCCTGAAAGCGCAAGCGGCGGCGGGATTCGGACGCGGCCTCCATCGAGACGCATAGGATCGCACTGTGGACCGCGCGAAGCGCCGCATCCTGATCGCCATCTCGATCCCGCTGATCATGGTCGGGATCGACGGCACGATCCTCAACGTCGCTCTGCCGACGATCGCGCGCGACCTCGACACCAGCTCCTCGCAGCTGGTCTGGATCAACTCCGCCTACATCATCATGTTCGGCTCGACGATCCTGCTCTCGGCCTCGATCGGCGACAAGTTCGGGCGCAAACGGGTGCTGCTGGCGGGGATGGGCGTCTTCATCGTCGGCTCGGTCCTCTCCGGCCTCTCCGACGCCGCCGACAGCGCCACCTTCCTGATTTTCGCCCGCGCCCTGCAGGGCCTCGGCGCCGGCGCGATCCCGCCCTCGACGCTCTCGCTGATCCGCTCCACCTTCGGCGACGAGAAGGAGCGCGCGCGGGCGATCGGGATCTGGGCCGGGATGTCGGCGATCGGGCTCGCCGCCGGGCCGATCCTCGGCGGCCTGATCCTCGACTCGACCTCGGCCTGGGGCTGGATCTTCTACATCAACGTGCCGATCGTGATTTTCGGCGCGCTGATGATCCGGCGCAACGTGACCGAGTCGAAGGACTCGGCGGCGCCGCCGATCGACGCGGCCGGGGCGCTGCTCTCGCTGACCGGCCTCTTCGCCCTCTTCTACGGCCTGATCGAGGGCCCGGTTCAGGGCTGGGACTCGGCTCCGGTCCTCGGCGCCTTCGTGCTGGCTGCCGCTCTCCTGATCTGGTTCGTGCGCTTCGAGCTGCGCCAGCACAGCCCCGAGCTCGACCCGCGCCTGTTCAAGTCGGCGCCGTTCACCTCGGGGGTGCTGGCGATCACCGTCGCCTTCCTCGCCCTGATGGGCCTGATCTACGAGCTCACCCTCTACCTGCAGACGGTGCGCGAGTACTCGCCGCTGAAAGCCGGGCTGGCGCTGGTGCCGTTCGCCGCGGCGCTGCTGATCATCGCCCCGCTGGCGCCTAAAATCGCCGAGCGCCGCGGCGACCGCCGCACGGTGATGGCGGGGATGGCGGTGCTGGCCGCGGGGCTGCTGATCTTCCTCGCGACGAGCACCGACTCCTCCTACCTCGTCGTCTTCGCCGGGCTGCTCTTCGCCGGCGCCGGCGTCTCGCTGATCCAGCCGCCGGCCTCGGCGGCGATGATGAGCTCGGTCTCGGCCGACAAGGCGGGAATGGCCTCGGGGACGAACGCCGCGATCCGCCAGATCGGCGCCTCGTTCGGGATCGCCGTGATGGGTGGGATCGGGCAGATGATCTTCAGCCGCAACCTGACCGACTCGGCGATCTACTCGAAGCTGCCGGCGGAAGCACAATCGGCCGCCGAGAACAGCATCACCGGCGCCGTCGAGGTCGGCGAAAAGGCCGGCGGGGCGCCCGGGGCGGAACTGATCGACGTCGCCTCGCAGGGCTTCGTCAGCGGGATGCACTGGGCAGTGGTCCTCGCCGCCGCGTTCGCCGGCATCGGCTTCGTCCTCGCGGCGCGGCTGATCCCGCGCCGGGCCGAGGCCGACGCCGAGCACCGCCGCCCCGCCGGCGGGGTATGAGCGCGAAGAAGCCCGAGCAGCCGCGGGCGGAGAAGCTGCTGCCGGGGATCTGGCGGCTGCGCCTGCCGCTGTTCTGGCCCGGCGTCCCGCACGGCAACGTCTGGGCGGTCGCTGCCGACGGCGGCGTCGTCCTCTTCGACACCGGGATCGGCGGCAAGGGCGGCCTGCGCCGGCTCGATATCGCGCTCGCCCAGGCCGGCTTCGGGCTCGAGGACGTGCGGCTGCTCGTCTGCACCCACTCCCACACCGACCACTACGGCCTCGCCGCGCCGATCGTCGAGGGGGCCGGCTGCGAGCTCTGGATGCACCCGGCCTGGGGGCACGTGCGGCTGCTCGCCGAGGACCCGGCGGCGGCGCTCGAGCAGCGGATCGAGGTGGCGCGCCAGAGCGGCGTGCCGATGGCCTCGCTGGAGCGCTACCGCGAGTCGCGCAAAGGCGACGACGACAACGGCATCGACGCGATCGTCGAGCCCGACCGCCACCTGCTGCCCGGGGTCGAGGTCGAGACCGACCTCGGCGCCTGGCAGGTCTACGAGACCCCCGGCCACGCCCCCTCGCACGTCGTCCTGCACCAGCCCGAGCGCCGGCTGCTGATCTCCGGCGACCACCTGCTCGGCCGCACCGTGCTCTTCTTCGACCACGGCCACAGCCCCGATCCGGTCGGCGAATTCCTCCGCGGCCTCGACGAGGTCGAGCCGCTCGCCGTCGACCTCGTCCTGCCCGGCCACGGCCGCACCTTCCGCGACCCCGAGGCGAAGATTGCCGAGGCGCGGCGCCAGGTGGCGGAGCTGCTGGGCAAAGTCCGCGAGGCGCTCGGCGCCGGCGAGCGGACCGGGTTCGAAATCGTCGGCGAGATCATCGGCGCCGACAACCTCAACACCCCGGTCAGCGCCTGGGTCCTGCAGATCGTCCTCTCCTGCCTCGACCACATGACGATCCTCGGCGAAGCCGCGCCGGTCGAGGGAAGCGACCCACGCCGCTGGCGGTTGGCGTGACGACCCGGTCATCCCGCTAGGCTTGCGCCGTGGCTAGTTTCACTCTTGTTCGCGAGATAGGTGCGCCCCCCGAGGTCGTCTTCGATGTCCTGACCGACCATCGGCGCTATGCGGAGATGACCGCGCTGCGTCGGTCCGTGCTCGAGCGCGAGGGCGAGCCGGCGCCGAACGGGGTCGGCTCGATCCGCCTGCTCACCGCGGTCGGCCCGCCGCTTCGCGAGGAGACGATTGTCTTCGAGCGGCCCACTCGCTTCTCCTACAAGATCCTCTCTGGGCTGCCGGTGCGCGACCACGTCGGCACCGCCGCGCTGGAGCCGAGCGGCGAGGGGACGAAGGTCACCTACGCGGTGCACACGACGCCGACCCTGCCGGTCATCGGCGGCGCCGTCGTCGCCGGGGTCAAGCTGGCGATCGGGCAGCTGCTCGACGGAGTGACAGCCGAGGCCGAGCGGCAGTCCGTCGCGACGGCAGCCGAGGCCTAGCCGGCCCGGATGGGCCAGGCGTTTGACGACGAGGAGCTGCGGCGCCGGGCGATCGACGGCGTGCGCGCGGAGGTGGAGGCGTTCGGCAGCGGCGCCCCCGACTCGCGCCTGATCGAGCGCGATGGCCTGCTCGCCGCGGTCGTGCCGAGCACGCCGCAGCGCTCGATCTTCAACTCGGTGTTCTACGCGGCTCCGGCAACCCCGGCGCGCGAGCACCGGGAGCTGGCCGAGGACTATGAGTCGGCCGGGGTGCGCGCCTGGACCGTCTGGGTTCCCGACGAGGACCGGGCGGGCGCGCGAGCGCTCGCCGAGCGTGGGCACGTCCTCGACGGCGCTCCCCGCGCGATGGCGGTCAGACTCGAGGACCTGTCCGACGCGCCGCCGGCGCCGGCCGGGGTCGAGCCCGGCGCGATCGGACCTGCCGCCGCGGCCGGCCTCAACGATCGCGCCTACGGCCATGAGGGGGACGCGTTCCGCGCCGCGCTCGCCGGCGAGACGACGATCCGCTGGCACGGCGCCTACGTCGACGCCGAGCCGGTCGGCTGCGTCGGCACGATCGAGATCGGCGACGACTGCTGCGTCACCGGGGTCGCGACGCCGCCCGAGTGGCAGCGCCGCGGCATCGCCGGCTGGCTGCTCTGGCGGGCCCTGACCGAGGCCCGCGCGCAGGGCATGGCGACGGCATCGCTGCAGGCGAGCAAGGCCGGCGCCCCCGCCTACGAGCGGCTCGGCTTCCGCGATTTCGGCTTCGTCGAGCTCTGGGAGCGACGCCGGTGAGCGGGCAACCCGACATGGGCCGCATGCGGCGCCTCTGGCGCGAGATACGGCGGCTGCTCCGCCACCCGCGCTGGTTCTGGCGCGAGCACCGCTGGGCGACGCTGGCGCTGATCGTGGCGCTCCTGGTCGTCCTCGGCGGCGCCGTCGGCATCGCCTACGACGCGCTCAAGCGACCGGCCGACATCCACAACGAAGCGGCCGGCTTCCAGCCCCAGCAGCCGAAGCGCGAGAAGCGCGTGCGCAAGCGCCGTGCGCTCAACTGGCCGTTCTACGGCTACGACCGCGCCCGCACCCGCTACCTGCCGGTCGGGGGCGTGCGGCCGCCGTTCCAGAAAAAATGGCGCTACACCGACGGTCCGCTGCTCGAGTTCCCGCCGGTGGTCGCCGCCGGCCGACTTTTCTTCGTCGACAACAACGGCTACGCGATCGCGCTCGACGCCGACACCGGCAAGCAGCTCTGGCGGCGCCGGATCGGCCGCCTCAACGCCTCCTCGCCGGCCTACTCGAAAGGGCGCCTCTACATCGTCAACCTCGTCCCCGGCCACGTCGTCAAGCTCGACGCCCGTACCGGCAGGGTGCTGTGGAAACGCTCGCTCCCCGACCGGACGGAGTCCTCGCCGGTGGTCGTCGGCCGTACGCTCTACCTCGGCTGCGAAGACGGCAACCTCTACGCGCTCAGCACCGTCAACGGCAACGTGCGCTGGTCGACCGGCCTCGGCGGCCCGGTCAAGGCGGCGCCCGCCTACTACGGCGGTGTGCTCTACGTCGGCGACTACGGCGGCTACATGAACGCGGTCCGCGCCCGCGACGGCAAGCGCCTCTGGCAGAGCGACTCGCTCGGCCAGGGTTTCGGCAGCTCGGGCGCCTTCTACTCGACCCCGGCGGTCGCCTTCGGCCGCGTCTACGCCGGCAACAACGACACCCGCGTCTACAGCTTCGACCGCGAGGACGGCACGATCGCCTGGACCTACTCGACCGGCGGCTACGCCTACTCGGGCCCCGCCGCGGCGAGGACCCGCCACACCGGCCCGACCGTCTACATCGGCTCCTTCGACGGCAACGTCTACGCGCTCAACGCGCGCAACGGGGCGCCGCGCTGGATCCGCTCGGCCGGCGGCTCGGTGATCGGCTCGCTGGTCGCGATCGGCGACATCGTCTACGTCGCCGAGTTCGACGACACCTCGACCACCGGCTTCGCGATGAAGGGCGGCCGCACCGTCTTCCGCTACCCGCGCGGCACCTACACGCCGGTCGTCTCCGACGGTCGCCGCCTCTACTTGGTCGGCTACTCGAGCATCACCGCGCTGCAGCCGTTCAAGTACAAAGCGGCGCTGGCCGACAACAGGCCCGCGCGCCGACCTTCAAACTGACGAGTGGTCACTTTGCCACCGTATCCGGGGGTCAACTGACCACTCGTGCTCAGCGGCGCTTTTTCGGGGCGATGCCTCCCTTCGGTGGCGGCGGCTTCTTTGGCGGGTGGGGCGCGTAGGAGGGGTAGCGGCCGTTGTGGACCTTGCGCCGCAGCACGGCGAGGCTCGCGGGCCAGTTCTGGATCCGGTAGGCGCTGGCCGAGCCGAAGTCCTGGTAGTAGATCAGCATCTTGGCGCGGCGGTGGCGGGCGATCCAGGTCATCAGCTTGCGCACGAAGGCCGAGTCGTCACCGGTCGAGACGCTCCACTCGGTGATCGCGAAGGGCTTGCCGGAGAAGCGGTTGTAGAGGCCGCGCAGCGCCTTCCAGTCCTGGTTGTCGCTGTAGAGGTCGGTGCCGGCCCAGTCGACCCATCGGCTGCCGGGGTAGAAGTGCTTCGGCCGGTTGTGCGGCACGGTCGGCGAGCCGGCGGGCAGCGGGCTCCAGATCACTTCGACCGGCGCCTTCGGCAGGCCGCCGAGGCTGCTGCGCAGCGGCGGCAGCCCGGCCTTGCGCAGGCGGGGGTTGATCTGGCGGCGCTTGCCGCCACCGTGGACGATCACATAGATGCGGCGGAAGGCTCGTTTGTAGTTGCGCGGGCTGTGCGCGGCGTCGCGCCGGCCGCCCTCGCAGTCGTAGGCGGCGTAGACGTTGCGGCAGCGGTTGGGCTCGCCCAGCGGGCGGATGTAGGCGCGCATCTTTTTCGCCCAGAAGAGCCTGTTGAGGCGGATCAGGTAGCCGTCGCCGCCACCAGCGGCGATCCCGCGCGGGCTGATCAGCTCGTGGCCGTCGTTGTTGTCGGCGGTGGTGATGTGCAGCACCGGCCGCGCCCGCGCGGTCTGCCAGCGTTCGATCGACTCGGGGAAGTCCGAGCCCCAGCTGCGGAAGGTCTGGATCAGCGCCGGGTGCTTGTTCAGCGCATCCGAGAACCGGCCGAAGTCGCCGGGGTCGCCGGTGTCGCTGACGCCGAAGAAGACGTTGTTGCCGCGCGGCACCAGCGAGCCCGCGCCGGCGGGCGCCGCGAGCAGCAGGCAGAGCGCCGCCAGCGCGCAGAGCGCGGCGATCGGCTTGAGCGTTTTGCGCATGCGTCTCATCGGGCGAGCGGCGGATGGTGGCAAGAAAGCCGCCCGAGCCTGAAACACTTGGCCCGGATGATCGCAAGCAACCGAACGGAGGGGTGATTGAGATGGCGCTCGACCAGAGCAAAGTGGGCACGCACATCGCGCAGCAGATGGAAGCGATCGAAGCCGACTACGGCGACGACTGCGAGATCGGCGACATCTGCACGATCGTCGAGATCCGCGGCCCGCACGGCTCCCACGTGCGCATGCGCAGCACCGCCTCCTCGCCCCACTCGACCCTCGGCCTGCTCAAGCTCGCCGAGCAGGTGGCCCTCGCCAACTTCGGCCGCGACGACGTCTAGATCGTCAGGCGGGGTCGGCGGCCGCTGAAGCGACCAGCGCCAGCACGTCGGGGGCGTGCTTCTCTACGAAGCTCGGGCCGATGCCTTTGATCGCGAGCAGGGTGTCCTCGCTCGTGGGGTGGGTGGCGGCGATCGCTTCCAGGGTCGAGTTGTGGGCGACGGTG
>Ga0102946_1000789_pt1 | contig 11048 bp, 15 predicted proteins | sample SalPon2A_A_D1_MG_FD_78209 | JGI IMG/M metagenome (GOLD analysis project Ga0102946, IMG submission 78209) | Soil microbial communities from South San Francisco under conditions of wetland restoration - Salt Pond MetaG R2A_A_D1_MG | ecosystem: Environmental > Terrestrial > Soil > Wetlands | place... | reverse complement strand
GGCACGCTCGACCTCCGAGCCGGGGTCGGAGATGTCGAACGGCTCGACCCGGTCGAAGACCATGGCCGCGGCGGGCAACGCGAGGAGGACGAGGAGGACCGCCCCCGCCACGATGCGCCCCGCCCTGAAATATGTGAACTCCGCGACCGGCCCCACGATCCCTCTCTCCGTACCCAGGAAACCCCGCACGAAGCCTATGCCCATGGAGGGTCGGGACGCGCCGTCCCCGAGCCACCTGCGCGGAGCCGCCCACGGCGACCGGCGAGACCCGCCAAAGTAAGCAGCGTCACTTCCCACTTCCTACGCTGGTAGCCTCGCTTCAGCGCGATGGGGAACTCCTACGAACAGCTGCTCTACGAGGTGAGCGACGGGGTCGCGACCCTCACGCTGAATCGCCCCGAGCAGCGCAACGCGCTCTCCGGCCAGCTGCTCGGCGAGCTCGTCGACGCGGTCGGCCGGGTGCGGGAGGACCCCGAGGCCCGGGTCCTGGTCCTCACCGGCGCCGGTGAGAAGGTCTTTTGCGCGGGCGCGGATCTCAGCGGCTTCGGCGCCGACGCGCCGCTGGTCGAAAAGCACTTCTCCAGCGACCTGTTCCTCGAGTTCTTCCGGGCGATGCCGCGTCTGGGCAAGCCCTCGATCTGCGCCGCCAACGGCCATGTGCTGGCGGGCGGCATGGGGCTCGCGCTCTCCTGCGATCTGGTCATCGCCCGGGAGGGGGCGACCTTCGGCACGCCCGAGATCAACATCGGCGCCTTCCCCTACATGATCATGTCGATCATCTTCCGCAACGTCCCACGGAAGAAGGTCAACGAGATGATGCTGCTCGGCGAGCGCCTCACCGCGGAGCAGGCGGTCGAGTACGGGCTCGCGAACAGGGTCGTTCCGGCCGATGATCTCGATGACGCGGTGGGGGAGTGGGCCACGAAGCTCGCCGCCAAGTCGCCCGTCCTGATGCGACTCGGCCACGACGCGATGTATCGCCAGCAGGACATGGCGATCGACGACGCGCTCGAGTTCCTGCGCAGCCAGCTCTCGCTCACCTTCTCGACGGAAGACATCATCGAGGGGACCAAGGCCTTCTTCGAGAAGCGAGAGCCGCAGTGGAAGGGCCGCTGACGAGCCATCACGCGACCGGATCGGGCTCCGATGGCTGACGAGCAGGGCAGGCTGAAGATCAGCGAGCTCGCGTCCGAGGCGGATGTGCCGGTGGCCACCGTCCGCCACTACCTGCGCGAGGGGCTGCTGCCGGAGGGCGAGAAGACCTCCCGGAACATGGCCTACTACCCGCCCGAGCTGGTCGAGCGGATCCGGCTGATCAAGCAGCTGCAGGAGGAGCGGTTCATGCCGCTACGGGTGATCGGGGAGCTGCTCGAACGCGGCGACGCCGACCCAGAGCGGCTGCGGGCCGTGATCGAGACCGAGGAGCGGGTCTTCGAGCTCGCCCTCGCGGACGAGCGCGAGCGGATCGCGGCAAGCGAGATGAGCGCGCGCTACGACGTGCCGGCGGAGGTGATCGAGCGGCTCGCGGAGGTCGGCGTGCTCGGCCCCGACGACCGCGGCTATTCCCCGGCCGACGCCGGAATCGTGGAGGCGATCTCGCGCTTCCGCGCCGGCGGCTACGACGAGCGGATCGGCTTCACGGTGCACGATGCGGCGCGCTTTCTGGCACCGCTCGAGGAGCTCGCCGAGCGGGAGGTGGAGATGCTCACGTCCAAGCTGGTGGGCAGGTTCGAGCCGGAGCGGGCGATCGAGCTGTTCGAGGCCGGCACCGAGCCGCTGCGCGCGCTGATCGCGGCGATGCACGCGAAGCTGCTCGTGCGTGAGATCGAGCGTCGCCGGCCCGCCCCCGACGAGTCGGCGGCGGGGGCGGCGGGCGCCGAGCGGTGAACGAGCGGCTGACGCCGGCGATCGTGGTCGCTGCGGCGGTCGCGGCGCTCGGGGCCGCCGGGGCGCTGCTCGCCGACGGCCCCTACCTGAGCTTCGACCGCGTCAGCCCCTGGATCGTCGTCTGGGCGATCGGGCTGTTCGCGGTGCTGATGCTGCTGCCGGCCGCCGTCCACCGGCGGCTCCGGGACTCCGAGGACGATCGCGATCGCCGCTGGGAGCTCGCCGTGCTCGCCTGGGGCGGGATCGCGCTCGCGGCGGGGATCGTCTTCTTCGTGCTCGCGTCCGCGGCCGGTTTCGACCGGGACCAGGCGCTCGCAGCGCTCGCGATCGTCGGCCTGGTCGAGTCGGCGATGGTCGCGAGCGGCATCCTGCTCCTGATGCTGACCACGGGCTGAGCCCCACTCATCGGCTAGATTGACTGGTCAATCAGCCAGTCGTGCGCGGGAGCCGCCCCGCCCGGCTACTTCTGGAGAGGGGCTCGCAGGTTGCGGGTAGCCGCCGTACAGATGAACTCGAATGGGGACCTCGCGCGCAACCTAGAGCGCGCCGAGGCGTTGGTCCGCGAGGCCGCGGGGGCGGGAGCCGAGCTCGTCGCGCTGCCGGAGAAGTGGAGCCTGCTGGCCGGCGGCGATGAGCTGCTCGCCGGCGCCGAGACGCTCGACGGCACCGCCGTCACCGCCGCCCGTTCGTGGGCCCGCGAGCTCGGGATCGCGCTCTGCGCCGGGAGCGTCGCGGAGCGCCTGCCCGACTCGGGCGACCGCGTCGCGAACACCTCGCTGCTGATCGACCCGGAGGGCAACGTCGTCGCCCGCTATCGGAAGCTGCACATGTTCGACGTCGACGTCGGGGGCGTCGCCTATCGGGAGTCGGCGACCGAGCGCCCCGGCGAGGAGATCGCGGACGGCGAGGCCGGGGGGTGGAAGGTCGGTCTGACGGTCTGCTACGACCTGCGCTTTCCCGAGCTGTTCCGGATCCTGGCGCTGCGTGGAGCGACGCTGATCACGGTGCCGTCCGCGTTCACGGCGGCCACGGGCGAGCCCCATTGGGAGCCGCTGCTGCGGGCCCGGGCGATCGAGAACCAGCTGTTCGTGCTCGCCCCGAATCAGCACGGCACGGCACCTCCCCATTACGACTCGTGGGGCCACAGCCTGATCGCCGATCCCTGGGGGAGGGTGATCGCCAGCCACGATCGGGGCGAGGGGATCGCTGTGGCCGAGCTCGACCTCGCCGAGCTCGAGCGCGTCCGTCGCGAGCTTCCATCCCTCGGCAACCGCCGTCCTGATGCATACCTTTGGCCCAACGCCCAGAAAGAGGAGCCCCAGACGTCAGATGAGTGAAGGCCCGACCAGGACCAAGCCCCGCCCGAGCGCCGAGGAGCGGAGGCGCGCGATCCTCGATGCCGCGATCGTCGTGTTCGCCCGCCAGGGTTACCACCCGACCCGCGTCTCGGACATCGCCGACGAGGCCGGGGTCGCCTACGGCCTCGTCTACCACTACTTCAGCAGCAAGGAGGCGGTCATGAACGAGCTCTTCACGGAGCGCTGGTCGCTGCTGCTCGACGCCGGTGAGCAGGTCAAGGCCGCCGACCGCACCGCGCGCGAGAAGCTCGGCGAGATCGCCGGCTTCATCATCGACTCCTACCGCCACAACCCCGAGCTGATGAAGGTGATCATCATCGAGGTCACGCGGGCCGCCAACTCCTTCGGCCGCACGCACCTGCCCGAGATCCGCCGGGCCTACGACCAGGTCGCGGCAATCGTCGCCGAGGCGCAGCGCTCCGGCGAGCTCCGCAGCGACATCGACCCGGACTTCGTCGGCCGGTCCTTCTACGGGGCGATCGAACAGCTGCTGAGCGCCTGGGTCTTCGAGCTCGTTCCCGCCACCGACGAGGAGTTCGATGCCGCCGGCGCGATGGTCGTCGAGCTGATCTGCGGCGGCCTCGACCCGCGAGACGCGTGAGCCGCCCTGCAAGCCCGCGCCCGGCCCGGCGCGATAAGGTCGCTGCCGCCTTCGGCGCTTCGGCTGGAGCCAGAGCGGGTAGGAGTTGAACTGATGGAAAACGAAGTCGTAAGAAGACTGCTGTGGTCGGGCCTTCTGGCCGGCACCGGAGCGCTGGCGAGCATCGCCGCGCACAAGCTGTCGACGCTGATCTGGAAGCGGCTCTTCGACGAGGAGCCGCCCGAGTAATGGCCGCCCGCCCGCCCGCCACGCCGCCGCCGGAGGAGGAGGACCGCACCGTCGGCGAGCTCGTCCTCGACGTTTCCGAGCGCGTCTCGATTCTCGTTCGCGAGGAGATCGAGCTGGCCAAGGCCGAGGTCACGGAGAAGGTCGGCGAGCTGCTCAAGGGCTCGGTCGTCGCGATCGCCGCCGGAGTCTTCGTCGTCTTCGCGCTGGTGATGCTGCTTCAGGCCGGCGCCTGGCTCTTCAACGACATCCTCGGTGTCGAGTCCGCGGTCTGGGCCGGCTTTCTCCTGATGGGGGCGCTGCTCCTGATCGTGGCCGCCATCGCGGGCTTCGCCGCCAACCGCGCCTTCCAGAAGGGCGGGCCTCCGGTCCCGGAGATGGCCCTCGAGGAGGCCAAGCAGACCAAGGAGACCCTGGGGGGCGAAGCGTGAGCGACACCCCGACTCCGACGTCCCGTCCCGGCGCGCCGGGACGGAGCGCCGATCAGATCCGCAATGACATCGCCGCCCAGCAGTCGCAGCTGGCGGGCTCCGTCGACGCCCTGCGCGGGCGGGTCAACGAGCTCACCGACTGGCGCCGGCAGGTGCGCGAGCACCGGACCGAGATCGTCGCCACCGCAGCCGTCGCTGGGTTCGTCGTCGGTGGCCTCGTCGCGCTGAGCCGCCGCCGGCGCCGCCGGCGCTAGCAACAGCCGGCGCGGCAGCTCAGATCAGCTCGGCGGGAGCGCCGCCGATCCCGAGCAGGCCGGGCCCCGTGTGGGCGCCGATCACGGGGCCGATCTCGGAGACGAAGGCCGGGTCGCTGCCGAAGATCTCGCGACCCTCGGCCACCAGGCGCTCGGCGCTCTCGGGATCCCGGATGTGCTGGACGACCCAGGCGCCGTTCCCGGACTCGTTGAGCTGCCGACCGAGCTCTACGAGCCGTTCGAAGACGCGGCGCCTGGTGCGCACGCGTTCGACGGGGGTGATCTCCTCCTCCAGAGTCAGGATCGGCTTGATCTGCAGCGCCGAGCCGACCCAGGCGCGGGCCGCGCCGATCCGCCCGCCCTTGCGCAGGTACTCGAGCGTGTCGACGGCGAACCACATGTCGAGCCGGTCGCGGACCTCCTCGGCCGCCGCGATCACGTCGCGCGCGCCGGCCCCGGCGGCGGCGGCCTTTGCGGCCCCCAGCATCGAAAGGCCCATGCCGCCACAGGTCGAGCGGCTGTCGTGGACCTGGATCAGGTCGGGGTCGGCGCCCTCGTCGGCCAGCTGCCTGCGCGCCTGCTGCGCGGCCTCGAAGGTGCCGGAGATCGCGGCCGAGATGTGCACGGAGGCGATCTCCCTGCCGGCCTCGAGGTGCGGTCGGTAGGCCGAGACGAAGTCACCGACCGACGGTTGTGACGTCGTGGCGCCGTCGGCGCTGTTGCGCAGCCGCTCGAAGAAGGCCGCGTAGTCGCCGATCTCCGTTTCCCGGCGCTGCTCGCCCTCGAGCGTCACGTACAGGCTCACCTGCTCGATCCCGCGGTCCGCGAGCACGTCCGCGGGCAGGTAGCTCGTGCTGTCGCAGATGACCGCGGTACGCCTCTCACTCACCGTGTCTTTGTATCACCGGACGCAGGGTGGTGCGGCTAGCATCAGCGGTCCGAGATGGCGAAGACGCTGCTCACCGGGGGAACCGGATTCATCGGCTCACACGTCGCCCGCGCCCTGCGCGACAGGGGCGACGAACTGCGGCTGTTGATCCGCTCGCCGAGCAGCGCGGATCACCTCGGCGACCTCGACTTCGAGCGGGTCAACGGTGACATCACCGACCGTCGCGCCGTTCGCCGCGCGGTCGACGGGGTCGATCGCGTCTTCCACGTAGCCGGGATCAACTCGATCCTCCGCGGCAGGGCCTCCGGCCGCATTCTGCGGACCAACGTCGACGGGACCAGGGTGATCTGCGAGGAGGCCCTCGAGGCCGGCGTCGAGCGGCTGGTCCACTGCTCGTCGGCGGTGGCGCTCGGCCCCGCCGAGCCGGGCGGGCGGGCCGACGAGAGCCAGCAGTTCCCGGCGGCCGCTCGGGGTATTCCCTACGTGCACTCGAAGCACGAGGCGGAGGGCGAAGCGCTGCGCGTCGCCGCGCACGGGCTCGATGTCGTGATCGTCAACCCCACCTTCGTGCTCGGGCCCGACGCCCCCGCCGGGACCTCGATGTCGGTCGTCGAACGGTTCCTGCTTCGCGAGATCCCCGTGTACGTGGACGGGGGGATCAACGTCTGCGACGTGCGTGACGTGGCCGCGGGACACGTGCTGGCCGACGAGCAGGGCCGCCCCGGGGAGCGGTACATCCTGGGCGGGCGCAACTTCACGCTGCAGCGTCTGTTCGCGGATCTCTCCCGGGTCTCGGGCGTCCCGGCGCCACCGTTGAAGCTCCCGGCCACCGTCGCCCAGGGCGCGACCGAGGTGGCTGAGCGGCTCGGGCTGCCGGTGCCGATCTCGGCCGACGAGGCGCGCTCCGCAGCGCTCTGGTGGACCTACTCGCCGGCGAAGGCCAAGCGCGAGCTCGAGTACCGCGCGCGGCCTCACGAGGAGACGATTACCGAGGCCGTCGGCTGGCAGGCTGAGCAGCTCGGCTCGCGCGTCGGCGGCAACCCGGGGGTCGCCGGCGCGGCGCTCGCGGCCGCGGCGAGCGCCGCTCGCCTCGCTGGACGTTTGGTGCCGCGATGAGGCTGCCGCTGCCCCGGCTTCGGCGACGCGCGGCCGGCGCCGAGAAGAGCGGGAAGCCGAGCGGCCGGGCCGCGGTCGTCCTCTACCGCTGCCCGACCCCGACCGACGTCCTCTGCCCCTGCGGGGCCGTCGCCCGCAGGCTGCGCAAGCTCGAGCTCGAGCACCGGGTCGAGCGGGTCCCCTACAAGCGCTCGGCGCGCCCAGAGATCGTCGAGCTCACCGGTCAGGAACGGGTGCCGCTGCTGATCGATGGCGACGAGGTCATCCACGACTCCAAGCGGATCCTCGAATACCTCGAGTGGCGGTACGGTGCGGGGGGCGGCGCCGCCGCGCAGGACGACACCGAGCCATCGCCACCGGCGGCCGCTTGACCGTCCTATACAATCTGAAGCGCATGGACACTCCACAGACAGCCATCAAGGTCACCGACATCGCGGCGGGCAAGCTCAACGAGCTGCTCGCAGGCCAGGAGGAGCCCGACCAGGCGCTCCGAGTCGCCGTCAAGGGCGGCGGCTGCTCAGGCTTCCAGTATTCCCTCGCGCTCGACAAGCGCAAGGAGGACGACCACGTCTTCGAGCACAACGGCGTGGCCGTGATCGTCGACAAGGTCTCGATGCAGTTCGTGTTCGGCTCCGAGGTCGACTACGTCGAGGGCCTGCAGGGTGCGGGCTTCGCCGTCAACAACCCGAACGTGGTCGCAGCCTGTGGCTGTGGCTCGTCCTTCCAGGTTCGCGACGACGCCGAGCAGGGCGCCGGCGCACCCGCCTAGTTCTCGATCTGCATCGGCGGGCTCTGATAGGGCTCGCCGTCGTTTCCGCCTGAGCGGTTCGGGCTCTCCTCGCCGCTCTGCTCGGAAGCCGCACCCGCGGACTCCGGCTGCTCGGTGCCGAGCAGGTCGGCCAGCTCGCCGGCCTCGAACATCTCCTCGACGATGTCGCAGCCGCCGACCAGCTCGCCCTTGACGTACAGCTGGGGGAACGTCTGCCAGTCGGCGATCTCGCTGGTCACCTCGCGCAGCGGTTGGAGCATCGGGAGCACGTCGATCGCGCCGTACTCGACGCCGACCTGCTCGAGGACGCCGACCGTACGCATGGAGAAGCCGCACTGAGGGGCGTCGGGGGTGCCCTTCATGAACAGGAGCACCGGGTTATCCGCGATCGCGCTCTCGACCTGAGCGCGCAGTTCGGGGTTGGCTGCCATCGTCTCGTGCCTCCTCGGGACGGAAGAAAAGGGGGTTCGCGAACCAGGGTAGCGGGGGGGACGGGTCTACTGGGAGGAGGGGGTCGAGGTCTGCACCGAGAGCGCGTGAATGGTTCCGTCCTCGAAGCGTTCCGCGACCGCCGCCTTGACCATGCGGTGCTGGTCGAGACGGCTCAGGCCCTCGAAGCGGTCCGAGCTGACGATCGCCCGCAGGTGGTCGCCACCGCCCTCGTCCAGGACCTCGACGCCCGCCCCGGGAATCGCCGCCTCGATCATCTCCTTGAGCTCCGTCAGGTCAGCCGCCATCGGGCGGCATCGTAGATCACGGCAGCTCGACGCGACTCGGCCTTCCAAGGTGGTAGCCCTGCACCCGGTCGACGCCGATCTCGCGCAGGGCGTCGAGGATCTCGGGGCGTTCGACGCCCTCGGCGACCGTTGTGAGCCCGAGTTGTCCGGCGATCAGGACGAGCGAACGGACGATCCCGCGGTCGGTGGGTGAGTCGAGGACGCCACGGACGAACTCCATGTCGATCTTGAGCTGGTCGAACTGCAGGTTCTGCAGATAGGTCAGCGTCCCGAACCCGGTGCCGACGTCGTCGAGCGCGAGGCCGCAGCCGACCTCGTCGACCCGGGCGGCGAACTCCCTCAGCACCTCGATCGTCGGGGTCGCCACCGTCTCGGTGATCTCGAAGGTGATCAGCGTGGGGTCGAAGGAGCCCTCGCCGCTGCGCCGCTGCGAGACCAGCTCGGTGAGGGTCGGATCGGAGATCGAGGCCGCGGACACGTTCACGCTGACCCGGTTGCCCGCGGCCGCGACCTCGATCGCCCTGGAGACGACCCAGTGGTCGACCTCCCGGATCAGGCCGAAGCGCTCCGCGGTCGGAATGAACTGACCCGCCGCGATCGTCTCTCCGTCCCGGCCGAGCATGCGCACGAGCAGCTCGGCGCCGTGCTGCTCGCCGCTCTCGAGGTCGACGATCGGCTGGGCGTACAGCGCGAGCCGCTCCTCCTCGATCGCCTGGCGGACCTCGGAGATCCAGTGCATCCGCTCCTGGTCGTCCTGCTCGGCGAGCGCGACGCGGTCCCGGCCGCCTTCCTTGGCCCGGTAGAGGGCGAGGTCGGCATGTACGAGCAGCTCGGCGGCAGCGAGTCCGGGGGCGTCGCTGACCATGACCGCACCGGCGCTGGCGGTCACCGCCGGGCCGCCTCGCGCGCTGCCCCGAATCAGATCGATCAGATCCTCCATCCGGCGCTTGGCGGCGCCCTCGCTGATGCCGGGGATGAAGAGCCCGAACTCGTCACCGCTAAGCCTCCCGAAGATGTCGCCGGCGCGCAGCGAGAGGCCGATGGTGGCGGCGACCTCGCGGAGAAGCGCGTCCCCGGCCGCGTGTCCCAACGAGTCGTTGACCCGCTTGAGGTGATCGACGTCGATGATCGCGAGGGCGCCCCGGCGGCTGCCGTCCGCGTCGCCGAGCATTTCATCGACCGCGGCCTCGAACCCGCGCCGGTTGAGCAGATCGGTGAGGTCGTCGTGATCGGCAAGGTGGCGGAGGCGCTCCTCGGCCTCCTTCTGCGCGGTGATGTCGCTGATCACACCCGCCGTCACGAGCTCGCCGGTCGCGCTGGGCTGGGCCGCCGAGGCCCGGTCCCGAACCCAGATCACGCGGCCGTCGGCCGTGTGCATCCGGTACGAGATGTCCAGAGTCTTTCCCTCTCGGCCAACCCGCGCCTCCTCCTCGAGCACGCGATCGAGGTCCTCCGGGTGCACGCACTTCTCCCACCACATGGCGTCCTCCATGCACTCCTCGGGAGTCAGGCCGAGAATCTCCTGCACCTGCGGTGAGACGAAGTGCCAGTCTCCATCGGCGCCAAGCCCTGCCCGGTAGGTGATCGCCGGCAGTCGCTCGACCAGTGAGCGCAGCCGCTGCTCGGCCGACTCCAGCGATTCGTTGAAGCGATGGCGGTCGATCGCGAGGGCGAGGGTGAGGCCGATCGACTCGAGCAGGCCGGTCTCGGACGCGGAGAACGAGGCTCCGTCCGCGATGGTGCCGCTGATCACGCCCAACGGGCCGTCCGGGCCCGCGACGATCGCGGCGATCGCCGCCGGCGCGTCTTCCTGGAAGTCCTCGGGGGCCATCCACGGGCTCGGGAGCATCGCGTCCCCGGTGACCACCTCCGCCCCACCGGCCGTCAGCGCTTCCGCGACCCGTGATCCCGGGGGCGGCTGCATCCGGGTGCCCTCAGGGACCGCGACGCCGTGGCTGTGGAGCAGGACCAACTCGCCCGAGTCGGGCTCGTACTGCCACACCTCGCACGTGGTCAGGCCCATCTCCTGCCGGGCCATCCTCGAGGCGAGCGAGATCACGTTGTGGAGCTCCCGCTCCGCGAGGGCCACGTGGCCCAGCGCCAGTAGGCGAGACCGGCGACGGGCCTCCGAGGCCAGCTGCAGCTCGCGCTCGCCGCGCTCCTTGGCGTCCCGCAGGTGGGCGGCGAACATCTCCGAGCCCGCCGCCCAGCTGAGGCTGAGCTGGGCTGGGACCGCCTCCCCCGAGCTGTGGCAGAGCTCCACGTCGATCGACCGGTGGGCGGCCTCACCCCAGTCGCTGCCCCGGGACTCGAGCACACCGGCCATCGCCTCGTGCAGATGCTCGGGGAAGATCAGGTCGATCAGGTCACGGCCCAGGACGCGTTCGCGCGTGTAGCCCAGGATGCGTTCCGCAGCCGGGCTCCAGTCCGCGATGCGTCCCTCCGCGTCAAAGAGCACGACGCCGTCGGGGGCCGACTCCAGCACCGCCGCGAGCGTTCTGGGGTCGTCGACGCCGGGGCGCGGGCCGTCCGCCGGTTGCGAGCCGTGCTCGTCGCCGGCGGTGGATCCGGTCGTCTCGCGAGCCCCGGACCCGAGCCGCCGCCTCGCGAGATCATCGAACTCGGGATCGCCGAAGCCTGCGGCCGCCCCCTTCATCGGGTCGCGTTCGCCGTGCTTTCGTCCTCGGTCGAAGATTGAAGTCAGGTCCATTCGCCTTCCCTGGCGCAGCGCTACGTCCGTTGGAACTCCATCGGCAGATCGGCGCCCGGGGTTTAGGGCCG
>Ga0102946_1000788_pt1 | contig 11051 bp, 9 predicted proteins | sample SalPon2A_A_D1_MG_FD_78209 | JGI IMG/M metagenome (GOLD analysis project Ga0102946, IMG submission 78209) | Soil microbial communities from South San Francisco under conditions of wetland restoration - Salt Pond MetaG R2A_A_D1_MG | ecosystem: Environmental > Terrestrial > Soil > Wetlands | place... | reverse complement strand
GCTCTGTCAAAGGTGGAGATCATTTTCTTCGGTTGATTGCGTTTCATATAGATGATGGCCAGCATCGCCATCGCCACCCAATGCCGTACGAAGCCGGCCTTGAGGTAATCATATGCCTTGCTGAAGTCACGTCGCAGGTAATAAACCATGCCGATCTGCGCGTTCATCTGCTTCTTGATGTAGAACTGCCAGTGCTCGTATTTCTTCTGCACGGCTTCCAGCTTGTGGATTGCAGCATCCGGGCGGTTGGCAGCGATGTCTTTCTGTACGCTTTCCATGGCATCATTGATTCTGGCCATGATTTTTTTCAGAATGATGACATAGATGATCGAAAAGACGATAACGCCGGCAATCGACGGGACAACCGGGTGCAGGCTGGTTGTAAAATGGAGGGCGAAGCCGAACAGTGCGCCGACGGCAAGGGCAATAAATGTGGACAACATGGGACCAGGTCCTTTCAGATACAAATGATTACAAGCGGCGTATTCTATCAGCCTGATTCGGTGTTGTCAAAACAAACAAATGGCCCGCAAGGTCTGTTCTAGGGTTGATCTTCGGAGGCATGATGATTCGATCGACACCCGGGCCGACAAGGTTATCGTGAGGCGATTTCTTGGTACAGGAACCGGGCATTACCGCTCCTGTAGAGCAGCAGCTGTGTCTCTTGGTGACGGGGGGAAGCATCCCGCAAAGAAAAGGCAGGTCACGGCCAGGGTCCTTTGCAGGGCGAAAATGGAAGCGATTTGAGAAGTCCGTATTGCCTAAAACAGGAACGTTCAGATTCAGCCACGACCCTTGCTGCTGACATGCAACGTCAGCTGTTCACCCGGTTGCAGCACATGGTTCTCGGCAAGGTTGTTCCAACTGCGGATCTGACCGGTCGCAACCGAAAACTCCCGACCAATGGCCCAGAGAGTATCGCCGGGACGCACCTTGTAAACCACCTTGTGCAGTGGGCCGGTATTCTTGACTGCAGCGACTTTCTTGACGGGCGCCGCTTTCGAAGAGACGATCAGGCGCTGGCCAGGCCGAATGACGTTGCTCCAGCCAAGACGGTTCCAGACCCGCAACTGTTTCTCCGTAACATTGAACTTGCGGGAGATCTTCCAGAGCGAGTCCCCGGAACGGACTGTATAATAGGTCCTGCGAGAACGTTTGTAATCGTCCTTGAGCTCGGCAAGCGCATTTGATCCGTTGGCGTCAGGATTGAGAGGTATAATCAGGTTTGTGCCGATCTGGATGGCCCGTGTATTTCGAATACTGTTGAGGTTCTTGATGTCCTGGACTCGCACGCCGTAGCGTTTTGACAGAGCCAGGAGAGTATCTCCAGATCTAACCTTGTGACGTACATAGTTTGCACGCTGCCGTTCCGGCAATTCGCCATACCCGGCCAGAAAAGTTTCCAGACTGCCTGTCGGCAGCCTGACCTGGTAATCCTTTACCCCTGGAGGCGTGCTCCAGCGCTTCAGTTCCGGATTAAGCTTCTTGATCACTTGGTATTCTACACCGGTCAGACGCGCAAGGACTTCAAGGTCCGTACTGCTCGGCAAGGTTGCTGTGTCATACTGCAGCGGTGAGTGATATTCAAGTTCGGAAAAACCATACATTTTCGGCTGCTTGGCAATTATGAGTGCGGCCAGGAGCTTGGGAAGGTAGTTTTTGGTTTCGGTTTTGAGGTACTTGCCACGACACAATTCCCAGAAATCCCTGGTCTTGTAACGTTTGATCGCATTACGGAGCTTGCCGGGGCCGGCGTTGTACGAGGCCACCGCCAAATACCAGTCGCCATCAAAATCTTCATAAAGGTCCGACAGGAAACGTGCTGCAGCGCGGGTGGCCTTTTCCGGATCGCGACGTTCGTCGTGCCACCAGTCGTTTTTCAGACCATAACGACGACCGGTACTCTCAATGAATTGCCAGGGGCCGACAGCATGAGCCCAGCTGTAAGCCTTGTCATTGAAACCGGATTCAACCATCGCCAGGTAAGCGAGATCCCTGGGCAGACCTTCCTCAGCGAAAATTTCCTGCATCATCGGCAGGTAATGACCTGAACGTTCCAGCCATAGAGTAAATGTCTTTTTTGCCCGACCGCTGTAATAATCGAGAAAATAACGGACCTTTTCGTTTTCCACCACAGGAAAATCGAAAACCGGTTCCTCGTGGGCGAGAATCTCCCCGGGTTCCTCCGGTGGCATCTGGTCAATTCCCTGCAACACCAGATTGTCGGCCAGGGTTTCCTCATCAAGCGGCTCATCACTGTCAGCGAGGACAGTCTCAAAAGTACCTTCGAGAAGGGGATTTACAAGAAAATCCTCTGCATTACCAAGAAAGGGATTGACAAGAAAATCATCACTATCGCTCTCTTCATCAGGCAAGAGCTGAATATCTTCGGCGTCCATGCCGCTTTGCTCAAAAAGAAATGAGGTAACCGGCGCGGAAGGTATCGAGGGTGGAGAATTGTTGGCAAAACAACCCACCAGGAAGAATCCGGACAGGAGACAGATCGTAAGTTGGTAAAACCGCATCAAAAAAACCTCCAAAAAGCGGGGTAAGGCTACACGAAATCAGCTACAAAAGTCAAATTCAACGCATTTCCCCACCCCAGCACCGCTCTTCCATTTCGCACAACAGAGCAGAGAAAGTTTCACGGTCGCGCGCACTGACAGCAATTGCATCGAAACGCCGACAATAGGGCCCGACTTCTTCATCGGGAACCAGGTCGATCTTGTTGAAAACCAGCAGCCGGGGTATTTCATGCAGTTCAAGGTCCTGCAAGATACGGTCCACAGAACGAATCTGCTCCTCAAAGCGCGGGTTGGAGAGATCGACCACGTGCAGCAGCAGACGAGCATCGACCAATTCCTCCAGGGTTGCCTTGAAGGCCCCGAGCAGGCTTTTTGGCAGGTCCCTGATAAAGCCGACTGTGTCGGTGATGATCACTTCGCGCTCGTGAGGGAAGCGCAGGCGACGGGTCGAGGTATCCAGGGTTGCAAAGAGCAGGTCCTCGGTAAAGACCTCACTGCGGGTCAGGGCATTGAGCAGGGTCGACTTGCCAGCGTTGGTGTAACCGACAATAGATACGATCGGCACGCCGGTCTTGATTCTCTTCTGACGTCTCTGCAGACGTCCCTTGCCAAGCGATTTGAGCTGTTTTTCCAGGCGGGTGATGCGATCACGAATTCGCCGCCGGTCAGTCTCCAGCTTGGTTTCACCCGGGCCACGACCGCCGATACCACCCATTAGTCGTGACATGGCGGTACCTCTGCCGGTCAGCCGCGGAAGGATATATTTGAGCTGTGCCAGTTCAACCTGCACCTTGCCGTCCAGGGTGTGGGCACGACGGGCAAAAATATCGAGAATGAGCTGACTGCGATCGATAACTTTCAATTCGGTCATGGCGGCAATCGTCCTTGCCTGTACCGGAGTCAAGTCCTGGTCGAAAACCAGCAAGGTCGCGCCCTTGTGCAGGGCACTGATGACTACCTCCTGGAGTTTGCCTTCCCCCATCAAAGAGCGCGGGTGAAGCTTACGCGAACGTTGCATGATACGATCAAGGACAACCACATCAGCAGTACGCGCAAGCTCTGCCAGCTCGTCCATGGCGTCTTCAGCCTCCCTGACCGGTGCCTGGGTTACAGAGAGAAGAATCGCTTTCTCCCTAGGGTCTCCGAGATCGACGGTGGCCGAGCGTGACTGTTCGAGCTCAGCATCGAGGGCACGAATAAAACCTTTAAAATCAAGGGCCCAGGTATGAATCGAGGGAATGTTTTGCAGCAGGTGAATTCGACCATCCGGCGCAGGAGGTATCAGGTGGGCCGAGCACACCGGACCGGGGAGGCCATCTTCACCGACCGCCAGGCTGATCATCATATCCAGGCGCAGCAACGCAAGGTCATTGAGATCGTCCTGTGAGAGTGGCTCACCCTTGAGGTGGGTGTGAATGCAGCGCAGGCCGCGCAAGCCGCTGCGACCAAGACCGTAACCAGAAAGGTCTGGAATGACTATTTCACGATCATCGCCGAGGATGACGTGTTTCACTTCACCACTACGGTCGATGATCAGGCCGATCTGGCGGCGTAGCTCACCGGACAGTTCAGTCAGGTAGCGGGCCAGTTCCGGTGAAATCACCTCGCTGGTCGACAGGCTTCGCCGGTAGATTCTCTCAAGCGCCTTGACCTGGCTTGATTTAAGTCCTGTGGTATTGCCGTGAATCATTTTAGCCTCTGTGAACAAAGCGAGAAGAAGAAAGATATAATATTCACATCTTCTACCTTCCTATATCCCACCTTCTCAATTCACACAAAAAAAGGCCCCTCGCGGAGCCTTTTTGAAAGTTATGTTCCACAATAACTATCCCGCCGAGATATTGAAGCCGCTATCCACGTAATGGACTTCGCCGGTCACACCGGAGGCAAGGTCTGACAGAAGGTAAAGAGTTGCCTTGCCGACTTCCTCCTGGGTGACGGTGCGACCCAGTGGGCTACGCTCTTCCATGATATGCAGCTTGTCATTGAAATTACCAATCCCGGAGGCCGCGAGAGTCTTGATCGGGCCAGCAGACACTGCGTTGACGCGGATATTCTGTTTGCCGAGCTCAGCAGCCAGGTAGCGCACCGAAGATTCCAGTGCCGCCTTGGCAACGCCCATAACATTATAACCGGGGACCGCCATCACGGCCCCGAGATAGGACATCGAAACGATGCTGCCGCCTTCCGGCATCAGGGGTATCGCGAACCGGGTCATGGCGACCAGGGAGTAAGCGCTGACATCCATTGCCAGAGAAAAGCCTTCACGGTTGGTCTGGCTAAAGGGATTTTTCAGATCCTCGCGTCTGGCAAAAGCCACTGCATGGACGACAAAATCAATCGTCCCCCATTGTTGTTCAAGCTCTTTGAAGACCGCAGCGATATCATCATCAGAAGCAACATCGCACGGTAGAATAATTTTGGAGTCAAGGCTTTCTGCGAGGGGACGTACCCGTTTCTCCAGCGCTTCGTTAAGATAGGTGAACGCCAGCTCGGCACCTGCGCTGTGCAGTTGCTGGGCAACCCCCCAGGCGATGCTCTTCTCGTTGGCCACGCCAAAAATGACGCCCCGCTTACCATCCATCAAACCCATGTAAACTCCTTCTGAAGATTGAGTATTCGGGAGATGTCTTACCAGATAGATCGGCTTAAGGCAAGGATTTGCCGAAATATTTTGTCAATTGTCTGCTTGCGAAAGATTTTCATCGATTATGGTCAGGATTGCCTCGGCCTTCCTGTATCCCGAAAGAACCCGACCGTCGGGCAAAACCAAGGTCGGAGTTGAACGGATGCCGAGCTCTCCGGCGAGCGCAATCGTCTGATCAACGACCGGAATTTCACAGTTTGGGGCGGGGACCGGTTTGCCGGAGAAACTCAACTCGAGGTACTCCATCGAGTTGTTGCAGACAATGCTCTTCGAGATATCATAGGCATTGGGGTGCATCTTCAGCGGGAAAAGTTTGATAAGAAAAGCCACCTCGGGGTTGCGACGAACGACCTCCTTGAGCTCTTCATGAAGTTTTTTGCAATAGGGACACTCCGGATCGGTGAAAACAATAACCTTGGTCTTCGCCGATGGCTTGCCAAGCAGCAGGGCATCGGCCAACGGAATTTTGCTGACATCTATGCTGTTCATACGCACGCTGCGCTGCCGGGTCAGGTTCTGTTTGTCATTCAGGCGAATCACGTTACCGGAGATCAGGTAATTCTTCGAGAAATCGATGTATACAGGCAGCTTTTTTTGATCCTTTTCCACCTCAGCCACCCACATCCCCGGGACTTCGGCAAATTCAACGCTGTTGACTTTGTCAACCATGCCGCCGAGCAGTTGTTCGGTTTCCGTCATGGTGATGCTGTGGCATTCTGCGCAGGTCCCTGCACCACAACCATCGGGGGACATGGCAAACGCACTCTGCACAAACATCAACAATGTGACAAGAACAATAGATAAACGCATAAATATTTCTTTCTCCGGCGTATACCGGTGGGGGGATTTGGTAAGTCGATCGTCATTTTAGCTAATAAAAAGGTTACGAAACAAGGATGATTCTGAAAAAAGCTGAAAAAATTGACTTATGATAGAAACTCTCGTAATAACTCACCTCATGGACTATGTCAAAGGTGAAGCAAAATGGATGCCATAACCCTGTTCGGATTGGCTCTTGCGCTGGCCATGGACGCTTTTGCCGTCGCTCTCGGCACGGGGGCGTTCCTTTCCTGCCTGACCGGGCGGCACATCTTCCGCCTCGCCTTTCATTTCGGTCTTTTCCAGGCCCTGATGCCCGTGATCGGCTGGCTGGCCGGCCAGACTATCGTCCAGTTTGTCTCGGCCTGGGACCACTGGATCGCGTTTACCCTGCTGGTATTGATCGGCGGGCGGATGATTCGCGAGGCCTTAAGCGACGAGGAGAAACCTGGAGACCGCGACCCCACCCGGGGGTTAAGTCTGGTCATGCTTTCTATAGCAACCAGCATCGACGCCCTGGCTGTCGGTTTCTCCCTGAGCGTGATCGGGGTCTCGATCTGGTTCCCGGCATTCATCATCGGAGTGGTTGCCGGAACGCTGACAGTGGTCGGCATGCTGGCAGGCTGCCGCATTAGCGACCGCTGGGGTTCGCGAGTGGAGATTCTGGGTGGGTTAGTCCTGATTGCGATCGGTGTCAGAATTCTCTACGAGCATCTGCTGATCTGAAATGGGTTCGATCTGTTGTCCCTCTCATCCCCCCTGCAACATTCTGCCACGATAACATCGGCAATTAACTTGACTCCCCAAATACTTCTGTTTTTTATATTTATACGACTACAAGGCAGAAACAGTGGCCCTGATCTCCTCAACACAGCGGTACGGGATTTTCAGATTACCATAGCCAGCGCCCATAATGATCCCACCCTGAAGATGTTGGTGGAAATCGGAACCACCCGTTACGATCAATCCCATCCTGCGAGCCAGGGTAATATGACGATCTATATCGTCGTTGCCCGCACCGGAGTTATAGGCCTCGAGACCGTCCAGGCCAAGGGCAATGAACTGGCGGAGAAGTTTGACCAGCGTCTCGTCATCAACGCCTATAAAAGGTGGATGGGCGAGGACAGTGCAGCCCCCGGCCTCGTGGATCAGCCGAATTGCCTCATCAATCGGGAAAAACCTTTTCGGTTCATTGCAGGGGACCAGATAGCGTTCAAAGGCCTCGTCCATGCTTTGTACATGCCCGACGGCAAGCAGGGCATGGCCGATATGCGGACGACCAATCGTGCCTCCGGCCCGTTTTCTGATATCGGCAGGATCAAGCGGTTGTCGCCCTTCATGTTCCAACTGCCGGTTGATGTTTTCGACAATCCGCTGACTTCGCCCGGCACGAAAGTCACGGAATTCAGCCAGTGCGTTTTGTAACGCCTGGTTTTCATGATCGAACGCATAGCCCAGCAGGTGCAGGTCCTGGTACTCTTTCCAAGCCACCGACAACTCGACCGCAGAGATAACCTCGATACCTAATTTTCGACCCGCAGCAATAGCTTCCGGAATGCCTTCGACATTATCGTGGTCCGCAAGTGCAATTGCCCGCAAACCGAGGTTGGCGGCTTCAGCAACCAGTTCAGTCGGCGTCAGAACCCCGTCGGAGAAGATGCTGTGGAGGTGAAGGTCAACTAGATCGGGCATTCGAGTACCAGTCGTGATGCAGCAGGCTATTTTTGTATGATAACATAAAAACACAGGTTCTGGGTTCAGGAGAGAAAGGTACGGAGTGACGAGTTGATGTAGGCTAGCTTTGTTTTGGATTTTTCACGTATCTCATGCCGCGCTTCACGCACCTAATCCTTTAGCCGGTCTTTATAATTGACATCCCCACCGCGTCATGCTTCCATTTACTGATTAATCTGTGCAGCAAGGGACATGATGAGCGCACTTCTCGAAGTCAAAAATCTGCAGACCTATTTCTTTACCGGCGGTGGCTTGGTCAAGGCGATTGCCGGGATCGACTTCACCATTAACAACGGCGAAACGCTTGCCCTGGTCGGCGAGTCAGGCTGCGGGAAATCGATGACCGCCCTCTCACTCCTGCGCCTGGTCCCCGAACCGGGACGTATCGTTGAGGGGGACATCAGGTTTGGCGATCTGGATATTTTACACATGCCAGAAGAGGAGATCCGCAGAGTCCGCGGCAATCGCATCGGCATGATCTTCCAGGAGCCGATGACTTCGCTTAACCCGGTCTTCCGCATCGGCGACCAGATCATGGAAAGCCTGCAATTGCATCGTGGCTATGACAGGGAGAAATCAACGAGGATTGCGGCCGAACTGCTTCACAGTGTCGGCATCCCCGCGGCAGAGCAAAGGTTAAAAGATTACCCGCATCAGCTCTCCGGCGGCATGCGTCAGAGGGTCATGATTGCCATGGCACTGGCCTGCAACCCGCAACTGCTGATAGCTGATGAACCGACCACAGCACTTGACGTCACGATCCAGGCACAAATCATGGACCTGCTCGGCAAGATCAAGGCAGAACGTAACATGGCGACTCTGTTGATTACCCACGATCTTGGCGTGGTTGCTGAAAATGCCGACCGGGTAGCCATAATGTACGCCGGGCTGATTCTTGAAACCGCCCCGGTCAGGGAAATTTACGCCAACCCGGTTCATCCATACACCCGTGGGCTCCTGGCCTGCATTCCGCGGGTCGGTGAACGTCGCAAACGCCTGGTCCCGATCGAGGGGAGCGTGCCAAAGCCGGGGTTTCATAATGAGGGTTGCTCTTTTCTCGAACGTTGCGACGAATCTTTTGCCCCGTGCCGGGGAGAAGTCCCGCCCCTTAAAGAGGTGCAACCCGGCCACTGGGTCCGATGTTGGCAGGTGCAATAATGCCGATACTTCTAAGCGTAGAAAACCTGCACAAGACCTTTAAGGTCAATGCCAATCGCCCGGGCGCGCCGAAACTGTGTTTAAAAGCCGTAGATGGTGTATCTTTCGAAATCGAGGCCGGCGAAACTCTCGGCCTGGTCGGTGAATCGGGTTGCGGCAAATCGACCGTCGGCAAGCTGCTGTTGCGCCTCATTGAGCCTGATGATGGCATCATACGTTTTGCAGACAAGTCTGTGACCGGTATGCCGCAACGGGAACTGACTGCGCTCCGTCGCGACATGCAGATGATTTTCCAGGACCCTTTCTCTTCACTTAATCCGCGGATGCGAGTCGGCGAGATTATTGGCGAGCCGTTGGTTGTGCATAACATGGTCAAGGGAAAGGACACCCGCAACCAGGTCATTGCCCTGATGGACAAGGTCGGGCTTTCCTCGGAACATTACGATCGCTACCCCCATGAATTCTCCGGCGGCCAACGCCAGCGTATCGGCATTGCCCGCACCCTGGCAGTACAGCCGCGCCTGGTGGTTGCCGATGAACCGGTCTCAGCGCTCGATCTCTCGATACAGGCACAGATCGTCAACCTCCTCAAGGACCTGCAGGAGGAATTCGGTCTGACCTACCTTTTCATCTCACATGACCTGGGAGTCATTGAGCATGTCTGTGACCGGGTCGCAGTAATGTATCTGGGAAGAATAGTTGAAATCGCCTCTTCGGAAGACTTGTATGATCGACCCCGGCATCCGTATACCGAGGCCCTTCTGAACGCAGTGCCGGTCCCGGACCCCAACCGGCATCGCAAGAAGCAGGTCCTGAGCGGCGAGATCCCCTCACCGATCGATCCGCCCACAGGTTGCCACTTCCACCCGCGCTGCCCTTATGCAGGAGATATCTGCCGACAGGAATACCCTGCCTTCTCCGAACAGGGCCCCGGACACGGGGCGGCCTGCCATTTCAGCTCAAAGGTCGGACGTTTTCGTACAACAGTCAACCATACTCCCAACAAAGATTGATCCAGAACAGATCTGAACATATAGAATGGAGAGATTACATGCCGAGTTTTGATGTCGTATTCAAGGTGGACATGCAGGAAGTGGACAATGCTATCAACCAGGCGCGTAAAGAGATCAACCAGCGCTTCGATTTCAAAGGTACACACAATGAAATTGACCTGGAAAACGATTGTATCGTCGTCCTGGCTGCCGACGATTACAAGCTGACTGCGGTCGTTGACATCCTGCGAGGGAAACTGGCACGCCGCGACGTCTCTCCCAGCTGTCTTGATTTCGGCAAGAAGGAGCCTGCCTCGCACGGTGCAGTACGCCAGCGCGTCAACATCCTCCAGGGAATCGACAAGGAGAAAGGCAAGCAGATATCTAAGGCGATCAAGGAGAGCAAGCTCAAGGTCCAGGCCCAGATCATGGAAGACCAGGTAAGGGTCAACGGCAAGAAGATCGACGACCTGCAGGAAGTTATCCAGCTGCTTAAGGGCAAGGACTTCGGGATCGACCTGCAGTTCATCAACATGCGGAGTTAAGGGTAGACCATTTGTCATGGAAGTTGTGAAGAGATTTCACGCTCTCCTCATATCTTCTCTGTTGCTCCTGCTGACCGCTTGTCCGGATAGCAGAACTGAAGCTTAAGCACCTGCCCCATGCACGGGGCTATAGATATCAAAACGTCTAGACGACCGTCTCCTCCTTCGATGTCACGAGGCGCGGCGGACATCGGCGCGGGGTTCGAAGCCGCCTGGACGACCCTGCCGAAACAGTCGGGATAAGTGCCATTTTACCGATGATTTGTTACAGGACATGTCAGGTAACGCGATGGATGGTCCACTTCCACCCCTTCAGAATAAGCCGAGATAAGCTCCGTCATCGAGAACAAAAAGCTTTTACCGCATCGACTACTTTCGCAATATCGGACGCATCAAAATCGTGATGTGTCACAAGCCGCAACTGGCCATATCCCCCAGTCAGAATCCCCCTCTCCTTGAGGTAAGCGAGAAGATTTACCTGCCAATCAGGATCCATAGTGACGAAGACCATGTTGGTCTCAACAGCATCCATATCAACCTCCAGTCCGTCGATTTCCGACAGCCCCGCAGCCAGTTCCCGGGCATTTTGATGATCATCAACGAGACGCAGGACATTGTTTTCCAGCGCATG